>Ga0307373_10008943_pt1 | contig 15106 bp, 14 predicted proteins | sample OX2MG_FD_202534 | JGI IMG/M metagenome (GOLD analysis project Ga0307373, IMG submission 202534) | Soil microbial communities from Risofladan, Vaasa, Finland - OX-2 | ecosystem: Environmental > Terrestrial > Soil > Coastal area > Acid sulfate soil | place: Finland: Risofladan, Vaasa | collected... | reverse complement strand
AGGTGTGCTTTATGAGTCAGGCGCCCACGGCCGGCCCGTCTCTCCATCCCCCGCTCTCCTGGCCCTACATGGGCCTGCTGGGCGCGCTCCTCCTGCTCCTCCTCGGCCTGCTCCAGGCGGGCGTCGTCGGGGTCGCCTACGATCGCCTCGGCCTCTCCCCCGGACTGGGGTGGGGCTTTCTGCTGCTCTCGATCGCCGGCAGCGGAATCAACATTCCCGTAGCCGCGATCGAGCCCCGCACGGCGCTCCGTCCGCCCCAGGTGGTGCGGCGACTCGGGGTGGCCTACGCGGTGCCCCGAGCCTGGCGGGCGGGGCAGACCGTGATCGCGGTGAATCTGGGTGGGGCGGTGGCTCCCCTCCTGCTCTGCCTGTATCTGACCGTGCACGACAATCTCGGCCCCAGCGTCCTCCTCGCCCTGGCGGCGGTGGTGCTCTACGTTCACCTCGTCGCCCGCCCGGTCACCGGAGTGGGGATCGCGGTCCCCGGGCTGCTGCCACCCCTGATCGCCGCTGGAGCAGCTCTGCTTCTGGGGGGCCCACACGTGCCCGCGGTGGCCTACGTGGCGGGAGTCCTGGGCTGCCTGGTCGGGGCCGATCTGATGAACCTCGGGCGGGTGGCGGACCTTGGAGCGCCGGTGGCCTCGATCGGAGGCGCCGGCACCTTTGACGGGATATTCCTAACCGGAGTGATGGCGGTCCTGATCGCCGGGCTCTAGGTGCATCAGGCCGCGGGCAGGACGATGGTGAATATCGATCCGCCGCCGGCCCTGTTCTTGGCGGTCACGTCGCCCCCCATGGCCCGCGCCAGCTGCCGGCTAACCGCCAGACCGAGTCCGGAGCCCTGAATCTCTGCCTCCGGACTGGAGAGCTGAACGAACTCGTCAAAGATGCTCTCCAGCGCCTCCGAAGGGATGCCGATCCCGGTATCCGAGACCTCGATGCTCACCGTGCCCGTCCCCGGCCGGGCGCGCGCGCGGAGGCGGATGTGGCCACCCTCAGGCGTGAACTTGAGAGCATTGGAGAGCAGGTTCAAGAGTATCTGGCGCAGGCGCACGGGGTCGGCGCTCACCTGGTGGCGGGCCAGCCCGGCGCTGCTCAAGACCTGGGCGCGGGAATCGGCCATGGGCCGGACGCTCTCCAGAGCTGCCGACACCGCTTCCGTCACCGAGGTCGGTCGGATTTCGAGGCGGATCTGTCCGGCCGAGATGCGGCTCAGGTCGAGGAGGTCGCTGATCAAGCTCAGAAGGTGGGCTCCAGAGCCCTGGATGTGGCTCAGATAGCGCTGTTGGCGAGGATTGAGTTCGCCCACGGAAGGATCCGCGAGCAGCTGGGCGAAGCCGAGGATCGAGTTCAGCGGAGTCCTGAGCTCGTGGCTCATCGAGCTCAGGAACTTGGTCCTCGCGGTCGCCTCGCGCCGGGCCACCTCGGCCGCGTAGCGCTCGGTGACGTCGATGGCGACGGCGATCAGGCCCACCGCCTGATCGTTGCCGCCTTCGATGACGCTGAAGCGGGTCTCCCAGTCACGATCAGATGCGGTCGAGTGGTGGCTGAATTCGACGATCTCGCCCGCCAGGGCGCGTTTGATCGCCTGATTGAATTCCCGGTTGTCAATCAGGTCGGCGTTGATCGACTCCCGGGCCACCTGATCATTGCGCGCGGTGGGCTCGCGCACCGGGCGGCCGTCGACGAAGAACAGCCGGCCCTCGGTGTCAGCGCCCACGATGACGGCGGGAGCATTGTTCATGACCGCGCTCAGGCGAGCCTCGCTGGCGGCTAGGGCCATCTGCACCTCGTGGCGGTGGATTGACTCGCCGGCGAGCTGTGCGACGGTGCGCAGGAAGCGCAGCTCGCCGGTCGAGAAGCGCCGTCGCTGGGTGGACTGGACGGTCATCAGGAAACGTGGCACGCCCTCGATCCAGATCGGTTGCACGGCGCCGCCAACCACGCCTTGCTCGGCGAAGAGAGGGTGCGCTCGAAAGCTCCGGGCGCGCGCGGCGTCGACGAATGTGATCGCGCGCGAGCTGGTAACAAATATCGACCGCCCCGCCCCCTCGGAGGTGGTGGAGATGCTGTGCCCGATTGTGCCCGCGCGCCAGCCCACGCCAGAGCGCACCACCAGCTGGCTCTGGTCGGGACTTACCTCCAGGATCATGGCGAATTCGGTGCTGAGAATCCGGCGGACCCCCCTCATGGCGAGATCCAAGAGCTCGTCCGGGCTACCTGCGCGCAGGGCGAACTGGGTCAGCTCGGCGATGAAGCGCAGCTCCTCGGCGTCGCGTTCGACGCGCTGGTGCAGGCGGGCGGCGAAGAGTCGGGGCGCCAGCTCGGCGGCGAATACCGAGACCAGCTCGAGCGCGTGATCGGAGAAGAAGCGTTCATGCCGGGAGCCCAACGTCAGCACCCCGATCGGTCGGCCGTCGTGGATTAGAGGTACCGCGAGCGCGCTCCTGTAGCCGCCATCACGCATCGGCTCCAGACCGAGCTGGGCCCCGTCGTCGTCGTGGACCACGACGGATTGGCGGCGAGCGAAGGCCGCGCCCGAGGGCCCCTGCCCGGGGCGGATCAGGGAACCGCCGATCAGCCGATCCGGTGCCTCGAAGACACGCTTCAGCGCGCGCTCGGCCGGGCTCCAGGCCAGCACCGCTCCCCGATCCACGCCCAAGAGCTTGATCAGCGAGTCAACGGCCACCCGGCAGACCTCCTCCAGGCGCAATTCGCCGCCGAAGGCGATAGCCATCCGATGCGCGTCCTCAAGCTGAGAGAGGCGGCTGTTCGGGGCCATGAGCATCGAGCGCGCCGGCCGCCCGATCTCCCGGATCAGCGCGGGAAGTCGCTCCAGCTCGCTGACCAGCAGATAGCCTGAGGCCCCCGCGAGGGTGGTCGCGGCCCGCTCCGCCGGAGCCATCTCCTCCCCCACGATCACGATCGGGGTGGCGGGGGCGAGCCGCGCAAAGCGCGTCAGCAGACCCAGTTCAAGGCTGTGCTGGGGCGCGCGGGCGACGATGACGGCGTCGGCGCTGCCGGGACTCGCCTCGGCAGCCACCGCGCTGACGATGTTGGTCATCGGCACCGCGCTCTCGATGCGCCGAGCCAATACGTCGGCCTCCGCCGCGTGGGTGGACACCACGAGCAGTCGCAGCGGGCGCCCGAGCGTCGAACCGAACCGAGGTGACGAAACCGCAGGCCGCGGCTTCTTGGAACCTGGACGGTTCATGTCTCCAGCATGACCTCGGAGCAGCCACGTGCACAACCCTGTTGGGTTGACGCCCATGGGCACTGTGTCAACCGCGTCGTCGTCGTGACCCCGGGCGACGGCGCTCAAACCATGGCGAGGCTCCCCCGCCAGTCCGGCTGCGGCCTGGCCTAGGGGTTCATGAACCTCGCTCCTGTCGGGCGAAGAGCGCGCCCGAGATCAAGAGCAGCGCGGCAAGAAAGGCGGCGGCCACGATCAGGGAGTGCGCCGTGCCCACCATCGGGGTTGGCATGACCCCATCCAGGAAGTCGAGTTCGGCCGCCAGGCGGATCGGAATGGAGTGGTAGAAGAAGGCGTTGAGGTTGGCGCTGTAGAGGATGGAGGTCAACTCCCGAAAAACGGCGACGTGGGTCTCGAAGGTGATGGCGGGCAGGACCCTCCCGCCCAGGTCCTCGGCGATGAGATATGCCAGCCCGCCTCCCACCCCCACCGCCGCAGAGCGCCCCACGATGGCCAGCGCCACCCCCAGCGCCATCACCCCAACCCAGTTCTCCAGCAGCCCCAGATCGGCTCTCAGGATCGAGCCGAGATCACCCGCCGACAGCAGGTCGAGGCCGGGCGCCCCTCCCACTAGGACGGGCAGGAAGCCGGCCAGCAGAGCCGCCTCAAGGGTCATGAGGAGGGCCAGAAAGACCGCGAAGACGCAGAGGGCCAGGTACTTGGAGAGCAGGACCTGCCACCGCGCCACCCCCCGACCCAGGACCACGCGTAGGGCGCCGGAGCTGAAGTCCACGCCGACCGCCGCTCCGGCCAGGGCAACGCAGCTGAACTCTCCCACTCGGCGGCCGAGGGTCAGCTGTTGAATGATGATGTTGCCGAGCCCCACGCTGCCGCCGAAGAGGTGGCCGGGCAGAACCGCGCTGGCGTGGTTCAAGACCGTGTAGATGAGAGTCAGAAACGCGGCCAGGACGAAGAACAGTGAGACCGCGATCAGGCCCCAGGTCAACGGCCGATGCCAGAGCTTGAAAAGATCAGAGCGAAGCAGCCGCAGGAGTCCTCTACTGGGCCCCGCCGGTGGCGCCGAGGCTGGGATTCGCTCCGTCATCACCCGCCCTGCGCGTTGGCGCCCAAGGTGCGCAGGAATATCTCCTCCAGGGTCGGCTCGTGGCGCCGGAACTCCTGGACCGAAACCCCCGCCGTCACCAGGGGGCGCAACAGCTGATCGCCCTGCAGCCCGGGGGCCTCGACCCGAAGCCGCCCCAGTTCGTCCCGGGACAGGGCGAGCACGCCAGGAAGGTCGCGCAGAATGCGCGCAGCGCCCTCCGGATCATCGGTCTCAAGCACGAAACTGGCGTCGCGCCGGAGCAGCTCGGTGACCCGCTCCACCAGGACCATGCGTCCCTCGCGGATGATCCCGACCCGGTCGCAGAGCTGGCCGACCTCGGCCAGGATGTGGCTGGACAGGAATACGCTCACTCCGGCCGCCGCGAGCTCTCGCATCAGGCCCCGCATCTGAATGATGCCGAAGGGATCGAGGCCGTTGGCCGGCTCGTCCAGGATTAAAAGCTCGGGATCACCCAGCAGTGCCGCGGCAACACCCAGGCGCTGCTTCATGCCCAGCGAATAGGTCGAGAAGCGACGCCCGCCGTCGGCGCTCATCGCCACCTGCTCCAGGGCACGATCCGCCTGGCGCGGGGGCAGTCCGAGGACCAGACAGAGTGCGCGCAGGTTGTCGCGGCCGCAGAGATAGGGATAGAAGGCCGGTGTCTCGACCAGGGATCCGACCCGGGCCAGAACACCGGCGCGTCCCCGTCCCGATCCGCCTCCGAGCAGCTCGACCGAACCCGAATCGGGAGTGCTGAGGTTCAAAAGCATTCGGATGGTGGTGGTCTTACCCGCACCATTGGGACCCAGGAAGCCGAAGATCTCGCCCCTGCCCACCTCTAGGTTGAGCTCAGACACCACCTGCTTGCCCCGGTAGGATTTGCTCAGCTGCTCGGTTCTGATAGCCGTCTGACTGTCTGCCAACCCCCCAATGTTGGCCCAAGGCGGGACCGAGTTTCCACTCCCCACCATTTCCCTTGGCGCCCGCCGGCGAGGGGAATTTATGAACTGGACGCCCGATTTACGGGGCTGATGGAAGAGCAGTTGAGGGACCCCGGTACGGCGTGGGGTGGCGCGGCGGCCCCAACCCAGTCCCGGCTGGAGGGGCTCGACTATCGTTTCGAGGGCCCCGCCCGCCCCCGCCAGCCCACTTTGCTGCTGCTCCACGGAACCGGGGGTGACGAGCACGACCTGATCGAACTGGGACGGTCCCTGCTGCCTGGGGCCGCTCTGCTCAGCCCCCGGGGCGCGGTGGTCGAGGACGGGATGGCCCGATTTTTCCGCCGCCTCGCCCCGGGCGTGTTCGATCTGGAGGATCTGGCTCGCCGCACGGATCAACTGGCGGGATTCATAGCGGCTGCTCGCGACACTCACGGCATCGATTCCGCCGTGGTGGCGGTGGGCCTGTCCAACGGCGCCAACATCGCGGCCAGCCTGATGCTGCGGCATCCCCGCATCCTGGCCGGCGCCATCCTTTTTCGGGCCATGGTTCCCTTCCGCCCCGCTGCCCCGCCCGCGCTGGAGGGCCGCCCCGTCCTGGTCGCCGCGGGGCGGCGCGACCCCCTGGTCGCGCCGGAGGAGTCGGAACGCCTGGCCGACCTGCTATCCGCGTGCGGGGCGGCGGTCGAGACGAGCTGGGCCGAGGCCGGTCACGCGCTGACGCAATCAGACCTCACCGCCGCTCGGAGCTGGCTGTCCGAGCAGGGCTTTGGAGCGATCCGTTCCAGCCCAGCCGGAGGCACCCGGTGAGCCCCGAGCTGCCCGGCATCCACCACGTCACCGCGGTCACGGGATCGGCTCCGGCCAACGTCGACTTCTACACCCGTGTTCTCGGGCTGCGACTGGTTAAGAAGACGGTGAACCAGGATGATCTCACCGCGTATCACCTCTTCTATGGTGATCGGGTGGGCAGCCCGGGGACCGAGCTCACATTTTTCGACTGGCCCCAGAGCCCGCCCGCGATCGGGGGCGCGGCCACCATCGCCCCGGTCGCTCTCACCGTCGTCGACGAGTCGGCGCTGAGTTGGTGGGCAGACCGATTTGATTCCTTCGGCGTCGCTCACGGGCTGGCCCGATCCGAGGCGGGATTGTCGCGCCTTGAGTTCCAGGACCCCGAGGGCCAGCGCCTCGAGCTGGTGGCCGACGATCCGGCCCCGGGAGGCGTGCCCTGGCGGGCGCCCGGGGTGCCGCTCGAGGTTTCACTGCGCGGGTTTCACGACGTCACCGTGACCTCGGCCCGGCCCGAGGCAACCGAGCTGCTGTTGACCGAGGTCATGGGTTTTAAGGCTCTGTGGTCAAGCCCCCCCGGCTCTGGCGCGGGACGCGTCGTGATCTACGGCACCGCCGGGGGTGGGGCTGGGAGTCGGGTCCGGTTGGCCTGGCCGACGCCGGGCCAACTGGGTTCGGTCGGCATCGGCGGAGTGCACCACGTCGCCTTCCGCGCCATCGACGACGATGCCCAGTCAGCCTGGCGCGATCGCCTGCTCGCCGCCGGCTTGAGGGTGACGCCGATCATCGACCGCTACTACTTCCGCTCCATCTACTTTCGAGAACCGGGCGGAGCGCTGTTCGAGATCGCGACCGATGGGCCCGGATTCACCGGCGACGAGAGTGAGGACGAGTTGGGCCGGCGCCTGTCGTTGCCTCCTTTCCTCGAATCCCGGCGGGCCGAGATCGAAGGCGGTCTGCGTCCGATCGAGGGTATTAGCTCGGCTCCTTGGCACTGAACCTGAGGGTGGTCCCAACGCTGCTCGGCAGGTAGCTCTGGGGCATCCGGTTCGCCAGCTGCTGGGCGGCGCGCCAGCCTGTACAGTGCCCCGCAACCAAGTGCTCGATCTCGAGTTGGGCGAGGGCATCGACCGAGCGCCCGATCACCGGGGCCATCACGGCGCCGCTCAGGTGACAGCCGCCGACGAAGGCCAGGATGCGATCGACTCCGGTCAGCTTTTTGGCGTTCAGCAGCACGTTGACAACCCCGGCGTGGCTGCATGCCGACATCACCACCAGCCCTCGGCCGGCGACGTTAACGATCAAACCCTGGTCGTCCCAGACCATGAAGTCGGGCTCCCAGCTCCGGCCCCGGCGTCGGTACTGACCGGGTAGGCCGGGCTCGAAATCACTGACCCGCGGGACCTGGCCCGTGACCAGGACGCGCCGATCGAGGAGCAGGGTGGGACCGCGCTCCTCGATCAGGTCAACGCCCTCGCGGTCCAGGTCCATCCGGCTGGGCGGGGGAGCGGGATACTCGCGCCCGTCAGGCAGCACGAACTTGCGCTCGAGCCAGGCGTCGGGATGTAGAAGCACAGGCAGATGGGTACGCCCCACTCGGGAGATCATGCCCACGAGCCCCCCGTGATGGTCGGCGTGCCCGTGACTCAAAACCAGGGCCCGCAGGCCGCTCAGCCCGAGCCCCAGGACGTCGAGATTGTGAAGGGCGGTGTCAGGCGCCAGCCCGGCATCGTATAGGAAGCTCTCCCTGTATCCCTCCCCGCCGACCGTGACCAGAAGCGAATACCCGTGCTCGGCGCGCAGAAAGGCTGGATCGGAGAGGCTCGAACGCGGGCGATCGGCGACCGCGTCCGACGTCAGGAGGTTGTCGTGGACGTTGTCGACCAGGATCACGATCTCGACCCGCTCGACCGGCTCCAGGCGCCAGCCGGGTGAGCCGCCGGCCGGCGGCGGGCCGGGCGCGGCGGCGTTCGACATCAGATCCGCCCGGCGACCGCCAGGTCCAGGCCGGCGGCGATGCGCTCTCCGGTGGGCTGATCGATCTTGAGCCAGTGGCCGACCGCGCGCTCTTGAACGTCGCGGCGGACCCCTGTCATGTGACCGACCACGTTGCTCACCAGGTGGTCTCTATCAAGCTCTGAGAGAACGTCGCGGACCAGCGCCCCGGCCTGGGAGTAGTCGTCGTCGTCGCGACGCAGCGTGTACGCCTCGCGCACCATCTCGCCGCTCACCGTCCACCCTGGATCGCCTCCGAAGCGGCCCACCTCGGCGGCAGGGCCGCCCATGCTGTTGGGCGCGTACACGGGCTGATCCCCCGCGTGGGCAAAGCGCATCGAACCGTCCTTGTTGTAACTGTGGACGGGAGCTAAAGGCCGATTGATGGGCAGCTGGAGGTAGTTGGTTCCGATGCGGTAACGGTGCGCGTCGGGATAGCTGAACAGCCGTCCGAGCAGCATCTTGTCGGGGCTGGGCCCGATCCCCGGAACCATGTTGGCGGGCTCGAACGCGGCCTGCTCGACCTCGGCGAAGTAGTTCTCGGGATTTCGGTTCAGCACCAGTCGCCCGATCGGGATCGCGGGGTAGTCGCTGTGGGGCCAGACCTTGGTCAGATCGAAGGGATTGAAGCGATACGACTCGGCGTCGGCGAAGGGCATGATCTGCATCTCAAGGCGCCAGACTGCCTCCTCGCCCCGGGCGAGGGACTCATAGAGATCGCGGACGTGGTGGTCTGGGTCCTCTGCGGCCATGGCGGCGGCCTCAGAGGCGGTGAAGTTCTCGATTCCCTGTTCGGTCTTGAAGTGATATTTGACCCAGAATCGGTCCCCGCCGGCGTTGGTCCACATGTAGGTGTGACTGCCATAGCCGTTCATGTGGCGCCAGCTTCGCGGCGTGCCGCGGTCGCTCATGAGGAACGTGACCTGATGCATCGCCTCGGGGCGCAGGGACCAGAAGTCCCACTGCATGGTCGTGTCGCGAAGGTTGGTCTGGGGCAGCCTCTTCTGGGAGTGGATGAAGTCGGAGAACTTGCTCGGATCGCGAATGAAGAAGATCGGGGTGTTGTTACCGACCAGATCGTAGTTGCCCTCGGCGGTATAGAACTTGATCGCGAAGCCGCGCGGATCGCGACCGGTGTCGGCCGAGCCTAGCTCGCCCGCCACGCTCGAGAAGCGGACGAAGACCGGTGTTCGGCGATTCCGCTTGGTCAGAAAGTCGGCTCGGGTCCACTGTTGAACGTCCTCGGTGGGCTCGAAGTAGCCGTGTGCGCCGCTGCCCTTGGCGTGCACCACGCGCTCTGGGACACGCTCCCGATTGAATTGGGCCATCTTCTGGATCAGGTAGTGGTCCTGGAGCAGAATCGGCCCATCGGGGCCGACGGTGAGCGAGTCGTTGTCGCTGGGGGCGGGAATCCCGGCATCCGTGGTCGTGCGTGGCGCTTCTTCGTTGTTCATCTCCACCTCTCCTGGGACTGACTGGGGGGACCCGAGGTAAGGCACTCGGGGCACGTGCCCAGGTGGGTCACCTGGGTGTCGTCAATGGCATAACCGGCGATCAGGGTCAAACTCGAGCAGGGGTCCAACCCTGCCTCGCAGGCGACGTCCAGGGTCTTGGCGCAGCTGCCGCAGACCAGGTGATGGTGAGATTCCCGGGTCCCGTCCTCGTAACGCGAGGGACCCGAGCCGGCGCTCAGACGCCGCACCAGACCCGCCCCCTCGAGCATCGACAGGTTGTCGTAAACCGCCTGCGCGGATACGCTGCGGTCCAGCTCCTGGGCTGCGCGGCGCAGTTCGGCCGCCGAGTGGTGTCCCGGCCGCTGCACCTGATTCAGGATCGCGAGCCGCTGCGCGGTGACGCGCAGCCCCGCCGCTTGCAGGCGCGCTCGCAGCCCGTCCAAGCCGGTATCCAAGGACTCAGTATAGGCGTGATCTGGAATGGTTCCAGATCACGCCCAGGGCTAGACTTCTCGTCCAGCCGTTAATATTTAGCGTGATGTTAACGATGTCCGGGGAGGAGCCATCGCCTCGCGCCGCCCTCTCCGCTCTGAGCGATCTGGTGGTCCTGGCCGAGCCCCTGCTGCTTCGTGTCTGGCGCTCCTCGCGCGTCACCCTCGGGCACCTGCGGGTCCTGCGCGCCTTGCGCGACCAGGAACGCTCGCCGGGCGAGCTGGCCGCCCTGGTGGGGGTCTCGGCTCCCTCCATGGCACGGATGCTCGCCAGCCTGGAGACGCGTGACCTGATCAGCCGCGCCATCGACCTCCGCGACCGAAGGCGGATTGAGGTCTCGCTGCGCCCCCTGGGGCGGGAGTTGGTGGCCAGCAGTCACGTCTGGCGGGAGAGCGCCTTCGCCCGCGCCGCCCAGGCTCTGGATCCTGACCAGCGAGAAAGCTTCATTACCGCCGTGTCCAGATTCACCGAGCTGGTGCGGCGGGAGTCGGAGGGCCTGGATGGGTCGGCTGCGGGTGGGGCGGAGAGCGAGATGCGAGCCGGAGAGCGGTGAGCCAGGTCCCCGCCCCTCCAGCCGTCGAATGCGTCGAGTTGGGGCGCAGCTTCGGCGCCGTTCGAGCGGTGGATCATGTCAGCTTCACGGTCGCACCGGGAGAGGTCTTCGGCCTGCTGGGGCCCAACGGAGCCGGTAAGACCACCACCATCAGGGTGCTGGTGACGCTGATCGCGCCCGACAGCGGAGAGGCGCGCGTGTTCGGGCTTCGAACCGACCGCGAGAGCATGGCGGTCCGGCGGCTGATCGGATATGTGCCCCAGCAGCTGTCGGCGGACGGGGCGCTGACCGGTCGCGAGAACGTGGCGCTGTTCACCATGCTGTACGACCTGCCCCGGGGCGAACGCCGTCATCGGATTGAAGAGTCACTCGAAATCATGGGATTAAGCGATGCGGCAGATCGCCTCGCCGGTACCTACTCGGGGGGCATGGTGCGCCGCTTGGAGCTGGCCCAGGCCCTGATCAATCGCCCCCGCCTCCTGATTCTCGACGAGCCCACGATCGGCCTCGATCCGGTGGCCCGGAGCGAGGTCTGGCGGCGGATCGAGGCGCTCCGTCGCGAGACCGGGATGAGCGTGCTCATCACCACCCACTACATGGAGGAGGCGGATCAGCTCTGCGACCGCCTCGCGGTCATGCATCAGGGACACATAAGAGTCCAGGGGCGGCCCCAGGAGCTGAAGGCTGCGCTCGGAGCCGCCGCCACCCTGGAGGACGTCTTCCGCCACCACAGCGGGGACCAACTGGACGAAGGAGGGAGCCTACGTGACGTCCGCGCCGTCCGCCGCATCGCTCGCCGCCTGGGCTGAGCGTCCCCCATCGCCGTCGTTTCCCAGGGTCCTGGCCAATCGGATCCTGGCCTTCTGCTGGGTCGAGGTGGCCAAGATCCGGCACGATCGGACCGAGCTCTACACGCGCGCGATTCAGCCCGCCCTCTGGCTGTTGATCTTCGGCGAGACCTTCACCCGACTGCGCGCGATCCCGACGGGCAACCGGTCCTACCTGGAATTCATGGCGCCCGGAGTCATCGCCCAGTCGGCGCTGTTCATCGCCATCTTCTACGGCATTCAGATCATCTGGGAGCGCGATTTCGGCATTCTGACCAAGCTCTTGGCCACCCCGACTCCGCACAGCGCGCTGGTGGCGGGCAAGGCGTTCGGCGCCAGCATCCGCGGTCTCTCACAGGCGGTGGTGGTGCTCGTCCTGTCGGCGCTACTCCGGATCGGACTCAACTTCAACCCCCTTCACCTGCTCCTCGCTGCCGTGGCAGTCGTCCTGGGCTCGGCCTTCTTCTCCACCCTCTCCATGACCATCGCCGGACTGGTTCGCAGCCGCGAGCGACTGATGGGCATCGGCCAGGCCATCACGATGCCGCTCTTCTTCGCCTCTAACGCGCTCTATCCGATTCGGGTGATGCCGGGCTGGCTCCAGGTCGTGAGCACCGTCAATCCGTTGAGCTACGAGGTCGACGCGCTGCGCCAGCTGCTGGTCGGCACATCGGGACACCTGGGACTGGATTTTTCGGTCCTGCTGGTGGCAGCCCTGCTTGGAATTGCGGCTGCCAGTCGCCTGCTGCGCCGGTTGGCCAACTGAAAGGAGACTTCCTCATGCTCAAGGTGACCTGGTTCGGTCAGTCGGCGTTTCTGCTCCAAGACGGAGACGGCGGGGTGTTCATAGATCCCTTCGGCGACATGAGTCGTCTCACCGGTACAGGCCGACGCTGGGACTATCCCGCCATAGAGGGCGCCAAGCCCGACCTTCTCCTGATCACTCACGAGCACGCAGACCACAACGCGGTGGACGCGGTCGAGGGTGAGCCCCACGTGATCAGGTCGCTGGCGGGGACTTTTGGGCAGGCCGGTATGCCGGTGGTCGGAATCGCCTCCGAGCACGACCGGGTGGCTGGAACCCAGCGTGGGGCCAACGTGATCTTCGTGTTCGACTACCGGGGCCTGCGAATCTGTCATATGGGGGACTTCGGCCAGTCCGCGCTCCGGCCGGAACAGCGCGAGGCGATCGGGCAGGTCGACCTGCTGTTCGTACCCGTGGGCGGGTCGGCAACGATCGATGGCACCCAGGCGGCCTCGCTCGTGGCCGAGCTCAGTCCGCGCTGGGCCGTGCCCATGCACTACCGCTCTCAGGCGATCGACTTCCTGGATGACGCGGACTCATTCCTCGCCGCCGTGCGGGCCGAGATCGTCAGTCTCGACAGGCAGTTTTTTCAACCTGAGCAGATCGAGACCGCGGGATCTCCCGTGGTCGTCGTGCCGGCGGCGCCGCTGCGACCCCCCGCCGGCTGAATCCATCCCACGCCGAGTAGGCTGCGCAATCGCCCCGGTTCACGGGGAGTGGCGGTCGCGAGCGCACCAAAGCGCGGGCACCGCTCGGCTCGCACCCGGTAGGGCCGAGAACCTGGTGGCCGCCCCCGCTAAGCGGGCAACTCCGTGTCGGGTGGATGGATGGCGTGGTTAACAATCACCCCGCAGGATTCTGGCGATCCTTGCGCCTGCGCGAGGCGCCGCCGGCATCGTTTTGCCCAACCGGGACTGGTTCTCCGCCCGCCCGGCGTCAATATCCAATGGGCCGGTAGCCCAAAGCGACTCAACAGAGAGGGGGAAATCGAATGGCACGGGATGTCGTCATCGGCGATCAGGTCTTCAAACGTAGGAACCCCGTCGGGGTCTGGCTCGGCCTGCCCCTGGTAACCCTCGGCATCTACTACTACGTTTGGTACTACAAGATCAACAGCGAGGCGAAGCGCTACCTGCGGGATCCCTCGCTCCGGCCGGGAAGATCCCTCCTCGCGATTCTGATCGGAGGGATCATCATCGTTCCCCCGTTCATCTCGATCTACCGAACTGGTGTGCGCGTGCGTCAAATGCAGTCCAACGCCGGCATTCAAGATCGCTGCGAGCCGTGGATTAACCTAATTCTTGCCTTCTTCTTCGGCCTCGATCGGCTCTATCTTCAGATCCACCTGAACAAGTTGTGGGACGCCTACCTTCGGCCAGGTTTCGTGCCCACGCCGGCCGCGGCTCCGTTGCCCCCTCCATTGCAATGAGGCTGAGGCGCACTCCTAAGGCCCCGAATCAAGCTCGCCCTGCGCTCGAAGACGGCCGACGTCACGAATTCGGCCCGCTCTCAAAGCCGGCTACTCGCGTACAGGGATTGTCGGCGCCGGCGTGACCGGCGCCCACGTTCTCACCGTGCTCGGAGCCGCCCGGCGGTCCCGAATGACTTGGTGCCCGCGCACGGACTTGAACCGTGAACCTTGGGATTAAGAGTCCCCTGCTCTGCCAATTGAGCTACGCGGGCAAGCGAGCCGATTCTACCTCTTGACACCGTGGCTTCCCGCGCTCGCGGCGGCAGCGCAGCATAGCCACGATGAAGGCGACGATCCCGCCCGACCTGGACCTGGAAGACCCTCTGCTCTTCGGTCTTGACTCCCAACACAGCGGCTATGCACTGCTCGCACTGCTGTCAGTTCTCGCGCTCTGGAAGTCGGGACTGCCGGCGCCGCTACGGATCCTCGTCGTTCTACCCACCGCCGCCGGCGGAGCCATATTGAGCTGGGGCCGCTGGCGTTCGCGGCCCGCCGATGCCTGGATCGCCGACATGGTTCGATTCGGTTATCACAACTATCGGTTGGAGCTTCCTGGCTGGCTGACTGTCCGATTCAACGCCGCCCGCCTCGGCGGCTGGCGGGCACGCCTCGGCCGCGTCTGCGCCCCCTGGCTTCGGCCCCGCGCCGCCGCCCCGGCGGCGTCGCGTCGATAGTTCATCGAAAGCTCGGGGTGGGGGTGCAGGTCACGCGGGTGCGCGAGCGCCGCCTCCGCCCCGACGCGCCTGCGAACCTGGTCTTCGAGGTGGCGCCGCTTGGATTCAGGGATGCGAACGAGGCTGACCAGGCGCGTTGGGCGGCCGGGTATCGCCGCCTCCTGGACCGCTTGCGAGGCCCCCTCCAGGTCGTGCTTCAGACTCAGCCCGGGCACGGCGCGGCCTTGGCCCCGGCCGGTCCCCAGCCGCATCAGTCGGCCCGGCAGGGAGATCTCGCGTTCGTTGCCGAGATCGATTCCCGGGGCGACACCGAGCATCAGCGGCTTTGGTTCGTGACCCCCGAGCCCGCGGCCCAAGATCTCGAGGTGGGGTTGCGGGAGCTGGGTGCCACCGTGCGATCGATTCGCCCCGCGCAGGTTCGCGCGGCCCTCGATCGAGTCGGCGAAGCGCCCGGGCATGTCCAGGATGCCGCCGGGTTCCACCGCACCTGGGCCCTGGTCTCATTTCCGGTCGGAGAGGTCGAGGTAGGGTGGATCTGGCGGTTGCTGCCCCCTGGCGCCAGATGTTGCCTGGCCTGGCACGCCATGCGTCTTCCCGCGCCTTGGGCCATGTCCCACCTTCAGCGCCGCGCCCTGGGCCTGGAGGCCATGCTGGCCCAGGGCGAGCACGCTCGCTGGGCGCCGGTGCGAGCCCGCGAGCGGGCGAAGTCTGCCGAGGGACTGCGGGGACGCATAGCGGCCAACGAGGAGTCGGCGTTTCACGTATCGGCCTATCTCACCGTGAGCGCCACCTCCGAGGCCGAACTGAATC
>Ga0307373_10008938_pt1 | contig 15111 bp, 8 predicted proteins | sample OX2MG_FD_202534 | JGI IMG/M metagenome (GOLD analysis project Ga0307373, IMG submission 202534) | Soil microbial communities from Risofladan, Vaasa, Finland - OX-2 | ecosystem: Environmental > Terrestrial > Soil > Coastal area > Acid sulfate soil | place: Finland: Risofladan, Vaasa | collected... | reverse complement strand
GCCGGCCTCGGCATAGACGAGCTCGATGCCGCGCGACTGCGCCACGGCGCGGGCGTTGATGATGTTCAGCCGCTCGCGTTCGACCACGCCTTCGAGGGCGCCCAGCGCCGCGGCGGCCAGCAGCGGCCCGCGGCCCGGCGCCAGCTCGGCGCCCAGCCGCACCGTGACCGACGCGATGGCCCGGGCCCCCCGGTCGGCGAGCAGCGCGCGCGCCACCGCCGCCACCCGGCGCACGAGCAGCATGGCCGGTTGCAGCGCCTGCCAGTCGCCCCCCGCCTCGGCCACGTTGAGCGAGCGTGAATATTCGTTGTTGAGCAGCGCGTCGCGCACGGCGGCGCAGACGTCCACCGCCACGTTGCGCTGCGCCTCGGCGGTGCTGGCGCCGATGTGCGGCGTGAGCAGGATGTGGGGGGCGTGCAGGAGCGGGTGGTCGCCCTTGAGCGGCTCCTTGACGTAGGCATCCACCGTGGCGCCGCGCAGATGGCCGGCGTGGAGGGCGGCGGCCAGCGCCGTCTCGTCCACGATGCCGCCGCGCGCGAGATTGGCCACCACGGCGCCGGGCTTGAGGCGCGCGATCTGCCCGGGCCCGATCATGCCGCGCGTCTCGTCGGTGAGGGGCGTATGCACCGTGAGCACGTCGCAGGCGTCGAGCAGCGCGTCGAGCGTGGCGCAACGCCGCACGTGCAGGCTGTCGAAGCGCTCCCCGGCGATGTACGGGTCGTAGCCCACCACCGTCATGCCGAACGCGCGCGCCCGCGCGGCCACCTCGCCGCCGATGCGTCCCACGCCCACGATGCCGAGTGTCTTGCCCTTGATCTCGGTGCCGAGCAGTTGGGCGCGCTCCCAGCGTCCCTCGCGCGTGGACTGGTCGGCGCGCGGCACGTGGCGCAGCAGCCCGATGAGCGACGCGAAGAACAGCTCGGCAACGGCCACCGTGTTCCCGGCCGGTGCGTTGATGACGGCCACGCCGAGCGCGGTGGCGGTGTCGAGGGCCACGTTGTCCACGCCCACGCCGGCGCGCCCCACCACGCGTAGTCGCCGGCCGGCGCGGAGCAGCGGCTCGGAGATGCGGGTGGCGCTGCGGCCGATGATCGCGTCGTACTCGCCGATGCGCGCCAGCAACTCCGGCTCGGGGAGCGTGGGCATCACGTCCACCTGGAGCTCAGGGGCCGCGCGGAGGAGCGCGATCCCTTCGGGGTCGACTTCGTCAGTGACGAGAATACGAAACGGCATCGCCTTGATCGGGGTGATGCTGAACAATACTACGGAACTGGGGCGGGTGGACTCGAACCACCAACTTCCTGATTAACAGTCAGGCGGTCTGCCAATTGACCTACGCCCCATCGATGCGACGACTGTACCCAAAAAAAGCGCCCGCCGGAGAGAGATCTGGCGGGCGCTTGCGAACGATGAACAGTGCGCGCGCGCTACCCAGACCCCGGATTGGAGGCCCGATTGGGGCAATTATTGGAATTGCTGAAGGCGCGCGACACGGGCATTGGAATCGGTGTTGGTGAATGTGTGGGACGGGAGGATACGACGGATGCGGATGGGTGTCAAGCGGACGAATGTCGGCGGCGCCTACCGGCCGTCGGGGATGACCTCCACCTGCAGCCCGCTGGCGCGGCTCGGCGTGTGGTATACGCGTTCCGTGGCCTTCACGAAGTCGCTCGCCTTGGCGTCGTAGATGTTCGGCACGTAGCGCTGCGGGTTGCGATCGAACGCCGGGAACCAGGAGCTCTGCACCTGGATCATGATCCGGTGTCCCTTCTTGAACGTGTGGAGCACGTCCTGCAGGCGGAACTGCACCTGTGTGGCGCGGCCGGGCACGAACGGCTCGGGCTTGTCGAACCCATCGCGATAGCGGCCGCGCATGATCTCGCCGCGCACGAGCTGCTGGTAGCCGGCGTAATGCACCGTGGTGTCGGGGCGGTACGGGCTGTCGGGCTCGCCCATCGGATAGACGTCGATCAGCTTGACCACGTAGTCGGCGTCGGTGCCGGACGTGCTGACGAACAGGCGCGCCGTCATCTCGCCGCCGAGCGTGACGTCCTGGGCGAGGCTGTCGGTCTCGAACGTGAGCACGTCGCGGCGGTTGTCGAAGCACCGCTGGTCGTCGCTCATGTACTGGTACATGGTGAGCCCCTGAATGGTGGGGATGCGGCAGCGGCTCGGCACCGGCTGCGCGGGATCACTCACGTACTCGTCGTAGGCGCCGCCGCCCTTGGGCGGATCGAACGACAGCTTGCCGTCGGCCTGGAAGTAGAGTTCGCGGTTGACGGCCGTTTTCGCGGGCCAGGAGTCGTACGAGCGCCAGGCCTTGTCGCCGGTATCGAAGATGAGCGCGTTGGGGAGGCCCACCGGACCCTGGCCGCGATCCTTCAGGAAATGATGAAAGAACTTCGCTTCGACGTCGCGCTGGAATCTGGTCTCGAGGGAATCGCCGAAGTAGATGTCGCCGTGCACCGTATGCACGACATCGGTGCGCGACCACCCGCCGTGGCGGAACGGGCCCTCGACGATGGCGTTGAAGTTCCTGGGATCGTGGGCCTGGATGGTCTTGTAGACGGTGAGCGGCCCGTAGAGGTCCTCGGCGTCGAACCATCCACCCACGGTGAGCATCGCGGGCATGTGCCCGTTGAGATACGGAGCCAGGGCGCGCGCCTTCCAGAACGCGTCGTAGTCCGGATGGTGGATGATTTCCTGCCAGAAGAAGTTGTTCTTGTAGTAGCGGTTGGTGGTGGTGGAGAGCGGTCCCAGTCCGAGCTGGAAGTCGTAGTCGTCGGGCAGCCCCTGTTTCACCATGCTCGGGGCCCACCAGGCGTCGGTGGTGGGCGCGGGATGCTGGATGCCGAACAGCGGGTAGGTATAGAAGTACGCCTGCGTGAGGGCGCCGTTGTGGTGGAAATCTTCGAAGTAGAAGTTGGTGACCGGCGCCTGCGGCGACGCGGCGACGAGCGCCGGATGTCCCGACAGCGCGCCCATCGTCGTGTAGAAGCCGGGATACGAGATGCCCCACTGGCCCACGAGGCCGTTGTTGTCGGCGACATGCTGGAGCAGCCAGTCGATCGTGTCGTAGGTGTCCGATGCTTCGTCCACCTTGGTGTGGTCGCGGGCCTTGATCGAATCGGGGATGAAGGGGCGCACGTTCACGAACGTGCCCTCGGACATGTACCGGCCGCGCACGTCCTGATACACGAAGATGTACTTGTCGCGCATCATGAAGGGATCGGGGCCGAGCCGGGCGGGATAGTCGTCCGGGCCATAGGGCGCCACGGAGTAGCAGGTGCGCTCCATGACCATCGGATAGGTGTGCGTGGGCGAGGCATCCTTGGGGACGTATACGATCGTGAATAGGTTCACGCCGTCGCGCATCGGGATGCGGTATTCGAATTTGGTGTAGTTGGCGCGAATGAAATCCGCGTCGGACTGCTGGGCGGAGGCGGTAGCGGTGGCGGCGCACAGGAGGGCCAGGCACACCGCGCCGGCGAGCGGGCGGAGGAGTCGCATGGCGGGAACATGGCGGGCGGCGCGGCAGGCCCGCCAGGGGGAGGGGCGGCGGGGACCGGCGGGGGCCGAGTGGGGCATATCGCGCAGAAATCATCTGTTCTTCCGCCATGGGGCCCCATGCGGGAAAGCGACCAGTTTTGCGCAATAGGGATTTTCCGGGAACCTATCAGGGGTTCTGCGCTAGGCTGCCCGAGGGAGCATCGATACCTTGAGGCATACGTATTGGCCAGTTCATATCAGGACTGTGCCGGAATCGAAGCACCGCGCGATTGCCGTTGCGACGCGCGAGCGCTCCATCGCCGGCGGGAGGAGAAGATGGGCGCCGTTGCCATGATCGTCGTACTCGCGGGGATGGCTATCCCCATCACGCTGTTGCTGGCCACGCTGCTGTTCGATCTCGCCGTGGTCGGATGGGCGCTCTACCGGATGTGGCGCGATCGCTGGCGCCAGCATCTCGGTCACACGGTCGGGCGGTACGTCACCGGACCGATCACCCACGCGGCCGGCGCGGGCCGGAGCCCGAGTATTCGCAAAGCGTGATCGAGGGAACGTCCACCAACGCAGAACGGGGCCGCGCATCGCGCGGCCCCGTTCTGCATCTGCCCTCCTCGCGGGCTACTTCTTGGGGTTGAGGATGTCGCCGATGGTGTGATCCGCGCCCTGCAGGTGCCAGAGCGTCTCGCGATCCACCGTCTGGGGAATGGCCTTCCGGATGTCGGCCTGCAGCGCGGCCAGTTCGCCGCGCAACTCCGACTTGGCGTCGTCGGACAACGGTTCGGCGCCGAAGCCGGCAAACCCGCCGCGCCCGCCGCCCGCCGCCGCTTCGACCGGCGGGTTGAGCTTGCGGCCGATCAGCGTGAGATAATTGTTCTGCAGCGTGCGCCGGTAGATGTCGATCACGGGATGCGCCGCGGAGAGTTCGCTCCAGATGCCGCGACGCACGTCGTCGAGGAAGTTCGGGAGCGGATAGGCATCGGCCGGTTGCTTGGCCAGCGCCTGCATCTCCAGCAGCCGGTTCATCCGTCCGTCGTTGAGCAGCGACGTGAGCACCCGGTTCTGCGCGTTGCCGATGCGGGCCACCATGCCTTCGGGCTCGATGCGGGCGGCGATGTCCGGGCGGATCAGATACTGCGGGGTCTTGAACACGCTGTCGTTCAGGAAGTGCACCGCCGCCGCCTGCTTGGCGCGCGGAAGCGCCACGTACACCGGGCCGGGCTGGCTGCCCGACTTGTACCAGACGGTGCCGCCCCCGATCACGTTGGTGGTGTGCGCCGCCTCCGTGGTCCACTGGCCCACCACGCGGTCGTACAGGTTCTGGAGCAACGTGTTGTCGTCCATGGGACGCGTGCCGGCGCTGGCCACGTAGTTCATCACGCGGGCGATGTTCCGGAATCCGAGACCGGTGGCCCAGGTGGGATCGGCATCGGCCACGGCTTCACTCTGCGTGCCGAACTGCCCGAACTCGTTGTTCACGGAGAAGCGCAGCCAGGGGACCGTGTCCTGCACGGCGATCCACTTCTCGAGCGTCGGCCGCTCCTCCTGCGGCGTGGTGGCGCCGGGGATGGGGCGATAGCCCCAGCCGATCGTGTACTTGTCCCAGGGGCCGATGCGCGGCACGAGCGTCCAGAGTGGGATGTGATCCTCGGGCTGCGCCACGTAGTTGAACCGCGAATAGTCCATGATGCTCGGGCTCGAGCCCATCTTCTCCACCCACGTCGGGCTCCGTACGCTGTCGGGCGGATACTCGGAGCTGCCGACCTGGTCGTGCTGCAGGCCGATCGTGTGGCCGATCTCGTGGGCGACGCCGAATTCGAGCAGCCGTCCCATCAGCGAGTCGGGCATCGGGATCTGGCGGGCGCGGGGATCGACCTGCGCCGCCTGGGAGAAGTACCAGTACTGCATGAGCTCGATCAGGTTGTGGAAGATGCGCGGCGAGCCGTTGAGGATCTCGCCGGTGCGCGGATCGCTCACGTGCGGCCCCACCGAATTCTCGATCGTGGACGGCAGCCACCGGATCACGGTGTGGCGGATGTCCTCCATGGACCAGCTCGGATCGTTGGCGGGCGGATCCTTGGCGATGATCGCGTCCTTGAACCCGGCGGCCTCGAACGCGGGCTGCCAGCTCTCGATCGCCTTCTTGATCCACGGCTTCCATTTGTCGGGCGTGCCCGGATCCACGTAGTAGACGATCGGCTGCTTGGGATAGCAGAGATTGCCATCCATCCGATCGGAGCACTCCAGCCGCCACCGCGTGATGAACGCGCGGGGCACGGCCACCTGCTGCGGGCTGCCAAAGTCCACCGTGCGCGTGGTGAAGAATCCCATGCGCTGGTCGGCATACCGCACCGGCATCGGATCGTCGGGCAGCTTGATCATGCTCCAGTGGGCGAGCACGCTCTGCGCCATCTGGGCGCCGCCACGGCCGCCCGCCGGCGCCGCGCCGCGCCCGCCCGCGGGCGCGGGCACGCCGGTCTGCGCCGCCTGGATCTCGACGTTGTCGGGGAACGCCACCACGCGCTCGACGTACGAGCGGGTGGCGTCGATCGTGCCGCGGATGGCGGCGATCTCCGGGATGCTCGTCGTGAACAGCCGCGTCACGTCGATCACGGGAGCGCTGTCCGGCCCCCAGGTCTCGATCGGGAACATCGCGATGATCGGCGCGAAGTTGGACGACTCCACCGACCGGTATACCGACTGGGTGCTGTCGGCCGTGATGTTGAACGAGGGCGAGCGCAGCACGATGTGGTCGCCCACGCGGTCCCAGCGCAGCGTGCGTTCCATGAATTCATCGCCGCCGTAGTCGCCGAACCCGCCGCCGCCGGCGCCGGCGCGACCCTGCGGCTCGGGCGCGGCCGCGCGGGCAAAGCGGCCGACGATGAGCAGGTCCTTGTCCAGTTGGTGCGTCGGAATTTCAAAGAACAGCTTGTCGCCCACGCGATGCGTGATGAACAGGCCGCGCTCCGTCTTGGCTTCGGCGGTGATCACGCGCCGGTAGGGCAGGGGCGCCGCGGCTTGCGGCGCGCCGCCGCGCCCGCCGCGCCCACCGAAGGCCGGGCCCGAGGTTTCCGCGGCGGCCGCTGCCGGTGCCGGGGTTGGTGTTGGCGGGGCGGCGGCGGGCGTCGAGGACGAGGCGCAGCCCGCCAGGCAGGCCGCTGCGATGAGGCTTGCGAGTCGATGTGACATGGGCAGGGGAGGTTGGACGCTGAGGCTGACGGCGGGCGACCGGGGAGGACCGCGCGCCGAGGGATCGACGCAAACATGGAGGGCGTACCAGGGGCCCGACAGGTCGGGTGCGAAAAGGGCCCGAACCGGGTACCCTACGGCGGGGAGGCGCGGCCGCGCCGCCGGCCGCCTCCGTCGCATTCACCCCGCGCCCCTGGCATGCTCGCGCTTCTCGCCGCCGCCCAGTTCGCCATTGCCCAGCCCTCGACGCCGGTGCCCACGCATCCGGCGGCCGCGCCCACGTATTCGTCGCCCGCGGTGCGCGATCTGGTCACGCGGGCGGCCGCCGCCAACCGGCAGCCGCCGCCGTCGCTGCGCGGCTATCGCGCCCGCGTCGAATCGGAGTTCGCCCTGGTCAGCCACGACACGCTGGGCCGCGAGTTGAGTTCGCAGGTGGAGCAGCTGGACGCCGACGCGTCGTGGATGCGTGACGGCGAGTACGACCTGCACGTGGAAGGGTATCGCACGCAGAGTCTGGGGGCGCCGTTCTCGATGCTCTCGGTGGTCCGCGCCTGGACGGTGCCCACGCTCTACGGCGACCGGCTGTCGCTCGGCGCCGATCCGGTGCGCGCCGCGGGCGGCCGGCCCGACACGATGGTGGCCGTGCATCCGCTGGCCGCCGACCGCGACCGGTTCTATCGATTCTCCGGCGGCGACACGGTGACCGTGCTGCACACGCCCACGAGGGCGATTCCCGTGGTGCGCATCATCGTGCAGCCGATGCCGGAAGACAGCACGCGGCTCGTGCTGTTCGACGGCGAGCTCTATCTGGACGCGACGCGCGGCGAGATCGTGCGGATGCGCGGGCGGATGGTGGTCGAGGGCACGCCGCACGGGGGACGGCCGCTCTGGGCCCGGTTGTCCGGCGTGGTGGGCGTGGCGTTCGTGGAATTCGTGAACGAGGAGGTGGACGGCAGGTACTGGCTGCCGGCGTTCCAGCGCACCGAGTTGGAGGCGAACGTCCCCGTGCTCGGCGCCGGCCGCGCCGTGTTCCGCCTGCTGTCGCACTTCCGCGACTACGCCGTGGACGACAGCGGCGCCGCCGTCGCGGCCGGCGGACGGGGATCGCCGGAGCGGCTGGTGCGCCGCGTCACGTGGGCGCCGTCCGACAGCCTCGACAGCTATCACGGATGGGCGCGGCAACTGGGCGTGGCGACGGCGAGCGTGAACGCGGCCGACTTCAACGACCTGGCGCCCGATGCCTGGCGCAGGGCGGGACCGCCGCGACTGGACCTGGTGCCGCGCCGGCCGAGCGACATCGTGCGGTACAATCGCGTGGAGGGGCTGTACACCGGCGTGGCCACGACGCTGCGCTTCCGCAGCCTCGCGCCCGGTCTCACGGCGCAGGCGTTCGGCGGTTGGGCGTGGACGGAGCGGACGCCGCGCGGCGGCGCCGGCCTGGCGCTCTCGCGCCCGCCGTGGATCACCGGCGTGCGGGCCGAGCGCATGCTGGCGTCGACCAACGATTTTGGCGGCGAGTCGGCGGCCGGCAATCCCGATCTCAGCGCGGCGTTCGGTTCGGTGGACAACGCCGACTACGTGGACCGCCGGCGCGCGCTGCTGTCGGCCACGCGCGTGTTCGGCTCCGCCGACCGCGCGCTGGTCACGCTGCAGTTGGGTGCCGGCGACGATCGCAGCGAGCGCACGCGGCTCGTGCATGGGGCCTTCGGCGGCGGCGCGCCGTTCCGCCCCAATCGCAACTCGCTCGACGGGGGCTACGGGCTGGTGACGGCGGACGCCACGCTGCATCCGGACGTGGGGCCGGGGTCGGTGAAGGCGGGCGTGGGGGCTTCGCTGCACTACGAGGCGGCGTCGGGCGGACTCGCCTGGCAGCGCGCCGTGCTGTCGCTGGCGACGCGCCAGTACTGGGGGCCGGTCACGCTCACGGCCAGCGCGGCGGGCGGCGTGGTGGCGGCCCGGGTCCTGCCGCCGCAGCAACTGTTCGAGCTGGGTGGCATGGGCACGGTGTCCGGGTACTCGTACAAGCAATTCGCGGGCGACCGCGCGATGCTGTTCGGGAGTTTCGCGTCGTACGGATTCCCGATCTGGCGCACGCCGCATCGCGTGTGGCGCGCGTATTCCATTCCGGGGCTCGCGCCCGGGATCGCGATCGGGGCCGAGGGCGGATGGGCCGGCATCTCGTCCGCCGCGGCGCGCACGGCAGTGGATGCGCTGGGCGCGGGATGGAGCGCGACGCCCGTGTCGGAGGCCACCGGGGGCGTGCGGGCGAGCGTGGGCATAGGGCTCACGTTTTTCTCGGACGCGTTCCACGTGGGGCTGGCGCGCCCCGTGGACCATGCCGCGCCCTGGCGCGCGGTGGCCGGGTTCGGGCGCGCGTTCTAGCTTACCCGCATGATGCTCACCTCACGCCTTGCCGGCTCGAGGACCGCGGCCGGCCGGTTCACGCTCGCGCTGGCCGCCGTGCTCACGGCGGTGGGTGCCGCGAGCGCCGCCGCCCAGATTCCCGCACCCGTCGATTCGGCGCTGCACACCCTCTTCGCCTCGGGCACGTACGCCAGCGACCGCTTCGGTCCGGCGCGCTGGGCCGACGGCGGGAACAGCTACCTCACGCTCGAACCGTCGCCCGACGCGGGCGGCTACGATCTGGTCGAGTACGACGCCGCGACCGGGGCGCGCACGGTGAAGGTGCCGGCGCGGGAGCTCGTGCCCGCGGGGCGCCGCGAGCCGCTCATCCCGCAGGACTATTCCTTCTCGGCCGACGGCAAGCGACTGCTCATCTTCACGAACACGCGGCGCGTGTGGCGGGAGAACACCCGCGGCGACTACTGGGTGCTCGACCTCGGCACGCACGCGCTGCACCAGGTGGGCGGCGCCAAGGTGCCGGAGTCGCGATTGATGTTCGCCAAGTTCTCGCCCGACGGCTCGCGGGTGGCGTACGTGCTGTACGGCGACCTGTACGTGCAGCCGTCCGATGGCGGCCCGATCACGCGCCTCACGCGCGATGCGTCGCACACGCTCGTCAATGGGATGAGCGACTGGGTGTACGAGGAGGAGTTCAGCCTGCGAGACGGCTTCCGCTGGTCGCCCGACGGCCGCGACATCGCGTTCTGGCAGTTCGACATGGCCGGCATTCGCGACTTCCTGCTCCTCGACGAGACCGACTCGCTGTATCCGTTCACGGTGCCCGTGCAGTATCCCAAAGCCGGAACCACCAACTCGGCGGTGCGGGTGGGCGTGGTGCCGGCCGCGGGCGGCAAGGTCACGTGGGTGCGCCTCGCGGGGAATCCGCGCGACAACTACATCCCGTGGATGGAGTGGGCGGGCTCCGATCAGGTGATGTTGCAGTACATGAATCGCGCCCAGAACCGCGATCAGGTGATCCTCGCCGACGCCCGCACCGGCGCGCCGCATCCGGTGTTCACGGAGACGGACAGCGCCTGGGTGGACCTCGTGGACGACGTGCCGTGGATGAACGGCGGCCGGTCGTTCCTCTGGGTGAGCGAGCGCGACGGGTGGCGGCACGTGTACGACGTCTCGCGCGACGGACGCGTGGTGCGGCTGCTCACGCCCGGCGCGTACGACGTGGAGCGCGTGGCCGCGGTGGACCAGGCTGACGGGTGGCTGTACGTGATCGCGTCGCCGGAGAACGCCACGCAGCGCTACCTGTACCGGGTGTCGCTCAGGGATCCCGGGCCGCCGCAGCGCGTGACGCCGGCCGGCGAGCCGGGCACGCACGCGTACGACTTCTCGCCCAACGCGCACTGGGCGTTCCACGTCTATTCGACGTTCGACACGCCGCCGGTGACCGACCTCGTGCGGTTCCCGCGGTACGCCACGGTGCGCACGCTCGTGGCCAACGACCGGTTGCGCGCCGCCGCCGCCCGGGCCATCCGCCACCCGGCGGAGTTCTTCCAGGTGACGGTGAGCGACGGCGCGACGCTGGATGGCTACATGATCCGCCCCAGCGACTTCGACCCGTCCAAGCACTACCCGATCCTCGTGAACGTGTACGGGGAGCCGGCCGCGCAGACGGTGCTCGACCGGTGGAGCGGGAGCGGCATGCTCTGGCACCAGATGCTGGCCGACCAGGGCTACCTCGTGGTGAGCTTCGACAATCGCGGCACGCCGGCCCCCAAGGGCCGGGCCTGGCGCAAGGTGATCTACGGGTCCATCGGACCGCTCTCCAGCCGCGAGCAGGCCGATGCGGTGCGCGCCTTCGCGCGGTCGCGACCGTACGCCGACAGCACGCACGTGGCGATCTGGGGATGGAGCGGCGGCGGGTCGAGCACGCTCAACGCCATGTTCCGCTATCCCGACGTGTACAGGCTGGGCATGGCGGTGGCGCCGGTGGCCGACCAGCGGCTGTACGACACCATCTATCAGGAACGCTACATGGGCACGCCCGAGCAGAACCCCGAGGGGTACCGCACGGGATCGCCGATCAACTTCGCCGCGGGACTCGAGGGCAAGCTCCTGATCGTGCACGGCACCGGCGACGACAACGTACACTGGCAGGGGACGGCGCGGCTCATCAACCGCCTCGTCGCGCTCGACAAGCAGTTCGACCTGATGATCTACCCCAACCGCACGCACTGCATCTGCGAGGGGGCGGGCACCACCCTCCAACTGTATTCCACGCTCACGCGATACCTGTTGACCAACATGCCGCCGGCCCGCTAGGCCGGCGGCAGGACTCCCGACGATGTCCGTCCCCCCGCACGCCATCGCGCCAGAGCATCCGTCCGATCTGCGCCGCCGCGTGATCGCGCTGTACGCGGGGCTGCTGGCGGCCAATCTGGGCGCGTGGGGCTGGGCGCTGGTGGCGTTCCGCCACTATCCGCTCCTCCTGGGCACGGCGCTCCTCGCCTACGGGCTGGGGCTGCGGCACGCCATCGACGCCGACCACATCGCGGCCATCGACAACGTCACGCGCAAGCTGATGCACGAGGGCAAGCGCCCGGTGGCGATCGGCCTCTTCTTCTCGCTCGGCCATTCCACGGTCGTCGTGCTCGCCTCGGTGGCCATCGCCGCCACGGCGATGGCGTTGAGCACGCGGGTCGAGTCGTTCCACACCGTGGGCGCGATGATCGGGACGATCGTCTCGGCGGTATTCCTGCTCGTGATCGCGATCATGAACCTGTTCATCCTCGTCGCGATCTACCGCACCTTCCACCGCGTGCGGCGCGGCGGCGCGTACGTGGAGGAGGATCTGAACGCGCTCATGGCCGGCAACGGGTTCCTGGCGCGGATCTTCCGTCCGCTGTTCGCGATGATTCGCGAGAGCTGGCACATGTACCCGCTCGGGCTGCTGTTCGGCCTCGGGTTCGACACCGCCACCGAGATCGGCCTGCTCGGGATCTCGGCCGCCGGGGCCGCCCGGGGGATGTCCATCTGGACCATCCTCGTGTTCCCGATGCTGTTCACCGCCGGGATGTCGCTGGTGGACACCACCGACAGCGTGCTGATGCTCGGGGCCTACGGGTGGGCGTTCGCGCGGCCCATGCGCAAGCTCTACTACAACATGACGATCACCTTCGTGTCGGTGATCGTGGCGTTGCTCGTGGGTGGCATCGAGGCGTTGGGCCTGGTGGGCGACAAGTGGCAGCTCCAGGGCTGGTTCTGGCGCGCCGTGGCGCGCCTCAACGGCAACTTCGGGAGCATCGGCTACCTGATCATCGGCGTGTTCGTGGCCAGCTGGATCGCATCGGCGGCGGTGTACCGGCTCAAAGGCTACGACCGGCACGAGGCGCCGACGCTGCTGGAGTAGCGGCAGCGGGCGGCGTGCCGCAGGCCGCGGTCTAGCGCCCGGCAAAGAATTTGCAAACCCGCGCATCGCGGCCGCAGCGAGCGGGCACCCGGCCGGCGTTCGTGTGTACATCATGCGCTTGACAGCCTCGCGGTGTGCGCAGACGCGAGGCGGACCGGCATGCGGTGAGTCCCCCTGCACTCCCAACGTCACGGCCCAACGTGCAGCGCGCGGCGACGCTCAGGCGTCGCGCGCGCGCGGCACGGCCTGCGCATCCAGACCATCGAGCGGAGCTTCTGCTCCGGGAGGCGTACCACCATGTCTGTGTGTCATTCCAAGCACTCCGTGCGCCGGCGGGGCGCGCGGGCGGCGCTCGCGGGGCTCGGTGCCGTCGCGATCGCGATCACGGTCACCGCCCATCCGGCGGGCGCGCAATCCATGGGCGGCGGCGCGCGGCCGTTCGACATCCGCCCCTTCGTGGGGGCCTATATCCCCACCGGCGGGCAGCGCGACCAACTCATCAACGCGGTGATGACGGGCGGCCAGGCCCAGTGGTCGATCTCGCCGCGGTGGTCACTGGTCGGGACCTACGCGTGGTCGCCGTCGGCCGACAAGTCCACGCTGAATCCGACCAACAAGCTCTACACCGGCGACGAACAGCGTCTGGACGTGCGCCAGGAGGACGTGGGCGTGCAGGCGCGGCTGGGCGATCTGAACGGCCCGGCGGCGTCCGACAGCTGGAGCATGCATCCGTTCGTGGGCGCCGGACTGGGCAGCCGTCAGTACAGGTACCGGCATCCGGCGATCGCCGAGACGCTCGTCGGCAAATCGGGCGCCACCGACATGATGGGGTACGCCGGGCTGGGCACGGACGTCGTGCGCAACAACTCGCGGCTGGGGTTCCGCTTCGAGCTGCGCGACTACATGTCGCAGTACAAGGGGCTGTACGATCAACTCGCCACCTCGCAGACGAGAAACGACGTGACGTTCTCGGCGGGGCTCAACTTCGGGTTCTAGTCCACCGGCGGTTCGCAGCGGCCGTCGCCGGGGGCGCCCGGCGGCGGTGCGCCCGGCATCCACATCGCCGCGGCATCGGGTTATCTTCGAGGCGGATCGTGCCATCCGCCCTTCATCCTCGCCGATCGCGCGTGGAGGACATGCCGTGACCCCATGGGTCCGGCGGCTGCTCGCCGCCAACTTCGTGGTTTTCTTCGTGCAGCTCACCGTGCCCTCGGTGACGGACGCGTTCGCCTTCGTCCCGTCGCTGATCCTCGTGCGCCCGTGGACCGTCGTCACGTACATGTTCCTGCACGGCGGCTGGATGCACATCATCTTCAACATGATCGCGCTGTTCTTCTTCGGGCCGCGCGTGGAACAGCGGCTGGGGTCGAACCGGTTCATCTCGCTCTACTTCCTGAGCGGCATCTCGGGCGCGCTGCTGTCGTCGGCGCTCGCGCCGTCGGCGGCGATCATCGGCGCGTCGGCGGCGGTGTTCGGCGTCATGCTGGCGTTCGCGCGCTACTGGCCGCGCGACCTCATCTACATCTGGGGCGTGATCCCCATCCAGGCGCGATGGCTGGTGATCATCGCCACCATGTTCTCGCTGTACAGCGGGCTGCAGGGCTCGCGCGGCGGGGTGGCGGACTTCGCGCACCTGGGCGGCTTCGCCGGCGCGTTCCTGTATCTCTGGTGGCTCGACAAGCGGCGCGGCACCAACCGCTTCCGCGCCCAGGCCGTGCCGCGCGTGCCCACCGCCCGCGTGCTCAACTGGCACAAGGTGGATCCGTCGACCATCCACGAGATCAATCGCGACGAGGTGAACCGGATCCTCGACAAGATCAGCGCGTCGGGCATCGCGAGTCTCACCGTCGACGAGCGCGTGTTCCTGTCGAACTTCGTGCCGCCCGACGACCGGGTGCCCCCAGTGTCGTGACGGCCCGGCCGCGCGGTCAGCGGCTGTACGAGAGGCTCAGCGCCACCGCGCTCAGGCGGTGCACCGCCCGCGCGGTGTCGTATTCATCGTAGAAGAACACCTCGGTCTGGACCGGCGCGCGCGTGCGCAGCCGCAGTCCGTACAGCCACATCGATTTGTTCACCTCGCCGAGGCGGGCGTCGTACGCCCACTCGCGGCCCACCCACGGCGTGACGAACGGAATCGCCGCCCCGCCCACGTCGGCGCGCACCTGATTGATCCACCGCGACGTCCAGGCGGTGTACATGTCGCGCACTTCCGTCTCCTGCAGGTCGCGGGCCGTGAGCCAGTCCGCGAACCGATGGGTGGCCGTGGCTGCGAGCAGCACGCGCTCTTCGGTGCGGCGCGGCCCGGGTCCGGGCACCACCACGTGCTCATATCCCGACGACAGGCGCCACGCGCCCACGGCGTATCCGATGCCGGCGCCCGTCTTCACCTCGTCCAGCGCCTGCCGCTGGTTGTTGCCGTATTCCGTGAGGTGGACGTCGGCGGACCATGGACCGGTCAACGGCACGGAAGCGCGCAGGTAGGACCGCCACTCGGTGAGCGACGGGGCATCCTGCGCCGCGGCGTGGGACGCGGCCAGCACCAGGGCGAGCGCGGCGAGCCGGCGCGCGGGCGCGCCGAACGAAGTGAAGCGGAATGTGGGCAGGGGCGTGGCCGGAACGGCGGCTGGGGTCGGAGGAGGAAAATAACGCCG
>Ga0307373_10008936_pt1 | contig 15114 bp, 10 predicted proteins | sample OX2MG_FD_202534 | JGI IMG/M metagenome (GOLD analysis project Ga0307373, IMG submission 202534) | Soil microbial communities from Risofladan, Vaasa, Finland - OX-2 | ecosystem: Environmental > Terrestrial > Soil > Coastal area > Acid sulfate soil | place: Finland: Risofladan, Vaasa | collected... | reverse complement strand
AGATCGACTATCTGGCGAGTTTCCTGCTGGCGCAGACGGTGGAAGACCACCACCGCATCCAGACGGTTCAGGAACTCCGGACGGAAGGCCCGCTTCAACTCATCAGTGATTCGCTCCCGCATCTTGGCATGCTCGTGGTCCTCGCCGTCGGCGCTGGTGAGGCCGGTCTGGAAGCCCATCGAGATGTTGGAGCCAACTCCTTGAATGCCAAGGTTGCTGGTCATGATCACGATCGTGTTCGCGAAGTTGACGATCTTGCCCTTGGCATCGGTCAGCCGACCATCCTCCAGGATCTGCAGCAGCATGTTGAAGAAGTCGGGATGGGCCTTCTCGATCTCATCGAACAGGACCACGCTGTAGGGACGCCGCCGCACTGCCTCGGTCAGCTGGCCACCCTCGTCGTAGCCGACGTATCCGGGTGGAGATCCTACCAGCCGCGCTGTGCTGTGACGTTCGGCGAACTCCGACATGTCGAGTCGGATCAGGGAGTCCTCGCTGTCAAAGAGGAATGCGGCCAGGCTGCGAGCGAGCTCGGTCTTGCCCACTCCAGTCGGGCCCAGGAAGATAAACGACCCGATCGGGCGCTTGGCGTCCTTTAGCCCGGCGCGAGCCCTCCGGACCGCCTGGCAAACCACCTTGACCGCCTCGTCCTGGCCAATCAGGCGACGGTGGATCTCAGCCTCCATCCCCAGTAGGCGTTGGGTCTCAGCCTCGACCAAGCGGCTCACGGGCACGCCCGTCCAGGAGGACACTATGTCCGCGATGTTGTGCTCGGTGACGGTGGCCACCGTCCGGCCCAGCTCGTCGCGCCAGGCAGCCTCCTCGCCTGAGTACTCTTCCTTGAGCTGCTTCAGCTCAATGTCGATCTTGCCAGCAGCCTCGAGGTCGTGCCCGTCAACGGCCTCCTCCTTGCGAGTCTGCAGAGAGCGGATGTGGCGCTGCTTGGCCCGCAGCTCGGGCGGCGTCGTGGTCAGCTTCATGCGCACCCGGGCACTGGCCTCGTCGATGAGGTCGATCGCCTTGTCGGGCCAAGAGCGGTCGCTGACGTAGCGCCCTGACAACTCCGCCGCCGCCTGAAGCGCGTCGTTGGTGATGGTGACCCGGTGGTGCTGCTCATAGAGGCCGCGCACCCCGGAGAGGATCTCCACAGTCTCCTCCAACTTGGGCTCGTCAACGTAGACCGGCTGAAAACGGCGCTCCAAGGCTGCATCCTTCTCGATGTACTTGCGGTACTCGTTGAGAGTGGTGGCGCCGATGCACTGGATCTCTCCTCTGGCCAGAGCGGGCTTGAGGATGTTCGCGGCGTCGATCGCGCCCTCGGCGGCGCCGGCCCCAACCAGGGTGTGCAGCTCGTCGATGAAGAGCACCACTTCCCGGGATGTGCGGATCTCGTCCAGGATCTTCTTGAGCCTCTCCTCGAACTCGCCGCGGTACTTGGTGCCAGCCACCAGCGCGCCCATGTCCAGGGTCAGGACCCGCTTGTTGGCGAGCGCATCAGGAATCTCCTGGTTCACGATCGCCTGGGCCAGGCCTTCGGCGATAGCGGTCTTCCCGACTCCCGGTTCGCCGATCAGGGCAGGGTTGTTCTTGGTCCGCCGGGAAAGGATCTGGACCACCCGCTCGATCTCCATCTCACGCCCGATCACGGGATCCAACTGGTGCTTCTCCGCCAGTTCCGTGAGGTCACGACAGAACTGATCCAGGAGCGGAGTCTTGGTGGCCTTCTTGTGCTCCGGCCGAGCCTCGTCCTCGACTCCCTGATCCTTGAGCTGCGCGTCCAGCTCCGTGCGGACCTTCTCCAGGTTGGCTCCCAGGTCCTCCAGCACATGGGCCGCAATCCCCTCCCCCTCGATCAGCAGGCCCAGCAGCAGGTGCTCCGTGCCAACGTAGGTGTTGTTCATCCGCTTGGCCTCTTCGAAGGCGATCTCGATCACCTTCTTGACCCGGGAGGTGGGAATGATCTGCTGCACGATGATCCGCTCGTTGCGCCCTAGCACCGACTCGATCGTGGTGCGCACCTTGTCGATCTCGACCCCCAGGTTGGCCAACACCTTGGCAGCCAACCCGTCGCCCTCCCGCAGCAAGCCGAGCAGCAGGTGCTCGGTGCCGATGTAGGAGTGGTGAGACTTCTCCGCCTCGTCCTGGGCCAGGGTAAGGACCTTCTTGGCCTTCTCCGTGAATCTCTCAAACGGATACAAACGAATCTCCTAGACCCCGACTGGGGCAACGTCCAAGGGCCGAAGCTCCTGGACCTGGGCTGGGACGGGTCTTGGGTCAACCTCAGTTCCGATCACAAACGCATTATGCCCAATCGGAAGCGGTCGAACCGAATCGCCAGTCGGGGCCCGCCCGGTCCAGGCCGCCGCGGCGCCGCCCCCGAGCCCGCCCAAAGCCCACCGGTGAACTCGAAGGCGGTCTGGCTTCAGCGGCCCCGGGCGCCTTCAACAGATGTACGGCCCGCCAGCCGCCGGCCCCGATCGCCACGGTTGCCGACGCAATTCCTGTCCTCCGGCAGGGAGCTGGACCCAGATGCCCGGCGAGCCGGAGGGCCCGCGTGCACCTAGAGTCCCGAGGCCGGTCCTCGTCCCGATGGCGGGCCGCAACTCCACCACCACGCTCACGGAGCCACGATCACAACTGGGGCCAAGCGTGGTCACCTCCAAGCGGCCACCGCCGCTCCCAGCGGCGTGATCGGGCATCGACCGCCCGCCCTCAGAGGAATCAATTGGAACGGAACGGACGCGCCCCCGGCTCAGAGCAGCCCAGACAGGGCCTGTTCGTGGTCGCCGCGGCCTCCAGCCGCCAGTGCCACCACCAAACTCCCGGGGCTGCTGCCGGTGCCCACCCTCTGGATGCCGGAGCCACCCGCCCCAGCATGGAGAAACTGGCGGCGCCGGACTAGATCGGCCCAGTCGGGATCACCTCGGCGTTTGAGCTGCCGCGTCCGGCGAGAGGCGCTTGGATACCAGCCAGGTGGTCGCGACTGAAGAACCGGAGGTCGACCGCCCCCCAATGCCACTGCCTGCGAGCCGCAATCGCCTCGCGAAGTGGTACCCGCGATTCCGAAGCTACTCGACCGAGCTCCCGGCCGCCGGGTCCTCATCGGCGGCTTGACCCTCGGCCACCTCCGTTCCGGTGGACAGATGGTCGACCTCGGCTGCGGAGGCTTCGATCTCGGTCAAGTCCAGCGCGGCCACAGCTTGGCCGTCAGCCGGCGCCTCGGTAGCTTCAAGTTCGGCCTCAGGCTCCGGCTCGGCGACGACTGGGCCCGGCTCCGCCGCGGACGCGGTTGCGCTGGGCAGGGCTGGCAGCTCTTCATCGTCGGAGTCGTCCGGCTCATAGTCGGCGGCCGCAGAGTACCCACCATCGCCCTCATCGGCGGCGATGTGGTCCGGGCGCGGCAGCAGCTGCCGGTAGGAGAGCGAGATCCGGCGCCGACCGCGATCAGCCTGCAGGACCACAACCCTGATGTTGTCTCCCACCCTCAGCACATCCTCGGTCCGCTCGACGTGCTCCCAGGAGAGCTCGCTGATGTGGAGAAGGCCCTCTACCCCATCGGCGATCTGCAGGAAGGCCCCGTACTTCTTGGTCTTGGTGACGATCCCTTCGATGATGGTGCCAGGTGGGAAGCGAGCCTCGATGCTGTCCCAGGGGTCATCGCTCATCTGGCGCAGAGAAAGGGAGATCCGAGAGAGCTCGGGATCTAGCTTGATCACCTTGACGGTTACCTCGTCACCGACCGCCAGCATGTCCGAGACGTTGCTGACCCGGTCCCAGCTGAGCTCGCTGATGTGGATCAGGCCGTCGGCTCCGCCGAGGTTGATGAAGGCCCCGTAGGAGGTCAACCCGCTGACCCGTCCGGTAACCACATCCCCGACCGCCAGGCGCTCGAAGAGCTCCTCACGCTGGCGAGCCCGATCCTCATCCTGAGCGGCCCTTTGGCTGACGATCAGCCTATTCCGCTTGCGGTTGACCTCCAGGATCTTGACCATGATCTTCTCGCCGACCAGGTCGACCAGGTTCCCGGAGTGCGTCCGGGCCACCTGCGAACTGGGCAAGAACCCGCGCAAACCCATGATGTTGACGATCAGGCCACCCTTGTTCTGCTCCTTGACCTCGGCCTCCACCCCCTCGCCGTTGCTCTCTTTCTCGGCCGCCTTGGCCCAGATTCCCTCGGCACGGGCGCGGCGCAGGCTCAGAACCACGTTGCCGTCCTCATTCTCGGACTGGAGGACGTAGACCTTGATCCGGTCGCCCGGATTGAGGATCACCGGGTCCTCGGCCCTGCCGGTGAGCTCGCGATTGGATATGACGCCCTCAGACTTGGCGCTGATGTCGACCAGAACCTCGTCGGGGTCGACTCTGACCACCGTCCCATCGACGATGTCCCCATAGGTCAGCGTGCGGATGGAATCCGCGCTGGTGCGTAGGTACTCCTCCATGGAACTATAGGTAGTCAGTTCCTCGACGGGCGCGGCAGTGGCAAGCTCGGCCAACGGGCTAATGGATCCTCCGGAATGATGGACTCCTGGGGCCCCAGAACGGTGCTCCAGTGCGGGCGAGAGTATAGCAGTGCGACCGCCTTCCGCCGCCAGTGGCGCTCAGTCTCCGATCGGCCGCAGCGGTCGGGCAGGCGCATGGGTGCGGATGGCAAACTGGGATCAACAAAGTCAGTACCGGTCGCCTCGCCGTGACCGAGCCCGGTTTGAGGAGTAATGCCTTGTCTGCAACACCATCCCGCACCGTCTACGAGTACCGTGAGCTCGACACCTTGGACGAGGTCAACCGTCTGGCCCGGGAGGAGGGTTTTGACCTCCTCCAGGCGGTGGCCTCGACATCCGGCCTCCGCTACATCGTGCGCCGCGCGGAGGAGGCCAGCCAGGGTCGGCAGGCTGGCTTCTCGGTCCCTTCCGAGGGCTGAGGCAGGCGCTATGCCCGGTCTTGCCCCGAGGCGCCCCAGGTGGCGAGCTCGGCCAGAACCCCAGTGTCCAGGAGACGAACCCCACCGACCCTGGCCGCCAGTATCAGCCGCGACGAGCCGTCCGCTTCCACCTGCGGCACAAAGCTGATCGGGTCGACCACGGCGGCGTAGTCCAACTTCGCTGCGGGCTCGGACTCGATGACCTGGGAAGCCAAACAGCTGAGGTGCCGCCCGGACCTTGAGCCTTCCCTGAAAGCCAGCGCGGCCGCCCGCAGGGCGCGGTTGAGGCAGAGGGCGGCCCCCCGTTGGGAGCCGTCGAGGTAGGCATTGCGCGAGCTGAGAGCAAGGCCGTCGGGGTCCCTCACCACCGGACACACCACCACCTGCACGCCCAGATCAATGTCCCTGGCGAGCCGGGTGACCAGAGCCGCCTGCTGAGCATCCTTCTCGCCAAAGAAAGCGGAGCAGGGCCCGGTGGCGGCGAACAGCTTGGCGACCACGACGGCGACTCCCTGGAAATGCCCCGGGCGGAAGTGCCCCTCCCAGCGGTCGGCGCTGGCCGAGTCGACCGTGATCGAAGTGGCGAATCCATTCGGATAGACGGCTTCCGTGGGGGGCAGGTAGGCGGCATCAACACCCGCAGCCGCCAACGCCAGCAGATCCTCGGCCTGGTTCCGGGGATAGCGCTGATAGTCGTCGCCAGGTCCGAATTGGAGAGGGTTGACAAAGATGGAAACCACCACTCGATCCGCCGCCGCCCGAGCCGCGGCCACCAGCGCCATGTGGCCGCGGTGGAGAGCGCCCATGGTGGGAACCAGCCCCACCCGGTGGCCCTGGCACCGCCACTCCTGGGTCACCCCGCGGAGCTCATCCGGGGCCGTCAGCAGGATCGGCCGCCCCGGCTCCTGCCCGGCCTCACTCATAGCTGAATTGAGTGCTGGGATACTCCCCGGACTCGACCGCCTCCCTAAAGCTGGTGGCGGCGGCAACGGTGGCCTCGCCAAGTTCCGCGAAGCGGCGCACGAACTTCGGCACCGGCCCCACGGTCAAACCGAGCATGTCGTGGATCACCAGCACCTGGCCGTCGCAGTTGGCACCCGCCCCGATCCCTATAGTGGCGATCGGACTGGCGACGGTCAGCTCCGCCGCCAGCTGGGCCGGCAGCCCCTCCAGCACCACCGAGAAGGCGCCCGCCTCGGCCAACCCCAGCAGGTCCTGGCGCAGCTGCTCCGCGGCCCCTTCACCGCGCCCCTGCACCCGCAGGCCGCCCATCGCATGGACCCGCTGAGGAGTGAGGCCAAGATGTCCCATCACGGGAATTCCCCTCGCCGTGAGATGGGCTACCACCTCCAGCATCTGACCGCCCCCCTCGAGCTTGACCGCCTGCATCCCCGACTCCTTCAGCAGCCGCCCCGCGCTGCGCGTGGCCTCATCCAGCCCGAGCTGGTAGGAGAGGAAGGGTAGGTCGCCGATCAGAAGCGCGTGGTGGGCACCCCTGGCGACCGCGGCCGCGTGGGAGAGCATATCCTCCAAGGTCACAGGGAGCGTGTCGGGGCTCCCGTCACGAAGCCGATGGCCGAGCATGGTGCCACCCAGAGAATCACCCACCAGGAGCAGGGGGATCCCGGCCTGGTCGAGCAGCGACGCGGTGGTGTAGTCATAGGCGGTCAGCATCGCGAAGCGCCGTCCATCCGCCTTCCAGCGGGCCAGATCGGTTATCTGCACCGGCCTGGGAGTGGAGTCAGTCATCCCCTGGAACTCCTCGGTGAGTTTCTGGAGACGCCTCCGCGGCCAGAGCAAGCGTCAAGCGGTACAGCTCCTCCAGGGCGGCGTCGACCCCGGCCAGGGCCTGTCGATGGAGCTCGGTGGTGTCGTCGTCGGCCCGGGTCGAAGGCCCGCTCAGGGCGGCCCAGGGGCCCAAGCGGCGCACATTCTCAGCCGCCAGCAAGAGCAGTTGGCGCAGCCCCGCAACCCCCTGGATGGGGGCGCCCGAGGCCGCCATGGCACGCTCCGCCTGCTGCTCGATCAGGACCGGTAGGATGCCGGCCAGCGCGGCCGCCGCGTGGTAGAGGGCCCGATCCACCCCATCGATACGAAAGCTGACCAGTCCCAGGCGGGCCGAGACGGCCTCCAGCGCGGCGACCGCCGCTTCGTCCCCGGCAATTGACGCGTAAGCCCCTTCCAGGCAGGCCGGATCGCCGTCCGGGATGGGAGCCAGCGGATGCAGGACTCCGGTCGCGGCTCCGATTCGCGAGCAGGGGGAGAGCAGCTCGGTGCCATGAACCCCAGCACAGTGGGCTACCACTCTGCCGGTCAGGCTGGCGCCCACTGGCAAAAGCTCTACCAGGGAGTCGGCCACCCTGGCAAGTTCAGAGTCGGGCACGGCCAGAATGGTCACCTGGCATTCGGCCGCCACCTGAGCCGAGGTCGCCGCCACCTGCGCGCCCACCAGATTGGCCAGACCGGCTGCGTCAGCCAGGGTGCGCGAAGTGATCAGGACGGGCGGCGAGCCCCTCTCCGCCAGCCTCCTGGCGAGAGCGCTCCCCACCCGGCCGGCTCCTACTATGCCAATTCGGTCGTCCGTCTCGGTCACCTCAGGGATCCAAGCGGAGCGAGGTCTCACCACCGACTGGTGCCTCGCTAGGAGTGTAGCCGAACGGGCCTCGCGGGTGATCTGGCGACCGCTGCCCCATGACCGAGCCTGCCATGCGCTGCCGTGGTATCCATCCCGCCGCTGCCTGCCCATGGGAGCTGGTATCTCTAGACGCGGGTGAGCGCATGAAGCACCCGCCAGGCCCGCCAACGCGAGCCGGGCGGATCACATACCAGCTGCGGTCGGGGCCTCCTCTTCCACCTGCTGGATCACCTCGTCCATCTCGCTGCGCTCCATCGACTCCACCTCGATCAGATGGTCGGCCAGGGCCTGGAGGGTGCCGCGCCGCAGGGTGAGCACCTTTTTCGCCGTCAGGTAGGCGTTGTCGACCAGGGAATGGACCTCCTGATCGATCTCTCCGGCCACCTCCTCGGAATAGTTGCGCTGCTCGCCGAGGTCACGACCGAGAAAGACCAGCTCCTCTTTGGTGCCGAACGCGAGTGGGCCGAGCTTCTCGCTCATGCCCCACTCCGTCACCATGCGACGGGCCAGCTTGGTGGCCTTGCTGATGTCGTCAGACGCGCCCGTGGTGATGTTGGCGTCGCCCAGCAGGATCTCCTCGGCCACCCGGCCTCCCAGCATGCCCGCCAACTGGTCCGTCAGCTCCACCTTGCTCACCAGCACCTTGTCATGCTCGGGCAGCTGCATGGTCCAGCCCAGAGCCATGCCCCGGCTCACGATGCTGATCTTGTAGGGGGGGTCGCAGTGGGGAAGGCTGCGCATCACCAACGCGTGGCCCATCTCGTGGTAGGCGATCACCAGCTTCTCCTCGTCGGAGATGCGCCGTGATTTCCGCTCCGGACCGGCGATGACCCGGGCGATGGATTCCTCCAGCTCCGCCATCCCGATCACCTTCTGCTCGTGGCGAGCGGCCAAGATGGCGGCCTCGTTGATGAGGTTGGCCAAGTCGGCGCCGCTGAAGCCGATCGTCTGCCGCGCCAGCACCTCTAGGTTGACGGCAGGGTCGAACGGCTTGTTGCGAGCATGAACCTTCAGAATCGCCTCGCGCCCCCTGAGGTCGGGCCGGTCCAGGGTCACGTGCCGATCGAATCGTCCCGGCCGCAGCAGGGCTGGATCCAGCACATCGGGACGGTTGGTGGCCGCGATCACGATCACGTGGGTGTTGGTTTCGAAGCCATCCATCTCCACCAGGAGCTGATTGAGGGTCTGCTCCCGCTCGTCGTGGCCGCCGCCGAGGCCGGCTCCCCGCTGGCGTCCGACCGCATCGATCTCATCGACGAAGACGATGCAGGGACTGTTCTTCTTGGCTTGGTCGAAGAGGTCGCGGACCCGGGAGGCCCCCACCCCGACGAACATCTCCACGAACTCGGAGCCGGAGATGCTGAAGAACGGAACTCCAGCCTCGCCCGCCACCGCCTTGCTGAGCAGCGTCTTGCCGGATCCTGGCGAACCCACCATCAGCACCCCCTTGGGGATCCGGGCCCCCAGGGCGGTGAACCGATCCGGGAACTTGAGGAACTCAACAATCTCATTCAGCTCCTGTTTGGCCTCGTCCACGCCAGCCACGTCGGCAAACGTCACCTGGGGCTTGTCGGCGGCCACCAGCCGGGCCCGGCTGCGGCCGAACGACATCGCCTGGTTGTTACCGCTCTGACTCTGCCGCATCATGAACCAGAGGAAGCCCAGGATCACCAGGACGATGATTATGTTCGGCAGGATCAGGGTGAGGAACAAGTTGTCACTACTAGCTGGTTGGGTTGTCCAATCGGTGTAACCGTAGCGGGCGAACAGCGCCCCGGGGTCCGTGCCCTCCACCACCGACTGGTATTGCTTGCCGGTGGTGGTCCACCACTGCACCGGTGAACCCCCATTGAGGACCTGGGTGCGGCGGTTGGTGGCGCTGCTGATTATGGGCGCACCCGCCGGCACCGGCTTGCCCTCGGCCTGGAGCTGATAGTCCTGGAGAGCCTTTTGGAGGGTTCCCGCAGGCGCGTTCGGTACGGTCGCCGTGGGCGCCATGTGCCAGGCGATCAAGGCGATCGCCAAGATGGCGGCGAAGATGACCACGTAGGCAACGGCCCGTCGCTGTCCTGGCATTGGGGCGATTGTATCGAGAAAACGACTGCGACCTGGCGCCGGAGTTCTGGAGCCGGCCCGGAACTGCCGGCGTGCTTTCCCCGGCGGGCCGGCAGTTCCGATTGCTGGGCCCAGCCACACCCCAGGCCTGGACCGACCCCGGGGCCCGGCGTGCGCCCGAGTCAGCCGGCGCACCCGAACTACCACCTGCGCCGATCCGATAACTCGCCAGGACTGGCCGCCGCCCGACACGTCAGGCGCTGGGGACGGGGCCGCGTGGGGGCCAGCACCGCTCAACTCATGCCGGGTGGATGCCCCGCACCCCCGGGCAGCTGAACATAATGCCGGTAGCTCCCTGGACGATCAGACGGCTACCCGTTCGGCGGCCATCCCATCGATCCTGGCGACGGCCAGCGGCCAGCCCCAAGGCGGTCCCTGGCCTCATGCCTCCACAAACATGGCGCCCAAAGACGCACCAGTGGCGGTACCTGGATTCGAACCAGGGACAACTCGGTTATGAGCCGAGCGCTCTAACCCCTGAGCTATACCGCCCCAGCCGCGCGGCGCTCAGATGGGAGCGTTGCGGCGCCAAGATTCGAACTTGGGACCTTCGGGTTATGAGCCCGACGAGCTGCCACTGCTCCACGCCGCCAGCAGATTGTAGCGGAACCTGAGCGATCCGTCAAAACCCCCTCACCCACCGAGCCTCTGGTCGGCTGCCTGATCAGAACTTTGAGGCGGACCAGGTGCCACCACCGTCAGTCGTGGTCCAGAGTGTGTCGGGCGGCCCGATCCAGCGCCCGATCAGGGACGTCTCGAAACCCAGGAAGGTCGCCTGCGGAGTGGTTGGCGTGATCTCGGTCTTGACCCTCACAGCCACCCGCCAGCTGTGGCCCCCAGTGCTCGACTGCAATAGCTCCACGCCCGGGCTGGCCACGAAGAGGGCCTTGGCGCTGGTTGCCGAGATCTCGGTATAGAGGCCGGATGCCAGATGGGGCAGCTGCTCCAGGGGCCCGAAGCTAACGCCCTGGTCACTCGATACCGTAACCATCTGGGGCCCCGCGCCACTCCGGGAGCTGCACAGCGCGACCAAGACTCCTGCCGGTGCCGCGGCGAAGGCGCTAGCCACATAGTCCGGGTGCTTGGTCCGGGAGCACGGATCGAGATTCGCAGCCCAGGTGGTTCCGTCATCGGTGGACACATACAGCTGGGCCTGCTGGCTCCCGGCTCCGGCGGCGGGATTGCCCAGGAACGCGGCGTAAATGACGTTTGAGCCCTGCCGCAAGAGGTCTACGTTGCCGTGGTTGACTGAGGTCGGCGGGGTGAACAACGTGACCCAGCTGTTCTGGCCCAGGGTGCCCTGGTCGATGCTCCAGTCACAGGGACCCGGACAGCCCCCTTGCGAAAAGCTGACCCGAATCGCGCTGCCGCCGCCCACCTTGATGGCGCTGGCTTGCCGTCCCGGCTGGATGGCCCATGAGAGGCCGCCGTTGGTGGTCATGGAGAACGGGCCCCCGTCGCTGGCAAAGGCGTAGCCGACATCGGCATTGGCAAAACGGATCCGGCTGACCTGGGGAACCCCGGCTGGGCAGCCCACCGGGGCCGCCTCCAGCAGACAGTCGTGAAGGTCGGCCACGGTCACCCAGTGCTGGCCCCCATCGGTTGTCTCCATAACCGTGACGCAACGCTGGCCAAGGCAGCCGGGGGCGACTCCCAAGGCCCATCCCTGATTGGCACTGATCCAAGTCATGTCCACGGCCTGGAAGCCGCTCGCATTGGCACCGGGATAGGGCGCCGATCCGGTCGAGCTCTGGGGGCCGGCCATTACCCCTGCAGAAGAGCCGGCGGGGGCACCGCAGGCGGACAGCAGCAAACCTAGGGCGACCAGTAGGGGCAGGCCAAGTCTCAGAGCGGGCATGCCCTGGGAACGGTACAGCGCTGTGGATGGCTACGGAAAGGCCTGGCGGGAATAGGAACTCGAACCGCGCCAGAGTCAGCCGAGGCGCAGAACTCCCGACGCGATAATCTGAACCGAGCGGCCCACCTCCTGAATCCCCTGCTCGGCCGGAGTTGGTCCCGCCGCCACGGCGGGACTCTCGATTACGTACACCTGCTCTCCGGGCGTCGCCAGCCCCTGGGCCCGAGCCAGCTCAGTCTGCCAGGCAGGGGAACTGGCCGCCCCTAGCTCCTGACGTTCCGCCTGCACCTGGCCGTTCAGGGTCTGGGTCTGGGTCTGCAACTGCACCAACTGCTGCCGCAGCGCCTGGTTCGAGCGGTGGCTCGAGTACGCGGCCAGCCCGATCCCGGTTGCCAGCACCGCCGCCATCAGCATCATCACCTGCCAGGGAGCCAAGCGATGGGAGCGACGAAACAGAATCCAGCGAATGCGTGCTTCGCGGACCAGCCCCGCACCGGGGCCCCGGACATCGGCTCGAATGTGGTTGAACGTGGGCAAGAACTCGGCCGCATGAGGGGCTGACCTCTGGGTCAACTCACCGGTTACGGAGTATAGGCGTCCCGAGCCCCGCTGGGAAGGGGCACAGTCACGGCGCCGAGCAGATCAGCCAGGCTGGATCCCCACGAGAACCGCCCACCTCCAATCCTGCACCGGGCCGACACTCACCCGTCGGGACGCGGGATTGGCGCGACCACCGTCACTCCCGCTCCGACCCCGGCTGCGGGGACAACGCCCGGCGCTCGCCCTGGCGGTAGGCGTCAGCCCACTCCACGGCGACCCGGCGCAGGGCTCCCTCCGGATCAACCTTGAGCTGGCGAGCGGCAGCCGCGAGCACCCAGAGAAGCTCGCCCACGACCAGGTCGGGGCCTCGGCCAGGGGTCCCGTCCAGAAGCCCCTGCAGCTCGGCGAGCCGCTGCCCCAGCTCGGCTGGCTCCGGCCCCGGCGGCCCGCCCTCGAGGGCAGCCCGAGAGGCCCGGCGCTGAACCGAACTGGCCAAAGCGAGCGCCGGGAGCGCGAGCGGAATTCCGTCCAGGGCCGACGTGCGCTCTGGCTTCTCCGTGCGTTTGAGGGCCTCCCAGTCGCGCAGCAGCTGCTCCTCACTATCCACTGTGGTGCCGCCGAAGACGTGGGGATGGCGGGAGATCATCTTGTCGGCCGCGCGGGCCGCGACCACCTCCAGGTCGAATCCGTCCTGCTCGGCGGCGATCGCGGTGTGCATCGCCAGCTCGACCAGAAGGTCTCCCAGCTCTTCGGCCAGCCCCTGAGAATCCCCAGCCTCCACCGCCTGGATGGTCTCGTAGGTCTCCTCCAGGAGATATGGCAGCAGGCTGGCATGGGTCTGAGCCCGATCCCACGGGCAACCATCGGCGGCCCGAAGACGGGCCATTACCTCGAACACGCGGACCAGCTGAGATCGGGCGCCCTGGCTCATGCCGGTGCCGCCTGAAAGGCGGCGTCTACCCGCAGTGCGGCCGCCTGGCGAAGCGTGCCCATGAGCAGGTCCACCCACCCCTTGCCGGCCGCCTTGGGGTCCAGCCGCAGACGGTTGGCACTGACCTCCAGGGCCCGCTGGCTGGCCACCAACTGGCCGAGCGGCAGGCCGTGCCCGGGTTCGAACCGCACCGTGACCTGGCCATGGTCGGACTCCACCGCCAGGGCGCCAGCCGCCGCCGCCGCCAGACGTACCCGCAAAGTTACCAGGAGGTTCTCGACCTCCTCGGGGCGGGGGCCGAAGCGCTGCCTAAGGTTTCTGGCAATCTCGTCCAACTGCGGCTCATCGGTGGCGCCCGCTAGCTGCTGGTAAACCCGCAGTCGAAGCCGTTCATCCGGAATGTAGCGCGGGGGCAGCAGGCTCCGCAGCGGGAGCGCGACCGACACCTGGGCCGGAGACTCTGGCAGTTCCTGCCCCTGGGCAGCCAGCACCGCCTGGTGCAGCAAGTGGTTGTACATCTCCATTCCCACGGCGGCGATGTCGCCGTGCTGAGCCTCCCCGAGGACGTTGCCCGCCCCGCGGATCTCCAGGTCCCGGAGCGCAAGCGCGAAGCCGGAGCCGAGGTCCTGAAGGTCAGCGACGACGTCGAGGCGCTTGTCGGCCTGCTCGGTCAGGGACTTTGCCGGGTCATATAGGAAGTAGGCGTAGGCGCGCTGCCCGGACCGACCCACCCGGCCCCGTAGCTGATAGAGCTGGGCCAGGCCCAGACGGGACGCGTCGTCCACCACCAGGGTGTTGGCGTTGGGGATGTCGAGCCCGTTCTCGATGATGGTGGTGCAGCAGAGGATGTCGAGTTCGCCCTGGCTGAAATCGACCATCACCCGGGCCAGCTCCCGCTCATCCATCTGGCCGTGGGCAATCGCGACCCTGGCCTCCGGCACCAGTTGGCGCAGGAACTCGACCTCGCGGAGCATCGACTGAACTCGGTTGTGCACGTAGAAGACCTGGCCCTTCCGGGACAGCTCACGGCGGATCACGTCCTGGACCAGGCCCTCCTCCTTGGCGGTCACATAGGTCCTTATCGGCAGCCGGCCCTCCGGAGGTGTCCGGATCACGGAGAGATCTCGGATCCCAGCCAACGCCATATGCAGGGTGCGCGGGATCGGGGTGGCCGAGAGCGACAGGATGTCGACCGCCGTACGCAATTGCTTAAGCCGCTCCTTCTGCATCACCCCGAAACGCTGCTCCTCGTCCAGCACCACCAAACCCAGCTGCTTGAAGCGCACATCCTTCTGGAGCAGGCGGTGAGTGCCGATCACGATGTCGACGCTGCCGTGGGCAAGCCCGGCCAGAACCCCCTTGGACTCCTCCTCGGAGCGCAGCCGCGAGAGCTGTTCGACCACCACCGGGAAGGCTCGCAAGCGATCCTTGAAGGTGAGGAAATGCTGTTGGGCTAACACCGTGGTAGGCACCAGGACCGCCACCTGATAGCCCCCCTCCACAGCCTTGAAGGCCGCCCGCAGGGCGATCTCGGTCTTGCCGAAGCCAACGTCACCGCAGAGCAGCCGATCCATCGGCCGGGGTGATTCCATGTCGCGCTTGACGTCCTCGAGAACCATCAGTTGGTCCCTGGTTTCCTGATAGGGAAAGGAGGACTCCAGCTCCTCCTGCCAGCGCGTGTCCTGAGGGAACGGATGTCCCTGCGCATCCTGGCGTCGGGCGTAGAGCTCGACCAAGTCTTCTGCGATCTCATCCACTCGCCGGCGCACAGAGCGCCTGGTGCGCTCCCATTCCCCGGACCCGAGGCGGGAGAGTTGGGGAGTGGCGTCCGCCCCGCCGGTGTAGCGCTCGACCCGGTCGAGATGCTCGGCTGGCACGTAGAGCTTGTTGCCGTCGGCGTACTCCAGCTGCATGTACTCCCGCTCGCCCTGGTCGTCGCTGACGCTGCGCATGCCCACAAACCGCCCCAGACCGTGGTCCCGGTGGACCACGATGTCACCTGGCTCCAGCTTGAATCGGAACAAGGACCCGTCGGGGCTGGCGCCGCCGGCACGGCGCAGCCGGCCGGCCACGCTGGATTCCGCGCGGTGCACCGATCGCGGCAAGGTCGAAGC
>Ga0307373_10008935_pt1 | contig 15116 bp, 9 predicted proteins | sample OX2MG_FD_202534 | JGI IMG/M metagenome (GOLD analysis project Ga0307373, IMG submission 202534) | Soil microbial communities from Risofladan, Vaasa, Finland - OX-2 | ecosystem: Environmental > Terrestrial > Soil > Coastal area > Acid sulfate soil | place: Finland: Risofladan, Vaasa | collected... | reverse complement strand
GATGTAGCAGGATCGGACGCTGTTCACGCGGACCAGGTCGATCATCGCCTGCCGGAGCTGCTCGCGTGTCACCGCCGTCTCCATCCGGTAGATCCTGCAGGAATTGACCAGGCGGTTCACATGTTCGCTGACCCGGAAGATGGCGGCGCCTTGCGGGGTTTCATAGCAGCGAATCCCTTCAAACAGGCAGGAAGCATAGCTGACCACGTGAGAAGCTACATGGATGGTCGCTTCATTCCAGGAAATGAACTTCCCGTTGTGCCAAACCTTTTCAAAATAATCCACGCCCATAGAGGTTATCTCCGCGTTTCTGAATCTGAGCAGCCGGAAATTCCTTCCCAGTCCATGCCAGAAGCCAAATTATGATCGATGCATCGCGTTTATTATATCATGGGGGCATTGAGGATAGGCCAAGCCAGCCTTTCATTATCATCTGGTCCTCGCGTGGCACGAATCTCTCCCGGCTGAAAAGCATCTAATCAAATGAGCAAGGTGGGGCAGATGCTGACGGATTTCACAGGTTCGGTTTCTTTCTTTTTGCCTGGCGTAGGGAGATGTGGTTCGGAAGAAGTTTCAGGCGCCTGCAAGACCCCGCCGAGCTTGCTGGTGGAAAGGCATAGGGGGCACTAAAGTGCCATAGGTTTGATCGAATTAGCACGTTGACAGGTGAGAGGCCTGTGCTATACTTTGGTCTTGAGCTTCCGGAAGGTGTACCCTTTCCGGGGCTAGCTTGCTCCTTCAGGTGTAAAGGACCACCTCACCGTTCTCTTTCAATCGCAAAAGTTGTTCCCGAGGAACTGTGGACTCTGAGACCTGCAAAAAAGAGTTAGTAATCGAGATACCACCTGATATTGTTCGCCAAGAGGCCGAGGCGGTCACCGCGCAATATCGCCGCGTGGCTCGAATCCCTGGTTTCCGGCCTGGCCATGCTCCCGCCACGCTCATTCGCCGCCGCTTTGAGGAAGACATCCGCAGCGAAGTCGTGCAATCCCTTTTGCCTAAGTACTTTGAGACCGCTGTCAAGGACCAGAAGATGTCGGTGGTGGGGCAGCCGCGTTTTAGCGACGTGAAATTCGTGGAGGATCAACCCCTGACCTGCAAGGCGGCCTTTGAAATTCTTCCTGACTTTGAACTTAAAGATTACAAAGGATTTGAGGTAAGCAGCGACCCGTCAGAGGTGACGGATGACGATCTGACCCAAGCCCTCGAGCGTTTGCAGGAGCGAGCTGCCACTTTTGAGGTGGTGGAAGGCCGGACCGCCGCGGATGGTGACTACGTCATCGTGAACTATCACGGGCAGGAGGTTGGCGATTTGAAGGTGGAGCCGATCGAGGCGCGTGATGTGATGGTTCACTTAGCCGGCGAGGGGACCGTGGCCGACTTCACGGAGAATTTGCGCGGCGCGAAGCCCGGGGAAGTCCGCGAATTTCAGGTGACCTATGCCGACGACTACTCCAAGAAATCGCTGGCCGGCAAGGCGCTCAGTTACCGGGTGGAAATCCAGGGCGTCAAGAAAAAGGTTGTCCCTGCGCTCGACGATGAGTTTGCGAAGTCCGTCAGCCAGTATCAAACCTTCGCGGAGCTGAAGGCGAAAGTTGCTGAGAACCTTGTGGAACGGAAGAAGCACGCGGTGGAGGCTGGGGCGAAACAGAAACTTCTGGAACAACTTGTAAGCAAACATGAATTTCCCGTTCCCGAATTGATGGTCGAGGCTCAGATCGACGCCAAGCTGGAGGGACTGCTGAACCGCCTGATGGCCCAAGGCATTGATCCGCGAGCGGTTGAGGTGGACTGGCGAAAGCTCCGCGAGGATTCAAGGCCCGATGCTGAAAAAGATGTACGCGGTTCGCTGATCCTTGAAAAGATAGCCGAGGCCGAGGGGATTGAGGTCTCCGAAGACGAAGTGGACGAAGCGATTCGCGATTTGGCGGAAGAACACCGGGAGGCTCCGGCCACCCTGAAAACACGCTTGACACGCGAAGGCAATCTTTCTAGAATCAATCAGAAGCTCCGCAATCAGAAGGCCCTTGATCTCATCTACCAGACCGCAAGGATCAATCCGACAACTGAACCTGCAAGCGATCAAGAGAGAAGCTGATGCCGGGAAACTCCGATGATTACAGCACCGAGAGACCGACGATGACACTGATCCCAATGGTAGTTGAGCAGACGAACCGCGGTGAGCGGGCCTACGATATCTACTCGCGGCTTCTGCGTGACAATATCATTTTTATCGGGACTCCGATTGATGATAACGTCGCCAATCTAGTGACGGCGCAGTTGCTGTTTTTGGAGGCTGAGGACCCGGAAAAGGACGTTTCGCTGTATATTAACTCTCCGGGGGGAGTGGTCACAGCCGGAATGGCGATCTACGACACCATCCAGTTTATCCGGCCCGACGTGGCGACCATCTGCATCGGGCAGGCGGCCAGCGTTGCGGCGCTGTTGCTTTCCGCCGGGACTCCCGGCAAGCGCTTTGCCCTGCCGAACTCGCGCATCTTGATTCACCAGCCGACGATGGGCGGGCTTTCCGGCCAGGCAACCGATATCGATATTCACGCTCGAGAGATTCTGCGGATTCGCGCCAGCCTGAATGAGATCATGGCCAAGCATAGCGGACAGCCTCTTGAGAAGGTCGAGCGTGACGTGGAGCGTGACTTTTGGATGAGTGCGCAGCAAGCGCGGGAATACGGCATTGTCGATGAGATCATTCACAAGCACAAGTAAGGAAGGGAGTTTAGCTTGAAACGTCTCGTCTCCGATGAAATACTCCGCTGCTCTTTTTGCCAAAAAAACCAGGACAGCGTGGGCAAATTGATTTCCTCACCCGGCGATCATCCGCGGGCCTATATTTGCGACGAGTGTGTGGCCATTTGCAACACCATCCTGGAGGAAGACCAGGCGGAGCGGGTTCCCACGGCTCAAGCCAAGCTGCCGCGCCCGGCGGAAGTCAAACGTTTTCTCGATGAGTATGTGATCGGACAGGATAAAACGAAAAAGAAGTTGGCGGTCGCCGTCTACAACCATTACAAGCGCATCATGTTAACCAAGGTGCGCAATGATGTGGAGCTGACCAAGTCCAACATTTTGCTCATTGGACCTACGGGGACCGGGAAGACGCTTCTGGCCCAGACCTTGGCGCGCCTGCTGGAAGTTCCTTTTGCGATTGTTGATGCGACGACGCTTACGGAAGCGGGTTACGTGGGCGAGGATGTTGAAAACGTGATCCTGAAGCTGCTCCAGAACGCTCAGGGTGACGTTCAGCGGGCCCAGCAGGGAATTATTTACATTGATGAGATCGATAAGGTCTCACGCAAAGACGAAAATCCCTCGATCACCCGCGACGTCTCAGGCGAGGGAGTTCAACAGGCCCTGCTGAAGATTTTGGAGGGGACGGTGGCCAACGTTCCGCCCCAAGGCGGCCGCAAACACCCCCACCAGGAATTCACTCCGGTGGATACTACGGATGTTCTGTTTATTTGCGGGGGCGCCTTTGTCGGGTTGGAAAAGATTATCGAACGCCGAATTGGCAAGAAGTCTTTGGGATTCCATACTACCCAGGAGACCCCGGAGGCGCTTCCGAATCGGCGCAATATCGAACTCCTCGAGCAAGTCCAGCCCATGGATTTGATTCGCTATGGGCTGATCCCGGAATTTGTCGGTCGGCTTCCGGTGGTCAGCGCGCTGGCCGACCTGGATGAGCAAGCGCTGGTGGAGATTCTGGTTCAGCCCAAGAACGCTCTCATTCGCCAGTATCAGCGCCTGTTTGAATATGAGAACGTCAAGCTGCGGTTCACGGATGGCGCTTTGCGAAGGATTGCCCTCCAGGCGCTGGAACGGAAGGTAGGGGCTCGGGGTCTGCGCATGATCCTGGAAGACCTGATGCTGGACTTGATGTATCATCTGCCCAGCCAGCGGACCCTGCGGGAATTTATGGTAACGGAAGAAATGGTTCTCAAGCACGAAATTATTTTTGATCCGGCACTCTTTGAAAAGGCGAGTTAATGGATTCCACTATGTTTTCAGGCCGCGAAAAAGCTGAAACACGTGTTTTGCCCATGATGCCCATCCGGGATGTGGTCATCTTCCCGTACATGATGACGCCGTTCGTAGTGGGACGTGAGAGCTCCATCCACGCGCTCGAGGAGGCTCTGGCGGGGGACAAGAAGATATTTCTGGCCACCCAGCACGATGCCTCGGTGGACGACCCGAAGCCGGGTGATATCTATCAGGTGGGGACCGTTGCCAATATTATTCAGAGCCTCAAGCTGCCGGACGGGAACATCAAGGTGCTGGTGGAAGGCAGCGAGCGCGGCAAGATCGTGAAGATTTCGAATGACGAAGGTTTCTTCCACGCCACGGTGAAGACGGCCACCTTCCGGAGCGTGAGCACGCCCAGCCTGGAACAACTGGTCCAGCGGGTGGTTTCGCTGTTCGAGCAATACGTCAAACTTTCCCAGAGCCTGAACTACGAGACGATGATCGCCGCCGCCAAGGTGGAAGAGATCAGCAAGTTCACGGATACCGTGGCCGCCAATCTGAATGTCAGCATCGAGGAGAAGCAGGAGTTGCTGGAGCTTTTTGACCCGGTCGACCGGCTGACCCGGCTGGCCGATATCCTGGATATCGAGATTGAAAAGCTCAACGTGGACCGTTCCATCCAGGGCCGGGTCAAGCGGCAGATGGAGCGCGCCCAGCGTGAGTATTATTTGAATGAAAAGATCAAGGCGATCCAGAAAGAGCTCGGGCGGAACGAAAAGAATGAAATCGACGAGTTAAAGAAAAAGATCGAGACCGCGGGCATGAGCAAGGACGCTCATGAAAAGGCCACGTCGGAACTCAAGCGGCTGGAACTGATGCCGCCCATGTCCGCCGAGTCCACCGTCTCGCGCAATTACCTCGACTGGCTGCTGGCCGTGCCCTGGAAAAAGAAATCGAAAGAAATCCGGGACATCCGGCGCGCCGAGAAGATTCTGGAAGAAGACCACTACGGGCTGGAGAAGATCAAGGAGCGCATCCTGGAGTTTCTCGCGGTGCGGCAGCTGGTGAAGACCCCGCGCGGGTCTATCCTCTGCTTTGTCGGGCCTCCGGGAGTGGGCAAGACCTCCCTCGGACGTTCCATAGCCCGCGCCACGGGCCGGAAGTTTGTGCGGCTGTCGCTCGGCGGCGTCCGGGATGAAGCGGAAATCCGCGGCCACCGCAGAACCTATATCGGGGCGCTGCCTGGACAAATCATTCAAATGATGAAAAAAGGCGGCACTACCAACCCGGTGTTTCTGCTGGATGAAGTTGACAAGATGAGCATGGATTTCCGGGGCGATCCCTCGGCGGCGCTGCTGGAAGTTTTGGATCCCGAGCAGAACCATATGTTCGCGGACCATTACCTGGACGTCGAGTACGACCTCTCCAAGGTTTTCTTTATTACCACCGCGAACGTCATCCACACCATCCCGCAGCCGCTCCAGGATCGCATGGAGATCCTGCGCCTCTCCGGCTACACGGAAGCGGAGAAGCTGGAAATTGCCAAGCGTTTCCTGATTCGCAAGCAGCGCGAGGCAACGGGTTTGAAAGAGCAGAATTTGACCTTCGCGGACGAGGCGATCCTGGGGATCATTCGCAATTATACGCGGGAGGCCGGGGTAAGAAACCTGGAGCGGGAGATTGCCAACATCAGCCGCAAAGTCGCCCGCAAGGTCGTTCAGGAGGGCCGCGCTCTGCAAGTGGTCGTCAATGCTGAAACCCTCCACGAATACCTGGGCGTGATCAAGTTCCGGGACACCAAAGCCGAAGAAAAGAACGAAGTGGGCTTGGCGACGGGCTTGGCATGGACCGAGGTGGGAGGCGAAATTCTCAATATCGAAGCCACCGTGATGCCGGGCAAGGGCAAGCTGACTCTGACGGGGAAACTGGGCGAAGTGATGCAAGAATCGGCTCAGGCAGCTTTGAGTTATGTGCGGGCTCGGGCCTCGCGGCTGGGCTTGCCACCCGATTTTTATCGCCGGCTGGATATTCATATCCACATCCCGGAGGGAGCCATTCCTAAAGACGGTCCCTCGGCGGGGATTACCCTGGCCACGGCGGTGATCAGCGCGCTGACCAAAATCCCCGTGAACCGCGATATCGCCATGACCGGCGAAATTACTTTGCGGGGCAAGGTGTTGCCGATCGGGGGCGTGAAAGAGAAGATCCTTGCGGCGCACCGCGCTGGCAACCGGACCGTGCTTTTGCCGCGCGACAACGAAAAAGACCTTTCCGAGATTCCGGCAAATGTTCAGGAAGACGTCGCCATCCGTTTTGTTGAGACGATGGACGAGGTGATCGACCTGGCGCTGGAGCGTAAGATTGAGGGAATCGGGGCGCTCGCGGCCGAGCCTCAGGAGGCGCAGGGGCTCGAACCTTCACTCGATGCTGACCGCGAATCCCTGACCAACTAGGGCTGCTAGTTGGGTCAGGGGAGACCGAAGCGCTTGACCATTGTGTCCGAGGATAGGCTTCCGCAGAATGCGGGAATTGAATTTTTCTCACTGCATATTATTAGCACCGATTAATCCAAGCCAATTCGGATTGATAAACCCGGAAACCACGATCGCGGACTGCACCATATAAAACCCTGTTCACTTGCCCCTTGAATCCGTCGCAAGAATCTCCTGGAGTAATCGCAGGGCAAGGTGTCAGCAGGATTTATCCAATGCAGGAAAGGAATCCTTTAGCGGGTTCTAAACTCAAATTGAAGTTGAGAGAGTAACATGCCGTCCAAAAAACAGGAAGAAAAGCCAGTTGTCGTGCAAGAAGAAAAAATCGAGGAACTGAAAGAGAGCGAAATCCTCGATATTGCCAAGCTGAAAGAAATGAATATCGCCACCTTGACCCAGGTGGCCAAGGACCTGGGGGTTGTCGGCGCCACCGGCATGCGCAAGCAGGAGCTGATCTTTAAGATCCTGCAGGCGCAAACCGAAAAGGCCGGGCTCATCTTTTCCGAAGGTGTGCTCGAGTGCCTTCCCGACGGCTTCGGCTTCTTGCGCGCTCCGGATTACAATTATCTGCCGGGACCGGATGATATCTACGTCTCGCCGTCGCAGATTCGCAAGTTCGATCTGCGCACCGGCGACACGGTCTCGGGGCAAATCCGCCCGCCCAAAGAGGGTGAGCGCTATTTTGCGCTGATCAAGGTGGAGGCCATCAACTTTGAGCCTCCCGACGAGGCGCGCAACAAGATCTTTTTCGACAACCTGACCCCGCTTTACCCCGAGGAGCGGCTCCGCCTGGAAACTGCGAAGGACAATATTTCCGGTCGCGTTCTTGACCTGCTCACGCCCATCGGCAAAGGCCAGCGCGGGCTGATCGTCTCACCCCCGCGGACCGGCAAGACGATGCTGCTGCAAACCATCGCCAACTCCGTCACCACCAACCATCCGGAAGTCACCCTGATTGTGCTGCTCATTGACGAGCGGCCGGAAGAAGTGACGGACATGCAAAGAACGGTGGAGGGCGAGGTCATCAGCTCGACATTTGATGAGCCTGCCGCCCGGCACGTGCAGGTGGCCGAAATGGTGATTGAAAAGGCCAAGCGGCTGGTCGAGCACAAGCGGGATGTGGTGATTCTGCTGGATTCCATCACGCGCCTGGCTCGCGCCTACAACACGGTGGTTCCGCCCTCCGGCAAAGTTCTTTCCGGCGGCGTCGATTCCAACGCCCTGCAGCGTCCCAAGCGCTTCTTCGGCTCGGCGCGCAACATCGAGGAAGGGGGCAGCCTGACCATCATCGCTACGGCGCTGATTGACACCGGAAGCCGCATGGACGACGTTATCTTTGAAGAGTTCAAAGGCACCGGCAACATGGAAGTTCACCTCGACCGCAAGCTGGTGGATAAGCGCGTCTTTCCGGCCATCGAAATCAACAAGTCGGGCACCCGCAAAGAGGAGCTCCTGGTGCCGAAAGACGAGTTGAACCGCATCTGGGTCCTTCGCAAGGTGCTGAACCCGCTTTCCCCCGTCGAGAGCATGGAACTCATTATCGACAAACTCTCCAAGACCAAGAGCAACGCTGAGTTCCTTTCCTCGATGAGCAATGGCGGAAGCGGAAGGTAACGGACGGGGCTTTCCTCAGAACCTACGGCGTGGCCAGCAGCTTTTTGCGGCGGGCTAATTCCAAAATCTCTTCGACAACCTGCTCGGCCGTCAAGTGGGTCGAATCGATCACGTGCGCGTCCTGGGCGGCGATCAGCGGCGAGACTTTCCTTTCCGCATCCAACTGGTCGCGCTTCGAAATCTCGGAAATGGTGCCTTCCAGGGTGGACCCCCGCCCTTCCTGATGGTTCTGCTCGAGCCGCCGCTGCGCCCTTTCTTCCGGGTCGGCTTGGAGGAAGATTTTCAGCGGCGCATCGGGAAAAACCACCGTCCCGATGTCCCGCCCTTCCATCACCACTCCCCGGCCCGCGACCAGCGACCTTTGCAAGGCGATCAGTTTTTTGCGAACTTCCGGCAGGCGCGAAACTCGCGACGCGGCGAGCGTCACTTCCGAGCCGCGAATCTCCGCCGTGACGTCTTTGCCGTCCAGCAGCACCTTTGGCTGCCGGTTGCTCACCACGAACTGGATTTCCGCTGAGGCAACAACCCGCCCAATTTCATCCTGATCGCCGGGCGCCACGCCGGATTGGAGCACCTTGAGCGCGGCGGCCCGGTAGGTTGCGCCGCTATCCACGTAGGAGAGCCCGAGACGCCTGGCAAGCATTCGGGCGACGGTGCTTTTCCCGGCACCTGCCGGACCGTCGATGGTAATCACGAGGGGTTCGGTCATTAACAGCTTATTCGGCTTCCCCGCCTGTCTCGCGGAACTTTTCCCGAGAGAGATTTGGGCGGGAGCAAAGGTTCAGATGCGCTTGAAGGCTTTTTGAATCTCCTTCATGTCGTACCGAAGGACCACGGGCCGCCCGTGCGGGCAGGTCATGGGGCAATCGGTCTTGCTCAACTCCAGCAGCAGCCAGCCCATCTTCTCTTGATCGAGCGGCATGTTGATTTTGATCGCCGCGTGACAGGCGACGGAGGCTGCAATCCGGCGGCGCAACTCGTCGAGCGAGAGCCCCCGGGATTCCTGGGCAAGACTCTCCAGGATCTCCCGCACCAGCTTTTCCACATGGTCGGCCCGGATATCCGCCGGCGCCGCCTGCACGGCAATGCTGCCCTGGCCGAAGGGTTCCACCTCAAAGCCGTTGGCGGCCAGTTCCCCGGCGACGTTTTGATAGGTCACGCGCTGTTCCGGCCCCAGATCCACCACAATGGGCAGCAGCAGCCTCTGGCCTTCCAGCTTGCTATCTTGCCGCAGGCGAAGATGGCGCTCGAACAAAACCCTTTCATGCGCTACGTGCTGATCGATGATCCAGAGGCCTTCCGCGTTGGTGGCCACAATAAAGCTGGACTGGATCTGCCCGAGCGGCTGGAGGTCGGTGGGGAGTTCTCCCGTTTGGGGCTCCGAAGTTGTCGCAGTGGAGCAGGGAACCGACCAGGACTCCGGCGGCGGGGGCGCATAGGCGGAAAGCACGGCCTCGGCAAGCGGAAGATAACTCGTTGCAGGGTCCGGTCGCGGCGCCGATAGATGAAAACCTCCGGCCTGAGCCGGCCGCGATGTCCCCGGCTGCCTCTGGTGATAAGACTCCAAGTTTTGCCCGCCGGGATGGGCTTCCCTCGTTTCTGCTGCCGGCGCCTGCTTGGGCAACGGAAAGGCGGCGACGGGCCGTGCTGCCATCAGAGCTTGGAGCACGGAATCGCGGACCAGGTCATGCACAAAGGACCCGTTGCGAAAGCGCACCTCGGCTTTGGAAGGATGGACGTTGACATCCACTTCACTGGAGGGAAGGTCCAGAAAGATCAACGCCACCGGGAAGACGCCCGCCGGCAGGATGTTCCGGTAAGCCTCGGTGAGCGCGTGCAGAACCAGCCGGTCGCGGATTAGCCGCCGGTTGACGAAAAAGTAGATCTGATTCCGGTTGAGCTTGTGCACCTCCGGGCGCGAAGCAAAACCAAAGATCGTGAAGACCGGCGGCGATGCGGCGTCTTCTGCATCCGGCTCAAGGTCCGGGGAGCCGAACTTGGGCAGGGGACGTTCCACGGGGCCGAATTCCACCAGTTGTTCCAGCATCTGACTCCCCATTACCTGATAAAGGCGTTCGCGATGGCTTCCCACGGGAGAAGCTTTGAGGATTTCATTGGTGACCGACGTCAGGTGAAAGGACTTGTCGGGATGCGCGAGCGCATAGTGAGTCACCATGGAGGCAATATGCCCGAGTTCGGTGGATTCGGAGCGCAGGAACTTGCGCCGCGCCGGCGTGTTGAAAAAGAGATTCTGAACCTCGACCTTGGTGCCGCAGGGCCGGACGGCATCTTTGACGTTCCGGAGCGTGCCCCCGGAAATTTCGAGGCGAGTTCCCACTGCTTCTGAGGCATGGCGCGTCTCAAGGTCTAAACGCGAGACGGCGGCGATCGAGGGCAGCGCTTCGCCTCGAAATCCCAGAGTTGAAATTTCGTCCAGGTCTTCGGCAGACTTAATTTTGCTGGTGGCGTGACGTTCGAAGGCCAACAAGGTGTCATCACGGGTCATGCCGCAACCGTCATCCGCAACCCGGATGAGGCGCTTGCCGCCGCTTTCCACGTGGACCTCAACCTCGCGCGCTCCCGCGTCCAGAGAATTTTCGACGAGTTCCTTCGCTACCGACGCCGGACGCTCGACCACCTCGCCCGCAGCGATCTTGTTGGCGACTTTCTCGGGAAGGATGCGGATGATGCTCAATTTATGCCCTTCGGAGACGGAATCCAATCCCAAGGCTTATCTCTCTGACGCGAGCCTTGTGATATGCGGCTGGGCAGAACCCTTGTTTCCGCCTTCTGCCCACTTCGGGGGTCGGAGCTTTAGCTCCGACTCTAAGGCCTCGGCAGCTATGGGGCTTCAGCCCCTGAAGTCGTTTCCTATATACAACGGCACCGGATCCAACTGAAACTTCCCGCATGCGGAGCCAAACGGCCAAGCTTCTGGCTTCTCAGCTAGACCCGCCTTGACCGGATTCGTCCAAATGTAATCTCGCTTGACTTGATAATCTGCCTCATCCCTGAGGGTCCAGTCATGAAATCCAGGCTGCCAGACTTGCATTCGGTGATTGCGGCGCTGATGGATTTCATATGAGCTGCCACCCTTGATTAGCTGCATGGATTTTTCAAGCGAAGTCGTAGCGCCGGGCGTTAGAAGAAGATGGAGATGGTCGGGCATGATGACAAACTCATGCAAGAGATAGGCTCCTTGCTCGCGGCACAGGATTAAGCGTTGCGTCACAATTTCCGCCACTTCGGAAACCTGGAACAAGGCGCGATTCTGCCAAGTTTTCGTCGTTACGAAATAGGTGCAGGCAGGACCCGTTCGATGCGTCAGCCGTCCCATCTGAACTTCAGGGGCTGAAGCCCCTTCTGGTTATCCCCACCGATTGTCGGAGCTAAAGCTCCGACCCCCTGATTCTGACTTGCATTGCGATGGTTAAAGCTCTGACCCCCTGGATCTGGCATACACTGCGATGGTTAAAGCCCCGACCCCCTGACTCGCCAAACACGGGCATGGCTACAGTTCCGACATCGTGGTTCTCTCTCTGAACTTATTCTGCCTATGCCTCAGACTTTCTTAATCGTGATTCCCAGTTCTGCCAGTTGCTCGGGATCGACGCCGGCGGGCGCGTCGCACATCAGGTCTACGGCGCTGGCGGTCTTGGGGAAGGCGATCACTTCGCGGATGCTCGATTCCCCCGCCATCAGCGCGACCAGGCGATCGTCTCCCAGGGCGATGCCGCCGTGAGGCGGCGCGCCGTATTCGAGAGCGTCCATGAAAAACCCGAATCGCTCCCGGGCTTTTTCATCGCTCAATCCCAGCACTTTGAAAACCCGCTGCTGGATGTCGCGGCGGTGCATACGAATGGACCCGCCGCCGATTTCCTGGCCGTTCAGGACGAGGTCATAGGCGAGGGCTTTCACGTTTGCCGGGTCCGATTCGAGCCTGGCCAGGTCTTCCTCGCGCGGCGAGGTAAACGGATGGTGCATGGCAGCGAAGCGCTTCTCCTTGGGGTCGAATTCGAACATGGGAAAATCCACAATCCAAGCAAAGCTCCAAACACCGGGCTTGATCAGCTCCAGCTTGCGCGCGAGTTCGAGGCGCAGCCAACCGGAAGCCTGGTCGAGGCTTTGGATCTTTTCGTGGGCGTTTGAATCCACTCCTGCCAGAATCACCAGGTCGCTCGTTTGCGCTTCCACCGCCGCGGCCAACTGCTGAAGGGTTTCTTCCCCCAGGGCGTTTTTCAGCCGTGACTGAATCCCCGATTCGCTGACGGTCAGATACGCGGAACTGCTCACGCCGGCATCCTGAAGAGCCTGCTGGTAACGGTCGAGCTGGCTGCGAGACAATTTCCCTGCGCCGCCGGGAACGCGAAGCGCCTTCGAGACCTGGAACCCTTTCAGTTGATTCAAGGCGCCATCCGGCAACTCCAGGCGTTGCCAGGCGAGCCCAAAGCGCAAATCAGGCTTGTCGGATCCGTACTTCTCTATCGCCGCCGTGTAGCCGAGGCGCGGGAAGGGGCGCTCGACTTTGACCTCCACGATCGCCAGAAGTTTTTCCATCAGTTCTTCGATGATCTCGAACAGCTCATCGCGCTGCGGGAAAGCCATCTCGATATCGATCTGAGTGAATTCAGGCTGGCGATCCGCGCGCAAATCCTCATCCCGGAAGCAGCGCACGATCTGGAAATAGCGGTCGAAGCCGGCAATCATCAGCAACTGCTTGAAGAGTTGCGGGGATTGCGGCAGAGCGTAGAAATGGCCCTGGCGCACGCGGCTGGGAACCAGATAATCCCGCGCGCCCTCGGGTGTGGAGCGGGTCATGAAAGGGGTTTCGATCTCGACAAACTGATGTCCCGCCAGATGCTGGCGCACCACTTGATTCGCCTGATCGCGGAGCCGGATGTTGCGCTGCATGCGGCTGCGCCGGAGGTCCAAATAGCGGTAGCGAAGGCGCGTCTCCTCCACCGTGCGGGTGTCATCCTCGATGGGGAAAGGCGGCGTTTTGGCCTCGTTCAGCAGCAGAAGCGTTTGTGCTTTGATCTCGACTTCGCCGGTTGCAAGCTGCGCGTTCACGGTTTCAGGCGACCGCGGAACCACCTCGCCTTCCACGCCCACCACGTATTCACTCCGCACCTGCTCCGCTTTGGCGTGGGCCTCGGGGCTCGCTTCCGCGTTCAGCACCACCTGGATCGTGCCCGTGTGGTCGCGCAAATCAAGAAAGATCAGATTGCCCAGGTCCCGCCGCCGGGCCACCCATCCCGCCAGGAAAACTTTCTGGCCGGCGTGCGTCTTGCGCAGCTCTCCGCACCGATGCGTTCTTCTTCTATCGCCGAGTAGATCGAGTTCCAAATTTTACCTTTCCGTTATTGCGCAGATGGCTCGCCGGCGGCCCGGACAGGCTCGCCCAGTTTCTCTTTGATGGAGGCGACCAATTGTATCGCATCCACAGCTTTTTGCTCACCCGTTTCCATGTCTTTCAGTTGATACTGCCCGGTCGCAACCTCTTCTTCGCCGATGATGACCGTGTGCCGCGCCTGAAGTTTGTTGGCGATACCCATGGACTTTTTCAGCTTCATCGGCTGGAAACTGACTTCCGCGCTGATGCCTTCCCGGCGCAATTGGCGGGCCAGGCGCCCGGCGGGCTCCTGGGCGGCCTCTCCCATCCAGGCCACGTACACGGCCAGCGGCGCCTTCAGTTCAAGCGCCGCGCTTTCTTCCACGGTCAAAACCAGGCGGTCCTGGCCGATGGCAAATCCGATGCCGGGGGCCGGCGGCCCGCCCAGCATTTCGGAAAGCCCGTCGTACCGCCCTCCGCCCAGCAGAGCGTTTTGCGCGCCCAGCGCCCCGCTGGTGATTTCAAAAGTCGTTCGGGTGTAATAGTCGAGCCCTCTCACCAGGCGCGGCACAATTTCATAAGCGATTCCGCGTTCGTCGAGTTCGCTGGTCACGCAGTCAAAGTGCTGCCGGCACTCCGGACAGAGGTGATCGAGGATGTGCGGGAGCTTCTCGATGATGGGCTGGTCGGCTTCCACTTTGCAATCGAGCACCCGGAGCGGATTGGTGTGAGCCCGGCGCTGGCAGTCGGCGCAGAGTTGGGCCTTAACGCCTTCGAGGGCATGCCGCAATTTCTTCAAATACTCCGAGCGGCATTTGGAGCAGCCCACGGAGTTGATGAGCAGCTTGAGTTCCTTCAACCCCAGGCGCTCCAGCAGCAACATCAGCATCTCCAGGACTTCGGCGTCAATCGCCGGATGGTCGGAGCCCAGAACCTCCGCGCCAATTTGATAAAACTGCCGGTAGCGCCCCTTCTGAGGCCGCTCGCGCCGGAACATCGGCCCAAAGTAATAGAGCTTGTGGATTCCGCCTTCGTTGTAGAGCCCGTGTTCAATGTATGCGCGGACGACGGAAGCGGTGGCCTCGGGCCGCAGCGTCAGCGATTCGTTGTCGCGGTCCTGGAAGGTGTACATCTCCTTGGTCACGATGTCGGTATCGGTCCCCACGCTGCGGGCAAACAGCGCGGTCTGCTCCAGGATGGGCGTGCGGATCTCGCGAAAGTTGTATGCCGCGAAAACCTTGCGAGCTTCTTCCTCCACCCGCTGCCAGAGCGGTGTTTCGCCGGGCAGCAGGTCTCGCGTCCCTTTTACGGATTGGATGAATTCGTTTTTCTTGGACACGCTGACTCAAAGTGCGGAGTGGTCCGAATTTCCGGTTCCCGGCCGCACGCCGCGGAGACTAGGGAGCCGGTTCCCTTGCCGTCCCCGCCATGTATGCTTCCTTGTATTCAAGATAATGGCTGGCGTGGGAATCAATAAATCTGCGATCGGAATCGGAAAGCTTCCGCTGCAGGTGCGCGGGCACTCCCACATAAAGGCTTCCCGGCGGAATGAAGGTTCCTTCGGGCACCAGCGCTCCCGCCGCCACAATGGACCCTTCCCCCACGTGGGCGCGGTTCAAAACAACGGCTCCCATGCCGATCAGGCAATGATCATCAATCCGGCAAGCATGCAGGATGACGCGATGACCGACTGTGAC
>Ga0307373_10008934_pt1 | contig 15120 bp, 13 predicted proteins | sample OX2MG_FD_202534 | JGI IMG/M metagenome (GOLD analysis project Ga0307373, IMG submission 202534) | Soil microbial communities from Risofladan, Vaasa, Finland - OX-2 | ecosystem: Environmental > Terrestrial > Soil > Coastal area > Acid sulfate soil | place: Finland: Risofladan, Vaasa | collected... | reverse complement strand
CCATACGGGGCGCCCAGCGACTTGATCAGCACGCCCTCGTGGCCGGCGGCGATGGCCGCGCGGAAGAACGCCTCGGCCTGCGCCGGCTCGGCGGTGACGACCCGCGGGATGACCAGGGCCGCGGGGGTGATCGCCGCCAGCCGGCTGAACCGCTCGCTGGCCGGGGCGTCCAGCAGGTCGGCGCCGTCGAGGTGCAGCAGGTCGAACAGGAACGGGGTCAGCGGGGTCTGCTCACCGTGCCGCGTCGCGTCGGCCTGGCTCGCGGTGCGGGCCGAGGTGACCTGGAACGGGCGCGGCCGGCCATCCGGGTGCAGCGCGACCGCCTCGCCGTCGAGAACGGCCGTCCGCGCGTCGAGCGAGCGCGCCGCGGCCACGATCTCGGGCACCCTGGCCGTGATGTCATCCAGCGTCCGGGTGAAGACGCGAACGTCGTCCCCGGCCCGGTGCACCTGGATCCTGATGCCGTCGATTTTCCACTCCGCGGCGGCGGGGGAGATCCGCTCCAGCGCGGCGGTGATGGTCGGCGCGGAGGCCGCCAGCATCGGCCGCACCGGGCGTCCCACCTGGAGCGCGACGGCGCGCAGGGCCGCCTGCGCTCGCGCCGGGTCGGCTGCGGGATCACTCAGGGCCGTAGTGGCCGCCAGGGCCAGGGATCCGCTGAGCTGGTGCGCGCGGCGGACGGCCGCGGCCGGGACGCCGGCCGCGGCGGCGACGGCCTCGGTCATCACGCCCGCGAGCGCCCCCTGACCCAGGTCGCCGGCCAGCAGCCGGACCAGGAACTGCCGTTCGTCCGCGGTGGCCCGGGCCAGCAGCCCGCGCAGCAGCAGCCGCCGCTCCGCCTGGGATCCGGGCCCGGTCTGGGCGCCGATGACACCGAACGCCTCGTCAGCCTCGGTCAGCGTCAGGGTCGGCTCCGCCGGCGGCGAGGCAAGGCCGGGCGGCAGTTCCGCTCCGCCGCCGGCCGGGCCCAGCAGGTCGACGATCGCGGCGTAGCCGACGCCGATCTGGCGCTGGGTCAGCTCGCCGGAGAGGAACGCGACGGCGGCCGGGATCTCCGCCGCGGGTACCTGCCGGAGCAGGCTGGCGATCTCCGCGATCTTGGCCAGGCGTCCGGGCGAGGCAGCCACGGCCGCCGAGGTGCGTACCACCCCGTCTAGCAGCATGCAGTGATTGTCCTCGACGGCGCTGACACTGGCCGGCCGGGCCGGCCGGCCAGCCGTGCGTAAGTTACAGATAGTAACTTGACCGCTCTATCGTCAACGCGCTAGCTTCGCCCGGGCGGGTCCCTGCCGGGACGGGCCGCGGCGCGGCCAGGAAGACTGGGTCGACCGCGCTCCGCCCGGCCGCTTACCGGCAGGTCACAGCTGCCCAGGGGCGGCGGGCCCGCGTGTCGGCCGGCGGCGTGGCCGGGACGGGAGCGGACATGGCCAGCAGGCGTCGGCGCGGCCGCGGCGCGCGACTTGGATTCGCCGGAGAGGGCTGACTGGGTGCCCTCTCATGCCCGGAAATCGCGAGGTGCCCGTGGCCTGGCCCGGGCGGCCCGCCTGGCCGGGGCCGCCCGCCACGACTGGGTCGCCCGCCACGACTGGGGCGGCTGGCGCCGGAGCCGGCCGTTCCCGGGGGCGCTCCTCACCGTGGCGGGGGGCAGCGAGATCGCGGCCGTCCGGCTCTCGCTGCCGAGCCGCAGCCCGCTGACCATCGTCCCGCCTGGCGTCCTGATCGCCGCCGGGATTGTCGCCTGCGGCCTGCTACTCCTGCTTGACCCTGTCCAGCGCTCGATGTACGCCACGGCGGCGGTCCTGCTGGCCGTCTCGGCCCTGACGACGGCCCATCTCGGCGGCTACCTGGCCGGGACCGTGCTGGGCGCCGCTGGCGGCGCGCTGGCCTTTGCCTGGGTCCCGGCCAGGCCGCCGGGGCCCTCGCCAGGGCGCGCCGGACCACCCGGCTTCACGCTGATTGTCGGCGGGGCGGGCCGGGATGCCGACCGGGCCGACCGCCGGGATCCCCCCGACCGGCCGGCCGGGCCGGACCGGCCGGCCGGGCCAGGCCGGCGGTGACGAGGGGCTACAGCCAGCCCTTTCAGACCTCCGGGGACTGGCCGTTGACCTCGGCATCCACCGGGCCGCCGCCGGCCCGGTGCTCGTCGGCCCGGTGCTCGCCGGCCGCGTGCTCGCCGGCTGGCGGTGCCGCGACGTCATCGGGGTTCAGGTCGGCCGGCTCGTAGCCCACCACCGGTGGCCGCCGCCGCAGCGCTACGGCCGCCGCCGCGCTCCCGGCCGCCGCGAGCATCATCGTGACGGCGAGCACGCTGGCCCAGCGACGGCGCTTGCGGGCCGGCTTGACCTCCAGTCGCCGGGCCGCGCCGAGGATGGCCTCGGAGATGGCGGGGGCGAGGGTCTCCTGCACGGCCAGCCCGGAGCGCTCAAGGCGCGGCGCTGCCCACGCCCGGGCCTCGTCGACGTGGGGCCTGGCCCACGCGGCCGCGTCGTCCACCCGGGGCCGCGCCCAGGCGGCGGCGTCCTCCGCGCCGCGCACGGCCGCCGTGCCCGCGTTCCTGGCGAGGGGCACCGCCTTCTTCGCCGCGGGCACGGCGCGCTGAGCGCCTTGTACGGCACGGTCCCGCACGCCGACTACGCTGTCGACTGGGTGCTTCCTGGTCATAAGTGACACTGAGTCCTCCCAGACTATTTTCGGTTCGCTCTCCCACACTTCCCCTGAGCGGCGATGTCAATCACGGACGGGCGGCACCGCGGATACTCCTGGCCCCGGATACGCGGGATACGGGGGATACGGGGGGTACGCGGGATACGGGGGATACGGAGGTGCCCGGCCGCCGGGACAGACATGCAAGGATGCGTTCTATGACCAACACGCTCACCGCAAAGCTGCGGACTAACCGCGGGGACGTCGTCATCCGGCTCTTCCCCGATCACGCGCCCAAGACGGTGCGGAACTTCGTTGACCTGGCGGAGGGGTCGCGCGAATGGACGGACCCGCGCACCCGCCAGGCCTCGAAGGACAGGCTCTACGACGGAACGGTCTTTCACCGGGTCATCCCCGACTTCATGATCCAGGGCGGCGACCCGCTCGGCACCGGCACCGGCGGGCCGGGCTACAAGTTCGCCGATGAGTTCCACCCCGATCTGTCATTCGACCGGCCTTACCTGCTGGCGATGGCCAACTCCGGCCCCGGCACCAACGGCTCGCAGTTCTTCATCACCACCGCGGCGACGCCGTGGCTGACCGGCAAGCACACGATCTTCGGTGAGGTCGTGGCGGGCGCCGATGTGGTCAATGAGATCAGCCGGGTGCAGACCAGCCGCGGGGACCGTCCGGAGCAGGACGTGGTACTGGAGAGCGTCGAGATCGTCGACGACGTCAGCGGCGGGCAATCCGCAGGTTAAGAGGGAAAGTGACCAGCCCCCAGGGTCCCGAGGGTCCCGACAGTTCCGCGGGCCCGGACTCGCGGTCCGCCGCGGCAGTGCCCACCTGCTATCGCCACCCCGGGCGCGAGACCTATGTGTCCTGCGTTCGCTGCGGCCGTCCAGCCTGCCCGGATTGCCTGCGCTCCGCGTCGGTGGGCCAGCAGTGCGTGGACTGCATCCGCGAGGGCAACCGGACCACGCGCCCGCCCGCCGGCAGGTTCGGCGGGCAGGTGCGGGCCGGGAGGCCGGTGGTGACCTGGACGCTGGTCGCCATCAACGTGGTGCTGTTCCTGTACGGGCTGGTCCGGCCGGCTATCGGCAACGACTGGGCGATGTACGCGGGCGGCGTGGCCACCGGCCAGTGGTACCGGCTGTTCACGGCGGCGTTCCTGCCGCCGACCGGCCTGAGCAGCAGCGGAGTGCTGGACATCGCCTTCAACATGTGGGCGCTGATCCTCGTCGGCCCGGCGATCGAGAGCCAGTTCGGCCGGGCGCGTTACCTCGCGGTCTACCTGGTGAGCGCCCTCGGCGGCTCGGTGATGTTCTACTTCCTGGCCCCGGTGAACGAGGGGGCGCTGGGCGCCTCCGGCGCTATCTTCGGCCTGTTCGGCGCGTGGTTCGTGCTAGCGCGGCGGCTGCGGGTCGACAGCCGCCAGGTCGTCATGCTGATCGTGCTCAACCTGGTCATCAGCTTCGTGTTTCGCGGCTCGATCGCCTGGCAGGCACATGTCGGCGGCCTCATCGCCGGCGGGCTGCTGACGGCCGCCTACGCCTACGCGCCCCGGCGTCATCGCACGCTGATCCAGGCCGCCACGACGGTGGCCATCGTGGCCCTCCTGATCGCCGGAGTGGTGATCAGGGACTACCAGCTGGTGGGCGGCGTCCGGCTCTAGTGCCTAGTGCCACCGGGTGGAGAGCACGACCCCGCTGACCAGGAAGCCGAAGCCCACCACGAGGTTCCAGCTGCTGATCGCGCTCACCGGCAGGGAGCCGCCGCTGACGTAGAACGTCGCGATCCAGGCCAGGCCGACCAGCAGGCAGCCCAGCATGGTGGGAGCCAGCCAGCGCGGGCTGACCTTCGCCTTCGATGACCTCGGCGGTGGCGTGTAGACCGCCTTGCTTCTGGTGCGGGACTTCGGCACGGCCTTCTCCTGCTCGACTCGCCCGCCGCCTGGCGACGCTCGCGGCGGCGCGGGATGCCGCGCTGTGTACGCGGCCTATCGCGGTAAGCGTAGTTGCTCCGGCGGCATGTCGCGCTACCCGTGGCGCTACCCGTGGCGCTACCGTGCGGCGGGCGCCCGCCCCGCCCGCCGCACGGGCCGGCGGCCTACGTGGGCGGCGAGGTGGAGTTGGTCGGCGGGCTGGGGGTGGGGGTGGTCGGCGGGCTGGTGGTGGTGGCCGGCGGGCTGGTGGTGGGCGGCGGGCTGGTGGCCGCCGAGCCGGCCGCGATGTCAATGGTCACGGTCGTGCCGGGCGGCACCACGCTGCCGGAGCTGGGACTCATGGCGAACACGTCACCCGGCGTGAAGCCGGCCGGCGCCGTGGCGGTGACCGGCTGCACCTGGAAGCCCTTGGCCTCCAGCGCGGCGGTCGCCGCGGCCTGACTCTGCCCGATCACGGCGGGGATCGCCACGCCTCCCTGGGAAACGTAGATCGTCACCGAACTGCCGGGCGCCACCTGCGAGCCGGCCGGCGGGCTCTGCCGGACCACCTGGCCGACCGGCTGGGAGGAGGTGACATTATTCACGTTGTACTGGAGGCCGGCCTTCGTGAGGGCGCTCTCCGCGTTCAGCTGGGACTGGCCGACGACCCTCGGCACGGTCTTGCTGCCGATCCCCTTGGACACGGTGATGTTGATCACCGACTTGGCCGGGACGTTCGAGCCGTTCGACGGGTTGGTGGAGATGACATGGTTGGCGGCCACGGTCTGCGAAGTCTGGGGCGTGACCTTCCCGACGACGAGGCCGGCCTGCACGATCTTGGCCTGGGCCGTGGCCAGGCTCAGGTTGTCCACCTGCGGCACGGAGATATTGCCGCCGTTGCCCGAGGCGAACTTGAACGCGTAGATGCCGCCGCCGATCAGGAGCAGGGCGATCACGCCGACGAGGATCCAGGGCCAGGCCTTACGCCGGGGCCGCTCGTCATACTCCGGGCCCCCGGTGTCCTGGCCGTAGGCATAGGGCGGGATGGCGCTGGTCGCGCCGGCGACCTGGGTGGCCTGGCCCATGCGCCGGGTGCCGACGGCGTAGGTGTTGGTGCGCATGGGCGCGGCGACCGGCGCGCCCGACAGCGCGCGCTGCAGGTCGTTACGCATCTCGCCGGCTGACTGGTAGCGGTCGGCCGGGTCCTTCATCATGGCCTTGAGGACGATCGCGTCCGCCCAGTCCGGCACCTCCGGGTCAACCTGCGACGGCGGGATCGGGTCCTCCCGCACGTGCTGGTAGGCGATCGCGACCGGGGAATCGCCGGTGAACGGCGGCCGGCCGGTCAGCAGCTCATACAGCAGGCATCCGGCCGAGTACAGGTCGCTGCGGGCGTCCACCCGCTCGCCCCTGGCCTGCTCCGGGGACAGGTACTGGGCGGTGCCGATGACCTGCGCGGTCTGTGTCATCGTGGCCTGGGCGTCGCTGACGGCCCGGGCGATGCCGAAGTCCATCACCTTGACGTCGCCGGTGCGGGTCAGCATGACGTTGCCCGGCTTGATGTCGCGGTGCACGATGCCGTTGCGGTGGCTGTAGTCCAGTGCGCGCAGCACCCCGTCGCTGATCTCGGCCGCGCGCTCGGGCAGCAGCCTGCGGTCATCGCGCAGCAGGTCGCGCAGGGTCCGGCCGTCGACGAACTCCATGACGATGTAGGGGACGGGCGTGCCGCCGACCATGTCCTCGCCGGTGTCGTAGACCGCCACGATGGACGGGTGATTCAGGGACGCCGCCGACTGCGCTTCCCGGCGGAACCTGGCCTGGAAGGTCTGATCGCGGGCCAGGTCATCGCGGAGCGTCTTGACCCCCACGATGCGGTCCAGGCGGATATCGCGTGCCCGGAAGACCTCGGCCATGCCGCCACGCCCGACGATCCCGTCGAGTTCGTAGCGACCGCCGAGCAGCCGTGGCTGAGTCATGTCTCGCACTTACGTTACCGTCCTGCTTGTTGAGGGCTCTGGCCAGCATGGCCGGGCTCCGCCACGGGAGTGCTCACTTCACCTTCAGGTACGCCTGGATGACCTTGACGGCTATCGGCGCGGCGGCAGCCGACCCGAACCCGCCGCCCTTCACGATGACGCCGACAGCTATCCGCGGGTTGGTCGCCGGCGCAAAACAGGTGAATACGGCGTCATCCAGGTTGGTGTTGTTGATGCCGTTCTGTGCCGTGCCGGTCTTCCCGGCGATCACCACGCCGACGATGCTGGCGTTGGCCGTGCCAAAGGCGGTGCCGGCCGGATTCTGGGTGACCTGCACCATCATCTGGGCCACCTTGCTGGCCACCGTCGGGCTGTCCGGGTGGCTCAGCGGGGTCGGCGTCGCCGACTCGATCGTTGACAGGTCGGGCGCCTGAACGCTCTGCACGAGGTGCGGGGTCATCAGCGTGCCGCCGTCAGCGATCGCGGCGGAGAACATGGCCTCCTGCAGCGGTGTCACCTGGTCATCGAACTGGCCGATCGCCGTGAACGCGGTGAAGGCGGGGTCGGTCTCGAGGGGTACCACGCTGGCGGCGACCGGCAGCGGGATCTTCAGGTTGGGGTTGTTGACCCCGAAGGCGTTGGCGTACTGGTGCAGGACCGCGCCCGTCAGCTTGATCCCGAGCTTGCCGAACGCGGTGTTGCAGGAGAGCCAGAAGGCCTGGATGAACGGCGGGTTGCCGTTGGCGCAGACCTCGTTGGCGTCGTTGATGAGCACGTGGCCGTTGCCGATCGGCAGGTTGGTCGGCGCCGGCACCGGGGTGTTCGGCCCCGCCACCGTGTGGGTGGCGAAGGCGGCCGAGCTTGTCACGATCTTGAAAGTGGAGCCCGGCGGGTAGGTGGCCTCGATCGCCCGGTTCAGCAGCGGCTGGGCCGGGTCGGCGCGGTACCTGCTGTCGACCTTCTGGAGCTGGGTGCCGTTGAGCGTGACGTAGTTGTTGGGGTTGAACGTCGGGTAGGACGCCATCGCCAGGATGGCCCCGGTGCTCGGGTCGATCGCGACCACGGCGCCTGAGTGGCCGCCGTCCTGGGCGAGCGCCTGGTAGGCGGCCTGCTGGGCCCGCGGGCTGATCGTGAGGGCGACGGTAGCGCCCTGCTTCTGCTTGCCGGTGATCAGGCTGATGAGGTTGTGCACCTGAAGCTGGGGGGCGGTGCCCGACAGCACCTTGTCCTCGGCGGCCTCCATGCCGGTCGCGCTGAAGATGGAGTCATAGCCGGTCACCGGCGCGTAGACCGGCCCGTCGGGGTACACCCGCTGGTAGGTGCCGTTGCCGCCCTTGACGAGCCGGGATTCCGCGATCTTCAGGTTGGTGCCGTCGCCGTTGGCGACGATGGACCCGCGCTGGTACTGGAACTGCTGGTAGAAGGTCCGGCTGTTGCCCGGCTTGCCCGCCAGGCTGGTGGCCTCGAAGGCCTGCACGTAGTTGATGTTGATCAGGAGCAGCACGAACATGGCCAGGCAGGCCAGCGATAGGCGGAGCAGCGCGCGATTCATCCGGCCCGCACCACCTGGGTCATGCCCTCGTCCTGGATGGGCTGCGGCGCCGGCCTGCGCGCGGTGTCGCTGATCCGCATCAGCATGGCCACCAGCCCCCAGCTCGCCACCAGCGACGAGCCGCCCTGGGACAGGAACGGGGTGGTGATGCCGGTCAGCGGGATCAGGCGGGTCACGCCCCCGACGATCACGAAGACCTGCAGGGCGAGCACGAAGGCCAGGCCGCCGGCCAGCAGCTTGGCGAACGGGTCCTTGACGGCGATCGCCGCCCGCAGGCCCCGCTGCACCAGCAGCCCGAACAGGAGCAGCAGGGCCATCAGGCCGGTCAGGCCGAGCTCCTCGCCGAACGCGGTGATGATGAAGTCGCTTTGCACCAGCGGGGTGAAGTACGGCTGGCCATGGCCCAGCCCCGTGCCGAAGATGCCCCCGAAGCCCATGCCCTCCAGCCCCTGGACCAGCTGATAAGCCGAATTCGCGGCGTTGTTGCCGGCGAACGGGTGCAGCCAGTCGGTGAACCGCGCGGCCACATGTCCGAAGATCGTGCTGGCGATGTAGGCGCCGCCCAGGAACAGCAGGAAGCCGATGAGCAGCCAGGAGGTCCGCTGGGTCGCGACGTAGAGCATCGCCAGGAAGAGCCCGAAGAAGACCGCGGAGGTGCCGATGTCGGTCTCGAAGACCAGGATCAGCAGGCTCGCGCCCCAGGCGATGAGCACCGGGCCGAGGTCGCGGCCGCGGGGCAGGTCGATCCCCAGCAGCCGCCGGCCCGCCAGGGCGAGCACGTCGCGCTTGGCCACGAGATAACCGGCGAAGAACACGGCCAGGGCGAGCTTGGCGAACTCGCCGGGCTGGATCGAGAAGCCGCCGACGCGGATCCAGACCTTCGCGCCCTGCACGCTGCTCAGGCTGGCGGGCAGCAGGGCCGGGATGGCGAGCAGGACCAGGCCGATCGCGCCGAAGGTGTAGGTATAGCGCTGCAGGATGCGCGGCTCCCGGATGATGGCGAGCACCAGGACGAAGCCGACCACTCCGACGGCGGTCCACATCAGCTGGATCAAGGTGGCGGAGGTGGTCAGGGTGCTGATGACGTTGCCGGGGTTGCCGCCCCGCCCGGACTCCTGGAGCCGGTAGATCATGACGATGCCGAGGCCGTTCAGGAGCGCGGCCACCGGCAGCATCAGCGGATCGGCCCATGGCGCGAACCTGCGCACGGCGAGGTGGGCGACGATCATGATCGCCGCGAACCCGAGGCCGTACTCCAGCAGGGTGGGCGGCACCTTGCCGTTCAGCCCCAGCCCCGCGAAGGCGTCGGCCAGGATCACCACGAGCAGCGCGAAGGCGAGCATCAGCAGTTCGGTCCGGCGCCGGCCCCGGGGCATCGGGACGGGCCCGGAGACGGCCGGCGCGCCGATCGCGGCGGGAAGCCCGGTCACCCGGACCCCTGCGCCGGGCAGAAGGACGGGATTGCCGGCTTGGGCGGGTACGCCTTGACCTTGGCCTCAGCCGCCTTTTGCGTCTTGGTCGGCTTCTGGCCCTTTTTGATAACGGGGGCCTTGGGCTTGTCGGCCTCCCACGTCGTCACCGCCAGGTCGGCCTGCTTGCACTGATACGTGCGGCGGATGTTCCGCACCGTCCGCCGCGCCTCGGTCAGGGTGCCGCCGACGGTCGGGAGCACCAGCACGCTGGCCTGCACGTGCGAGAGGGGGATTCCGGTCCGCTGGAAGGCGCTCGACAGGGTCAGGCCCGCCACGTTCTGGTTGATGCCGCGGTAGATGACCACCTCGCCGGCATTCGTTCCCACGTAGTACTGGCCCTGCGAGACCCGCCAGGCGGTGTAGCTGCCGCCGGCGATCAGCACGATCAGGATGACCAGGATCGAGGTGACCACCGGCCAGCGCCGCCGTCCGCCGTCGGTGTCGAAATCGTCGTCACCGTGATAGCCGTCCGGCTGAGCGTCGGGCCCCCGCTCCGCGGGGCGCGTCACCGGCCGGGTCACCCGCGGCGCCTCCTGGGTGAGCAGGTGCGCCCGGCCCGCCGGGCTGTCGCTGCGCAGCCGCGGCTTGCCGTCGCCGTTGGCGGCCGCGCCGGCCAGCTCAGCGGCCGTGCTCGGCGGCATCGGGCCGGTGACCGTGTCCACCACGTCCGCGACGATGCAGGTGATATTGTCGGGGCCGCCGCTGCGGATCGCCAGGTCGATGAGCTGCAGGATGGCCTGCTCCGGGTCCGGGAACGTGGCCAGGGTCCTGTGTATGGTCTGCTCGGTGACCACGTCGGACAGCCCGTCGGAGCACAGCAGGTACCGGTCCCCGAGCATCGCCTCGCGCATGGCCAGGTCGGGCTCGGCTTCGGTGCTGCTCTGCAGCGCCCGCATCACCAGGGACCGCTGCGGATGCGTAGCCGCCGCCTCCGGGGTCAGCCGGCCCTCGTCGACCAGCGACTGGACCAGCGTGTGATCGCGGGTGATCTGGTAGAAGTCACCGTCGCGCAGCAGGTAGCCGCGCGAGTCGCCGATGTGGCAGAGCGCCACCTGCGCACCCGACCACAGCAGCGCCGTCAGCGTGGTGCCCATGCCCTCGACGGACGGATCGGCGATGCTCATCTCGTGCAGCGTGTTGTTCGCGGCGGCCACCGCCTGGGCCAGCGCCGCGAGCATGGCCTTGCTGTCGTGCAGGTTCTGGTGGTCAAGTGGGGCGAGCGCGGCGATCGCAACCGCGCTGGCGACCTCGCCCGCGGCATGCCCGCCCATGCCGTCGGCGATCGCCAGGAGGTTCGGGCCCGCGTACGCGGAGTCCTCGTTGCCCTCACGGAGGAGTCCGACGTCTGAGCGGAGCGCGTAGTGCAGTGCGAGAGTCATCTGCGCAGCTCCAGGACGGTTTTACCGATTCGAATAGGCACGCCAACAGGGACCGGGGTGGGCTGGGTCACCTTCTGCCGGTCGAGATAGGTGCCGTTGGTGGAGCCGAGGTCCTCCACGAGCCACTGACCATCCTGCGGAAAGAGCCGGGCATGACGGGTCGAAGCGTAGTCATCTGTGAGCACGAGCGTGGCATCATCGGCACGTCCGATAGTGATCTGCGCATCCGATAGCCCGATGACGGTCCCGGCGAGCGTTCCGGCGGTGACCACCATCTCGTGCGGGGCGCCGCGGCTGGGGCGTCCTGCGTTGCGCCTGGCGGCCGGCGGCGTCGGCGCGGGCCGCTGCGGCCGGGCCTTGCGAGCCTGCTTGCGCCGCCGCGGGGACGACCCGAACAGGTCGGTCCGGACCACGCCCACCGCGGCGATGACGAACAGCCATAGCACAGCCAGGAAGGCAAGCCTGACGAGTGTGAGCTCAAGCGCGTTCATCGGGTCATGAGTCCTTGGCCGGCTGTTCTCAGTAGATGCTGTCCCGGCGGAATACCAGCGTGGTGCGGCCGAGGGTGACCTGCGTGCCATCGGTCAGCGTGATGCGCCGGATCGGCTGCCCGTTGACGAAGGTACCGTTGGTCGAGCCGAGGTCGACCAGCACCACCTCGCCGTCCTCGACCCGGAGCTCGGCATGATGGCGCGAGACACCGGGATCCACCAGCCGCAGGTCGCAGTCGGTGCCACGGCCGAGGATCGTGATCGGGGCAGTCAGGTCATAGGTCCGCTGCGTGCTTCCGTCCGAGCCCGGGTCCGGGCCGGACACCAGGAGCCGGGGCTTGCCGTTGAGGTTTCCCGGCGGACGGGGCAGGTCGCTGGCCGGGCGGCGGATCTCGCCGTCCTCCACGGTGGTGCCGCGGATGACCCCGGACCGGATCCGGAACGTGCCTGTGGTGAGTTCCGGCACGCCCTCGAATCGCATCTGCACCGGCCCGACGAACGAGTATCCCTGCTCCCTGGCGTACTCGCGGGCCAGGGTGGCCAGCTCGATCCCGAGGCTGTCGGCGTAGACCTCGAGCCGCTGGTGATCGGCATCGGCCAGCTCCACCACGAAGTCGTTGGGGACCAGGGTCCGGCCCTGGGCCACGATGGCCGCCCGGTCATCCATCTCCCGCTGAACCGCGCTCGCCACTTCGACCGGCTGCAACTCGGACTTGAAGGCCCGCGCGAAGGCACCCTCGACCATCCCCTCCAGGCGGTGCTCAAACCGCTGCAGGACTCCCACCGTTGGTACCTCCTCTCCGCTACTCGCATCCGATCGTATAGGCGACATGGCAGCGCTTGCGGACGTGCTAGCCTGTCACGTGCCCAGGGCGGGTGGCGGAACGGCAGACGCGCACGGTTCAGGTCCGTGTGTCCGAAAGGACGTGAGGGTTCAAATCCCTCCTCGCCCACACGAATTTCTCGATCATCGGCTCACCTCAGGATCTGGCCAGCGGCTGCATGCTGGCCGCAGCTTAAGCGCCCGGCCAGGTCTTTGTCACCGGATGTGTCTGCTGGGGGCCGGGCTGGCACCATGGCAGCCTGACGTGATCTCCTATCGCGGTCGGCCGGGCGGGGCGCGGGTACCCGCCTGACGAGGCAGAATCGAAGCTGTGCCCGAGCTTCCCGAGGTAGCAGCCCTCGTGGCTGACCTGCGCGAGCGCGCCGTCGGCCGCGTCATCGACCGCGGCGACGTCGCCGCGTTCTCAGTGCTGAAGACCTTCGATCCGCCGCTGACCGCGCTTTCGGGCGCGACCATCACCACCGCCGGCCGGCACGGCAAGTTCCTGGATCTCGGGGCCGAGCCTGCCGGCGGTGGGCCGCCGCTGCACCTCATCGTGCACCTGGCCAGGGCCGGCTGGCTGCGCTGGCGCGAGTCCCTGCCCGACGCGCCGCCGCGGCCCGGCAAGGGGCCGCTGGCGTTCCGGCTCCGGTTCTGTGACGGGGCCGGGTTCGACCTGACCGAGGCGGGGACCCGCAAGCGGCTGGCGGTGTACCTGGTCACCGACCCGGCGGCCGTCCCCGGCGTGGCCGCGCTCGGCCCTGATCCGCTGGACGCGGCGTTCACTTCGCAGGTCCTGGGCGAGATCCTCGCCGGGCGCCGGACCCAGATCAAGGGCGTGCTGCGGGACCAGAAGCTGATCGCCGGGATCGGCAACGCCTATTCCGACGAGGTCCTGCACGCGGCGAAGATGTCGCCCTTCCGGCTCGCATCCAGTCTCTCGCCCGACGACGTCGCCGCGCTGCACGGGGTCATCGTGACCACGCTCACCGGCGCGATCGCCCGGTCTGACGGCCTGGCCGCCGGCGACCTGAAGAAGGAGAAGAAGGCCGGGCTGCGCGTGCACGGGCGCGCCGGGCAGCCCTGCTCGGAGTGCGGCGACACCATCCGCGAGGTGTCCTTCGCCGATTCCGCGCTGCAGTACTGCCCGACGTGCCAGACCGGCGGCAAGCCGCTGGCCGACCGCCGGATGTCCCGCCTGCTGAAGTAGCCCGCTCAGTTCACGACCTGGCCGAGCTTCGCCCAGCGGGCCAGATCGCAGCCGCCATCGACGATGGTCCGATCCACCTTGGCACCGAACCAGGTGCCGGTGAAGCTGACCCGCCTGGCGCTGGCCAGCATCATCGGGCACATCTGGTGCGCGGGCGGCGGCGCGAAGGGCTCCTTCATGGACATCAGGGCGCTGCACGCGGTCGCCGGGTGGGGATGGGTGCCGCCCGCCGGGTCGCAGCGCAGCGTCCAGAACGTGGGCTTGACGCCGGGCCCGTTCTGCACGGTGATGTGCAGCGAGGCCTTGGCCGGGGCGGGCGAGGTCCCGCTGCCGGGCGCGGCGGCGGTCCCGCAGGCGGCGACGAGGGCGACGAGGGCGACGCCGGCCACGGCGGTCAGGCACCGGGCGGTGGTCAGCTGAAGCCGGGAGCCGCAGTGGGCTCTTGGCGTGTCTGAACTCATGCCGGTTGGACGCGCACGGGGCGGCGCCGGTTCCGCCGGCCGGCGCCGGCTATGCCGCCGCGGTGCCGGGTATGCCGCCGGCCGGCGCCGGGTATGCCGCCGCGGTGCCGGGTATCGGCCCCGCTGCCCCGGATCTGCGCCGGGCCTCCTTGAGTTTTCCCTGACCAGAGGCGGCCTTGCGATGGCAACATGAGGCCGTGGGACTGAGGCTGGCGATGACGCGCAAGGAGCAGGCGCCAGCTCGTGATCCGGCGGACGTGATCTCGCGGGCGGTCATCGAGTACGCGGCGGACGCGATCATCGCGGTCGGCACCGACCGGACCGTAGCGGTGTGGAACCCCGCCGCCGAGCGGATGTTCGGCTGGGCGGCGTCCGAGGTCGTGGGCAAGGAGCCGCCGTTCATCCCCGAGGAGCTCATGGCGGAGCACAACGCCGTCCTGGAGCGAGTGGCGGGCGGCGGCCAGGTTTCCTTCGCCACCCGCCGGATTCGCAAGGACGGCTCCGTGGTGGACCTGCGCATCGACGCGAGCGCGCTGCTCGACGGTGACGGCCAGCTGACCGGCTGGGTGAGCATCTGTCACCAGACCCGCGACGAAGAGGCGGTCCGGCACTACATGGCCGAGCGGGCCAGGGTCGTGCGCAGGCTCGGCGACGTGGTCGCGGACATGAACGGCCAGCTGGAGCTGGAGGCGGTGCTGGACCGGATCGCGGCCAGCCTGCGGGAGCTGACCAGGGCCGACGCGGGCGGCTTCGTCCTGATCGAGAAGGACCGGCTGCGCCTGGTCAGCCTCGACGGCCTGCCCGAGTCCCTGCGGGGCCGGACCGCGGACCTGGCCAGCAGCACCGTGGGCGAGCTGATGCGGTCCGGCAAGACCGTGCTGATGGCGACGGGCGAGTCGGGCCGGTTCGATGACCTGATCTGGTCCGCGCTGCCGGGCCTGCACACCATCACGCTCAGCCTGTCGCATGTGGGCGGCCGCCCCTTCGGCGCGCTCTATGCGCTGTACAGCGGGCGCAAGGTCGGCCACATCGATCTGGAGCTCCTGGAGCTGCTGGCCGGGCACGCGAGCGTGGCCCTGTCGAACGTCATGGCTTTCGAGGAAGTCGTCAAGCAGCGAGCGCATGAGCGGGCCGTTATCGATGGCAGCGCCGACGGCATCGCCGTGCTGGACTCCGACGGGCTGGTCCG
>Ga0307373_10008930_pt1 | contig 15124 bp, 7 predicted proteins | sample OX2MG_FD_202534 | JGI IMG/M metagenome (GOLD analysis project Ga0307373, IMG submission 202534) | Soil microbial communities from Risofladan, Vaasa, Finland - OX-2 | ecosystem: Environmental > Terrestrial > Soil > Coastal area > Acid sulfate soil | place: Finland: Risofladan, Vaasa | collected... | reverse complement strand
CCACGCGCTTGAGGTGGACACACAAAAAGCGTGCCAACCGCTCCGCAGCACCTAGCTCGGCGGCGCGGGAGGAGCTTGCGGCGCGCTGCTGTCGCCTGGCTCGTTGGAGAGTTCCTTCACGAGCCCCTCCTCCGGGCCGTGGTGCTTGTCCCACGCCGCGTCGTCCTCGCTGGAAGTGATCTCCTTGTCGTACACGTCGGTGTGGGCGAAGACGTGCGGGTCGAAATGCACGCTTTGCGGGTCGTCGGGATACATCGACGGCGAGCGGGCCACCTTCCGGCCGATGATGATGGCAAAAACCGACGGAAGAACCAGCAAGGTCGCGAACGTCGACATCACCAGCCCGCCGATCACTGCCAGCCCCAACGGCGCCTGCATCTGGCTGCCGCGCTCCAGCGCCAGGGCCATGGGCACCATGCCGACGGTCATGGCGCAGGCCGTCATGAGAATCGGCCGCAGGCGCTCGCTGGCCCCCACGATGGCCGCCTCGATCGACGGTGCCCCTTTCTTCCAGTGGTCGTCCATGAACGTCACGAGCATCACCGAGTTCGACACCGAAACGCCCAGACACATGATCGAGCCCATGAACGACTCGATGTTGAGGCCGGTGTTGGTGAAGTAAAGAATGGTGGCGATGCCCGCCAGCACGCCCGGCACGGCGCCGATCGCGACCAATGCCATGCGCGGCGATTCGAAATAGGCGGTCAGGAGCACGAGAATCACGAACACGGCGACCACCAGCCCGGCCCCGAGGGCTTCGAACATGGCGATCATCGGTGGAAGCTGTCCCATGGGCTCGACGCGTACGCCGCGGGGAGGCTCACCGGCGGCCGCGATCGCCGCCGCGACTTGGCGCGAAGCACGGCCCATGTCTTCTCCCTCGACGTTCGCCGTCAGCGTCACGTAACGCTGCGACATGTCGCGGTCGAGCTCGCCGGGGCGCGTTCCCCGCCGCACCGTGGCCACGTCGCGGATCATCAGGTTGACCAGCGGATTGACCGACTCGAGCGGCAGGATCTCGACGTCCTCGGGCTTCTCCATCCGCAACGGCGGGATCTGGATCTGCACCAGGTAGTCGAAGCCGGTCTTGACGTCGATCCAGTAATTCAGGTTGGTGAAACGGGTGGATGAGGTCGCCATGACCATCGCGCGTGCGACATCCTCGACGGTGGCGCCGCTGAGGCCCGCCTTCTCGCGGTCGATGTTGACCTCGACCGACGGATAGTCGAGCTGTTGCTCGTAGCCGACGTCGCGCAGGAAGGGAATGCGTTTCATCTCGGCGGCGATTTTGTCCGAGTGTTGGCGGACCATCGTCAAGTCGGTGCCGACGATGCGCACCGCGATGGGCGTCAACGAGCCGAAGCTCATGACCGAGGTCACGATGTCGCCCGGCTGGAAGCCGAAGCTGGCCAGCTTGGCTTGCCCCTGGGCCTCCTGCTTCGAGAGGCCGCCCTGTTCGAGCCGGTCCGCCAGCCAGGGGATGACCCGTTCGGGCAGCGCCTTGCGCAGCCGCTCGCGGAATTCGTCGAGCTTGATGCCGCTGTCCTCCTTGAGGGCCACGCGCAACTGGCCGTCGTCGGGGCCGCGCATGAAAAGCACCATGTTGTCGATGCCGAAATTCGGCGCCACCTGGCCCACGAAGCCCATCGAGATCTCGATGTTTTCGAGCTTGGCCTCCCGTTCGATCTCCTCCAGGCACTTCACGGCCATCTGGCGGGTCAGCTCGAAACCGGAGCCGGGCGGCGGCCGGAACCGCAGCACGAACTGGCCCGAATCGATCTGCGGAAACAGCTCGGTGCCCACCTGCAGGCCCAACCCCGCCAGGACCAGCGCGCACGCGCCCAGGTACGCCGGCACCACCACCCACCGCAGCCGAACGAACCAGCCCACGGCCTTGCCGTAAACGCGCAGCAGGCGGCCAAACATCCCACGCTGCTCCCCGCCCTCGCCGTGGCCCATGTGCTTCAGCAGGTAAACGCACAAGATCGGCACGAACGTGCTGGAAAGCAGGTACGACGAGATCATGGCGAAGCCGACGCCCAGCGTCAGCGGCATGAACAGCGAGCGGAGCGGGTCTTCCATGATGAACGCCGGAATGAACACCGAGAGGATGCAGAGCAAGGCCAACAGCCTGGGCACGGCGGTGGCATTGCTGGCGTGCAGCACGGCCGTGGCCACCTTCGGCGTGTGACCCATCTGCACGTGGACGTTCTCGATGGTCACGGTCGCCTCGTCGACGAGAATGCCGATGGCCAGGGCCATGCCGCCCAGCGACATGATGTTGATCGTGTTGCCCGTCAACCACAGGCCGAACATCGAGCCCAAAAGCGCCAGCGGGATGTTGGCCACGACGACGATCACGCTCCGCAGGTCGCCGAGGAAGAGCAGGATCATCAGTCCGGTCAGGCCCGCGCCGATGAGCCCTTCGGTGGCCACGCTTTCGACCGCCGCCACCACGGTGGGCGATTCGTCGAACTCGAAACTGAGCTTGACGCCCGGATACATGTCGCTGCGGATGGCGCCGCGGAACAGATCCATCGACTTGTGGACGTCGGCCACGACGGTCAAGGTCGAGCCGGTGTCTTTCTTGATGATCGGCAGGTAGACTGACTTCTTGCCGTTGACCAGCGCGTACCCGTAGGTGATGTCGGTGTCGTCCAGGATGGTTGCCACGTCGCGCAGGTAGACGTTCTGGCCGATCTTGAGCGGAATGTCGCCTATTTGTCGAATGTCAACGACGGTCGCGTTGTTGGCGACCACCGGCATCGAGTCGTTGACGTAGATGTTGCCCGCCGGAATGATCGTGTTCCCCTTCGCCAAGGCTTCGATGAGGTCTTCCGGCCGCAGGTTGTAGGTCAGCAGCTTCTGTGGATCGACGTTGACCACGATCGAGCGCATGTTGGGGCCGAAGGGCGAGATGGCCACGGTGCCGGGCACGAACTTCTGCACCAAGGGACGGATCACGTTCTGGGCCAGGTCGCCCATGGCCCCCAGCGACGTCTGATCGCTCTCGAACACCAGGTAGCCCACCGGCACGCTGCCGGCGTCCATGCGCATGATCATCGGCGGCAGCGTGCCCTTGGGCATCCACGACATGGCCCGGTCCGACATGGCCACCACCTGCGCCATCGCCTGGCCCATGTCGGTGCCGGGGAAGAACGACAGCTCGCACAAGGCGACCTGCTGGATGTTGCGGGTGTTGATGTCCTGGATACCGTCGACGTACTGGAAGTAGAGCTCGAGCTGGTTGACGATGAAGCCCTCCATCTGATCGGGGCTCATGCCGATGTAGTCGAGGAAGACGTAGATCTTGGGGACGTTGAGCGCCGGAAAGATGTCGACCCTCATGCGCTTGTAGGCGAGTCCGCCGCCGCTCATCAGGGCCACGACCAGCATCAGGGTCGTGATCGGGTGCCGCATGGCGAAGACGGTCGGATTCATGGCTAACTTCCGAAAAGGATTACTTCCGTGTTCGCCTTAGTTGTAGCGGAATTCGTGAGAATTCCAAACGTCGAAGCGGACCGTCTGATCAAATGTCCGCCGATGGCCTGCCGCGTTCCGATAATGCGGTGCTTTCGTCTTCGGCGGCTTTGGCTTCGGGATCCGCCGGGGCGAGACGCACTGGAGTGCCGTCGGTGAGGACCGACAGATCGCCCAGGATGACCTCCTCGCTTCCGTCAAACGACACCCACGCAGCGTCGTCATGCATGGCCGGGTGCTGCTTTGGCGCAACGTCGGCGGGCGAGCTCAAGCTGACGTCGTGTAGGCCGCCTTCGGAGTCTTCCCTGCGCCGGCGGTTGATGACTTCGACCCATTTACCATCGCTGATCCCGGTCTGGATTTCGGTCAGCACCGCCTTGCCGCTCTCGCGGATCCAACAGAAGGTCTTCTCGCCGCTGTGGGCCAAGGCGGCCTTAGGCAACGCCCGGACTTGGGGACGCTCGATGATCACCTTTCCGTAGGCGTACATGCCGGGCAGGATCTGGCTGTCGGTGGCGGGAAGTTTTACGAGTTTCAACGCATCCTGCAGCACTTCTGGCACGTCGTCAGGAACTGGACTGGCGGTGTTGGGCAGGTCGATCTCGGCCCGCAGCGTGCGGCTCTTGACCGCCAGCGCCCACGAAGTTCGCGTGACCGTGCCCACCACCGGCTGGTCGCGGAAGGCCTTGACTAGCACCGCCGCTTTCGTTCCCACGTGGACGTAGTTGGCCGCGTGCTCGGGGATGTCGACGAAGATGCGCAGGACGTCAGTGCGGTCGACCACGAAGATCGGCGCGGCCTGGTCGCTGGGCGAGAGGTAGGGCGCGTTCTCATCGGCTGAGGGATCGCCTGAGGAGGGTAGAACGAAATCCCAGGTGTTGGCATTGCGGGCCACCACCACGCCCTCGAAGGGCGCGTAGAGCTTGATGTACGGCTTCTTGCCCTCGCCGCAATCGGCCCAGGCCCCCAGCCGCTTCCAGTCGCTCAGCGATACCTCGACGTCGGCCCGGGCGACCGTGACGGCTACGCTGTCTTCACTCACCGTGGCGGTTTTCGATTGCAGATCCGCCTGGGCCTTGGCGACGTCGGCCTCAGCCGAGTCGCGCGCGGCGGCGCTCCCCCGCAACTGGTTTTCAGATTCCAACAGGTCCTGAGGATTGACCACGCCCCGCTTGACCTCGCGGCTGAGCCGTTTGACCTCCGATTGCCAGCGGATGACCTCGGCCTTGTATTTGGCCCAGGTGGCCTGGGCCACCTTGACGCGCGCCTCAGCCACTTCGGCGTCGGCTTGCGCCACCTCGACCGTTTTCTCGGCCAGCTCGACCCGCTTCTTGTCGAAGTCGACGGTCGCGCCTTTCTTCTTCCACTCTTCGACGATCTCGGGCACGAACAGGTCGGCGAGCACCTGGTCTTTCTTCACCTTGTCGCCGATATCGACGTACCACTTCTCGATGTACCCCGCCAGCTTGGGAAAGACCGAAGTGCGTTCGTAGGCTTCGACGAAGCTCGGCTGCCCGACGACGCGGACGATATCGCGCGTTGCCGGGCGCGTGACGTGAACGATGGGTGGCTCAGTGACGCTTTTGACCTCGGTCTTGTGTTCGTGGCCGCAGCCCGCCGCCAACGCGGCCAAAAGCCCCAATGCAAGGCCAAGGCCCCGGGTGGAACGCAATTCGAAAACGCGGGTAAACGAGCGGCGCATCGGTAATCTCTCAAAATGGGCCAGCGGGTGGTTCATATTTCCGCGAAGCGGAAGTAACGGAATTCGTGGGAATTCCCAAGGTCGAAGGGGGTTAGTGCTTCATTGACGTACCGCGGGACAAGCCGGCTTGAGCGCGGCCGATTCGCCAATCGAACCCGCTCCGGCAGCCAGGAACCGCATGGCACGGAAATCGCGTCCCTTGCCCGCTTGGTGGCCAGCGCGGGACTGCGTGAGCGCGTCGCGAGAGGTGGCGGCGTCCCCGCCGGCGATCGTCGCCGACGCGATTTGCACGGGGCCGCCGTCGGTGAGGATCGACAAGTCGCCCAGGATCACCTGCTCCGATCCGTCGAACGGCACCCACCAGGCGTCGTCGAGCCCCGCCGGCGGTTGGTCCTGGGCGATCTCCATGGGTCCGCCAAAGCTGATGTTGTGGACGCCGGGCCCCGCAGGCGGCTTGAAGCGGCGGTTGCTGACTTCGATCCACTCGCCGTCGCTGACGCCGGTCTGGATTTCGGTCCGCACCGCCTTGCCGTTCTCGTGGGTCCAGCAAAACGTCTGCTGGTCGCCGCTGTGCATCAGGGCCGCCACCGGCAGCGACAAGACATCGGGCCGCTCGATGATCACTTTGCCATAGGCGTACATGCCGGGAAGGAGCTCGGTATCGGTCCTGGGCATCTTGACGCGGCCCAACGCCTCACGGGTACTCTTGGGCAGATCGTCCGGGATCTTTCGACCGGAGTTGGGCAGGTCGATTTCGGCGCGCAGCGTGCGGCTCTTCACGTTGAGCGCCCAACTGGTGCGCGTGACGGTGGCCACGATCGGCTCGTCGCGGAACCCCTTGGCGAGCACGTTCGCCTTGCTCCCGGCCTTGACGAAGTTGGCGTCGTGCTCGGGGATATCGACGAACACGCGCACCACGTCGGTGCGATCGACCACGTAAACCGGCGCCGCCTTGCCGCTGGGCGAGCGATCGGGGGTGCGGAAATGGCCGGCGGTGGGATCGCCCGTGGCGGGCAGGACGAAGTCCCACGTATTGGCGTTGCGGGCCACCACCACGCCGTCGAAGGGCGCGTAGAGCTTGAGGTACCAATCGACCAGCGCCTTGACGCGCTGGTAGTCGTGCCTGGCGACCTCGACGTCGGCTTGCGCGACTTCGACGGCGACTTCGGCCCGCTCCAGAACGGCCGTTTTCGATTTCAAGTCGGCCTGGGCCCATTCGATTTCCGCCAGCGCGGCGTCGCGCGCGGCGGCGCTCGACCGGAGCTGGTTTTCCGATTCGTGCAGCACCTGCCGATCGACCACCTTTTCCCTGGCCTCGCGCGTGAGCAGCTTGACCTCGGCCTCCCAGCGGGCGACTTGCGCTTCGTACTGGTCCAGAATCTTCTCGGCGGCATCGAGGTGCGCCGCGGCGACCTTGACGTTCGCGTCGGCCACTTTCACTTTCTCGTCGGCCAGACGGACCCGTTCCTCGGCGAGCTTGAGGCCCTCAAGCTTGGTCTGGCAATCTTCCTCGACCTCGGGGACGAACAGGTCGGCGAGCACCTGGTTCTTCGTCACCTTGTCGCCGATGTCGGCGTACCACTTCTTGATGTAGGCGCTCAGCTTGGGATAGATCGAGGTGCGCTCGTAGCTCTCCACGAAGCACGGTTGCCCGACGAACCTGACGATGTTCCGCGTTTCAGGCCGCGTCACGCGGACAGTCGGCGGCTGCGAGACGCGCGTGACCTCGTTCTTGGCGGCGTGGCCGCAACCCGCCGCCGCCAGCCCGGTCAGCAAACCAAGCGCCAGCCCGCGGGTAACGATCGAACGCCGCGAAAAACCGGGCAAGACGGTGTCGCCCATGGTGGATCTCCGGAAAAAACAAGAGTGGAACATCTGCGATCTCCAAGAACGTCGTTCTGCAACAATCAAAGTCTAGTTCACCATTTATCTTCTTATCTTCATCTTGGGGCGCGTCGCGCCTTTGGTCGGTTTCGGTCACCGGTCAGCGTGACGGCGGTGATGTTTCGACGTCGATCGCCCAAACACAGGGTTGACGTTCGCGTGATTATAGGGACTGCTTCGCGTTTTCAAAGGTCGATGAAAATGAATTTCGCGTAAGCAATATTAATTTCGCGTAAACAACGGCCTGCCAAAAACGCCACTCGATTTCCATGTCCAACAAGTACGGCATTTATCGTGCCGGAAGCGCGCATTTCGCCGATCGGCGGCGAATTGCCGCCCGAATCGCGTGTTCGTTGGCAAACGCACTATGGCCGCGCGCGCGCGGCGGAAAAAGAACTTTCCCCTGACGGATAAAACCTTTCCTCCGCGAGTCGCGCTGAAGTCGGTCCAATGAATCCGGCGGTGCCGGCAAGTTCATACTCGTCGTTCCAGCTCTCCGTTTTCATTCACGTCGGCGCGTCGCCATGCGGAAAACATTTCTGCGCGCGGCGCCCTTTGAGGGGCGACGACCGGAAGACGAATGGATAAAGTCTGTACACCTGCGTGGAAATAGTTTTTCCATTGACTGGTTCCGTGGAAGGTTCGAACATGGCGACGAGGCCTGCCTGACGATCGCGCAGGAGAGTGCTCAAATCGGCGACAGCCGCGGTCGGCGCCGCGTGCCGTTGCATGTCGATCTTCGGGGGCTCGCGCCGAGGTAGTGGCTCAAAGTTGGCCAGCAACACAACTTTGAGCCACTACCCGCGCCGAAGCGCGTTTGCCCGCCGCGCGTCTTGGCGGTAGCATGAGAGCGCGTGCCAGAACCGCGCTTGTCGCGCGCGAGCGTCCCAACGATCTGCGGTTTTGCGATGGACGCCTTGAGCGCGTTGGATTCGCAGGCCCTTGAGTATTACGATGTCGATCTGGAAACGAGTCGTCGCGCCGACCGTACTTGTCAGCCTGGTGTGGGCCGGCGCCACGATGGGCACGATGTATTACACCGGCTGGCTCAACGAATCGCAGACCCGTGTCTTGACCGACAACCGCAATCTGATTCGCGCCGCTGAGGAGATGGAAGAATCGCTGTGGCGCTTGCAGGCCGTGGTGCTCGAAACGTCCTTGCGCGACGCCTTGGCCGGAGCCGGCGTTCGTGAGGCTGTGGACGGCGTCCGTAGTGAAGAGGGCAAAGATCGTAGGGGGGACGGGGTGACGCCCCCCCCTGGGCGGTCGATTGGGCCGGGGACCGCGGCCCTGGAGGCCGGCTTTCAGCACGCCTTGTCGCGCGCCAAACGGTGCGCCACGACCCGTTCGGAGACGGAACTGGTGGGCCATGTCCGCGAGCGGTTCGACGCCTACCTCGATCACATCCACCACCAGCCACGGGAGCCAGCCCGGCGGACGGCCGCCGATCACGCCGCCGCGACCGAGCAAACCGTGGAGCTTGCAAGGGCCGTGGTCAAGGACTGCCGCGACTTGCTCGATCTGGGCGAACAGGCGACCGGCCAGGCGTTTACGCGCCGCGATCGCATGCGCGTCAAAACCAATGCGGTCCGGCTGACGTTTCTAATCGCCGGACCCGCCGTGGGTATCCTATTGGGGATCTGGGTGGCACGGGGCCTGCACCGATCGATTTCGCAGATCAGCGTCACGCTCCGCGACGCGCAAGGCGACTTGGAGCAGGATGTCGGCCGCGTCGAGCTCGTCCCGGCCGACACGCTCGGGGCGCTGCCCGCCTTGCAGCAGCAAGTGCAGGAGGTTTCGGGCCGGATCAGGCAAGTCGTGGAAGAGCTGCAGCAGGCGCGGCGCGAGGCGGTGCGGGCCGAACGGCTGGCGGCGGTGGGCGAGCTGGCGGCGGGCGTGGCCCACGAGCTGCGAAACCCGCTCACCTCGGTCAAGCTGCTGGTGCAGACCGCCGCGCGGCGGCAGGCCGAGCACGGCCTGGAAGGCAGGCAGTTGCAGGTGGTCGAGGAGGAAATCGCCCGGATGGAGACGATCATCCAGGAACTGCTCGACTTCGCGCGCCCCGCCAAGCTGAACCGCCTTCGGCACGACGTCCGCGACACGCTGCGCCGCGCGTTGAACCTGGTCGGCGGCAGGGCGATGCAGCAGCAAGTCGAGATCGTCGAGGACCTCCCCGCCGCGCCGCTGACGGTCGACGGCGACCCCGAACAGCTCGATCAGGTGTTCATCAACCTGCTGCTCAACGGCATCGAATCGATGCCGTCGGGGGGGCGGCTCGCCGTCGACGCTCAGACCGTGCGCGCGGCCGGCGGCCCGCAAGGCAGGTGCTGCATCCGGTTCCGCGACACCGGCTCGGGCATTCCGCCGCGGGTGCTGGAGCGCATGTTCGAGCCTTTCGTGACCAGCAAGGAGCGAGGCATCGGCCTGGGGCTGGCCATCAGCCGCCGCATCGTCACGCGGCACGGGGGGACGCTCGAGGCCGCCAACCAGCCTGAAACCGGCGCCGTATTTACCGTCGAGCTGCCGCTCGCCGCCGCACCTGTTTCCGTCGAGGAGAGCGCCGATGCACGAGCCGTTGACGTTGCTGGTCATTGACGACGAGCCCAACATCGGTTTCAGCATCCGTCACGCGTTGGAGAGCGATCGCGTGCGCGTGCTCAGCGCCGAGACCGCCGAGGAAGGCATGCGGTTGCTCGCCGAGGCCTCGCCCGACCTCGTTTTGCTCGACATCCGCTTGGGCACCCGATCGGGGCTGGAAGTCTTCGACGAGCTGCGGAGCGTCGATCCCAAGTGCCTGGTGATTTTCATCACCGGCCATGGCACCGCCGAGACCGCGATCGAGGCGATGAAGCGCGGGGCGTACGACTACCTCGTCAAGCCGTTCGACATCGGTCAGCTTCAGCACGTCGTCGAACAGGCGCTCTCGATCAGCCGGCTGATGCGCGTGCCCGCCATCATCGACGAGGGCGACCGCCCCCAGGACCGGCCCGACCTGCTCGTCGGCTGTGGGCCGGCGATGCAGTCGGTGTGCAAGCAGATCGGCCGCGTTGCGCCGCAGAACGTGAACGTGCTGGTGCTCGGCGAAAGCGGCACGGGCAAAGAGCTGGTGGCGCGGGCCATCTATCACCACAGCAAGCGGAACCACGCGCCGTTCCTGGCCATCAATTGTTCGGCCATTCCCGAGACGCTCTTGGAGAGTGAGCTGTTCGGCCATGAGCGAGGGGCCTTCACGGGCGCCGAACGCCGGCGCATCGGAAAGTTCGAGCAGTGCAACCACGGCACGCTGTTCCTCGACGAGGTCGGCGACATGGCCCTGAGCGCCCAGGTCAAGATGTTGCGGTTACTGCAAGAGGGCCGCTTCGAGCGCGTCGGCGGCAGCGAGACGCTGTCGATCGACGTTCGCGTGATCGCGGCCACGAACCAGGATCTCGAGTCCCTGATCGAGCAGGGACGGTTCCGCAAGGACCTCTACTACCGTTTGCGCGGCGTGAGCATCCAATTGCCGCCCTTGCGCGATCGGAGCGGCGACATCCCGGAGCTGGCCCACTATTTCCTGTTCCACTTCAATCGTGAAATCGGCACTTCCGTGCAGTCCATCGCACCGGAGGCGCTGGAGTTGTTGACCAGCTACCATTGGCCGGGCAACGTCCGCGAACTGCAGAGCGTGATCCACGAGGCGCTGATCATTTCGGCCGGGCCGACGATCCTGCCGGAATTCATTCCCATGGGGATTCGCGGCGAGAGCCCTACGGTCGAGAACCAACCCGCGCCTGATCCCGAGGACGTCGAATGGGAGAACTTGCCCCAACTCGTGGAAAGCTGGGTATCGGACGGGCAAAACGACCTTTATCGCAGGGCCCAGGTCCATTTCGACCGATTGATGATCCGCCGCGCCGTGAAGCACGCGGGGGGAAACCAGGCTCGGGCCGCCGAAATCCTGGGCATCAGCCGCGTCACATTGCGCGCCAAAATCAGAGCGCTGAGAATGACGATCGAGTCGGTCGTCAGTTCGCCACGGCAGCCAACGGTTTGAATTAGGGATGCCCCGTCCTCGCTTTCCCGTGGCCGGGGCTCACCGCGGCTTTCGGCGCGCCGAAACTCTGCCAGCGCCTTGAAGACCGCGATCATATTCAGGGCGATGTTCCCGCGCGCGACCGCCAACTGGTCCCGCTGGCTGACCAGCGTCGTTTGCTAGCCCAAGCCGTCGATGGCCAAAAGATTTCACTTGCGGAAAGATACTTTCCTCAAACGGGCTCGGACGGCAATCGCGCGCTGCGACGGCCGCGTGAGGAAAGGAACTTTGCCTTGTGGACAGGTGCTGTGCGTTGAGCGGGTGTGATTTCGGGGTCGGGAGATGCAGGTCAACGGGTTGTGGACGAGGAAATTTGCGCCGTTAGTCGTTCCTCCGTCACCCGTTTCCGCGATGCGCATCGGGGCGGCGCGCGCCTTGGCGCAGAAGTTGCTTGTTAACGTCGTGCGTGCTGAATGGCCTCGACGAGACGCAAACAAGCCCGCTTGAACGTCTGGGCCAGCGCTCTGGGCTCGACGTCTTCCAGGAGCTGCGGGGAATCGACCCTAAGAGCCTCTTGGAGAGCGAGTTGTTCGGCCACGGACGCGGCCAGTTGCAAAAACCATCAGCCTCAGCGGCGAGCCCTTGGAGGACATGGATCGTCTCATTCGCTTCGAGCAAGGCAGTAGATGATGAGGAGATTTTATGCGGGTGCGGCTTGTAGCGGCCATGTCTTGTCTGGGGGTGGGTTTTTGCTTTTCTGCCGCGCTGAGGGCGCGAGCAGAGCCAAGCCATCTTGGCAAAGTGGGGAACATTCATCCGCGGCGCGCAGTGACGGCGCGAGCAGAGAACATGCAGCCGCAGCGCGCGGTGAGGGCGCAAGCAGAGCACAAAAAGCCAAGCCATTTTACGTTTACAGCCGGCCAGCGCATCATCACGGTCAAATCGGCGGTGGACATGAAAGTCTTCGACCGAGAGAAAAAACGGACCGAAGTGGTGGGCAAGATCGACTTTCCGATCGTGGACCTCGAGGCGGTCCAGGGGGATTTCCTCTGGGTCCGCTCCCTGGGCGTCAAGGGCTGGATCCGCAAAGGCGATGCCGTGCCGCTGGAGGAAGCCGTTTCCTTCTTCTCCGCGCAAGTCAACCGCGATCCGAAGGACGCCGACGCCTACTTCCGCCGCGCCCTGGCATGGCACGCCAAGGGCGAGCTCGACAACGCCGTCGAAGACTTCAGCGAAGTCATCCGGCTTGATCCCGAGGACGCCGCCGCCTACAGCAATCGCGGCGCCTTCCGCAACGAAAAAGAGGAATACGAACTGGCCTTGGCCGACTTCAGCGAGGCGATCCGCCTTAATCCGGCCGGCCGCGACGGCTATTACAATCGCGGCTATACGCACTTTCTCAAGAACGACTACGAGCGGGCGATCGCCGATTTCACTGAGGCGATCCGACTCGATTCCGATTATGCCTGGGCCTATAACAATCGAGGCTTCGCCTGGTACCGGACGCGCCAGCACGACAAGGCCCTGGCCGATTTCAATCGCGCCATCCAGATCAATCCCAACGGTGCTTGGGCTTTCGCCAACCGCGGCCGGACCTGGTCGGACATGGCGCAGTACGACAAGGCCCTGGCGGATTACGGTACGGCCCTGCGTCTGGACCCGAACAGCGCGACGGCCTACAAGAATCGAGGTTTGACCCGGCTGGCGCTGAAGGAATACGACAAGGCGCTGGCCGACTTCGACGAGGGCCTCCGCCGAAGTCCCCGCGATCCGCGCCTGCTGAACCACCGCGGACGCGCCTGGCTCGCCCTGGCTGAGCACGATCGGGCGCTCACCGATTTCACCGAATCGCTCCGGCTGGATCCCAGGAATTCCGAGGCAATGGCCAACCGTGGCAACGCCTGGTACGCCCGCGGCGAGTACCAGACCGCCTTGGACGATTACAGCGGTGCCATCCGCTTGAACCCGGCTGAAGCCCTGGCCTACGCCGGCCGGGCCACGCTTTGGGCCTCTTGCCCCGACGTGAAGTTCCGTGATCCGCCAAGGGCGGTTGAGTCGGCCCGCCGCGCCTGCGAATTGTCGAATTGGGACAATACGGAATGGATCGAGGTTCTGGCCACGGCCCACGCGCAGGCCGGGCGTTTCGACCAGGCCCTCAAGTGGGAAAACGTGGCACTGAAGTCCGGCGATTTCACCAGCGAGGGCCTGGCGGCGGCGCGCAGGCGATGCGAATCGTACCAGCAGCAACTTGAGCAGAACGCGCACACCACGGGACAGCCGGGGGCCCGGGACGTTCAATAGACGTCGCCGGTTAGTCGTCCCTCCCTCGCGCGTTGCGGTGCGGCGCACCGGCCGCGAACGTGACCGGCAAGTCGGAATTCGCTGACGCTTGCCATCCGCGGTCATGGCGAAAGGTCTCCGCTGGGGCGGGGAGAGTCCGGCTATCGTTGACCAACGTAATGAGGTCGCCAATCGAGCGATGCGACACGATCGGGTGCCGCAAGGGCTGCTTTGTCAGAATGCGGTAGTGATTCTTGCGGCCGATCTTTTCGCGCTCAATGAAGCCGTCCGCCTCCAGGTCAGCGAGGAGTCGCGGGACAACAGCAGCAGCACATGCGAGTGGTTCGTCATGAACGTCCAGCGATGCAGGCTCTTTTGGCGCTGGGAGATCGGCGCCGGGGACGCGGCCGTGGCGCCGTTGGTAGCAGCGACTGCGCGCGACGTCGCTGATCGATGCCTGGAGGCGGCGGCTCGTTCTAGCGTCATCTTCAAATATTCACTCGCTGTACCGGTTCGTGTCGATTTGGCGCGAACGGAAAGCCGCGGCGACCATCTCGGCGGCCTCCTCGACGTCCAGGCGCGACGTGTTCACTACCAGATCGTAAATTCTTGGATCTTCCACGTCCCGGTGGAAATAGCGTCGGATGAATGCCGCACGCTGGCAGTGAGTTTCGGCCACGATCTGCTCCGCTTTCAGCTTCGAGACTCCGTACTTCCGGGCAATTCGTTCCCTCCTGTCACGCTCGTCGGCCACTACGCGCACAGCAAGCCCGCGCGGTCGAGGCAGGAAGAAATGCGCACCATGGCCGACGAACACCGCCGGGCCGGCCGCCGCCGCTGAGATAACAATCCGCCGCAGATAGCTGACGTAGGCGTTCTGGCAGATCAGTCGATGGTCAATGAAGTGTCCAAGCACCTCATAGAGCGCGCTGCTCTTGTTTTCATCGAGCGACTCCAAGACGTCGTGGGCGACATGAAACCGATCGGCGATCCGGTCGACGAGTTGCTTGTCCAACACGGGCCAACCGAATTGTTGACCTACTAGCGCAGCCAATTCGGCGCCCCCGGCGCCCGTTTGACGCGAAATCACGATGTAGGGTCCCAACCGGTCCGCAGGACGTGAGGCTCCTTGGTCCCGTTCAAGGGCAATGTGCCGCAAAACGTACCAGGGCAATCTGCTGACCGTGGAATCTTGAGCGAACCTCTTTCGAATTGCCTGCAGTTCCAACATCTCTGACATGGGTAACTACCTTCTTTCTCCCCCCATGAAGACATCGCAACAAGGATTGATTGATTGAGGCGCCGGTGGCTCTAAACCCGCTATGCAACAGTTGTGCCAATTGAGCTTGTCGTGTCATTCGTCTCCAACCTACCTTGGAGTCCCGGCGAACCCGTGAGAAATGAACGAAAGTAAGCTGGGAAAGTTGGCCAGCGTTCTTCCACGACAGCTAACTTTTGATCATTTGGTGCGCCGGCCAGCGCCAGTAGAGATAGCTACTGCCATCTACAGCACGGGCCATTGTCTTGCAGTCTCGCGTCGCGTGAACCACGGCAATCCGGTCGGCTCGTCCCTCATCGGCGATCGGTTTCTCAGTCCGCCCATCCGACAATGCTCCTCACCTCTCGCCGAGCGCCAATGCCGCGCCGATCTACGTGGTCGACCGCACCGACGTGGTTCGGGGCTTTGTCGACATCCCAGAGCACGACGCCAACTACGTCAAGGCGGGGACGAAGGCAAGCGTGCTGATCAAGGCATTCCGCGACAG
>Ga0307373_10008928_pt1 | contig 15124 bp, 8 predicted proteins | sample OX2MG_FD_202534 | JGI IMG/M metagenome (GOLD analysis project Ga0307373, IMG submission 202534) | Soil microbial communities from Risofladan, Vaasa, Finland - OX-2 | ecosystem: Environmental > Terrestrial > Soil > Coastal area > Acid sulfate soil | place: Finland: Risofladan, Vaasa | collected... | reverse complement strand
TACGCTTACAAGACCGGAGGCCACCCAACCTTTCTGAACCTCGATGAACCCTACCCCCACCAGATCTTCACGGCGGTCATCTGGGGCAAGGACCGCCCGAAGTTCGGCGCGCCCGAGAAGCAGTACCGGCATAAGCACGTCTGCGTTAAAGGCTTGATCAGCGTCTATCGCGGCCAGCCGGACATGACTCTCCGCGACCCGAAGCAGATTAAGGCGAAGTAGGTGTCTGGTTGGCGGTGATGGGAGCGGGGAATCTTAGCCTTGCGGGCGGTTCCCTTGACGCCATCGCGATCGCACACATCACAACAACCGCGATGAATGCGCCACAGGAAAGCCGGCGGTGGGGACACCACCGCTACAGGAAAAAGCGGCGTCGAGAAGGGGCTGCGCGACAAAAACCGAAAGTGTGCAGAGGCTAGCCAGCGAGGCTCTGTCCCAGCCCATAGGGCGTTTCCCGGGGCCGATTGGGGCGGGCCGGTAAGGGCGGGAGTTGCTGACGTAAAAATAGGCGCGTAACTTGCACATTTCAGGAAGGAAAGACATTTTGGAATCGGGTGAATTCTGTGCTAAACTTAGGGATTGAACGTAGCCGTATTTGGCATTGCTGGGAAGCCCGCTTCGGGAAACTCTAACGCTTACAGAACCAGGGAAGAATCCGGGGAAATAGCCGCAGAACGGGAACCCTCGGAAGCCACAAGATAAAGGGGTAAGAGGTTTGCTTGCGCTCCAGCAACCTGGCGGGCCCGGGGGTTTTACTTTCCAATCGACATTGCTATGAATGCCTGGCAAGAAGTTCTGAACTACCTCAAAACGAAGGTTAATCCCCAAAGCTACCACACCTGGCTTAAGCCCACTCGCTACAGCCGCGCGGAAGCCGAGACGCTGGTGGTACGAGTTCCGAACCAGGAATTTCTGGAGTGGATCGAGGACCATTACACCACCAGTATTCAGGAAGCTCTGGAGAAGCTCCGGCTGGGCTTCAGTGGAATCCGCTATGAGCTGGAGATGCAGCCGGAGAAGAAATCGGTTGGGAGCGGGGAGGCTAAACCTCAGCAGGGTAAGCTTGATTTTGAATCGGTCGAGCACCAGTTGAACGCCCGGTATACCTTTGAGACGTTTGTGGTGGGATCGTGCAACCAGTTCGCGCATGCCGCGGCGCGCGCCGTGGCGGAAACACCTGCAAAAGCTTACAACCCTCTTTTCCTGTATGGCGGCGTGGGACTGGGAAAGACTCACCTGATGCAGGCCGTGGGGCACATGATGAAGCAGCGCCAGAGGGAAATGCGGCTGGCTTACGTCTCGTCGGAGGCTTTCACGAACGACGTGATCAACTCCCTGCGGTACGACCGGATGGTTTCCTTTCGCGACAAGTACCGGAACGTTGACGTTCTGCTGATGGACGACATCCAATTCATCGCCGGCAAGGAGCGAACCCAGGAAGAATTCTTTCACACCTTTAACACGCTTTATGAGGCTCAAAAGCAGGTGGTGATCTCCAGCGACCAGCCGCCGAAGGATATACCGGGCCTCGAAGAACGCTTGCGGTCGCGCTTTGCCTGGGGCCTGACGGCGGACCTGCAGCCTCCGGACACGGAGACCAAACGTGCCATTCTGGCCAAGAAAAGCGAGGATCAGGGAGTCCAGTTGCCGGAAGCCGTCGAGGAGTTTATCGCGGCCCGGATCAAGACGAGTGTGCGGGATCTGGAAGGAGCTTTGACGCGACTGATCGCCTATTCGTCGCTGACGGGCGCCGAGATCTCGCTGCCCATGGCGCAGCAGGTGCTGAAAAATATTCTGGATCTGGAGCAACGGCGCGTCTCCATTGAAAACATTCAGCGCCTGGTCTGCCAGGAATTCGGCCTGTCTCTGACACAACTGAAGGCCAAGGACAACAGCCACGCGATCTCTTATCCGCGGCAGGTGGCCATGTACCTTTCAAAAGAGTTGACGCCCGCCTCTCTGCCACAAATCGGGAGAGAGTTCGGCGGAAAGCACCACACAACGGTCCTGCACTCAATTCAGAAGGTTGACCGCCTGCGGAAGACTGACAGAGATTTGAACAGGCTTCTCAACAGGCTTAGGGACACATTGAGTTAGCCTTATGGGATTTTCAACAGCCTCGGGCCCAAATAGGATTGTGCATTGAGATAAGAGTTTAAAGCAGGCACAGTGTTCCACAGAAAGAGGGAAGGTATCCACAACGGTCAATTGGCGCAATAACGCATCAGTAGAGGGGTTTGGGTGTTTTCCACAAATACACAGTCCCTACTACTAAGACTCTATATACAAGGAAATTAAATAATGGAACTCTCAGTAGAAAAGAACCTTCTGCTCAAAGAATTGAATCTTACGCAGGGTGTTGTTGAGAGGAAGACCACTATTCCGATTCTCTCGAACCTTCTTCTGGAAGCGGGAGATTCTTCGCTTCGGATCACTGCCACGGACCTGGAGCTTGGCATCTGCTGTGGATGTTCCGCTAAGATCAAGAAAGAGGGATCTGGAACGATTCCGGCGAAACGATTATTTGAAATCGTTCGATCGCTGCCCGACAAAGAGATCAAGCTCAAGCTTCTGGAAAACCACTGGATGCATGTTACCTGCGAGCGCTCATCCTTCAAGCTGGTTGGAATGGCAAAGGATAATTATCCGACGCTGCCTGCGGTTCCAGATGCTCTGGTTTCTCTGCCGGCGGAGGTGTTTTCCGCGATGATTCGGAGAACAATTTTTTCAATTTCCAGTGAAGAATCACGCTATACGCTCAACGGCGCGCTGTTGATCTTAAAGCCTGACAATGTGTCCATGGTGGCGACTGACGGGCATCGGCTGGCGCTGATCGAGTGTGACCTGGAAGTGGCCGGGCTCAAGAATGAATTACGGATTCTGATTCCCAAGAAAGCGATGGCGGAGTTGCAGAGGTTGCTGGCCGAAGCGGAGAAGGGTTCCGTCGTTGGCCTGTCCAAAGACGAGAGCCACCTCTTTTTTTCGATGGGGAACCGGATTTTAATCTCGCGGATGCTGACCGGCCAGTTTCCCAATTACGAAGCTGTGCTGCCGCGGGATAATACGCGGATTATTGAGATCGACAAAGACCTGTTTTTTGCAGCAATCAGTCGTGTGGCTCTACTGGCCGACCAGCGGTCCAGGGCTGTTCGAGTGAAATTCGGCGAAGGTCAAATGGAAATATTTTCTTCCAGCGGGGAGTACGGCGAAGCCCATGAGACGCTGGACATCGAGTACAGCGGCGAGGCTTTACAGATCGGGTTTAACTATGAGTATCTGCTGGATTTCCTGAATGTGATTGACGATGGGGGCAAGGTTCGACTGGAGTTGAAAGATGAGCAGAGCGCGGGACAGTTGCGCTCGAGTGAGGACAAGGCGTTTCGATACCGGTATGTCGTGATGCCGATGAGGGTCTGACTCTATTTAAATTGCTTATTCCTTCTTTCCATGAGTTCTACTGTCATTCTTCAGTGAGGAAACATGTTTCCTTTTACCGGCATGACGAGTTCGGAACGGCGCTGGACAGGGGCGGAAAATCAAGCGGCGAGCCAAAAATTGATGCGCGAACAGGACCGGGGCGAAGAAAGGTCTTTCAGCAAGCCCTGCGATGTCAGGACGAACTGAGTTCCGCGGTATGGAGGAATAACGAGTGAGTAAGTCTAAAGACATTCTCGTGGAAGAGAATCATACGTATGACGCAGACAGCATCAAAGTGCTTCGGGACCTCGATGCGGTGCGGAAGCGGCCGGCGATGTACATCGGCTCTACCGGGCTCACCGGCCTGCACCATCTGGTGTGGGAAGTGGTTGACAACGCCGTGGACGAGGCGCTGGCGGGAGAGTGCGACCGGGTTGAAGTGACGGTGCACAGCGATAATTCCGTGACGGTGGTGGATAACGGGCGCGGCATTCCCGTGGACATGCACAAGGAAGAAGGCCGCTCGGCGGCCGAGGTGGTGATGACGGTGCTGCACGCCGGCGGCAAGTTCGATACCAAGAGCTACAAAGTTTCCGGCGGCTTGCACGGCGTGGGAGTCTCCGTGGTGAACGCGCTGGCCGAATGGCTGGAGCTCGAAATCTGGCGCGACGGCTACACCTGGGAGCAGTCCTACGCGTTTGGCAAGCCCACCAGCACGCTGAAACAGGCGGGCAAAACCACGCGCCGGGGAACCAAAATCAGCTTTTTGCCAGACTCCACCATCTTTGCTTCCATCGACTTCAACCACGATACTCTGGCGCAGCGGCTTCGCGAGCTTTCCTTCCTGAACAAAGGGCTCACCATTGTTTTGAAGGACGAGAAAAACAACAAGGACGACGAATTCCGTTACAACGGCGGCATCGCGGAATTCGTCAAGCACCTGAACCGCAGCAAGGCCGTGCTTCATCCCGTCCCCATTTTTTCTGAGGACGAGAAGGACGACATGCACGTGGAGTTTGCCCTCCAGTACAACGACGGCTACGCGGAAAACGTTTTCACTTTTGCCAACAACATCAACACCGTGGACGGCGGCACGCACCTTTCCGGCTTCCGCTCCGGCCTGACGCGTGCCATCAACCAGTTCGGGCAGAACCAGAACCTGTTCAAGGACGTTAAAGATAACCTCTCCGGCGAGGACGTCCGCGAGGGACTGGTGGCCGTCGTCAGCGTTCAACTGCCGCAGCCGCAGTTTGAAGGGCAAACCAAGGGCAAGCTGAACAGCGATATCCAGAGCGCCATGGGCAGCTTTGTTTACGAAAAGCTGATGGAGACGTTTGAGAAGAACCCCGCTATCGGCCGCAAGATCTGCGCCAAGGCGATTGACGCCTCGCGCGCCCGCGAGGCGGCGCGCAAGGCCCGCGAACTGACCCGCCGCAAGGGAGCGCTCGATTCCGGCGGCCTGCCCGGCAAGCTGGCCGACTGCCAGGAAAAAGATCCGGAGCGCTGCGAGATTTTCGTGGTCGAGGGCGATTCGGCCGGCGGCTCCGCCAAGATGGGGCGCGACCGGCGCTACCAGGCCATCCTGCCCCTGCGCGGCAAGATCCTGAACGTGGAGAAGGCGCGCTTTGACAAGATGCTGGGTCACGAGGAAATCCGCGCCCTGATCACAGCCCTGGGCACGGGCATCGGCAAGGAAGACTTTGACGTGACCAAGCTGCGCTACTCGAAAGTGATCATCATGACCGACGCGGATATCGACGGATCGCATATCCGCACCCTGCTGCTGACCTTCTTCTACCGCCAGATGCTGGAGTTGGTGGAGCGCGGACACATCTACATCGCGCAGCCTCCGCTCTACCTGATCAAGAAGGGAAAGAGCAGCAAGTACATTCACGACGAAAAGGAATTCCGACGTGAGGTGCTGCGGCGCGCCACCGAAGACCACGCGGTGGAGGCCGGAGAGGGGGCGGAAAAAGTCCGCCTGCAGGGCGGCGACCTGACCAACTTCCTGGTGGCCCTGGGCGAGTATATCGAGCTCTTTGACAAGATCGAGAAACGCCTGGGAGATCCGCGTCCCGTGGACACCCTGCTGAGGGTGGAAATGGGAAAGAAGATCGAGCTGGAGGGCCAGGAGAAATTGCAGCAGGCCGCGAAAGAGCTTCAGGCGGAGGGCTTCAAGACCGCCATCAAGCTCGACGAAGAGCATAACCTCTACACCCTGGTCTTCAGGAGTGAAAACCTGAGCGAGCGGGTGATCAACTGGGATCTCGTTTCCAGCGCCGATTACAAGCGGCTGCTTGATCTTCACCGGCGCGTCCGCGTCCACGACAAGCCGCCCTTCCTCGTTTCCACCAATGGAACCCAGATTACGATTGAGGGCCGCAAGGAACTGCTGGAGCACATTATGTCGCTCGGCAAGAAAGCGTTCACCGTGCAGCGGTTCAAGGGGTTGGGTGAGATGAATCCCGACCAGCTCTGGGAAACCACGATGGATGCCGAGCAGCGCACCATGCTTCAGGTCAGGATCGAGGACCGCGCCGAGGCGGAAGAGATCTTTACCGTCCTGATGGGCGACGCCGTGGTGCCGCGCCGCGCCTTCATCGAGGAAAACGCCCTCAATGTGAAGAACCTTGATATCTAATCCGGCGGGAAATCCCGTCCGGCATGCAAAGGAAAGTTGATTTATGGGTGACCAGGAACTGATCAGGCCTTCGAACGATGTGCCTGTAAACATCGAAGACGAGATGCGGAAATCGTATCTCGATTACGCCATGAGCGTGATCATCGGGCGGGCGCTGCCCGACGTGCGGGACGGCCTGAAGCCGGTCCACCGCCGCATCCTCTACGCCATGCACAAGGAGGGAATGACCTCCGACAAGCGCTATACCAAGTGCGCCGGTGTGGTGGGCGAGGTCATCAAGAAGTACCACCCGCACGGCGATTCCGCGGTCTATGACGCGTTGGTGCGCATGGCCCAGGATTTCAACCTGCGCTACCCGCTGATTGACGGCCAGGGAAACTTCGGATCGATTGACGGCGATCCCGCCGCGGCCTACCGGTACACCGAAAGCCGCCTGGAGGCGCTGGCGGAAGAGTTGCTGGCGGATATTGGCAAGGAGACGGTGGATTTTACTCCCAACTTTGACGAGTCGACGGAAGAGCCGGTGGTGTTGCCCACGCGGGTTCCCAACCTGCTGATCAACGGCTCGGACGGCATCGCCGTGGGCATGGCGACCAAGATTCCTCCCCACAACCTGACCGAGATTATCAACGCCACTATCCTGATGATCGAGAAGCCCTCGGCCACCCTGGACGAAGTTCTGGATCTCGTTCCCGGCCCCGACTTTCCGACCGGCGCCTACATCTACGGCCGGCGGGGCATCAAGTCGGCGTACCAGACCGGACGCGGCCAGTTCACCATGCGGGCCAAGGCGGCCATCGAGCGCCCCACCAAGGAAAAAGAACAGATTGTCATCACCGAAATTCCCTACCAGGTGAACAAGGCCCGGGTGATCGAGCGCATTGCCGACCTGGTGCAGGACAAGAAAATCGAGGGCATCTCCGACATCCGCGACGAGTCTGACCGCGACGGCATGCGCATTGTGGTGGAGATCAAACGCGGCGAGCAGCCCGAGATCGTTCTGAACAACCTCTACAAGCATACCCAGTTGCAGGAAAACTTCGGCATGATCATGCTGGCGATTGTGAACGGCCAGCCGCGCGAACTGCCGCTGATGCACGCCATCCAGCACTTCATCGACCACCGCGTGAGCGTGGTTCGGCGGCGCACCACTTACGACCTTCGCAAGGCCCAGGAACGCGCCCATGTTCTCGAAGGCTTCCTGAAGGCGCTGTCGCAACTGGACGCCATCATCAAATTGATCCGGGCGTCCAAGACGCCGGCCGACGCGCGCACCGGCCTGATGACGGAGTTTGAATTTTCGCTGCGGCAGGCGCAGGCCATCCTGGAATTGCAGTTGCAGCGCCTGACGGCTCTCGAGCGCGACAAGATCCAGGCGGAGTACGACGAGCTGCAGAAGAAGATCGCCGAATACGAAGAGATTCTGCGGAATGAGAAGGTTCTGCGGCGGCTGATTGTCAGCGAGTTGAAAGAAGTGCAGAAGGAATACGGCGACGCGCGCAAGACGGTCATCATTGACGAGCAGGCGGAGATTGGCCTGGAAGACCTGATCGCCGTGGAAGACGTGGTCATCACGCTGTCGCACTCCGGGTACCTGAAGCGCACGCCGCTCTCCATCTACCGCCAGCAACTCCGCGGCGGCAAGGGACGCCTGGGAATGAAAACCCGCGAGGCGGACTTTGTGGAGGGCATGTTCGTGGCCTCCACGCACAGCTACATCCTGGTCTTTACGGACACCGGGCGCGTGCACTGGCTGAAGGTTTATGAGATTCCCGACGTGGCCGCGGCCGGGCGCGGGAAGCACGTTCTTAACCTGGTGAATCTGACTCAGCACGAAAAAATGGCTTCGCTGGTCACCTTGAAAGAGCTTCCCGATGAACGGAACGATGTCGATGTGAACGGCGGAACCTACGCCGCCGAGGGCTACGTGACGCTGGTCACGCGCAACGGCGTCATCAAGAAAACGCGGCTGGCGAATTTCTCCAACCCTATGGCCCGCGGCATTATCGCCATGAACGTGGACGAAGGAGATGAGCTGATCGGGGCCAAGCAGACCACGGGGCAGGACACGATTTTCCTGGCCACCCACGAAGGGATGGCCATCCGCTTCCCCGAGGGCGACGTCCGCGACATGGGCCGCCAGGCCCGCGGCGTGAGAGCGATGGGGCTGGCCAAGGGCGACTACATCGTGGGCATGGAAGTGGTGGGCGAAAAGGAGCTGATCCTTTCCGTCACCGAGAAAGGCTATGGCAAGCGCACACCCATTACCCAATACCGGCTGCAATCGCGCGCCGGCAAGGGCGTGATCAACGTGAAGACGACATCGCGCAACGGCAAAGTGGTCAGCTCGCTCAGCGTGACGGAAGAATCGGAAGTCATGCTGATTACCCAGCAGGGCAAGATCGCGCGGCTCGATTCCGCCAAGATTCGCGCCTCCGGCCGCTCTTCCCAGGGAGTCCGGCTGATCAACCTGGGAGATGAGGACCAGCTGGCCGCCGCCTGCCTGATCCGGGCGGATGAGGACGGCGAGGACGATGCCCAGGGCGTGCTGATCCAGTAACCCTGGAGAGCGAGAGCGGGTTGTGACCATTCGGTTCACCTGCTATGCTGGTTTTCTGAGGGGCTTTTCCATTGGGCGAACTGGAGAACAAACAAAAGCGGCTGGAAGGCGAGCTGAAGCAATCGCCTTCGCTGATCGTCGCCTATTCGGGCGGGGTGGATTCCGCCTACCTGGCCTATGCGGCGCATCAGGCGCTGGGCGACCGCATGCTGGCCGTTACTGCGCTCAGCGCCAGTTACTCCGAACGCGACCGGCGCGAGGCGGAAGCCTGCGTTGAGCGCTTCCAGGTTCCTCACGAGTTCATCACGACCTCTGAAATTTCAAACCCCGCCTATCGCGCCAACAATCCCGACCGCTGCTTCTTTTGCAAGGACGAGCTTTTCACCGAGCTCGACCAGCTTGCCGCGCGGCGCGGATTTGCCGCCGTGGCTTACGGCGTGAACGTGGATGACCAGGGTGACTGGCGGCCCGGTCAGCAGGCGGCCCGCGAGCATCGCGTGCTGACCCCACTGCTCGATGCCGGCCTGACCAAAGCCGACATCCGGGAACTTTCGCGGCGGGCGGATTTGCCCGTCTGGAACCGCCCGGCCTCGGCCTGCCTCTCTTCGCGAATTGCTTACGGGATTGAAGTGACGCCGGAACGGCTGGAGGTTGTTGAAAAAGGGGAAGAGGCGCTTCGCGCGCTGGGCTTCCGCCAGTTCCGCGTCCGCCATCATGACAATCTGGTGCGCCTGGAAATCGCCCCGGAAGAGTTGCCGCGCGCCCTGACGCCGGAGATGGCCGTCAAGTTTGTGGAGATATTCAAGCCCCTGGGATTTAACTTTGTGACGCTCGACCTGGAAGGCTATCGCAGCGGGTCGCTCAACACCCACCTGGTCAAAATCGCCGGTTGACGGCAGCAGAAACCTTTAAAGAATCCCTATACAAAAGACAACCTCTGCCGGCTGGGTGCGTTGAATTATTGCGGCTCCGTGCTCGGTGGGGAATTGGCAAATTCCGTTGCAACCTTGACCGTAGTGCTGTGAATGCGGACGGTGTCCGCCACGTGGCGCGCGTAGCCGCCCGCAAAAGTCACCGCCACCGGAATACCTTTGGATCTCGTCTTCTCGAACAGTATCCGGTCACGATGTTCGAGCCCTTGCAAGGTGAGTTTGAGCCCGCCCAGTTGGTCTTCGCGGTAGGGGTCGGCGCCGGCCAGATAGAAAACCACCTGAGGGTCGAATTCCGACAGGGCCTTATCCAGGGTATCTTCCAGGACGGCGAGGTATTCGGTATCCTGAACGCCGTTGTGGAGATCGACGTCCAGATTGCTGGGCGGCTTGGGGTAGGGGTAATTGTTTTCCTGGTGGATGGAAACCGTGTAGACGGTTTCATCGCCGCCAAAAATGGCCGCCGTTCCGTTGCCCTGATGGACGTCGCAATCGAACGTCATGGCGCGCTCGATGAGCCTGTCTTTCTGCAGGCGCCGAATGGCGATGGCAACGTCGTGAAGCACGCAGAATCCCTCGCCGTGGTCGGGAAAAGCGTGGTGGAAGCCGCCGCCGATGTTGACGCCAAGGCCTTCTTCAAGCGCCAGCCGTCCCGCCAGAATCGAGCCGCCCGCCGAAAGCCAGACAGCCTGCACCAGTTCGGCTGAATAGGGAACTTCCATCCTCAGAATTTCAACGTAAGAGAGCTTGGCATTCTTGAGTTTCCAGATGTAGTTGCGTTCATGCACCAGGGCCACGTCATCATCCGTGGCGGGAGCCGGGTCAACAATGTCCTCGGGCTTGATCACCTTTTCCTCGAGCAATTTTTCCTTGATCAGGCGGTACTTCGTGGAAGGAAAGACGTGGTTTCCCAGGTTCAGGTCGTATTGATCCGAATAAACAACTTTCATATCGTGCCTGCTCCCGGCAATGGGATCAGTTCGTCCGGCGTCCCCGGGTGGCAAGCCGGATGCGGGGCCCGGGTGAATTGCTGCAAACTGAAAGGTCGGTTCGCCGGTCCACCAGCCGGACAGATGGATACCTCATCCAAGGGATAGCGCCGGGTTCCTGGCTTCGCGTTTTCAGAGACAGATTTTCTATTCCACGGTCACGGACTTGGCCAGGTTGCGGGGCTGGTCGACGTCGCAGCCGCGCAAGACGGCAATGTGATAAGCCAGCAATTGCAAGGGTATGACCTCAAGGACCGCAGAGAGCCACTCATTATTGTGGGGAAGCGTGATCAGGTGGTCCGCCATGTCCTGCACTTCCCGGTCGCCCTCGGTGACCAGGGCGACGATCACAGCGCCGCGAGCTTTGGCTTCCTTGATGTTTGAAATCGTCCGCTCGTAGCGAACCTTCGAGTCTGTGGATTTGCTGTCGCAAGTCGCGAGCACCACCACGGGCAGGCCTTCCGTGATCAGGGCGATGGGGCCGTGTTTCAATTCGCCCGCCGGATAGGCTTCGGCGTGGATGTAAGAGATCTTCTTCATCTTCAGCGCGCCTTCCAGCGCCACCGGAAAGTGGACGCCCCGGCCCATGAACAGAAAGTCTGAAGCGCGATCGAAGTGGCGGGCCAGTTCCTCATACTCTTCGTCCTTTTGCAGGACGGACTCAAGCTGCCGCGGCAGCATGGCCAGAGAGCTGAGCAGGTCCTTGGACTCCGCCGGAGGAATCAGGCCGCGAAGCTGGCCCAGGTAAACCGCGAACAGGTAGAGCCCGATCAGTTGCGAGGAGAATGTTTTGGTGGATCCCACGCCGATTTCCGGACCCGCGTGCGTATAGATCGTTCCGTTCGCTTCCCGGGGCACCATGCTGCCGAGCACGTTGCAGATGGCCAGCGTCTTGGAGCCTTTGGCCTGGGCCTCCCGCTGCCCGGCGATGGTGTCCGCCGTTTCGCCCGACTGCGTGATCAGCACGGTGAGCGTGCGGGAATCCACCAGCGGGTCGCGGTAACGGAACTCCGACGCGTAGTCCACTTCCGTGGGCACCCGCGCCAGGCGCTCGAACATGATTTTCCCCGCCAGTCCGGCGTGCCGCGAGGTGCCGGCGGCCACGATCTTGATTTCGCGGAAGGCGCAGAATTCATCCTCCGTGATTTCCATTTCGTCCAGAAAGATCTGGCCCGTTTCCGGAGAAACCCGCCCCAGCGCCGTGTCGCGGACGGCGCGCGGCTGCTCGTAAATCTCCTTCAGGGTAAAGTGCTTGAAGCCGCCCTTTTCCGCCAGAATAGGGTCCCAGCTGATGTGGTGTACCCGGCGGGTGACGGGCTCGCCCGCGAAGTCCATCAGCTTCACGCCGTTGGGCGTCAGCACCGCGATGTCGCCGTCGGCAAGAAAAAAGAGATCGCGCGTGTGGTAGAGGATGGCCGGAACGTCGCTGGCAACCATGTATTCATTCTTGCCAAGCCCGATCACGGCCGGCGGCCCCTGGCGGACCGCAACAATTTTGTTCAAATCCTTTGTGGACATGATCGCCAGTGCGAAAACGCCGGTCAGCCGCTGGACGGCGGCCCGCACGGCATCATCCAGCGTCACCTTCCCTGAAGGCGTCTCCTGGCCGTTGAGGTATTTCTCAATCAGGTGCGCGATCACCTCGGTGTCGGTTTCGGTGGTGAAGAGATGCCCCTCTTTCACCAGCTCTTGTTTCAACTCCATGTAGTTTTCGATGATCCCGTTGTGGACAACCACCACGGTGCCGTGGCAGTCGCGGTGCGGATGGGCATTTTCCTCGGTGGGAGCGCCGTGCGTGGCCCAGCGGGTGTGGCCAATGCCGTAAGTCCCGTCGAGTGGGTTCAGCCGGATCACTTCTTCCAGGTTGCGGAGCTTCCCCATGGCGCGGCGAATGGTCAGATTGCCATCTTTCATCACAGCCAGGCCGGCGGAATCATACCCGCGGTACTGAAGGCGCTGAAGTCCCTCGATCAGCACAGGGACCACGCGTTTATTGCCGATGTAACCGATAATTCCTGACATGGATTGAGGTTCCCGGCTTAGCAGACTTGCCTGGAAAAAGCCTATGCCCGCTGCAGGCTATGCCTGGAGTGTCCGCTCTAAAGGGCTGCTGAAAAATTCCTTGAGCGATGTCATCCTGAGCGAAGCGAAGGATCTGCTTTGTTTGTTTTTCAGCAGATACAGCAGATGCATCGCTTCGCTCAGCATGACGGACCGCGTTATCAGCAGCCCGCTAAGCCTGCATTATAACAGAATCACCCCATCGTGTTCTTCCGCCGCCGGGCCGGGTCAGGGGCCAGCCCGGACGGGTTATCGGGATTGCTGCACGTAAACCTCGCCGGTGCTGAGGCTGGGCTTCTGATTGAAGCTGCCGTAGGTCATGTCCTTGCCGGAGGCGATGTATTCCTTCATCTTTGCGGACATCTGCTTGCAGATATCCGGGTGCTGGTCCGCTACGTCGGTCAGTTCCTCGGGGTCGTTCTGAAGGTTATAAAGCTGCGGTTTATAGACGATGGGCGTTTCTCCCGGCCTGATGACGAACTTGTTCTGGCGGGCTTCCGGCTTCCAGATTTCCGTGTAACTCCATTCCTGGTTCCGTATCGCGCCGATCCATCCGTACGTCTGGACCACATGGTCCCGAAGCGACCGGGTCGTTCCGGTTACCAAATCCCAGGCGTTTTGTCCGGTAACGCGTTTCGGCGGCTTCAAACCCAGCAGATGAAGGAAAGTCGGCATGTAATCGGGAATCTGCACAAACCCGGGAACCTTCTTCCCGGCAAACTGCTGGTTCGGCATCCGGATCATCATGGGAACATGCGTCACCTGGCCGCGCATCTTGTCCGGCCCTTTGAGGAACTGCCCATGCTCGCCCAGCATGGCCCCGTGGTCCGACATGAAGACGATCACGGAGTTTTCAAGCAGCCCGTAATCCCTGATTCTGTTTAGCAGCGCGCCAATCCAGTAATCCACGCAACTGACTTCGCCGGCGTAGTTGGCTCGAAAGCGCTTCTTGATCTCGTCCGAGAGCGGAACGGTGGCGTAAGGCGGCTCGATATAGCTGGGCGTGTAGGAACCGTTCCAGTACTTCTGTAGAAACCGCTGCGGCGGGTCCCACGGCTCGTGCGAATCGAACATCTCGACGTGCAGGTAGAAGGGCCGCTGGTCAAAATTCCCGTTCAGCCATTTCATGGCCCGCTCGGCGACAATCTGCGAGAGCGACTCGCCCTGCTGCATCCACAGATCGCGGTTTGCCTTGTACTGGCTCAGAAAACCCTGGATGCCGGGAGTCCGCGCCTGATATTCCGCGGAAACGATGTCGCTGACGTCCGGCAGCTTGTGGGGCGCGGTGCCGTAGTAGTCAAACTCCTGGCCGCGAACCCATTGGTAGGTGTGAAAGCCGCGATGGAAGTTCCGTCCCGGCCGCATCTGGTGCGGCAGATCGCTGATCAGCGTGGTGATGTAGTCCGCCTCGTGCAGGGTTTCGCTCAGCGTCTGGTCTTCGTTGTAAAGATGATGCCAGCCCGGCAACTGCACCGGCTCATGCTGGCGGAAGTAATAGCAGGGAATCACCCGCCGGCCCGTGTACAGCGTGCGCCGGATGACGATGGTGGGCATCCCTTCCGGGTATGCGTCCTCGAACACAACACACTCTTTGGAGAAGCGGTCCAGGTTGGGCGTCTCAAGGTTTTCCAGCCACTTCTTGCCGTAAACCGCCAGGTTGTCGTGGCGGAAGGTATCGCTGACAATCACGATCAGGTTCAGGTTGTTGCCCTGCTGTTTGGGAGGCCGCTCCCAAACCGAGCCGCATTCGTGCACGGCATCAGCCGGCTGCGCCATGCCCTCCGCGGACCGGCCGCCAAGCCCCGCTGCGGCCGCGATGGCGGTGGTCTTCAAAAAGTTCCTGCGTGAAGAATTTTGCCCTGCCATTGGATAAGATCTCCCTTCTCAGCAATTTGTTGAAAAACGTTTTGTCGCGTCAGTTGCTTTTGTAGCGCAACGATCGTAGTTCAACGTTGCGGGTTTTGCCTGAAATTGCCCCTCAAGAGCCACAATGCCGAAAGCCGGGCCCCGCGTTACGAGCTTGAAAATTCTTCTCTGTGTGCTCCGTGGCTTGAAAACTCCCAACATAGAGGACACTGAGATCCTCCGTGCACTCTGTGTGAAAGCCTGCGAAACACGGAGACCACAGAGTTTCACCCCGTCTCGTGCGAAGAAGCCGCAGCGTTGAAAACCGGACCCTGCGTTACGGAATCAATCTTCTACGACCTTGAAGCGTTGATCCGAATATATTCGTGCGTAAAGTCGCAGGTCCACACCCACGCATCGGCTTTGCCCTGGTGCAGATCAATGCGCAGGGTGAGTTCGCTGTTATCGAGTTCTTTTTTTGCGGCCGTTTCGTCAAAGCCGGCGTGGACACCGCGGCGGCAAAGATACAGGCCGTTAACGCGGACATCCACTTTGGAGGCGTCGATGGCGGCCCCGGAATATCCCGCGGCGCAAACGATCCGGCCCCAGTTCGGGTCGCCTCCGGCAAGCGCTGTCTTCACTAACGGGGAGTTCGCCACGGAGCGGGCCACGCGCTCGGCAT
>Ga0307373_10008927_pt1 | contig 15125 bp, 13 predicted proteins | sample OX2MG_FD_202534 | JGI IMG/M metagenome (GOLD analysis project Ga0307373, IMG submission 202534) | Soil microbial communities from Risofladan, Vaasa, Finland - OX-2 | ecosystem: Environmental > Terrestrial > Soil > Coastal area > Acid sulfate soil | place: Finland: Risofladan, Vaasa | collected... | reverse complement strand
CCACCAAGGCTTGAAGCGAACGAGGCGTGATTCAAACGCCGGCGGAGAGAAATGGCTAAACGGACGGAACGATTCCAGGATGAGAAAGGACCTTCGGCTCGCCACCTGGTCCTGATGTTTCTGGCTGCGGTTGCGGTCTGCGGAGTGTTCTTTGCTCTGGGCTATGTGGTGGGATATAACCACAGCCCTTCGAAGACAACTCCGGTTACGGAAAACGTAACGGGTTCGGGTAATATCCCTCCCACGGTGAATCCTCCGGCGGGAGGTTCCAGCCAGCCGTCGGCCCAGAGCCCCGAAACCGAGGACGTGGGTTCGGGTTCAGCTTCCATTCCGAAGCCGGAGCGTCCCCAGCCCTTGGCAACGGAGCCGGCTGCGGCGCCGCATGCCCAGGCGCAGAAACCGCCGGTGAAGTCAGCTCCGCAGATGGCGCAAAAAAGCAAGCCTGCCGCCGCAGCGCAGAAGCGTCCGGCGCCTTCCGCCCCAACCCACGCAGGCTCGCATTTTGCCGTCCAGGTGATGGCCTCGAAGACGAGAGCGGACGCAGAGAATCTGCGCACACTGCTGAAATCCCACGGCTATCAGGTTTATGTTCTGAGTCCGCAGCAGGCTCATGCCAAGGACAATCTCTACCGGGTCCAGGTGGGTCCGTTTCCGTCGCGTGTTGCGGCTGATCGCGCTCGTGACAAATTGGAAGGGGAGGGCCTCAGGCCATTCGTCGTGCAGTGAGGACGGCGGTTTGGAGCGCGCCGGATGCCGCTCGAAGCTTGAAGAATTGGATTGTCTTCCTGATCTTGCCCGCAAGAGAACACCATCATCCAGGTAGGGAATGACCACAACCGATTTCTCCCTCCCAGATTGGTTTAAGAAACCTTCGGTTCGCTATGGGGCGAGCATCCTGAGCGGGCTGCTTCTTTTCGCCTGCTTCCCGCTTGTCAACTGGACGGCGTTGGTGTGGGTGGCCTGCCTGCCTCTGCTGGCGGCCGTCGTCAGTGCGAGACGCCGGTCTTCCGGTTTCTGGCTCGGCTCTTTGGCGGGAGCGGTTTTCCTTTCAGGAAGCTGCTATTGGTTTGTCAGCGTGATGGAGGGTTATGGCGGGCTGAACCCCATGGTAGCTGTGGGCGTTCTTATCCTCTTCGTTACCGTTTTTTCCACTTTCTATGGAGTTTTCGGCCTGATTGAAACCGCCGTGGCGCGGCGGTCCGTCGGCGCGGCCCTGTTTTTGAGTCCGTTCCTGTGGGTGGCGATGGAACTGGCCAGAACCTACCTCATCACGGGTTTCCCGTGGAACCTGCTGGGATACGCGGTCCGGCCTGTTGGGTTGGAACAGTTGGCATCGATTGCAGCCGTATATGGACTTTCTTTCCTGGCAGTCGCCACCAGCGCACTGGTGGCGTGGGTGCTGCTGGAGCCCATCCGAAGAGTATCGTGGATTGCCCTGGTTGTCTGGGTGGCGGCTCTGGCCGCCGGGAACTGGCTGCTGCAGCCTCCGCCCGCAGGGCCCGAACCGAATGTTGTTCTTCTGGTTCAACCGGACATTCCCCTGGGTGAGGCCGCCATGGACAACTGGGTTCCGTGGGTGAGCCCGGGGCCTCTCAATAGCCTGGTGGAGGAGAGCGTGGAAGCCAGCCGGGAGTCCGGCGCATCGCCCTCCAGTCCGCCCCTGCTGGTCTGGCCGGAAAGTTCCGCTCCCTTCTATTTCAATCGCGATCCCGTCTTTCGCGGGGCGATGGAGAACATGGCGAAGCAGTCGGGCGCTTACGTGATCAGCGGGACCGTGACCTTTTTGGGGCAGGGAACTTCACAGCCCCAGAATGCCGCCGTGCTGCTGGCGCCTGACGGCCGAATGCTGCTCCAATATGATAAAATTCATTTAGTGCCCTTTGGCGAATACGTGCCGTGGTGGGCGTTCCCTGGGAAGGTGGGGAAAATTACGGCCGAGGTCGGAAACTTTGTGCCGGGGAAGTCCGTTCAAGTGGCCAGAACCCCGGAAGGCGTGATCGGCATTTTCATCTGCTACGAGGCCATTTTCCCCCAGTTAGCGCGGAAGTTTGCCGCCGACGGAGCCGGCGTCCTGGTGAATATCTCAGATGACGGCTGGTACGGCAATTCGTCGGCCCCTTTTCAGCATTTTGAGATGGCGCGCTTTCGGGCGATCGAGAACGGACGATTTCTGCTGCGCGGCACCAACAACGGCATTACGGCGATTGTTGATCCGTACGGCAGGATCCGGAAAGAAATTCCACGGAACCAGTTTGGAATTCTGACGGGCCATTTTCGTTACCTGTCGAAGAAAACGTTCTATACGAAACACGGAGATGTCTTTGCATGGTTCTGTGCGGCCGTGGCGGCTGGAATGATTCTGGCGCTGATGATCCTGCCGGGTTCCCGGCGGGCGCGGCCGGCTGAAATCCAGGACAACCGAGAGGAGAAATTGTGATTGAAGAACTGACGAGAGAATTTGACGACCTGAAGCGCCGAGTTCAGGAACTCCGGAGTTTTCTTTGACGCCGCCGGACAACGCCGCGAACTGGACGCCATCGAGAAGCAGATAACCCGTCCCGATTTCTGGGAGGACCCGCAAAACTCGCAGGTCATCCTCACCCAACGCAAACGCCTGGAGTCCGGCATTCAGTCGGACGAGCATCTGGCCTCAAAGCTCGCTGATCTTGAAGCCTATTTCGAGCTGGCCGGGGAAGGCGAAAACGTTTTGCCGGAGATCCGTGCTGAGGTGAACGCCCTGCGCGCGGAGGTCGAGCAACTAGAAACCACCACGCTGCTGCCCGGCGAGAGTGACCGGTTGAACGCCATCGTCACGGTCCACCCGGGCGCCGGTGGAACCGAATCGCAGGACTGGGCGGAAATGCTTCTGCGCATGTACCGGCGATGGGCCGAACGGCACAACTTTAAATTGACTCTGAATGATTATCAGTCGGGTGAAGAAGCGGGGTTGAAGTCCGCAACCTTCACGGTGGCAGGTGACTATGCCTACGGTTTGCTGAGCGCCGAGAGCGGCGTGCACCGGCTGGTCCGCATCTCGCCTTTTGATCAGGCCGCCAGGCGGCACACCTCCTTTGCCTCGGTGTACGTGAGTCCGGAAATCGACGACACCATCAATATCGAAATCAAGCCGGAAGAGCTGCGGATTGATACCTACCGTTCAACCGGGGCCGGCGGCCAGCACGTCAATACCACGGATTCAGCCGTGCGCATCACCCACATTCCGACGGGGCTGGTGGCGCAATGCCAGAATGAGCGGTCGCAGCATCGCAACCGCGAGAGGGCCATGAAGTTTCTGCGTTCGCGGTTGTACGCCCTGGAACTCCAGAAGCGGCGCGAGGCGGCGCAGAAGACCGAAGACTCCAAAGGAGAGATCGCTTTTGGCAACCAGATTCGCTCCTATGTGCTTCATCCGTACCGGATGGTGAAGGACCATCGTACCAAGTATGAGGTGGGAGATACGGACCGCGTTTTGGATGGTGATATTGATCCGTTTATCCAGGCTTATCTGATGTCGCGGCGCGCGATGGCGAAAGCGGGGTAGAGTGCTGTACCGCCGGCCTTAGGCTCTCCCTGTGTCTCCTGCGAAGGCCCGATCGCGGGGCCATTGGAAAGATAGCTCCGGGCGGAGACGGGATCGCCGAAACAGGGTGATCAGGAAAAAACAATTGAATGCGCTGACGGCTTTTGGACTTTTTGCGGTGACAGCGATGCTCGTTTGTTACGGGCTGGAGAAGCGCAGCCATTGGTTCATCCTCGCATTTGCCGCTTCCTGCGTGATGGGATCGATTTACGGATTTCTTCAGGGAGCGTGGCCCTTCGGCCTGGTGGAATCCGTATGGTCGCTGGTCGCCGTGCGGCGCTGGTGGATTGAGAAAAACTTGGGGCGGCTCGATGCGGAAGGGTGACCCTGAGCGTCGGGACCGCCGGCGAACAGACTGACGGCCGAATTTGCGGGCGTCCTTATTCGCTTTCATCCGACTCTGCCCCTGGCCGCTCCTGGGCGTTCCGGGCCTGCGGGTGAACGGTTGAACCCTGTGAAGACGCTGTTCGCTGCGATTGAGGGAATCCCGAACAGCAAAGGGTTGACGGTTTCGAACGGCGTGTGCTAGCGTTCAATATTTGCACTGAAGACGATATTTTCAGCAAGAGGAAGGAGACCCACGTGGCTGGGCTTGATCATCACTACTTCTTTACCTCCGAGTCGGTGACGGAAGGACATCCCGACAAAGTGTGCGACCAGATTTCAGATGCGGTCCTTGACGCCGTACTGGCGGCGGACCCCAAGGGTCGCGTTGCCTGCGAGTCGATGGTCAAGGACCAGGATGTCTATGTCATTGGCGAGGTCACAACCACCGCCAAGCTTGACATCGAGCGCCTGGTTCGGGACACGGTCCTCTCGATCGGCTACACGGATCCCGCAGGCGGCTTTACCGCGGACAATTGCAAGGTCCATGTGAACCTGACGCGTCAAAGCCCTGATATTGACATGGGAGTTTCGACAGGCGGCGCCGGAGACCAGGGCCTGATGTTTGGCTACGCCTGCGACGACACTAAAGAATTGATGCCGTTGCCCATCACGCTGGCACAGAAGCTTTGCCTGCGCCTGGCGGAAGTTCGAAAGAAAAATATCCTGGATTTTGTGCGGCCTGACGGGAAATCCCAGGTGACGGTTGAGTATGTGGACAACAAGCCTCTGCGCGTGGACGCCGTGGTGGTCTCCACGCAGCATTCCGCGGACGTTTCCAATGAGACGCTTCGCGCAGGGATCACGGAATGCGTTATCAAGCCGATTATCCCTGCTGCGATGATGGATGAAAACACCAAGTACCACATCAATCCCACCGGACGTTTTGTCACCGGCGGGCCGGTGGGCGATTCCGGCCTGACGGGCAGGAAGATCATCGTTGATACCTACGGCGGGTGGGCCCGCCACGGTGGCGGAGCTTTTTCCGGAAAAGACCCGACGAAAGTGGACCGCTCGGCCAGCTACATGGCGCGCTACATTGCCAAGAACATTGTTGCCGCCGGCCTGGCGACCCATGCGGAAGTACAGCTTGCCTACGCCATCGGCGTGGCCGAGCCGGTCTCAGTGCTGGTTGATACCTTCGGGACTGGAAAACTGAAAAATGGCCAGTTGGTTGAACTGGTCCGCAAGCACTTCCAGTTGTCACCGCGGGGCATTATCGAGTCGCTCGATCTGCTCCGTCCGATCTACAGGAAAACAGCAGCGTATGGCCACTTTGGACGGCTCGATCCGGAGTTTACATGGGAACGGACCGACAAGGCTGCGATTTTAAAAAAGGAGAGTGGTTTGTAATGCCTGTAACCAATAAGAGCGCTTACGATGTTAAGGATTTGGGCCTGGCCCCCAAGGGCAAGATGCGTATCGAGTGGGCTGCCCAGTCGATGCGCGTGCTGAAGCTGATCCAGGAGCGGTTCCTGCTGGAGAAGCCGCTGAAGGGGATCCGAGTTTCAGCCTGCCTGCATGTCACCACGGAAACCGCTAACCTGGCGATTACGCTTCGCGACGGAGGAGCGGATGTGGTTCTTTGCGCCTCCAATCCGCTGAGCACCCAGGATGACGTGGCGGCCTCACTGGTGAAAGATTACCATATCCCCGTTTTTGCCATTAAGGGCGAAGACAATGCGACTTATTACTCCCACATCCAGTCGGCCCTGGATCACCGGCCGCAGATCACCATGGATGACGGCGCGGACCTGGTGACGACGATTCTGACCAAGGGCCAGGACCTGGTTCCCGGCATCATCGGAGGAACCGAGGAAACGACGACCGGCGTGATCCGGTTGCGGGCCATGGCCAAGCAAGGCGTGTTGAAGTATCCCATCATCGCGGTCAACGACGCGGACACCAAGCACCTGTTCGATAATCGGTATGGCACGGGACAGTCAACGGTGGATGGCATTATCCGGGCGACGAATCTGTTGTTTGCCGGCCTGAAAGTTGTGGTGGCAGGTTACGGATGGTGCGGCCGGGGGTTTGCCATGCGGTCGCGCGGTTTGGGCGCGGACGTGATCGTGACGGAAGTCAACCCGACGCGCGCGCTGGAGGCCCGGATGGACGGCCTTCGCGTGATGCCGATGGCGGAAGCGGCAAAGATCGGCGAGGTGTTCGTCACCCTGACCGGCGACAAATCGGTTTTGAGGAAAGAGCACTTTGAGGCGATGAACGATGGAGCCGTGATCGCCAACTCCGGCCACTTCAATGTGGAAATTGACATCCCGGCCCTCGAAGAGCTCTCAACCGCCAAGCGGCGGGTTCGCGAGTATGTTGATGAATACGAGATGGCGGATGGGCGCAAGATCTACCTGCTGGGTGAAGGGCGGCTGATTAACCTGGCGGCGGCGGAGGGACATCCGGCTTCTGTCATGGATATGAGTTTTGCCGACCAGGCTCTTTCCGCCGAATATCTTGCCAAGAACAGCAAGAATTTGGGGCCAAAAGTTTATCCTGTTCCGACCGACCTTGACGAAATGGTTGCCAAATTGAAGCTGGAGTCGATGGGTATCGCAATTGATACGCTGACTCCGGAACAGGTGGAGTACCTGGCATCCTGGTCTGAAGGAACTTAAGCCCGCAAGAAGGGATGATCGCGGTTGTTCCGGCGGGTGGCCGGAGAGATGAAAACAGTAAGGCAGTCTTACGGGCGGTCTCCCCGTTTTCCTGCCCTGGGCCGGTGTTGTGCCTGACTTCTTTTTCTACGACACCGGATTCGACTTCGAAAAAACTTGGATCATGGGGAAACGGTAGGAAAGCAGCGATTCCGTTTTCAAGCAGGTTTGTGCAATGAAACAGTTTGGGGCACTGGCACTTGACACAGCAACCGCCAAAGGGGCGACCTACGCGGATGTTCGCGTGATGGACATTCGGCAGCGTTATCTCTCAACCAAGAACGGAGAGACGGCCCAGGTGCGGGAGTCGGAATCTTATGGACTGGGCGTGCGCGTGATTGTGGAGGGCGCCTGGGGATTTGCATCGACGGACGACCTGTCGCGCCAGGGTGTTCATGCCGCTGCGGCGAAGGCGGTTGAGATTGCGAAAGCCAGTGCTCTGGCGAAGAAGCAGGACGTTCAACTTGCGCCGGAGCCGAAGATTGTCGATCACTGGGAAGGACCGTGCCGGATCGACCCGTTTTCGATACCGGTGTCAAGCTGCCTTGACCTGATGCTGAAGATCGAGGCCGAACTGCGCAAAGTGAAGAACATCACGCTTTCAGAAGTGGCGATGGATTTTCACCGCATCGATCAGATTTTTCTCTCCAGCCTCGGCTCGGAAATCCGCCAGATCAAGAACCAGACGGGCGCGGGGTTTGTCGCCACCTCGTTTGCCGGCAATGAGATCCAGCGGCGCTCTTATCCGAACTCGTTCGGCGGCCAGTACCAGACCAAGGGTTACGAGCTGATCGAGGAATTGGACCTGCTGGCCAACGCTCCGCGGATTGCCGAGGAAGCCGCAGCCTTGCACACTTGCGATCAGTGTCCGGCGGGCGAGATGGACATCATTCTGGGAAGCTCCCAGGTGGGCCTGCAGATTCATGAATCGATCGGGCACCCCATTGAACTTGACCGTGTTTTGGGCACCGAAGCCAACTTCGCGGGTATGAGCTTTCTGACGCTCGATAAGCTGGGCAAGCTGAAGTATGCCTCGGACAGGGTCAACGTGGTGGCCGACGCCACGCCATCCCACGGGCCCGGCCTCGGCACGTTTGCCTACGATGATGAAGGCGTGCCGGCGCAGAACACTCCGATCATCACGGACGGCCTGTTTACCGGCTACCTGAGTTCCCGCGAGACTGCCGGAGCGATTGGACAAATCCGCTCAAGCGGCAGCATGCGCGCGGAAGGCTGGAACCGGATTCCGCTGATCCGCATGACCAACGTCAGCCTGCTACCCGGCAAAGGACGGCTGGAAGATTTGATTGCCGATACGGATGACGGAATTTATATGGAGACGAATCGGAGCTGGTCGATTGACGACCGCCGGTACAATTTCCAGTTTGGGACCGAAATCGGCTGGGAAATCAAGAACGGCAAAAGAACCCGCATGCTGAAGAATCCCAGTTACGGCGGGATCACTACCGAGTTCTGGAATTCCTGCGACGCCATCTGCGGCCCCGAAGAGTGGACGCTCTGGGGAACGCCCAATTGCGGCAAGGGCCAGCCGATGCAGACCATGGGAACGGGGCATGGCGCCTCTCCCGCACGCTTCCGAAAGGTTCAAGTGGGTGTGGCGTATTCAAAGTAACGGCTCCGCCCGGCAGGCTGTTCCCGCCCGGTCGGCCGGACCGCGATAACCGCCCAACGATGATGGGTCTAAAGATGCTCACACGCGAACGCGCAAAAGAAATTTTCAAGAAGGTTCTGAAGTATTCAACCTCCGATGAGACCGAAGCCTTCATCTCGTCGGGGTCGTATTCGTTGACGCGTTTCGCCAACAACTGCATCCATCAGAATGTTGCTGAAGAAGGTTTGTCACTGTCGGTGCGCGCCGTGGTCAACCAGCGGACGGCGCGGGCCAGCACCAACAAGCTGGATGAAAATTCCATCCGGCAGGCGTGCGAAGCGGCGCTGGCCCTGGCCCGCCTTCAACCTCCGAACCCTGAACTGTTGCGGATGCCCGGCCCCCAAATGTACCGGGCGGTCGGCCGCTTTAATAGCGAGACGGCGGAACTGAGCCCAAAGGCTCGCGCGGAGACGGTCCGTGCCGCGATCGAACGCGCCGAGAAGGATGGCCTGACCGCTGCCGGGGTTTATTCGAACGGGGCTTCGGTGACGGCGCTGTTCAACTCGCGGGGCTTGGAAGCTTTTCACGAAGAAACGGGCTCGGAATTTTCCATCACCATGATGAAAGAGGGAAGCTCGGGCTGGGCCAAGAAAACCTCACTGTCCTGCCTGGATCTCGAACCGGAAGTCCTGGCCGATCGCGCGGCTCGCAAGGCGCTTGAAAGCCAGGACCCGCAGGACATCGACCCGGGCAAGTATTGCGTTATCCTCGAACCGTCTGCCGTTCTGGACTTGCTGGGTTTCCTCTTTTTCGATTTTGGGGGATTGGCGGTCCACGAGAGCCGAAGCTGCCTGACCGGCCGTGTGGGCGAAAAGCTTTTTGGTGAGAACATTAATGTCCGGGACGATGCGTTCCACCCGTTGCAGGCCGGGGCGCCCTTTGATGGCGAAGGGGTCCCACGGCAGCGCGTCAGCCTGGTGGAGCAGGGTACGGTCAAGAATCTTGTCTATGCACGGGCGACGGCCCGCAAGGTGGGCAAGGAACCGACCGGCCACGGTTTTCAGCTTCCCAACGAATATGGCGAAGCGCCGATGAATATCGTGATGGACGGCGGCAAGTCGAGCGTCGACGATATGGTCCGCTCCACTTCGCGGGGCCTGCTGGTGACGCGCTTCTGGTATATCCGCGAGGTTGATCCCTATCAGAAGATTCTGACCGGCATGACGCGCGATGGAACCTTCCTGATCGAGGACGGCCAAGTCAAGCACGGCGTCAAAAACCTGCGCTTTAACCAGAGTCTTTTCGAGATGCTGACTCAGGTTGAGGCCATGGGTGTGCCACAGCGCACCGCCGGGGAAGAATCGTTTGAAATGGTGATTCCGGCCATGAAGATCCGAGAGTTCAATTTCTCTTCCTCAACCAAGTACTGACCGGCCATGGCTCCTGTGCTGTTCTTGGATTCTTTCTCCAACCTTTCGATGCCAGCCAAGGACATATCCTTGACGATTGGCCGGCGGTTATCTAAGATGACACGAAGGCCTTAAACTTTAGGCCGTGATTGGGGCTATGCTGAGACAACGCAGGCCGCGCAACAGCCGCCAGGTTCGGAGCTTACCCGCCGGGAACTCGATTCCGGACAAGCTTTACTTTCGCATCGGGGAAGTGAGCGAGCTTGCCCAAACCAAACCTTATGTCCTGCGGTATTGGGAAACAGAGTTCCCAACTCTAAGGCCCACAAAGAGCGCCACGGGCCATCGCCTCTACCGGCGCCAGGACGTTGAAATGGTTTTGGAAATCAAGCGCCTGCTTTATGGAGAAGGTTTCACCATCGAGGGAGCGCGCAAATACCTGGCTGGAAATTCCGGAGACATTGTGGAAGTCAAGCCTGGTGCTCATTCCAACCTTAGCGATGCTTGGGTGAAGGCCATCAAGCGTGAGCTTGAGGGAATCTTGACAATAGTTTCCAGATGATGCTAGCGTTGAGATCTAAGCCATTCACCTAATGTTGAGCGTGAAGGCGCGGAATTACGGGACGTAGCGCAGCCTGGTAGCGCACTTGCTTGGGGTGCAAGGGGTCGCCGGTTCAAATCCGGCCGTCCCGACCAGCGATTTGTTCAGAAGTAATGAGTAGCCAGTGGCGAGCTTGGCGGGCATGCCTGTCTTTCTCATTTCACTGGGCACTCCATCGTTCGTAGTAGATCCGGGGCGTAGCGTAGCCTGGTAGCGCGCTTGGTTCGGGACCAAGAGGTCCCCAGTTCAAATCTGGGCGCCCCGACCATCATTCTTCGTTCGTTGCAGACGTTTTGTGGGGAACCCGCCCGTCCTCCTCCTTGGCCAGCGAACCTGCCGGAGTAATCCTTCCGCAAATCGGTTTTGAGGTGTCGGTTGGGTCTTTATCCGTGCTGTCTCCCGGGCGTTTGGCTTTCGCAAGCATTTTTCATTCCTGTGGCAAGTGTGTCGCCTGGAGACAGGGAACCTGCGCCGGTCCTTTGCCGCTTTTCGTAGCAGACACCCTGGAATGCTCAGGTTCGATATCCGGCAGCCTGCGCCAATGAGCATTGGAAGATGCCGGTACATGCCCTCTCCTGGTGATATCAGGGAACTGGGCCTGATATGATACCGGGCCTGGCAGGCTCACGTGTCGTGGCGGTTTCCGATCTAGCCCGAATCCCGCATCAGGTCGCCTTTGATCCTGCGGCGGAAGCAGGTTGACACTTAACGAGGATTGCAATATAGAGTGAAAACAAATGTTGTAGCGGCGGTCTGCGACCGCCGGTTTTTCGGCGCTCACAAAGCGCCGCTACAGAAGATGAACGTCACAATTCTCAACAATTGATGATGAGGAGGATTGCATGAAGACCCTGAGGGAAGGAAGCTTGGGACGTCGTGACGTATTTCGAATCATGGGAGCCGGGGGAGCTGTCGCTTTCTCATCCAAACTCGGCTCGGCCGCGACCGGGGCACAGAATATTTCCGCCACGCAGGCCGCCGCTTCGGCCTGGAGTGAAGTGAACGGGACGGATCGCCAGCGGAGCCGCCTGTGGCAGCAGCGGATGGATTGGTGGCTCGATGCCCGGTTCGGGATGTTCATTCATTGGGATCCATCCTCACTGGCCAGCGTTGAGATTTCCTGGCCGATTATGAGACCGAGCCCGAAGTGGAACATCACGCAGGAAGAATACGTGAACCTCTATAAGAAGTTCGATCCCGTGCAGTATGATCCCGACGCCTGGGTGGAACTGGCCAGGGCAGCCGGGCAGAAATACATCGTTTTTACCACGAAGCATCACGATGGGTTCTGCATGTTTGATTCCTCCTTTACGGATTACAAAATCACGAACACGCCCTACAGGAAAGATGTTCTCAGGATGCTGGTGGAGGCTTGCCGCCGCCATGACATGCCCCTGGGCTATTATTATTCGCCGCCGGACATGCATCATCCGGACTACCGGGATACCTCAAGGCCAGCAAAAGAGAACTGGAGAGGCGAGCCAGCCCGCCCGCAGTGGCCGAATTATCTGCATTATCTCCAGTTGCAGTTGCGGGAGCTGATTACGCGGTATGGAGAGCCGGCGATCTTCTGGTTTGACGGGCTGAACAACCAGGAAAAATACGATGGATACCAGGTGGAGCGAATGCTGCGCGAACTTTCCCCAAGCACCCTGGTCAACAACCGGCTGGGGACGCCGGGAGACTATGAAACCCCGGAACAATTTGTGCCGGACCGGATTCCTGTGAAGGGCGTTCGGATTATGGGCGTCAATCCCGCAGAACAGAACCGGCTGCCTTTGGGCCTGCCGCGTCCGGAAGATTTTAAGCCGTGGGAAACCTGCATGACCATCAACGGTACTTGGGCATACAACAGGAACGACCACAACTATAAATCCACAAAGAAACTTGTGCAGACCCTGGTGAACGTGGCCAGTAAAGGCGGAAATCTTCTGCTGGACGTTGGTCCCAGCCCCGAAGGGCTCATTCAGCCGGAGTTTCAGGACCGCTTGCGCGCGGTCGGGAAATGGCTGGCCATCAACGGGGAGTCTGTTTATGGGACGACGTACGGACCGTTACAACAGCTTTCTTACGGCAGGACGACGGCGAAAGGCGGCACGACCTATCTCCACATTTTCGATTGGCCGAAAGGAGATCTGGAAATCAGTGGGGTTGGGCGAGTATCAAGAGTGAGCCTCCTGTCGCGTGGGGAAGTCCTCAGCTTCAAGCGGAATGGAAGTGGCGTAACCATTCAGCTTCCCGGACAGGCGCCCGATCCGAATGACACCGTGCTGAAGATTGAAACCAGTTGAGCCCTGGTTTACCGGGACTCAGGGATGGAGCCGGGTTCTGACGCTTCGCGATTTCGATTGCGACGGCGCTGCTGACTCATGACGCCGGCGAGGAGAGGCACCAGAAGCTGTTCTACGAAAACGCTGCGAGAGTTTAACAGCTGGAATAAACCGCCGATCTGTTCGGCGCACCGGAGCCTCAAAAGCCTGAGCCCGCCCGGGCAAGACCCGCTTTTATCGCCGCAACAGTTCCTCGCCGGGTGGCGGCAGTTCGCCCTCAGCCTGTGTGAAAGACTTCTTCCATGTTGGCCCACCACTCGCCCTCCTTCCTTGTGGGAATGGGTTGCTGCAAAGGCTTCATAATCGCCCACCACTCCTGCGTCTTGGAGTCAGCGGCCATCCTGGCCATGTCGGCCTCAAAATTGTCTCCGATGTACTCGAAATAGGCGTACAGAGTATCGTCTTTCAAAAAGATCGAGTAGTTGCGGATGTTGCAGTCATGGATCATCTTAAGAACTTCGGGCCAAACCTTGGAATGATAACGTATGTACTCCTCCTTTGCTCCCGGCTTGAGCCGGATGACTTGTCCGTATCGTTTCACGCTTCCTCCTCTTTGCCTCGGGTTTGTGCTACTTGTTGACTTTCAGGCAGGCTGGCGGCGAGCCCGTTGATATTTCTCTCGCGTGTCTGCAGACGCGGATTTCAATCGGAGCGACCTTCATTCAGGCCGCTCCTTGAATCGTGCCCCGGCCATTCCGTCGCAGGGCCAGTGGTTAATCATATTCAATCTCTACCCGCATCGCCATGGTTTTCCTGGTGGCCACAGACTTTGACCGCATGAATTCCGTATCTGCATGAATCTTGAGAAGTGGCCCGAGCGCCCAGACATCCTTTTGGAAGATGGGAGGAGAATGGAAAGGAGCTATTCGAAGGGTGGTGAGCCGTGAGGGAATCGAACCCCCAACCTACTGATTAAGAGTTGCTTGTTCACAAAGAATCAACAACTTATACGGAGTATTATGAAAGTTCACAATGGTCTACCGAATTCCCATTTCATGCGGGTGCTAAGGGGGTGCGTACCGCTCTGTGACGAAACGTAGAGTCCCGTACTGGTCACTGAGGGTGGTCACTTGTCCTTTGGCTCGCGAGACGCGCGCAGGCGAGGGATTAAGGCCAATTACACCGCTCTGCTCTGGCGAGCGCGTTACAAGTCAATTGTGCGCGAGGGTGGGGTATTATGGCGCGATCACCCGAGGGCGCACCCCCGACCGAGAAGGCCGGGCATTGTCCAAAGGGCAGGGAGGGCGGCCTTGGTTTGCGCGTCCTGGCTTGAACTATTTTTTTGTTGGAGCCTGCGCGTCGGCGGAATTCGGTCATTTTCTTTTTTTTGAGCCCCTACTGTCAGACAAAGACTCGGGCCGTGTTAGTATCCGATTGTATGCGAATCGAAGCTCTCAGGCAGTACCGGCGGCGGGACAGGGACGGTTCCTACTTCGGAGAGCTGTCGCCAACGGATCGGGAAGTGGCTCGGCGGTGGCTGAGGCGATTCGTTGACCGATACCGGCACCGAAACAACGGCAGGCCCGTACCCCCGTGGCTGTTTGCCATTTACGTAGGTCAGGCGAAACGACTCACCTTGCATCCGCCTAGCTCCGAGTGGGGCCGCAGAATGCTTGCCCGCAAGGGCGGTCTTGCCGTTCAGCGACAGTACCGACTCGAAGGGCGGGACCCTACCGCTATCGCTAACCGCGTCCGTCTGGCAAGGGGTACCCGCGCCCGACTTGCCGACGAAGAGAGCCCCGAAGCTCCTAAGCGGCGTCAAGTGACCCCCATCATCATCAAAGGCCAGTCGGGTCCTCACATCCCCCCGCAGGACTTTGCCAAGCAGGTCGCGGAACGGGTCGAGCACATCCTAAGCTGCGATGACCGGTTCTATAGTGTGGCTGTCGGGTCGCACGTCTCGGGCTGGGAGTGGGAGATAATGATCGCGGGTGTTCCGCTGCCCCATTAGCAGCTCTAGCGGATCATCGCACGCTCACGAGGTGAGCCATTGGACCCTACTGGACTCGTATCTTGGCCGCGTTCGTGCTGATTCCAAAGATTCTCTGTCCCTTTTTGTACTGTAACTCTTCATCCGTTTTAAGCCAGATAAGTGCGTTGTTTTCGCAGCCTATCGTCCCGCAAACGACACCGCTGGTCGGGTGTCCAACGGGCGAGTAGGGCTTTGCAGAGTAACCGGGCGGCTTCACATTCCTGGTCGGCCTGCCACATTTCTCGCAGCGGGCTATTGCCATTCGATTTTTCTCCCAAGGAGACTCTTGCTACAAGTTGAGCATGCAGTGCTCGGCCCAGTTCTCGATGTACCAGCTCTGATCTCGCAAATCCATTGACTCGACATTGTGACCCAGTTGTCCCAGCCTAGCGGCCATCGCATCGGCATGAACACGGCCACAAATTATTAGGATATTTTCCGCGCCTCCAGCCTCGGCGACTGCCGTGGTGCACATATACTCTTCACGCTCACGATGGCATCTATTTATCTCGGCTTCTGACAAGTTGCTCCCCTCATCGGCGTAGCCGGGCGGTATGATTCGATGCTTCCT
>Ga0307373_10008926_pt1 | contig 15126 bp, 16 predicted proteins | sample OX2MG_FD_202534 | JGI IMG/M metagenome (GOLD analysis project Ga0307373, IMG submission 202534) | Soil microbial communities from Risofladan, Vaasa, Finland - OX-2 | ecosystem: Environmental > Terrestrial > Soil > Coastal area > Acid sulfate soil | place: Finland: Risofladan, Vaasa | collected... | reverse complement strand
CGCGACCGTGCGCTCCACGTCACCGGGCCCGAGGCACAGCTATCGCCACCTAATAGTGCTTTGGTAGGTCTTAGGTAGGAATCGCCTTCGGAGTGGCAAAGCCTTCTTGCGTAGGGTTCTCGACGCGGGAGGTCATGATGGCGACGGTGGGCTCGACAGACGCGGTGGACAGCACTGTGGTGGTCAAGGAGCGGTTGGAGGCGTTCGCGGATGCGGTGCTCGCGGATGCGGTCAACCGGCCGGTGCAGTTGCGCAACGGCGGCGTGTATCTGCGTGGGCTGCTCGAGCAGGGTCCGCGCAAGTCGCTGGAGCCGATGGTCGCACGGTTGGGTGGCGAGGCCAATTATGAGAGCTTGCAGCAGTTTGTTGCGGTCAGCCCCTGGGATCCGGCGCTCGTCGTCAAAGCGGTCGCCGAGCGGGTGGCCGGTGAGATCGACGTCCAAGCGTGGGTGCTCGATGACACTGGATTCCCCAAACACGGCACGCGCTCGCCGGGGGTCAAGCGCCAGTATTCGGGCACCTTGGGCAAGATCGGCAACTGCCAGATCGGGGTGTCGGTGCATGCGGTCGGCGCCAAGGGCACCGTGCCGCTCGGATGGGCGCTGTATCTGCCCGAGGAGTGGTGTGCGGATCCCGAGCGCCGCCGCCAGGCAAAGGTCCCCGAGCAGGTCGAGTTTATGACCAAGCCCGAGCTGGGTGCCCAGCTGATCGAGCGCGCCGGCGGCTGGGAGATCCCTCGTGCGCCGATCCTCGGCGACAGCGCCTATGGCGAGAACACCATCTTGCGCGAGCGCCTGCATGAGGCCGGGCACCAGTATGTGCTTGGGATCTCGCCGCAGACCACGGTGTTCTCGCCCGAGACGAACTTTGTCGTCGCAGAGCGCACGACCGAGCGCGGGCGACGACCACACCGCGCGCGCCCGGACCGCAGACCGCGATCGATCGCGGTGGTGGTGGCCGAGTTGGACGACACGCAACTTCAGGCTGTGACATTCCGTGACGGACCCGACGATGAGCCGATGACCTCGCGCTTTTGCTTTGTGCGCGTCCGGGCCGGAAACCGCTTTGGCGGGCGCGTTCCCTGGCCACCCGACGAGGAGTGGCTGATCGCCGAATGGCCACAGGACGCGGCGCATCCCACCGACTACTGGATCTCCAACTTGCCTGAGGACACCCCGCCCGAGCGTCTGGCACGCCTGGCGCGGCTGCGCTGGAAGATCGAACTCGATTACAAGCAGCTCAAAGGCGAACTGGGCCTGGACCACTACGAGGGACGCTCGTGGCTCGGCTGGTATCACCACACCGCCCTTGTCACCGCCGCCCATGGGTTTCTGACCCTGGAGCGGATGCGCCCAAATCCCCAGCGGCCGGCCTGACACTCCCGAAGGCCGTGCTGCTCTTGCAGCCGATCTTCAAGTGCTGGACCGGCCGCTGCCAGACCTGTCAGCGACCCATCGACCTCGACCAGCTTCCCTTGCACTCGACCCGACAGGATGAGTAACACGACCTACCAAAGCACTATTAGACGGTCCGTAGCTGTTACACCCCAAGCTTCGACGCGTCGGGTAAGGGTTCTGCCGACGCCGTCGTCAACGCCCGTCCACGCACCACACACGGCGTACGCACGGGCCGCTTCCTGGCCGGGGCGGGCGCGATCGACCGGGATTGCGGGCGGGCGGCCGTAACATACGTCGTCGGGACGGGTCGAAGCGATGTGCACGTGCACCAAACGCCAGGAGTCCGGACATGACCCCGACAGACGACACGCAGCCGTCCACGCCGACGCAGACCGCAAGCGAGGACGGCTCCGCGTCCCAGCCGATCGCTGCCTACGGCTTGCTCGCCGACTGCAACACGGCGGCGCTCGCGGACCGCCACGGCTCGATCGAGTGGCTCTGCCTGCCGCGCTACGACAGCCCAGCCGTGTTCGCGCGCATGCTCGATCCCGACGCCGGCCACTGGTCGATCCGGCCCGCCGGGAGCTTCACGACCGCTCGGCGCTACATCCCCGGCACGCTGGTGCTTGAGACGACCTTCGAGACTGCCGACGGCGTCGTTCGCCTTACGGACGCGTTGGCGTTTGCCGAGGGTCAGCGCGGCCATGACCTCGGACGCAACGCGCCATGTGAGCTGCTTCGCCTGGTCGAGGGCCTCAGCGGTTCCGTGACCGTCGTCATGGAGCTGGCGCCGCGTCCCGAGTACGGGCTCGTCCACCCGCTGTTTCGCAGGACCGAGTACGGCGGCCGAACCTTTGGCGGGCCCAACCAGATCTCCGTCTGCACCGGCACACCCGTAGAGCTCGAGGGCTCGACGATGCGCGCGGTGCTGGAGCTCAGCGAAGGTGGGCACATCGGCTTCGCGATGCGCTGGCGTGTGCCGGAGGGCGATGGTGCGGTGCCGACCTCGGCCGACCAGGTCGCGCGCCGGATCGCGGACACGGTTGAGGCCTGGCGCTCCTGGGAGGCTGAGCACGACACCTACGACGGTCCCCACCGCGACCTGGTGCGGCTGAGCTCGCGCGTGCTCAAGGGTTTGACCTACCGACCGACCGGCGCGATCGTCGCCGCGCCGACGACGTCGCTTCCGGAGACGGTCGGCGGCGAGCGCAATTGGGACTACCGGTATGCCTGGATTCGAGACGCGAGCATGACCCTTGACGCGCTGTATATCGGCTCCTGCTCCGATGAGGCGGACGAGTTCGTCTCGTTCATGACGAGCTCGGCAGGCGGCGGGGACTCGCTCCAGATCATGTACGGGATCACCGGCGAGCACGACCTCTCCGAGCGCGAGCTTCCGCACCTGCGCGGCTGGCGCAACTCGGCGCCCGTGCGTGTTGGTAACGGCGCCTGGAACCAGACCCAGCTCGACGTGTACGGCGAGCTGCTCAACGCGCTGCATCTGTACCGCCAGCAGCTCGGAGAGCTTCATCCTGAGATCCAACGATTCGCGGCCGGGCTCGCTGACACCGCCGGGCGCCGCTGGACAGAACGCGACGCCGGAATGTGGGAGATGCGCGGCGAGCCGCGCCACCATCTGTCATCGAAGGTCCTGTGTTGAACCGCACTCGACCGTGCGGTCAGGCTCGCTCCCGCGTTGGGCGCCTACGCCCGCACGGAGGTCTGGGCGGCCCAGCGGGATCAGATCCGCGACGCGATCCTCACTCGCGGCTGGAGCGAGCGACGCCAGGCCTACGCCCAGGCGTTCGACTCCGACGCGCTTGACGCCGGTGTCCTGCTCATGCCGTTGGTCGGCTTCCTGCCGGCGCCAGACCCTCGCATGCGCTCGACAATCGAGTCCATCGCCGGTGAGCTCACCCAGGACGGGCTCGTGCTGCGCTATGTCAATGACGAGGGTCACAACGCCGATGGACTCACCGGCAAGGAAGGCACCTTCGTAATCTGCTCGTTCTGGCTCGTTGGGTGCCTGGTCCTCGCAGGCGAGCTCGAGCGCGCGGAGTCGCTGTTCGATCGTCTCATCGGGTACACGAACGATCTCGGCCTGCTCGCCGAAGAGGTCGACCCCGCAAAGGGCGAGTTGCTCGGCAACTTCCCCCAGGCATTTAGCCATATCGGACTGATCAAAGCCGCGTGGCGGATCGATGAGGCGCGCCGGGCGGCCAGCGCGCGGCCAACGCAGGCGGGCGCGGGGCGTGAGCCGACCACGACGTGACCCCGTTGGCGCGGGTCCCGGGAATCGCACGACCGTGCATCAGCACCACGCCCTGGTGCACGCACTTTTCGAGCGGCGCGGCGGCGCGCGCTTCGCCCTCTCCACCGGCGCGCCCAAGGGGACCCCGTGTTGCGGCGCCTTCTGGGGTGCGAGCAGCAGGCCGCCAATGTGCGGATGTTGCGCACGCGTTCGCGCCTCTCAGGCGCTGCGGCGCCCTTCGAACTTGCGCCGCGCGCTCGCTCCGGCCACACCCATGTGACCGCTTCTCACCGGCGGCTTGGAATCCACGTTCGCCGGACGTCCGTGACGATATGCGTGGGTCTGTCCGGGTGCAGGGGCGTGTCCGCAGCATCTTCGTAACCCGCCGGTATCCGCCGAACGAGCCCGATGAACCTTGCTCCACCGGGTTGCGAGCGCGAGCCAGCCCGCTCGCGAGGGCGTCGGCGACTGGCCAGCCAAGACCATTGCGACGGGAGGGTGGCAACAGGGTGGCAACACACCACCCCGCACCAACCGCAAAACGTTCGGGGGCGAAACGGCCGAAATTGGCTTGACCTGGCCCCTCGGCGGCAAGGACCGCAACGGGCCACAAACGCCGCGGCGTCCTCGTAATGAAGGGGTCCGCGGTTCGAGTCCGCGCGTCGGCTTTACAGCAGCCCCGCTCAGAACTGGCTGTCATTGGGCCTGGCTTGGTCAGGAGAGGCCCGAAGAGGCCATCCACTCTCCCCGTCGGCCCCCGGTCGTGGTCGATGGACGACCGCCACAACATCAGCCTTCGCGCCGCCCCCAAGCGATCGAGGCTGACTGAAACAGGCACTCGGGCGCCGCGTTATGGATCTTGCGCCACGCCGACGACGCCCGTCGACTGCCAGGGGCGTGAGGAACAACAACGCAATCCCGTTCTCAGAGGGAATCAAAAGCGACGCGCGCCAATCCTTACCATCGACCCTGGTGGGATCGACTTCGGCGCGAGATGCTGAGTCAATGGCCGCGAAGCGGATCGAAACGCATGCCTCGGTGTTGACGTTCGAGGGTGAACGGGTACGCAAGCGGAAGAAGGCGGTCCGGTTCCCCTTCATGGACCTCAGCACTCCGGAGTTACGACTCTCCGCATGCCACAACGAGGTGGATCTCAACCGCCGCCTTGCTCCTGACGTCTACCTCAGAGTCGACGAGATCCGCGATGCGGCAGGGGTTCTCGTCGACGCCGAGGTGGTCATGCGGCGTCTTCCGGACCAGCGCTGTCTCGCAACCCTGGTGACATCCGGAGCCAACGTCACGGACGACCTCACGCACATCGCGCACCTGCTCGCCGCCTTTCACACGACGGTGGGACGCGGGCCGGTGGTGGACCGGTCGGGAACTCCGGACGGGCTTCGTGACCGGTGGGACGCGGACCTCGACGAGTGGGAACCGCTCGCCAACGAGGTTCTCGGCTGTCCGACGCTCGATCGCGAGCGGTCACTGATCCATCGCTACATCGCCGGTCGGACTGATCTTCTGACACGACGTGTCGAGGGTGGCCACATCGTCGACGGTCACGGGGACCTCCTGTCCGAGGACATCTTCTGCCTGCCCGATGGACCACGGATTCTCGACTGTCTCGAATTCGATCCCCATCTCCGCTATGGCGACGAGTTGGCTGACGTGGCCTTTCTGGCCATGGATCTCGAATCGCTGGGGAGGCCCGACCTGGCGGAATTCTTCGCACGGACGTACCAGCAACTCGCCGGGGACCACGCCCCGGCAAGCCTGCTGCACATCTACATCGCGCAGCGCGCCATGGTGCGCTCCAAAGTCGCATGTCTTCAGGTTGTGCAGGGTGACGTCGGTGCGGTTGCGTCCGCGCGTTCGCACCTCGCGCTCTGCGTCCGGCACCTCGACTGCGCCCGCCCACTCGTCGTCGTCGTTGGCGGCGCACCTGGGACCGGCAAGTCGACTCTCTCAGCACGGCTGGCGGCGGCCATGGGTTGCGTGCACCTTCGCAGCGATGACGTCCGTCGCGAGATCGGCACGGTGGGTCACGAGCAACGAGGGAACCGTGATGCCCTCGACGAGGGACTCTATGCGGCGGAGGTCACACGCCAGACGTACGCCGCGTTGATGGATCGCGCGGAGTTGCTCCTGCACGGCGGATTCTCCGTCGTGCTCGACGCCACGTTTGCAGCCGTCGGATACCGGCGCGACGCGCGGCACATCGCGGACGAGACATTCTCCGATGTCGTGGAGCTCGAGTGTCACGCTCCGACGGATGTGATTCGCGCGCGGGTGCTGGAGCGGGAGCGGCGGCGGAACGACCTCTCTGAGGCCGGTCCGACCGTTACGCCCACGCTCCAGCGCCGCCAGCAACCCTGGCCGGAGGCGCATCCGATCGACGCCACCCTGCCGGAGGACGCACAGCTCGTGTGCGCCCTGCACCATGTCAGCGAAGCGCCGGTGCCCGCGGATCGACGTTGACCTGACACGGGAGGGTGCCTGGTGAGGCCAGCACGGCCCCACCTCGCGCGATCTCCTCCGCACAGGCCAACTCGGCCCGGCGCCAACGAGCCTGTCCCCAGCCGCGCGGCGGTGCCCTGAGACGCGCCCCGCGGTGACTGACGCGATGATCGGTGTTCGGGTCCGCCGCGCAGCGACACGATGGCGGTCATGGGTCGCGCGCGGCGGCGGCGGCCAAGCTCTGGGTCGGAGACCCATCGCCACGCCCCATTCCCGAGTTCGAAGCGGCAACGGACTGCCAACGCACCACCCGGCGCCAACCGCAAGACGCGAGGGGGCGAGACGACCGAAATTGGCTTGCCCGAGGCCGTCAGCGCCACGGACCGCAACCAGCCGCAAACGCCGCGGCGTCCTCGCAATGAAGGGGTCCGCGGTTCGAATCCGCGCGTCGGCTTCAAGAAACCCCGCTATGACCGGGTATTGACAGCCCGTTCGCTGATTCAGGAGAGATCTCGGGTGGTCACTTGGTGGCATTGGCAAACCCCTGGTAAGCCCTCGGCTGCACAAACGACCACGGGTTCCGCACCTCTCGAGTACCTCCTGGGCAACAACGGCCAACTCTCTGGCGTAGCGGCGTTGCCGCCCTGTCGATCTATCGTCGCGAACCTTGGCTTAGACGGTCAGGCAATCGCTCGGCCAGTTGGTTGACGCCCCCGGACTGAGCCCCAAGCGTCCGATGGCGGCCACCGCCGACGAGCTCCCGCAGAGGCAGAGCACCGGGGCACTCACACCCCGCGTGCAGCCGACGGCGCTATGCGAGCCCATGCGCCGCGACATCGATCGGGCGACAGGCGCTTGCAGGCCCGCCGCCGGAGCCCGTGCGCGCCGCAGGAGGCACGGGTGCCTTGTGCGTATCAGCCCAACTTCTCGCAACGAGCGTGATCTCGCAGCCGATGGTGCGCTCTCGCTGCAAGGTCGGGTGTTGACGGCCGGGTACCCGTTGAGGTCAAGTACCTCTACGCTGCAACACTTCGGCTGACCGCGGTGTACCGGTATGGAGCCGGCGGAGCGTGGTCGCGGATGTACGCCGGATTGCAGCGGTCGCGGACTCGCATCGTTGGTCTGCGTTCGTCGACGAGCCTCCCTCGACGGCCCCCGCGAGACCGCACAGCATCAACACACCCGACGACTGGAGAGGACATGCGACGCGACGTCGAGTTCAATGCCGAAGGGGTCACGCTTCGCGGCTGGCACTACGTGCCGTCCAAGGGCAAGAAGAGGTTCCCGACGATCGTCATGGCCCACGGCTTCTCGGCCACCAAGGAGATGTACCTGGACCGGTTCGCGGAGGCCTTCGTCGATGCCGGCTTCGGTGCGCTTGTCTTCGACAACCGCAACTTCGGCGCCAGCGATGGCGAGCCACGCCAAGAGATCGACCCGTGGGAGCAGGTCGGTGACTACCGCCACGCGATCACCTACGCCCAGACGCTCAAGGACGTCGATGCGGACCGGATTGGTATCTGGGGCTCCAGCTATTCCGGCGGGCACGTCATCGTTGTCGGCGCAATCGACCGCCGGGTCAAATGCGTCGTCGGGCAGGTGCCGCTGGTCAGCGGCCACCGCAACGCGCGACGCATCGTCCGGGCCGACTTCGTCGATGCCGTCGGTGCGATGTTCGACGAGGACCGCGCCAGCCGCTACGCCGGAAAGCCACCCGCGATGATCCCCGTCGTCGACGCGGATCCGATGGCGGCCTCGGCACTCCCGACCCCGGACTCATGGACATGGTTCAGCGAGACCGGTAATACCCGGGCGCCATCCTGGAAGAACGAGGTAACGCTCCGCAGCGTCGAGATGTTTTGGGAGTACGAGCCGGGCGCGTACCTGCCCTACGTCTCGCCGACACCGTTCTGCATGATCGTCGCCCGCGGCGACTGGCTGACGATCTGTGACCTCGCCATCGAAGCCTACGAGAGCGCCCGCGAGCCGAAAAAGCTCGTGATCCTCCCCGGCGGGCACTTTGATGCCTACGTCGCTGGATTCGACAGCGCATCGGGGGCCGCGACCGACTGGTTTGTCCAGCACTTGATGCCCTGATGGCCACCACCGTGGGGTGCCGGCGTCGCCCCCCGGACACCATAAGTGACGACCGGCGCGACTCGGCGCACCCGTACACGGAGACCGCATATGGATACGCAGGCCGTCCTCGATCATCATCTCGCGGCGTTCGGTGCCGGCGACGTAGATGAGATCGCCAAGGACTACACCGACGAATCGGTGCTGATTCACCAGCAGGGCGTCGTCGTGGGTCGGGATGCGATTCGTGAGACGTTCACCGACATCTTTGCCGGGCCATTCGCCCCGGGTACCTACGAGTTCACAATGGACCTGACCGCCGTAGAGGGCGAGACCGCATACATCGTCTGGCATGCGCGCTGCGCACAGGTCGATATCGTCTTGGGCTCGGACACGTTCATCGTCCGCAATGGGAAGATCGCCGTGCAGACGTACGCACTTAAGGTCGAGGAACGCTGAGCCCCGGCGGTGCGCCGGTAGCCGTGACGCTGTCGCACATACGCCGGTACCGGGAACAACCCGAAGGGCCCGACTGCGCGAGGTAGAGTTGCCCGACATGCCCGCGGCGTCTGGTGTTCTGACGCAGTCGGGCCCCCGCGGCCACGGTGCGCGCGACTAGGTGTTGCGCCGCCGGGGCGGCCGTCCGCCGAGCTCGGCGCGCATCGGTAAAAGGCGCGGCCAACGCCACGGTGGTCACTCCGGTCCCTTGCGACGCGGTCGTGTTCCGTGGCGGTAACGGTACCGTCGTAGCCCAGCTGGTAGGCCACTTCACGGGGTGTGACCAGGTCATCGATCAGCACGCCAGCGGACGGTCGGCGATGTACTCCCCCGATCGCGCGCACGCCGGCATCCGTCAGCGGGCCGCGGGCGATGATCCGGAATGCGACGCGTTTTGGGGTAGGCGGGGACAAATCCGGCGAACTTGCGCGCCCCCCCGGCATCGGAAGATGAGCATCGACACCGCACAGGGCCCCGCGAATCGGCACGCCGCCAGGTCGCGGGGTGATCTCGTGACCGCGTCGACCTTGTCTGCCCATGTGGTTAGTCGTGTCAACGCGCGGCCGCGGTCCAACCGCACCTCCCGGAGGTGGCAACGGGGTGGCAACACACCACCCTGCACCAACCGCAAAATACTAGGGCGCGAAACGGCCGAAATTGGCCTGTCCTAGATGATCGGCGCCACGGATCGCAACCAGCCACAGACGCCGCGGCGTCCTCGTAATGAAGGGGTCCGCGGTTCGAATCCGCGCGTCGGCTCTCACTCCGTCACCGGGTGTGATCAGGTCATCGGTCTAGTGCTGCCCAAAGGAGATCCGGCGGACGTCGGGCGCCGCGAGTTCTGCCCACCGAGGCCGCCGCGCCGGCGCAAGGACCGCTCACGCGGCTGGCCCCTGGGGAGCGCCGTCGGGACGCACACAGGGCCGGCATCTCAGGTGACCTCCCGTTTGCCACGGTGCCCTAGGTGGTCGCGCTGCGGGCCGACGTCCGCGCCTGCTCATACAGGTCCACGATTTGCGCGGCGATCCGTGGCCACGTCATGGATCCCGCAACCACGCTTCTGCGAGCGTTGGCGGACCGGAGCGCACGCTCCGCCGGATTGCTCACGGCCGTGACAAGCGCATCGGCGAGCGCGGCCTCGTCATCGGGCGGTACCAGCCAGCCCGCGCGGAACGGCGACCGCGGGTTCGCGTCGATGAAGGTAGGGGGCCCGTGCACATTGCACGCGATCGGCGGCACCCCCATCGCCATTGCTTCCACATAGACCTGACCGAACCGCTCGGCCACCGAGGGAACCGCCAACAGATCCGCAGCCGCGAGCGCGGCCGGGAGCTCGTGCTGCTCGCGCCAGCCCGCGAGGAAGATCTCATCGCGAAACGGTGACGCCGTGGCGGCGTCCGCCGGATGCTCACCCTCCCACTCACCCTGGGCGCCACCGATGAAGATCAGCGGCACGGGTCGAGCCAACCGCGCCTGGGCCCGGGCGTGCGCCCGAACCAGAAGTGCCGCCCGCTTGACCGCCGTGAACCGACCAACGAACAGCACGATCATCGCCCCTGGCGCCTCGATCGCGGCGAGGTCGGCAGGCTCGTAACGGACCGACCCCGGACGTTGGTCGATGGGCGTCCAGCCCCGGGGGTCCTCAACGAGCCATCGACGCCAATGGGCCCGCCGCACGGACGGAGAGGACCGCCGCGGTGCGAAGAGCGTTGGATCGACCCCGTTCGCGATGACCGCGATGCGCTCCCTTGGCACACCGAGGAGTCGGACGGCGTCGCCGGCCGCGGCCGCGGTCGCGGCAATCAGCCAGGTCGAGGCGTGGGCCCACTCGCGCATCCGCTCTCGCCAGGCCATGCCATACGGCCATGACGCACCGCGTTCGATGGCCTCAAGCATGAGCAGTTCGGTGCCGTGCAGGTGCGTCACACGCGGGAGCCGTGGCGCGAGCCGCGCGATCGCCGCGTGGGCCGGGGTGAGGTGGTGAAGATGAGCGATGGTGACGTCGTCGAGGACCCCCTCGGCGCCGAGGATGCGCACCCATGCAGAGATCAGGTACTCGGCGGTTGCGTCGTCGAGCGCCGCGAAGACCCGGTCTGGCGCCCCGGGGCGCTCCTCGTAGGACGGGTGCATGGGAATCCAAGCGGCCTGCGGCGCCGTGGAGCGCGCCGCCTCGTCGTAGGGGACCGCGACAACGTCCGTGACGTCGCCGAAAAACGTGGCTGCGTTCCCCGGCGCACCCGGCGGGCCGAGCGACCCGGTGACGACCTTTACGCGCCATCCCCCAAGTGCGAGGGGGAGCGTCCGGGCCAGGGACCGCACGACTTGGGAGGAGCCGCCACGCGGAGAGAAGATCAGCACGTGCATGGCCGTGGGCATGGTTGCTCCTCGTCAGGCGCGCGGCCGCGTGGTCACTCTCCGCGCAGCAAGCGATGACCAAGAGCCAGCGTGGTCAGTTCACCAGGGAGGAGCATATCTCGACAAAGCCGATGATCCAGGTGATCATCATCACGATTGGCCAAGACTCGGCGGGGAACCCCTTCATCCAGGATAGGTCCGCGCAACCGCTTACCCCCGGTCAGTGCATCATCCCTCAGGCGAATCGCATGTCGACCGTCTTTACGGGAACCACTCGGTGCCCGTGGGGTCTATCACAAGCGAGCCGCAGCAATCTCGGCTTGAGGACCGGCCGTAGAGCCAGCGTCAGCATGAGGCTCGGGGAGTAATCAAGGAGGTTGGCAACATCTGCCGCATAGCGAGTGTGCTCGGGGCCCCGCGCCTGACGGGAAGCTAGACAGGCCTCATTCTCTTCCGATCTGCAAGCGACCGAGTGGCAACCGGTGGGCAACACACCACCCGGCACCGACCGAAAAACGCCGGGGGACGAAACGGCCGAAATGCGCCTGCCCTCGACGGCCAGCGCCACGGGCCGCAGCCAGCCACAAACGCCGCGGCTTCCTCGTAATGAAGGGGTCCGCGGTTCGAATCCGCTCGTCGGCTTTTCCCAGGTCACCGGTGATGAAGGGGTCGGCGGGTCCGGCCCGACGTCACGGTTCGGCGGTCATGCGCTGATGGCGACCTCGCCTGAAGCGATGTTGGGCGCGCCGACCGTGAGGTCAGGCAATTCCCGGGCGATCCACTCGCGGGCAACCTCGCTGGACCGCTCAGTCCCCTCGACCCTGTCGTAGACCGTGACCGAGACGGCTTCGTCGGCGCCGGTCCGGACCAGGTACCTTCGATCTCTCGCAGGGCCTCGCTCACCTCATCTGCGTGGCGCACAAGCCCATCAACCAGGCCGGGCGCGCCCGAGTAATAGCGGAATGTCGCGTGCATCGGTTCCTCCAAGGGGTTTGGAGTCGGCCGGGGGGTGCTCGGTCCCGCCACGGGAGACGAAGGCGAGCCTCCGATGACCACGACTGGCCGGCAACACGATGACGTGACAACAAGAGGTGTCCGTCTCGCTGGTAGGAGTCCGTCGGCTGGACCGCCCCCCAAGGTGGATCTTGAACGCCGACGAGCGCTTCGGTCCACCGAGCGACGCGGGTGCTTTTCGGAGCGGGACGGGTTCAGTCGCCTGAAGGCTGATGCTCCGTTCGCCTCGTTGGCAATGTTGGACCGTCTGTCGGTGACCCCATCTCAACGAGCGCGGCCACTGCCTTGTCGATCCGCTTCGAGCGTGTCTCGGGCTTCTTGGCACGCTCGATTGCAAGCACCTGTTGCCGCTTTCGACTGTGGCTCAGGCGGTCGTAGGCGGCGCGAGCGAGGGGATTGGTGTCGAGGGCGTGAGCGAAGTCCGCGGGCTCGACCACCACCCTCGGCTCCGTATCGAGCTCGACCTCGACCTCGACCAGATCGCCGATCACGACCCCGGCTGCCCGGCGGTTTGCGTTGCTCAGCCCCAGCAGATAACGGCCACGCATGATCGCAACCCTGCTTTTCCACGAATGCCTGTTGATCGTGATCGTCACAGCCGGCCGCTTGCCCCCGCCGAGTGCCTCAACAACCTGCTCGGGGATCTCCAGCCCCCTCATGGGTTCTGGGGGCTCCACCAGGGCTCGAAACCTCATGATCTGCTCCTGCCGTCGTGCGTCAGCCTGCGCTATGTCCAGCCCATTCGCAGCCGCTGCGTCGTTCCTCCAACGATCGCATGCCGTGGGGTTAATCGCCTCGTGCCTCCCGTGCGGAGGGGTTGATCACTCCTGGGACGGATCGACCCCTAGCCCGTCACGCCGCCTCGCGCTCTGCGCCGGAGCATCACGATCAGGTATGCGACGACGAGCAGGTTGACGACCAGCCCGCCGGCCTTCAACAGGCTCGGACGATGCGCGAGCTCCCAGACCTCGAGCGGGATGAAGATCGCTGTTGCGATCACCGTCAGGTACTCCGCCCAGCGGCGTCGGCGCCGTAGGCCATTGCACCGACCCCGATCACGAGGAGTTGCCTCGGCGTCAGGGCCGCGGCGCGATTGACCAGTCGAGCGACCACCACGTGCCGAGACGGATCAAGGCCGAGGTCGTTCGCCCAGTCGCGCAAGCGTGCCGCCCAATTCGTATGGGTGTGCACCGACAAGACCGCACCCACAGCGAGCAACAGCAATCCACGAGCAAGCCGCTCGATTGCAATCAGTCGGAGCACGATGTCGCTACGCCCGCTGGAAGGCGCGGGGTTCGGGTTGTCGGCCATGCGATCGGGTCCTCTGGATTGCATGTCGACCGGGTGCCGCGACCGCGCGGGTCGTCGGCCCACAGGGTTCATGACGGAATCATGCGGTGGGCGTCGGGCGACCGCAACGGGTGCCGACGCACCACGGGACCCGGCACGACCGGCGGCGCCAGCGTGATGGTGCCGACCGAGTGCGGCGATTCGTGCCCGTAGACCCGTTCACTGGGTGTGGTCAGGTCGATCGCCGGCGCCGCGCCGTCGAGACTGAGCTGCTCAGAATCCTCGGGCGCGGCGGATGCGAGCTCCGCAAGCACGCGCAGCACCTAAGCCGGAGCGCTGACGGCTCGCTCACCCCGGTTCACGACGGTGAGGCTACCCGCTGCCGTATCCGGCCCTCCGTTGATGACGAAGTCCGGCACGTCGCACCGCTTCGCAGCCGCGCTGCAGGACAGCCAGACCGTAAGCTGGCTGCTCGACAGCACGCGCCAGGAGGCCTGCAATGAGCGTTGTTGATCACCGCGCCCGAACGGGCGTCCTCGGGCTCGCCGTCGGCCTCGCGATCGGCGCCGGTGCCGTTGCGGTCGCCACCGAGGCGCTCCCAATCACTCATGATGTCGTTACTAGAATGCCGGACCACGTCACACAATTCGCTCCTGAGGATCGGAAATGCCAACGGCTCGTGCCCAAAGGGGCAGACGGCGATCCGCTTCAACGCGACCGGTCCGCGTGGCTCGACCGGCGTCCCGGGCGCGCCAGGGGCCGCGGGAGCGGCCGGGCCGGCCGGGCCGGCCGGTCCGGCCGGGCCGGCCGGAATCATCGATGGTCTTTCGTCTGGTTCGTCGCCGGTCCCCTGCTACAGCGGAATGTTGTGTTCGAACGGCTCCGTGACGCCGGGTGGTGGCTATGGGCCCACATGGTCGATTCAACTCACGACCGCCGCCCAGTACGGCCCGTGGGCATGCAGCATCAGCTTGAGTACCGGCACCACCTTCAGCTACGACTGCTCCAGCCCGGAGACGGGCGCATCAGCGCCGATCGTCATCTGGTGGGTCAAGGCAGGCTAACGGTGGGTGCTGATCGGTCCGTGCACCAACGGCCATGCAGGTCGTGTAGCGCCCCGTGGCCGTCCGTTCGGAGCAGCTTCGAGGCACTCGTGTCCGCGGCGGGTCGTTGTCGCAACATCCTTAAGAAAACAGCCAACAGCATGACTGGCGCTCAGTACGCGTCGCATCTGTGAAGGTCGGCATCCGCAATGGCCAGGGCCCTCAGCCGCATGTTGTCGCTCGAGGCAGGTGCGGTCATCAAGTCCAAGAACGCCTGATGGCTTGGATACCAAATGCCGATGGCCTCATCGATGTCTTGGCTGCCGATGACATGCCCCAGCACCTTGGTCCGCCATAGGATCTTGCCGCCCACTTGCATCAGCAGTGCGTCAAGAACTGACATGTAGTCGGTGTACAGGGCGGATTCAATCGGTCGTCGCAACACCTCGAGAAAGAGGTGATCGATGACGGTTCGGGAGCGTCAGGAAGCGGTCCGCGCGATGCGGGGTCAGATGTGGTCGCCTGGTCGGCCGTCCACAGCTCGGCGCGAGGATCGGGTGCGCTTCTGGGAGGCGATCGCTCGTGGGGTATCGACGGAGGATGCCGCCGCAAAGGCCGGGGTGTCCGCGCCGGTCGGCTCGAGATGGTTCCGGCAGGCTGGCGGAATGCCACCCATCTCGCCGGCCCCGGTATCGGGGCGCTATCTGTCTTGTTCCGAACGCGAGGAGATCGCGATCATGCACGC
>Ga0307373_10008922_pt1 | contig 15128 bp, 10 predicted proteins | sample OX2MG_FD_202534 | JGI IMG/M metagenome (GOLD analysis project Ga0307373, IMG submission 202534) | Soil microbial communities from Risofladan, Vaasa, Finland - OX-2 | ecosystem: Environmental > Terrestrial > Soil > Coastal area > Acid sulfate soil | place: Finland: Risofladan, Vaasa | collected... | reverse complement strand
TTCGAGATGCTACAAAAGCGAGCGCGGCGCGGGCTGGCTGATCCCGCCGACGCAATGCTCACGCAGGATCGTGACCGCTTCTTGCAGCGGCGAGGCGCTGAAGTCAACGGTCATGAGCGGGTGTTCCACAAGAGCCTTCACGACCGCAGCGCGGGAGTTTTCCGGCAGACTGCCCAGCAGACGCGCCGTGCGGCAGAGCTTGCCCGGATACTCATAGAAACAATCGATTGCAAAAGCGGCGGCGGAGCGACTGAGCGCGCCGATCCCATAGCTGATCAGGCGTGCGCTGCTCTCCAGAATGCAAGTCTGCTCGAGCCGCTGAAAACTGGTGTCGGGCGCGCTCAACAGGCGTTCCAGCGACGCCGGGTCCGCCCTCTCGATGAGATAGCTCAGCGTACCCACGGTCTCGGCTCTCTTTCGGAACGGCGGCCGGGCCAGTCGATTCGCCAGCGTAACGGCCGTGGGTATGAACCGTTCCAATTCCGCAGCCGCATCCCATTCCCACAGATAGTCCGAGAGGTGATCGATGAACTTGCGCCGGTAGTCCGGAGGAACGCTGGCAATCAGGTCGGGAATCGCCAGCGCCTGGACGCGCACGAAGCGCCATTTTGCCCGACCGACGCGTTCGGGCATTAGACCGCATTCCCAGGCCTGATCCCGGAGCAGCACCAGGAGGTCGAGCGCGTCTTCGGGCAAAAGAGTGTTCCAGTCGATAGCGTTGAGGATAGCCGCCAGGGAAGGGAAACTGCCAACGCTCTCCCAGGCGCGCAGCGCGAGTTCATCCCAATCGATCACCGACTCCACGCGGTTCAGCGCCCGATTCAGCCCATCCAGGCTAATGCCTACCAGGTCGGGAATCGCTTTGGCTGGCGGGGATTTGAATCTCCATCCTCGATATCGTTCCGAGGCATACTGTAAGCCGGTCGTAAGATAATCGACGGGAACACCTCGCTTGAACTCCCGGAGAAGAACGACCATCCAGTAAAGATAATGCGTGTCCGGCGCGAGCCCGTCCATCTCCTCTAAGACTCCGGAATCGAATGCCGCGGGATCGCGCGTATAAGCGCCGGTCTCGATCAGCGCTGTCAGGAACCTCAGCCGCCGGTCGAGCGGCCGGCCGGCAGCCAGCCTCAACCACTGCAGCGCCAATCCCGCGGGGCAGAGAGCAACGAACCGGGCGATGGCGGCCCGCAGGTCCTCTCGACGGTGGAGGCCGAAGCCGAAGTGGAGCGCGTTAAACTGACGCCAGCCGGACCACGAGAGACCTCGCAGCGCCGCAGCGAAATCACATTGAATGTCCGCCGGCAGCGGACACCACGTGACCCCTTCGGGAGCGCCGACGTACTGCGCCTTTGCGGGGTCAACAGCGGGCCGGAGGCGGGTGAGAATCGTTTCGTCATAGCCGGATCGGCGCAGTTTCTCGATCGCCTCCGTCAACCAGGGCGTCAGCTTAATCAGCGCCGGCGTCGGACTTCGCCTTCCGCAGAGATACGGCCGCAAGTCCACCGGAGATGGCGCAGTCGGCGTCGGCGGATGATATTTCGTCCCACGATAAGCGCGTGGATGCGCGGCGGTGGGACGCGCCGCCCGATCCTGCGGTTTGCTTAGATGAAGCGGCGGAAGCACTCCCTCTGGCCGGCTGTCATCGGGCACGGTCTCCAGGAGGATAAGAAGCAGATGATAAAGAGTCTCCGCATTCGCCTCTTTCACCTTAGCCAGCGCGTCCCACGATGCCAACAGCCGTTCCTGCCCGGGGACGAGCGAGCCGGGTTGTGGAAGAGGCGCATCGATGATTTCGTAGGGCGGGTGATTCGCTTCAGACGCGGCCGCAGTCGCGTTCCCTTCCGCTGCGACGTCGTCATCGTCGGGCGGGCGAATACTCGCCGGGTTCCACGCCACCCGGCGCCGGCTGAACCGCGCCCGGAGCCCCTCGGGCCTTCGGACAATGCTTAGAAGTAGATCCATGGGATATTACCAATTGGCGGCTGCCAAAACGTTGCGCTTCTTCTCCGAAAATTGCCGTTCTCCCGCCATCGTCGCGATAAATCCTTCGGACCGATAGATTTGCGCCAGCCGGATCGACTTACATCATAGCTGCTTCACGATTGTCATCGCTCCGATGGCCACAGGCGCAGAGGCCCGCGCTACTCATGATATCGGTGGCGCAGGCGTCTCTGCCTGTGTCCCGCTGCACAGGAGCGGAGGCCTCTGGGCAGCCTCGTGTATATGTCTTACGGTGAGAAGGAATGAATGATGCATCGCCGCCAGCCCCAACTTCACGCCCGGCGTATAAGCCGGCTGCATCGTCGAGCGGAGCACAGCCCCGACGCCACACCGCTCACGCCTCGGAACTCCGGAAGCGGATTCACGCTGATAGAACTGCTGGTCGTCATTGGGATTATCGCTGTTCTTGCCGCAATCCTGCTTTCGGTTTTTGCCGCAGCCCGGGAGAAAGCGCGGCAGTCAACCTGCACCTCCAATCTTCATCAGCTCGGCCTGGCCGTCCGCTTGTACCTGGACGACTATGATCAAAACCGGCCTCCTCGAGTTCAGGCGCTGGTGGACGGCGGCTTCATACGCAGCCCCGGGATCCTCCTTTGCCCGGATGACGTTACCGGGAATTGGGGCGGCATTCAGTACGAAAGAGATACAAAGCCAGGCGGCCCGCCGCAAACGACTCAGTTCTCGTACATCACCCCGTTTGAGGCGTCCTGGGAGCCGTGGTACTGGGACGCCCTTAAGCGCTCCAGCGGCGCGGGATGGGCGGCGTGCGATTTGCACGGCTCCGGCTCGCCCGACTATGCCTGGCCTTCGATTCTGGACTACCAGGGTCTGGTGCTCAGGCTCTTGATGGACGGCTCGGTGGTACGGCGCCACGTATTTCAAAAGGTCTTTAAGAATGGAACTCATGAGATGGATCCGTGGTGGCTGCTCTCGGACGATCCGCCGGCGCACCGAAAACCCGATCCGGTTACTGGCCTGTTTTACATTGGTGGGAGGACGCTGCTCTCGACCGAGCCGGCGCCCCGGCCGGTACCAACGGCGGCGCAGCGATGAACCGAACACGATTGACACTTAAGGCAGTCCTCGTTGGAATGGCGTTAACAGGGCCGGTTGCCGTGTACGCTGGCTCCATCCTATCATTTGGGGTCGGCGCCCTGAGCGGTTACGCCCTCACCCGGTACGCCCTTTCGACGCTCTTAACCGGTTCCATATTTGGCCTGGTCGCCGGGATTGTCTGCGGCGTGACGGGATGCCGGGGCTGGCGCAGCGCACTCTGGTCCGGAGGCGTTATCTTCCTGATTATCGCGATTTTGGTGCTTGTGTTGGCAGGATTCGTTCAGCCGCTGGCGCCGCAGCGGGTTCCCGCCACGTTTTACTCAGTACTTCTGGCTGGGCTGACCGGCATAGTTGTGGGATATTCTACTTCGCGCCTCGCGCGCGACTGGGAGAGACGCGCCCCGGCCGCGAGGTCAAGGCCATCTTCAGGTGATTTACCGGCGCCGGCGAATTCACACCGGTATAGGATATGATGACGGGATGCGGCCGCCCGAACGGGCGGCGCGGACGAGGAGGTTTATCTGACTTTGTCTCAACTTACTTCCTGGACGTTCGTCTCCCGCTATGCGGGCGCTCGCGAGCACTTCCCGTGGCGCCGCCCGTGGTAAGCTTCCTGCGGCTGGATTCAGACGCGCCGGGCGCAAGCGGCGAATCGGAACCGGCCCCCGATTCACGCGAGTCGTCGAGCGAACGGCTGACGGCGTCGATGCTGCACGATCGGTATCTTCAGAGCGTGTTCCGATTTGTCTCCTACCGGCTTTCCAACCGGAGCGACGCGGAAGATGTGACTGCCGAAGTCTTCGAGGCGGCGTTCGCGGGTCTTCAGCGGTTCCGCGGCGATTGCGATCCGTACTTCTGGCTTCTGGGAATCGCCCGGCGCAAGATCGTCGATCACCTGCGCCGCCGCATCCGCCGGCGGGAAACGTTGGCCTCTGAACTGTCCGAAAATGGCACAATCGAGGACGCCGCCGACATGGCCGCTTCTGAGGCTGCGCCTGAACCGACAGAGGCGCGAGATGAGATCCGGCGACTCATGAGTGAATTGAATGAGGATCAGCGAGTGGCGCTGCTATTGAAATACGTGGAGGGGCTTTCCACATCGGAGGTTGCCATCGTGATGAAACGATCCCCCGCGGCCGCCAACAGCCTCCTCCAACGGGCGCGCGCTTCGCTTTTCGAGCGCGGCAAAGATTTCTTTTTAAATCCGGATGCTGAGAGGGACGACGATGCGCGTTGACTGGATCCCACGAAAACCAAGACCTGAATATCCGAGTTCCGATGCGCGGGACTCTCGGGAGCGACGGATTCAGACGCTGTTGACCGACGCCTACCCCGAACGAATGGCATCCCCGGCGCTCTATGCGAGGGTGGCTGCAGCGGCTCAGACGTGCGAAACCGCCGGCGGGGCCCGATCCACTTCGCACCGCAGGGCCCTTCGCGTCACAGTGGCGCTTCTCGCGCTGGCGGCCGCTCTCGCCGTACTAATTTCATCGACTCCGTCATGGGTTGGCGCCGCGGTTCTCCGGCGCGCGCAGACGGCGCTCGACCACGCGGCACGCATGGAGAGTGTCACATGGTCAGTGGCGCCCGGTGGTAGCCAAAAGATCGTCTCGCAAACCTGGACGCAGAACGGCGACTGGCGGATTGAAGAACCGCAGCGCGTTCGGCTGTTTGCGAGCGGTCGTCTCTGGATCTATGACCGGGCCTCCAGGCGCCTCACGGTTCAGTCGCTGAGTCGATTTGTTACTTACCCTTCCTCCGGGTTCTCGCTCGGGGCGATACGCAGGGACGAGGATAGATGGGGCTGGGACCGGATTCGGGATCTTGGACAGTCTACGCTTGACGGGCGGCCTGTCGAGCGCGTCGCGATCCAGCGGCCGGATGAGGCGGCCCGCGAACTGCTCTTGGTGGATCGCGCCACAGACCTGCCAGTTGAAGCGCTCCTTCAGGTGGATCATCAGGGAAACTGGATCACCCAGTCCGTCACTCGAATGCGTTATCCGGCGCGGCCGATGCCGCGGACGCGATTTCAACCGCACTTTCCCGGCACGGCGTCCGTTTTGAATATCAATACAGCGAAGGCCGCGTGGCTTCGGCGGATCGCCGCAGGTCTGGCGCAACGGGTCGTCGGGAATCGAAAGATTGTGGTCCGGGACTTAGAGGTGAATGCGGACGGAATTGTCTTCGCGCTGTACACCATCGGCCGCCGCCTCAGTGACACGCGCCCGAGACTGACGGTCGATCTGAGCGACGAACGCCGCACGCGTTACGTGCGTCCCGAAGGATCGATCGCTCCCTTTACGCCCGACGTCCGAATCCGCGAAATTGCGCTGCATGGCGCCCAACTCGAAGCACAGATCTGGATTCCACTGGTCCCCCAAAATTCCACTCAGCCCGGAAGATATACCCTTACATTTCACACCCCCGCGACAGCGCCACAAACCGCGAATGCCGCCCCGTCGAGCATACGTTTCACCCTCCGGGCGTCGAGAACAGCCGGTGTCACTCCGCCGTATATGATCTGGATACCCGAGGACCCGAACGCAGACGATCTCGTTCACCTGGCGGCGTCACAGCGAGCCGAATTCTACCTGGCGAACCGGCGGTATTTACGAGCCGTCGCGCTCTTCCGACAGGTCATCGCTGAAGACCGCGTGAAGGCCTCCCGGTCCTTCAGCGCCATCCGAGATCCGCAGACCTGGTTTGGGTTGTACCAGGCTCTCGCCGGGCTCGGCCGCGAGGATGAAGCGTACCGGGCGCTGATCCAGGCCCGCGATGAGACGGATTTCCGTGGAAACAATGACCCCTGGCGGCAGATCGAGGCCGCCATCGCGGGAATGGACGCCTTCCGGAAAGGGAAGGCGCGTCCGCCGATTGAGATCATTTCCAATAAGGCAGCCCCGTCCGTCAACTTGTCGGATTTGGCGCCGGTCGGCGTGCCTCGGTACCGGTTGGAGGATCTGGGCGAAACCGGCGACCTCAACGTCAACGCCATGAACACGGCCGGAGAGGCGGCGGCAGAGACGCCGGATGGCCGCGGGGTCATTCTTCGCAATGGCACGGCGCAAAGGCTCCCAACCCTGGCGGGCGGCCATTTTCACCCCGTTTCCATGAACCGGGCAGGCGCGCTGGTCGGGTGGGCCGACACCGCGAACGGCGCCTGGCATGGATTTATGTATGATCACAGAGAGATGGTCGACCTCGGAATCGCAAGCGCTGACCCGGGCAGTCCAATCTCTATCAACGACGCGGGCGATATCGCGGGAACGACCCGGAGCGCGACAGGGAATTCCAGCGCGTTCGTGTGGCCCCGCGGCTCTGCAGCTCTCCTCGGCGTCAGGGGCCATTCAGAGGGCTGGAGCGTGAACCGCCTGGGGGTGGTGGCCGGCGCCTCCGATCAGCGTGCGGCTCTGTTCAGCCGGGGAGCGATCTTAGACCTTGGGACGCTGCCGGGCGGCGAAGCTGCGATGACGACGGTGATCAACGATCAGGGCGAGGCGGCGGGCATCTCGATTAGTCCCGGAGGCGTTGCCCGCGCCTTTATTTACACAAATGGCGCGATGACGCCGATCGGCGAGGGTGGAACTAAAACCTGGCCGCTCGCCATCAACAACGCGGGGGACGTGGTGGGCCACTACGATGGCGCGGGAACCGAACATGCGTTCCTATGGACGAACCATCGATTCGTGGATCTGGACACCGCCGCACCGCCGGGCTGGATTCTTTCCAGCGCTGAGCAGATTGACGACCGCGGCCGGATAGTGGGGACGGGCAGCTATTGTGGACGCGGCCATCTCTGGCGGCTCGATCCGGTAATGCAGTAGCGGGGCGATGATTCGAACAGGGGCGGTGTTTCACCCGCCCCTGCTCGAGGGAACCTATTTCTGGCTCGAGAGATAGGTGAGGAGCGTTGCGAGATCCTTATCGGAGAGACGCGACGCCGGGAATGGCGGCATCCGGCTGTGATGCTGAGCCGGCGTGCGAATCTGAACCGTTAACCACGCCTTGTCTTTCTTGCTGCCGATATGATCGAGCGAAATACGACCTGTCCCCACGCTCCCAATTTTGTGGCAGCGGCCGCAGTCCATCGCGAAGATCTGTTCGCCCGTCATGGCCTTGCCCGATGTATTGCCCATCATCGCGCCCTTGTTCGCGGGCGCTGCGGGCGCTGCGGTAGGCTTGTTCGGTGGATAGGTCGTCGGTGATGGTGTCTGCGGAGTATTACTGTTGGTGTTGCTGCCTCCGCAGCCTGCAAGAAATAGCGCCAGGCCGGCGAAGCAGACCGCGATGAACTGACCTCGAGCACGGGAAGCCCCCGCACTTAAACCGTGAATCATAGCTAACTCTCCTGGTTACCAGAAAGGAAACAGAGTGGTGAGGAACGCGCGTGATTTTGCCTGCGCGGTATCGCAGAATTATGCTCGAATGCCCACGGATCTGTAGTCGCCTCAGTCTTCAGAGGTATCGATCACGAAACCGTTCACGCAATCCAGCCGATCCAAAGCGCCGCTTGAGAAGTCATAAGCATGGTTCTCGGGCTGAAGCGGCGTCGATGAGAACAGTTTAACCGATTTCTTACGAGAGGAATGCTTCCGAATGGCTATTGAACAACGAACGGCTCGCGCTCTGGCAAGGTTGAGGATTCTCGCGGTGGGGCTTTTACTGATATTCGCCGGTATAACGCTCGGCAAACTTCCGACCGGGGCTCTCTGGTTCCGCAGTACCACCACGTTTCAAAGCAATCTTCCAACAGTCGTGGAGCGGATGCAAGATCTCTCGCGGCTGGAAACGGCTTCTTTTCACGCTGAGAAAGTCATCGCGGCGCGTGACACGGTCAATCCGCTGCCCCGGTGGCTGGCGGGAGACCAGGTGCTGCTGGTAGCGCATGGCATCGTCACCGCGGGGGTCGATCTTAAAACGATGAAGCCGTCCGATCTGCACGCGGAGGGCGATACCGTTTACGTCCACCTGCCGCGCGCAGCCATCTTTTCCACCCGGTTGGATGATCGGAGCTTCGTGTATGACCATCATCCCGGCCTTTTGACCGGCCCGGACGCCTCACTGGAAACCCAGGCACGGCAAAAAGCTGAAGAGGAGATTCAACAAGCTGCGATTTCGAGTCGTATTCTGGATCGCGCCACCACGAACGCCCAATCGACCATCGAACGGCTGCTCAAGCTGGCGGGAGCGAAGACGGTGGTTTTTCAGTAGATCGAAGGCCCGCGCTACAATGGAGAGAGGCCCTGTCGCGGGCCGGCACGCTATGTGTAAGGAGTATGGGAATGCAGGCGCCTCCATCCCCGGGCTACAGCCTGATCATCCGGGCCCGGTACCAGAACCAGGTGGGTATGCTGGGCCAGATCACGAGCATTATCGGCGCAGTGGGCGGCGATATCGCGTCTATCGACATCGTGGAGTCGGGCGGCGGGTTCGTCACGAGGGACTTCACGGTCCACGTTCGGGACACCGATCACGGCTTCAAGTGTGTCGAAGCGGTGCGACAGATTCCGGGTTTGCGGATTCTGAACGTGTCGGACCGCGTGTTCTTGCTGCACCTGGGCGGAACACTGGAGATTACTCCGCGGACGCCGGTTAAGACCCGTGATGATCTGATGATGGTCTATATGCCCGGGGTGGCGCGAGTGGCGCGGGCGATTCAGGAGGAGCGAGACAAGGTCTTCACGCTGACCATTCGCCGGAACCTGGTGGGCGTGGTGACGGATGGCAGCGCTGTGGTGGGCCTGGGTAATATCGGGCCGGAGGCGGCGCTTCCCGTCATGGAGGGGAAGGCGGTTCTGTTCAAAGAATTCGCCGGGGTGGACGCATTCCCAATCTGCCTGAACACCCAGCGGCCGGATGAAATCGCCGCCGCGATCAAAGCCATCTCGCCCATTTTCGGCGCCATCGATCTGGAGGGAATCGCTGAACCGGGCTGCTTTGAAGTGGAACGGCAGGTTCAGCAGGATCTGGATATTCCCGTATTTCATGGCAGCCGGCATGGCACCGCGGCGCTGGTGCTGGCTGCGCTCATCAATACCTGCCGTCTCACAGGCAAGCCGCTGGAATCGGTGCGGGTGGTCGTCTCCGGTTCGGGCCCGGCCGCCACGGTCTGCGCCCAGCTCTTGCTTTCGGCGGGCATCGCTCAGGTCGTGGTGCTGGATCTCGAAGGGATTGTTCATACCGCCCGGCCCGGTCTTGACTCGGATAAGCAGTGGCTCGCGGAACATACGAATCCCGAGAACCGCACCGGTGATATTCGAGAGGCGCTGCGCGGGGCCGACGTTTTTGTGGGGGTCACGGGCGGACAGCGAGTCGAGGCGGATGATGTCCGGATGATGGGCCGTGACCCGGTTATCTTTGCGCTGGCGAACGATGATTCCATGGTGATACCCGATGAGCTGGAGGGCGTGGCTCGCGTCGTGGCAACGGCCCGGTCGGATATGCCAAACCAGATGAATAACGTGATCTGTGTTCCCGGATTCTTTCGCGGCCTTCTCGACGCCCGGGCGCGTGGAATCACAACCGGGATGGAACTGGCGGCCGCGCGAACGATTGCGGATCTTGTGGATGAGCACGAGCTGCATGAAGAGTATATCGTGCCGTCGGTTTTCGACAAGCGGGTGGGCGCCGCCGTGGCCCGGGCGGTAGCGTCCGAGGCTGAGGGAGCCGGGCTGGCGCAGCAGCCGGCTCGACCTTCGCAGCCCTGACGGGCGGCTCTGTGTTCGCTCACGTCGCGATGCAAACAGGGAATCGCTCTCTGGATCATCCGCTCACCTATCGGCTGCCCGAGGGGATGACCGCCGCGCCAGGAAGCTGCGTGATCGCGCCGCTGCGCGGCCGGCCCGAGATCGGATACGTGCTTGCCGTAACCCAGACACCGGCGCTGCCAGCCGATCTCTGTATCGAAAACCGTGCGCCCTCCTCGATCAGCGACTGGAAGTCCATCAGCGAGGTATTGGAAACTCCATCGGTCTTCGACCGGACGACTTCCAGCCTTTTTTGCTGGATTGCCCGGCAGTACTTTTGCGGCATGTCGGACGCGATCCGCTGCGTCATTCCTCCCTACCGGCTCGTCAGCGTGCGCACGCTTGTGCGACTACCCGCTCAGCCGCCGCGCGCGGCCAGCCGGCGGCCATCACTGCTTGCCGAGAAGGTGATCGAGGAGCTTCGCGCCGCCGGTGGGGAAGCCGAGCTTCAGCAGCTCCAGCAGTTGATCCGGACCCCGCGTCTGACAACCGCAATCCGGCAGCTCGCGCAGCGGGGAACCGTGGAGGTGGTGCGGACAGCGCAGGAACCCTCCTCCGGACGCGCCCTGGCCGGAGTTCGACTCGCTATCTCCGCGGATGAGGCGCGGTCATGGATCGTTCAGCATAATTCCCGGCGAGAGGAGCGGCAGCGCGAGGCTCTCGCCCGGGTTTTGGAAATCGGACAGCCGGTTGGTCAGGCCGCGCTCGCCGGCGCCCTTGGCTGTTCGGTGGCGCCTATTAAGGCGCTCGTCGAAAAAGGGCTTCTCGAACGCGTCCCAATTCCGGTACGCCGCAGCCCCTGGCCTCCCTCGCCTCAGATAGCCCTCGGTCTCTCGCTCAACCCTGAGCAGGTGGGCGCCCTCGAGACCATCTTAGCGGCCATCGCGCGAACGGCGCGCCGATCCACTGCGGCGCATGGTTCAATCGACGTCCCGGGCGCGGCTGAGGCGCTCGTCGGCGCGCCGGCGCCGGAGGTGGCGCTTTTGCGCGGTGTCACGGGGAGCGGCAAAACAGAGGTTTATCTCCGCGCCATCGAAGAGACCATCCGCCTCGGGAAACAGGCGATTGCGCTGGCGCCGGAAATCTCGCTGACCGCGCAGATGGTGGGGATCTTCCAGGCTCGCTTCGGGTCGCGCGTGGCGGTGCTGCACAGCAAGCTCTCCGACGGCGAGCGGTTGGACGAATGGGAACGGATTCGAACGGGCCAGGTTGACGTGGTGATCGGCGCCCGATCCGCCCTCTTCGCTCCCACGCCGCGGCTGGGCCTGGTGGTGCTCGACGAAGAACATGAGACCTCGTATAAACAGGACAGCAGTCCCCGTTATCTCACGCGCGACACCGCCATCGAGCGCGCCCGACTGGCCGGCGCATGTGTGGTGTTAGCCAGCGCGACCCCTTCGTTAGAGACCGCGCACCTCGCCGAGCAGGGGCGCGCCCGGCTGGCGCGCCTTCCCCGCCGTATTGACGACCGTCCGCTTCCATCGGTCATACTGGTTGACCAGCGCATTGAACTGAAGGAGAATCCGGGGCGAATCTTCAGCCGGCGTCTGGAAAGCGCCATTCAACAGCGCCTCTCTCGCGGTGAACAGACTATTCTGTTTCTGAACCGCCGCGGATGGGCCACGATCACCCTCTGCCGTGAGTGCGGCTACGTGGCGCGATGCCGGAACTGCGATGTCTCGCTCACCTTCTACGCGTCCTCACGACTGCTGCGCTGCCATCATTGCGAGTTCACGATGGCTGCGCCGGAAATCTGTCCCAAGTGCGGAGGCGCGCAGATAAGGCAGTTCGGGGTGGGCACCGAGAAGGTAGAATTGGAGATCGGGACGCTCTTTCCGGATGCGCGCGTCGCACGGATGGACGTTGACTCCGTCTCCCGGAAGGGATCGCTTCAGGATCTTATTAACCGGTTCCGACGGGGCCAGATCGATCTGTTGGTGGGGACGCAGATGGTCGCCAAGGGATTCGATTTTCCGGGCGTAACGCTGGTCGGCGTGGTCAGCGCCGACACGATGCTCAACCTCCCGGACTTCCGATCGGCTGAGCGCACGTTCCAGCTTCTCACGCAGGTGAGCGGCCGGGCCGGCCGCGGTGATCAACCCGGCGAAGTGATTGTGCAGACGTTCAACCCGGAGCATTACGCGATTCAGGCGGCGGCGCAGCACGATTTCGATGAATTCTATCGTCAGGAGATCCCCCGCCGGCGCGAGACGCGCTATCCCCCTTTCGTGCGCCTGGCCAGCCTCGTCGTTGAGGGCCGGACCCGGCAGGAGACCGCCTCTCGGGCCGAACGAGTCCGGGAGGCGCTGGGTACCGGCGATAACGAGGTGGAAATACTGGGTCCGGCGCCCGCGCCACTCAGCCGGATCAAGGGCCGGTTCCGGTGGCATCTCCTGCTAAAATCCAGAGATCCGTCATTACTCCGCGCCGCCTGCCGCCGTCTCCGTCTCACCCTCAGCGCCGAAGACCTCCGCGCTGTCACCGTAGACCTCGATCCGATGTCGCTGCTGTAAGAGGGCGCGGGGCTGCGCGGACGGAGGACCGAGGATGGCGTGTTCTTGAACCCTCGAAGGAGGGTTTCGCGTCCGCGGAGCCCGGTTTCAACCGGGTCTGCAGCCGGGTGACGCTGCCACGCGGGCGTGGGGCGTAATGGCCGCCCGTGAAGTCCCGGAGGGACGGCCGAATATAGCGAAGGGCTTCAGCCCTGGAACCACCGCGACGGCATCTTGATCGGCTCCGAAGTCCTGAAGGGACGACCGAGCTTTAAACCTGGCGGGCAAGGACTCCCCCATTGTTGGGGGTTCGCGTTCGGCGGGGCGTCGTGTTGGGCGGCGCGTAGGGGCGAAGCATTCGCCTCAGATCTATCGTACCTGAAACACGTCCGGCGAATGCTTCGCGCCTACAATGTTTCGGGTCAACCGGGCATGGGTTTTTAGGCGGGGGTCGTTTGACCGTAGGAGCGTCGCCGAATTTGCGCCGGGTTCCGACGGGTAGACGACCACGGCTTATGATACCTGTCCTCCGTCCGCCGCACGAACTTGCAATCCGCTTTCGTCGAGTTTGCAGAAAACGAGCTTCCCCAACCCGCCATCACGATCCTTCAACGGAGGAGTATAATGGGCGGTGCCGTGCCCTGTCTCCGTAGCGCGGTATAACCTGCCAAAGGCCCGAAACGGGGTATAATCCCTATCTTCAACGCGATCTCGACGTTGACTCGGTTACGAAGCGCCACCGTAAATCCCCGGCTGAGAGGCTTACGCTTCGCAGGACACTTATTCGGGCCCGATGAACAGCCGGAGGTAGTCATGGACAGTGAAATGGACCGCGCAGAATGCAGGCCGACGCGGATCGGTCAGGCGGGAATGGCCCCGCCGAAGGCAATGGCATGGCTCGTGGGATTGGCGGCGTTTGCGCTCTTTGGATGCCTGTTCGTACGCCCCGGCGACAACTGGTACTCCGTCTATCTAATGCTGCAACTGGACCGGACGCGCGTTCCAACGCATGAGATTGCGCGGATAGCGCGAGCCGCGAGCCTCGTCTGGTACCTTCTCCCTGCCGCCGGTCTCCTGTTCGATCGGTGCTCGGCAGTTCGTCAAAAACGAAGGGAGATCCTGGCCGGATCGGCCGCTATCGCCGCGGTTGCCCTCATCGTGCTCCGGTTCTCTGCGCCGCCCTCCGGAATACTGCTGTCGCTTGGTTTTCTTCTCACCGGATCCATGGCTGCCGGCGGCGCCATCGCCGGTGGGATCCTGTTCGATAGAGCTGCAGCCGAGAACCGCTCCGGCAGCTTGAGCGCAGCCTTGATTTTAATCTGGTGTGGCGTTTCGTTTCTCCTCATGTCAGCAATGGGCCCCGTCCGCGGATTCACGCATGAACTCGCGTTTTTCGCCGCTGTTTGGTTCTTCCTCTTCGTCATCTCGATCGGCTTGACGTGGAGGGATTCCGTCTGGGAAGATATCGCCGTTCGGCAACCGGCACCGTTCGCCGCGGTTCGTGGCTGCGCAGGATACTGGCTCGCGCTCGCGGCGTGGCTGCTGCTTGCCCCGTTCACCTTCGCCGCGTACTCTCCCGGCGCCACGAGCACGTGGGAGCTGAGGGCATTGGAAGGCGCCGTGGGTTTCGCGGCCGTGGTTTATCTTCTAACCTGGAGGCGGATGCCGCTGCGCCAACTACTCTACCTGGCAATCGCGGCGAGCGTGGCGGAGGCGTTCATCCAGCATGCCTTCAGAATCGTAATGCCGTCGATCTTCGTACTCGGCGGGTGTTTCCTGGGCGCCTGGGCGCTTCTGGCGATCCTTCACCTTCTCATCTACAGTACCCCACGGGATTTTGGCGCATTCAGTTATGGTCTCGTCATGGTCGTATGGGCGGTTAGCGAGAATCTGTTCACTCACGCGCAAAGTTTTATCGGCCATCTCAACTTCACCAGCGCTGACTCCGCGGCAATTGCGCTCCATCTCGCCGCCGCGGGCGGCGCGGCGCTCATTGTTTGGGCTTTGCTATCAACCGCACTCCCGGAACTAGACCACCGGTGAAGCCAAAATGGACGCGACCCCGCAGCCATCGCATTGAACTCATGATCCGTTCAGAGCCTGTTATTGGCCCGCGTGTTCGTCGCGCATCAGAGCGGCATAGAAAAGATCACTATCTATCTCCCGCTGTGCGATTTCACAATACTTCGGGTCTATTTCGATGCCAATGAAACGTCTCTCGCAGTTGCGCGCCGCTATCAGTGTTGAACCGCAGCCACAGTAGGGATCCAGCACTAATTGCTGCGGCTGAGTCGTCAGTTCAATGAGAGCCTGCATGAGTTTTACTGGCTTTTGAGTCGGGTGGTTCCCTCTCTCACCAGGCGCGAAATCGCAGTCCACAATGTTGTCCGGGCGCGATACAAACTTGAGAAAAGCCTCTTCGTTATAACCGCCGACGCCGTGCGCCTTGGCATTATCAGCGATGGTCGTTCCAATCTTGTAAGGTTTAGTGAACCAGAGGATTGGCTCAAATGTTGGCCGGAGGTTCCCTACACGCCATCCCTGCCAGTCGAGTTCCGAATTGTCGTCACCACGCCTCCGGAAGATCGCGCTCAGTCTCTGCGCCCTATGCGGCGCACGCGCCCGCAGCCACGCGAGCATGTCCTTATAGGTGAATCCGGCATCTTCTAACGCACTGACGCAACGATGGCTGAGGCGCCTCCCCGCAAAAACGATCGCTGACCCTCCCGGTTTTAAGACCCTAAGCCATTCGGATGCCCAGGAGGCACACCAGTTGTAGTACTCGATCGGGATCTTTCGGTCCGCGTCGGACCATCCGTTCAATGGCTTG
>Ga0307373_10008921_pt1 | contig 15128 bp, 15 predicted proteins | sample OX2MG_FD_202534 | JGI IMG/M metagenome (GOLD analysis project Ga0307373, IMG submission 202534) | Soil microbial communities from Risofladan, Vaasa, Finland - OX-2 | ecosystem: Environmental > Terrestrial > Soil > Coastal area > Acid sulfate soil | place: Finland: Risofladan, Vaasa | collected... | reverse complement strand
AACGACCGCCCGCAACTTTATATTGCGGGCGGTCGCTGAGCCGTCGGAAGCTTAAAGCTTCTTGACGTTGCCGGCCCGAGGGCCCTTGTCGGACTGCTCGGTGCTGAACTCGACGGCTTGATTCTCGGCCAAAGTCTTGAACCCGTCGCTCATGATTGCAGAGTGATGGACGAAAAGATCTTTTGAGCCATCATCGGGGGTGATGAAGCCAAACCCCTTCTGATCGTTAAACCACTTCACTTTACCTGTAGCCATTATCTTGTGTTCCTCGTGCGTTGCGTCTGTTTGTGATGGGGAAACCGTCTCCCCTCCCGATTATTATAGCATGGGAACTCCAATACGGATTTTGATAAGATGGCCAAGTGACCAACGGGAATGGTTTGTGTCCTAAGAATATGGGAGGCAAACCATGGCTAAAACGATAAAAAAAGACGTTCCGGCCGACGTCGAGGCTTTTCTGTCCAAGGGCAACTCCGAGACCCCGGTCGTCAAGAGCCCCATCGACCGCGACTCGGCCGAGTTCAAGGAAAACGCCCGGCACCACGAGAGCCTCATCACCGATTTGCGAAAGTGCCTGGAAGCCGTGCGCCGCGGCGGGCCGGAAAAAGCCGTGGAGCTCCACCGCAAGCGCGGCAAGCTGACCGCCCGCGAGCGCATCCAAAAGCTCGTCGACCCCGGCTCGTTTTTTTTGGAGCTCTCGCCCATGGCCGCCTGGGGGCTCTACGACAACGAAGTGCCCTCGGCCGGCATCGTCTCGGGTCTGGGCACCGTCGCGGGGCGCCTGTGCGTCATCGCGGCCAACGACGCCACGGTCAAGGGCGGCACCTATTACGCCGAGACCATCAAAAAGCATTTGCGCGCGCAGGAAATCGCGCTCGAAAACCGCCTGCCCTGCGTCTACCTGGTGGACTCGGGCGGCGTGTTCCTGCCCCGGCAGTCCGAGGTCTTTCCGGACAAGGAGCACTTCGGCCGCATCTTCTACAACCAGGCGCTCATGTCCTCCTTGGGCATCCCGCAGATTTCGGTCGTCATGGGCATGTGCACCGCGGGCGGGGCGTATGTGCCCGCCATGTCGGATGAGTGCGTCATCGTGCGCGGCGAGGGCACGATTTACCTGGGCGGGCCGCCGCTGGTCAAGGCCGCGACCGGGGAAGAGTCCAGTGCCGAGGATTTGGGCGGCGGCGAGATGCACGCGCGCGTCTCGGGCGTGGTCGACCACCTGGCCGACGACGACGAGCACGCCTTGGCGATTTGCCGCAGCCTGGTCGAGAACCTAAACCAGCCCGCGCTGGACTTGGGCCGCGGCGACGAGCCGCTCTACCCGGCGTCGGACCTCTATGGTCTCGTCAACCGCGACTTGCGCCGGCCCTGCGACGTGGCCCAAATCGTGGCGCGCATCGCCGACGGCAGCCGCTTCCAGCCGTTTAAGCCCCTCTACGGCAAGACGCTGACCTGCGGCTTCGCGCGCCTGATGGGCCGGCCCATCGGCATCCTGGGCAACCAGGGCATTTTGTTCTCCGAGTCCGCGCTTAAGGGCGCGCACTTCATCGAGCTCTGCAGCCAGCGCAAAGTTCCCATTTTGTTTTTGCAAAACATCACAGGCTTCATGGTCGGCAAGGAGTTCGAGCAGGGCGGCATCATCAAGCACGGCGCCAAGCTGGTCCAAGCGGTCTCGACCGCGCCCGTCCCGAAGATTACCGTGATGACCGGATCGTCCAACGGCGCGGGCAACTACGCCATGTGCGGCCGGGCCTACGGCCCGCGCTTTTTGTTCACCTGGCCCAACGCGCGCGTCTCGGTCATGGGCGCGGAGCAGGCCGCGCAGGTGATGACGATTATCAAGCGCGAACAGTTAAAGCGCCGCGGCGAGGAGCTCTCGGGCGCGGACGCGGAGAAAATCGCCGCGCCCATTCGCGCCCAGTACGAGGCCGAGGGCCAGCCCTACTACGGCACGGCCCGCCTGTGGGACGACGGCATCATCGAGCCCGCGGACACGCGCAAGGTGCTGGCGCTGTGCTTTGCCGCCGCGGCCCGCGCGCCCGTTTCCGAGCCGCATTACCCCGTTTTCCGGATGTAGCGGGGCGCGGGACCATGGGCTCTTTGCGATCGCGGGTTGGAAATCCTGCCCATCGGGGACGCTCGGGATCGACCCTCGCTCGAGTTCCGGCCCTGCCGGATGTCTGCGCAGGGCCTTCACACGCCCCTCTGGGCAGGATTTCCAACGCCGCAAAAAAAGAGCCCCGGTTTCCCGGGGCTCTTCACCACCATCCCTCAAAAGGAGTGTAACACGAAACGCCATCAGGGTCAAGACGATTTCTCGGAATCTGCCGGGACATCCCTGCCCCATCCCCGAACGGCCGGCAAGGCGGTCCCTCGAGTCCGCGGCGGCAGGAGTCGAACCTGCATCAACCATTTGAGGGATGGTGGTTTTACCCTTAAACTACGCCGCGACTCTATTCATAAATACGATTCAAGTCGCGGAAAAGTTCCCTTCAATAAAAAAAGAGCCCCGGTTGCCCGAGGCTCTTGGAGCAGCTTAACACCCCTCCGTCAAACTTTAGGATAGCATGAGATATATTTTTCTTCAAGATGTGGGAAAAAAGAAAGGCCCCGCTTGCGCGGAGCCTTTGGATAGTTTAATTTCGGCTGTCCCCACTGATAATTTAACAGCCCGATGAATATTTGTCAAGACTGGGCGGATCGTGTCGAGCTGTCCCAGCGGCCTTCAACGCGATCCTCAGGAGTTGCGGGAGCGGGATTCGTCCCGAACATCCGAAATGCGTAGGTTCGGGACGTCCCAAACCTACGGCTTCTGGAAGTTTGGGACGAACCCGCACTGGCCGTTTTGGGGACAGCCGTTCTACCATTTAAACTATCCCGCAATCCTTACTATGAATACGAGCGAGGTTCCTAAAAAGTTCCATGGCCTACCAACACATTCTCGTTGAGACCGGACCGGTCGCGTCGGTGACCTTAAACCGCCCGCACGTGCGCAACGCGATGGACGACGCCACGCTGCGGGAATTGACCGCCGCGTTCAAGGCGCTCTCCAAGGACAAGAATCTGCGCGCGGTCGTGGTGCGCGGCGCCGGGCAGGATTTCTGCGCGGGCGCGGACATCAACTGGATGCACCGGGCCGGAAAACTGCCGCCGGCCAAGAGCCGCAAGGACGCCAAGCTGCTGCTCGACATGGCGCTGGCCGTGGACGCCTGCCCGGTTCCGGTCGTGGCCGCGGTGCAGGGCAACGTGTTCGGCGGCGGCCTGGGCCTGGCCTCGGCCTGCGACATCATCCTGGCCGAGGAAAACGCGCGCATGAGCTTTTCCGAGGCGCGCCTGGGCATCATCCCGGCGGTCATCTCGTGCTTCGTCGTGCCCAGAATCGGCGAGGCCCAGGCGCGGCGCTATTATTTGACCGGCGAGATTTTCAACATGAAGACGGCCAAGCACCTGGGCATCGTGCACGAGTTGACGCACGCAGACGAGCTCGCCGAGCGCACCGACGCCATCGTCGCCAACATCTTGAAGAACGGCCCCAACGCGGTGCGCACGGCCAAGGCTTTGCTGCGCAAGTTCCCGTCCTTGAACTTCAACGCGCGCGCCAAGCTGGTGCTGGACACCTTGACCCGACTGCGCCGCTCGCCCGAGGGCCAGGAGGGCTTGTCCGCGTTCCTGCAAAAGCGCCCGGCCGCGTGGATGGCGTCCGCCTCGGCCGCGCCCAAGCCGTCCGCCGCGAAGTAGTATAATTTCCGCATGAAATACGCGCGCTTGGGCGAGACGGGCTTGGTCGTTTCGCGCCTGTCCTTCGGGTCCATGACTTTCGGCTCGGGGCAGGGCGCCATGGGCAACGTGTGGAAAGCCGGGCAAAAAGAAGCCGACGCGCTGGTCGGCCGCGCGCTTGATGCGGGCGTCAACCTTTTCGACTCGGCCGACATGTACGCGGGCGGCGAGTCCGAGACCATGCTGGGCAAAGCGCTGGGCAGCCGCCGCGGCGAAATCGCGATTTCCACCAAGGCCGGCTTTCGCGCCTCGGATTCGCAGCTGCGCACGGGTTTGTCCGCGCGCAACCTCATCGCGCAGTGCGAGGGCAGCTTAAAGCGCCTGGGCACCGACTGGATTGACGTGTTCTTGGTCCACCGCGACGATCCGTTCACGCCGCTTGATGAAACCTTGCGCGCGCTCGAAGACTTGGTGCGCTCGGGCAAGGCGCGCTACATCGGCTACAGCAATTGGCCCGCGTGGAAGGCGGCCTCGGCCGTGGCCGCGCAAAAAGAGCGCGGCTGGACGCGCTTTACCGCGGCGCAGCTTTATTACTCGTTGGTCGGCCGCGACGTCGAGCACGAGACCGTGCCCTTCATGAAGGCCGCGGGCCTGGGCATGATGGTCTGGAGCCCCTTGGCCGGCGGATTTCTGAGCGGCCGCTACACGCGCCAGGACCCATCGGGCGGCGGCGGGCGCATCAAGGATTTTGATTTTCTGCCCACCGACCGCGAGAAGGGCTGGCAGGCAATCGACCTGCTTGCGGCCGCGGCCAAGAAGCACGGCGTGTCGGTCGCGGCGGCGGCGCTGGCCTGGATTTTGGCCAAGCCCTGGGCCACCACGATTTTGCTGGGCGCCTCCAAGCTCGCGCAGTTGGACGACAACTTGAAGGCCGCGGACGTGACGCTCTCGCCCGCCGAGATCTCGGCCCTGGACGCCCTGACCGCGCCCGCGGCCATCTACCCCAACTGGTTCAACCAAAAAACCGCCGACGCGGCCACGCGCGAGGCTCTCGGCGCGTGAGCGCTTGGGGGACCGCGCGATGAGCAGCCTGCCCGCGATTCGCCTGGTCGAGGTCGGCCCGCGCGACGGCCTGCAAAACGAGAAGACGGTCGTGCCCTTGGACGCCAAGGTCGCCCTCGTGGACGCCTTGTCCGCCTCGGGCTTGAAGGAAATCGAGGCCGGCGCCTTTGTCTCGCCCAAGGCCGTGCCGCAGATGGCGGACTCCGTCCAGGTCTTCGAGAGCATCGTGCGCAAGGCGGGGGTGGTCTACTCGGCCTTGGTGCCCAACGAGCAGGGCTTGGACCGCGCCTTGGACGCGGAGGCGGACAAAATCGCGGTGTTCACCGCGGCCTCCGAGACCTTCAACCGGAAAAACATCAACGCGTCCGTGGCCGAGTCCATCGCGCGCTTCAAGCCCGTCTTGGAGCGCGCGCTCAAGATGGAGATGCCCGTGCGCGGCTACATCTCGACCGCGTTTCATTGCCCCTTTGAAGGCCCCGTCGCGCCGGAAAAGGCCGTCGCGGTGGCCCGGCAGCTCTTGGAGCTGGGCGTGGAGGAACTCTCCATCGGCGACACCATCGGCCGCGCCGTGCCCAACGAAGTGCGCGGGCTTTTGGAGCTTCTGCTAAAGACCGTGCCCGCCGAAAAAGTTTTCCTGCACTTCCACGACACCTACGGCATGGCCGTGGCCAACGCGCTGGCCGCGTGGCGGGAGTTCGGGATTTCGGGCTTTGATTCCTCGGCGGGCGGCTTGGGCGGATGCCCCTACGCGCCCGGCGCCACCGGCAACGTGGCCACCGAGGATTTGCTCTTCGCGTTCGCCGCCTCGGGCGCGCAAGTCCCCGCGGACATCGCCCAAATCCAAGCCGCGGCGCGGGCCTTGGAGCCCAAGCTGGGGCGGCCCTTGGCCTCGCATTTAAGTAAAATAGACCTCAAGAGCGTTCCACCCTCTTCGCGCCCGTAGTGAAAAGGATATCACGACAGCCTCCGAAGCTGTAAGTCCAGGTTCGATTCCTGGCGGGCGCACCAGTTCTTCATTTCTCCCCGAAAAATGAGCATCGCGCGTGCCGGCAAGCCCGGCGGTTGCTAGACTATTGAGCGATGACTCGCGCCAACGCCATGGCTTTGGCCGCTCTCGCGCTCTGGAGCTCGCTCGCGGCGCTGGCCGTCCGGCTGCGCCACGTCCCGCCGTTTCTGCTCGTCGGCCTGGCGCTCACGATTGGAGGACTGGCCGGAGCGGCAACGGTGACCCGCCGGGGGCTCACGCCCAAAGTCGTCTTGCTCGGGGTCTACGGCCTCTTCGCCTACCACTTCTGCCTCTTCATGGCGCTGCGCTTGGCGCCTCCGGTCGAGGCCAACCTCCTCAACTATCTCTGGCCCCTTCTCATCGTGCTCCTAAGCCCCTGGTTCATCGCCGGAGATCTCAGCGCGCGCCATGTCGCGGGCGCTCTCTTGGGCTTTGCCGGCGCGGCCTTGCTCATCGCCCGCGGCGCCGGCGGCGCGGGGATCTCGTGGGCGGGCTACGGCTTCGCGGTCGCCGCGGCCGTCATTTGGGCGACCTACTCGCTCATGACCAAGCGCCTGGGCGGCGTGCCGACCTCCGCCGTGGCCGTCTTCTGCCTTGCCGCGGGCGCGCTCTCCTTGGCCTGCCACGCGCTCTTCGAGCCCGCGGGCGGCATCGCCGCCGCCGACGTGCCGTGGATTGTGGCGGCGGGCTTGGGGCCCATGGGCGCCGCCTTCTACCTTTGGGATCGCGCGCTTAAAGACGGCGACCCGCGCGCCATCGGCACGCTGGCCTATCTTACGCCGCTGTTCTCGACGCTGCTGTTGGCCGCGTGCGGACTGGGCCGCCTCACGCTCGCGGCCGCGGCCGCGGGCACGCTCATCGTGGGCGGCGCGGCCGTGGGCGCGCTCTGAGCCGCGCGCCGCGGCGAAAATAAAATAGAATAGCGGCCATGAATCCCGCCGGGACGCCCGCGCTCAACGGCGCGCTCGCGCAGGGCGTCTACTTGTTCGCGCTGGCCTGGCTCCTGGCCCAGGTGGAAATCCAGATCGAGGGCGCCACGGCTGGGCGGAGAAGCTGCCCACCTGGCGTTACTCCAAGCCCTGGCTCTTGAAGCTCACCAACGGCAAGCCCGTCACGGGCTACCACGCCTGCCTGTTTCCGTTCCTTATTTTGATTTTCCACCTGCCGCTCTTGTTCGTGGGCTTCTCGCGCGCGGCCGAGGCGAAAATTCTTGTCTGCTACTTCCTGGTGGCCTTCAACTGGGACTTCCAGTGGTTCGTCTGGAACCCGGCGTGGGGGACCAAGCGCTTCTTGCGCGAGCCCATCTGGTGGTTCAGGAAAAAGTTTCTGGGCGTGCCGGCCGACTACTACACCGGCTCTCTCTTCGTGTTCCTGGCGCCCTGGATGCTCGATCCGGCGAGCCTGCCCCATGTCGCCCGGCTCTTCCTCGTTATGGAAACGCTGGCGCTTGTCTTTGCCGGCGCGGCCGCGCTTTTGGTCCGCCGCGTTCCGCGGCCTTGACCGCCTAGGGCTTTATTTTTTTCGCGGCCGCGAGCACGCCGAGGGCGACGTTCCTGACGACCTCGCGGGTGGGCCGGTGGACCGCTTCGGCCCGCGCCCGGCCGGGAAAAACGGCCGGCGGATAGCCGTTGCGCTGAAGGATGAAATCCATCGCCATCCGCGCGGCGCGCCCGTTTCCGTCGCCGAAGGGATGGATGCGGATGAGCTGCTGGTAGCTCTCGGCCGCGAGCACGACGGGATTCAGGCGGCCCTCGTTGGCCTCGTACCACACCAGGAAATCCGCCAGGTAGCTCAAAACTCGCCGAGGCTTCGCGTACTCGAACCACGCGCGCGCCCCCCAGTGGCCGACTCTTTGCCGGCCCAAGGTCCGGAACTTTCCGGGCCGGGCGGCGTTTTTATAGGAAAAGATGCCCTGCCGCACGACGCGGTTGAGCTGCAGGAGCATGGCGGCGTCGAGATCCCGGCCCTGGGCGACCCGACGGTTGACGAGTAGGGCCGCCTCGGCCAGGTTCTTGTCCGCCGCTTGCCGGGTCTTTTTCCGCGAGACGGTGCCGGAGGCGGCCGCGCGCCCCGGCTGGAGCCGCCGCAACGCGCGGGGGCTGAGCACGAGCGGCTTGGGAGAGCGGATGGCGGAGGTTTTCTCCAAGACGCGGGAGAGCCGTCCGGGCCTGACGCCGGAAATCCGCTCGATGGGCCTGACGCCGCCCAGGCCCGGCCGATGTCCGAAATTGCGCGTTCCGGCGCCGCGCCGCGCGGCGCGGCGAAGAGAGAGGGCGGCGGGCGGGGCGCGCGCGGGCGAAATCGTCGCCGCGGAGGGCGGGGGCTGGGGAGCCGTCCCGTCGAAAACGGCGTTCCACAGGGGCTTGAGGCCGTCGGGAACTCCCCGGCGCGCGGCGCGGCGCGAAAGGGTCCTGCGCAGCGGCGCGGTCAGAACCCTTAAGGCGCGCAGGCTTTGCGGATCGCCGCGGTATTTTTCCGCCACGGCGGAAAGGCGCGCGGCGACTTTTTGGCCTTGCGTCTTTCCCGCTGTTTGGGCGGCGGAAACTTCGGCCAGGGCGGGCGCCAGCGCGGGCAGGGCCCGCGGCTTGGCGAGCGCGCCCAGAAGGATGGCGGCGGCCAGCGCGCGGCTGGGGGAAAGATTGGGGACCGAGTAGGCCCTCCACAAGGCGGCGGCCAGATCGCGCGAGGGCGCGAGCGGCGCCAAGGCGTCCAACTGGAGCCGCATGTCCGCGAGGACGTCTACGCTCCTGATGCCCTCCGGCGCGGAGCCCAGCGCGGCGGCGAAGGCCGGGCCCAGGGCGGCGAGCCAGAGAAAAGCCGCCGCGATCAGGAGGCGTCCGGCGAGCGTGCGGAGACGGCGCGTCATGATGCCAGAATAGCCAAAAAAGCCGCCGCGTCCCAGGGCCCAATGGCCCCTGCCCGCCTAAAGCGAACGGCCTACGGGGAGGCCGCTTAATTCCGCGCGGGCCTTGGGCAGGCACTGCGGGTGGCGCTCCTGGATGAACTTGATCAAGCCCTCGCGGACGTAGCAGCGCAAGTCCCACGCCGCGCCGGAGTCCGGCGCGTCCATGAGCGTTGGTCACCTGCAGCACGTTGACCTGGCCCAGCCAAAGCTTGGAGGATTTGAGCAGGCGGGTCAGCTCCGCGCGCAGCTCGTCGACCGGCACGGTGTAGTCGACGTAGAGGAAGACGTAGCCCAGGAGGTTCGCGGTGGTCTTGGTCCAGTTCTGGAACGGATTTTCGATGAGGTAGGACAAGGGGACGACCACGCGGCGCAAATCCCAGACGCGGACCACCACGTAGGTCGTGCCGATTTCCTCGATCCAGCCCCACTCGTTGTAGATGAACACCGCGTCGTCCAAGCGGATGGGCTGGGTGAGCGCGATTTGCACGCCCGCGATCAAGTTGGAAAGCGTGGGCTTGGCCGCCATGCCCAGCACCAGGCCGGCCAGGCCCGCGGAGGCCAGCATGCTGGCGCCCACCGCGCGGATGGAGGGGATGGTCATCAGCATGATGGAGCCGGTCACGATGACCACGACCACGGAGACCACGCGCCTTAAGACCCGCACCTGGGTCTCCATCTTGCGGGCCGCGAGGTTGTCCTTGACGTCCAAGCGGTAGCGGGACATGGTCAAATCGGAAAAGACCTCCACCATGGCGATGAGCGCCCAGCCCACCGCGGCGATGAGCCCCAGGCCCGCGGCGTGCTCGAGGATGTTGGCGATTTGGGCGGGCAGTCGGACCAAAGGCGCGGCCAGCAAGAGGGCCAGCAAGGGGAGAATGAGCCGCGCCGGGCGGCGGCCGTGGCGCACCAGCGAGACGTCGGCCACGTGGCGGCCCGGCTCCTTGGCCAGGCGCTCCAAGAGCTTGAAAAGGAGCGAGTGCGCGGCCAGCGCCGCGAGGACTGCGCCGGCGAGCTCGCCGGCGGACATCAGCAGGACCGCGCCGCTTTTAAGGAAATGCGTCATCATCATCTGCATGCGGAGTCTATTGTCCAAAGTTTTGGCGGCCTCCGGCAACGCCCCGGGCGGGCGTTTGGCGGCTTTTTGATATAATCAGCGGGTGAATTCCAGCGCCGCCGCCGAGGAGGATTCGCGCGCCTATTTCCGCACCCGGATGAGCCCGGATTCGCGCCGGGCCGGCGTCTGGCGGCTCATCGCGCGGCGGCTTGAGAAGCTCGTTCCCATCCGCCCCGACGCCGCGGTCCTGGACTTGGGCGCGGGCTACTGCGACTTCATCAACCAGGTCCGCGCGCGCGAAAAGCACGCGGTGGACTCGGCGCCGAGCAAGGAGCACGCGGCGCCGGGCGTGGTGTTCCACCAGGCCCGCTGCGACGAGCTGGACTCCCTGCCCGCCGCGCATTTCGACGCGGCCCTGGCCAGCAACCTCTTCGAGCACCTGCCGCTGGAAGCCATCCGCCGGACTTTGGCCGGCCTTTCCCGGGTCTTGAAGCCGGGGGGACGCCTCATCGTCATGCAGCCCAATTTCCGCTACTGCTACAAGGAATTCTACGACGACTACACGCACGTCACGCCGCTGACCCACATGGGCTTGGCGGACTTGATCGCGAGCTGCGGCTACAAAATAGACAAGGTCCTGCCGAAATTTCTGCCGTTCAGCTTTAAATCCTCCGGACTGCCCGTGCCGTCGTTTCTGGTCTGGCTCTACCTGCGCCTGCCCTGGAAGCCCTTGGCCGGGCAGTGCCTCATCGTGGCCGTGCGCTGAGGCGAGGCCGCCGTCATTATGTGGAATAACCAGAAAATATCCCTCGTGCTCCCGGCCTACAACGAGGAGCCCAACATCGCCCGGGCCGTGCGCGCCTTCAAGGAACTGGGCATCATCGACGAGATCCTGGTGGTGGACAACAATTCCACCGACGCCACCGAGGCCGAGGCCAAGGCCGCGGGCGCCGCGGTGCTCAAGGAGACGCGCCAGGGCTACGGCCACGCCATCCGCGGCGGCTTGGCGGCCGCCTCGGGGGACTTGATCGCGGTGTGCGAGCCCGACGGCACGTTCCGTCCGCGCGACATCTTCAAGCTTTTGGCCTACACCGACGATTTCGACTTCGTGCTGGGCAGCCGCACGTCTCGCGCGCTCTTGTCGCAGGACGCCAACATGGGGATTTTCCTCAAGTGGGGCAACTGGAGCGTGGCCAAGATGCTGGAGTTTCTCTATAACGGGCCTTCGCTCACCGACGTGGGCTGCACCTACCGCGTCATCCGGCGCGGCGCGCTTGAAAAAATCCAGGACGACTTCCGCGTGGGCGCCAATCACTTTTCCCCGGAGATGATGATCTGCGCGGCCAAAAAGCGGCTCAAGTTCGTGGAAATCCCGGTCCACTACCAGGCGCGCATCGGCGAGTCCAAGATCACGGGCGATTTTTTCCGCGCCTTCCGCCTGGGCTTGCGGATGATAGGCCTCATCCTCCGCCGGCGGGTGACGAACTGATGCCCTCCTCTTTGGTCACCGGCGGCGCGGGCTTCATCGGCTCGCACGTGGCCGAGGAGCTCGTGGGCATGGGCCACCGCGTCGTGGTCCTGGACGACTTGAGCGGCGGCTTCAAGGAAAACGTTCCGGCCGGGGCCAGGCTCGTGCGGGGAAGCGTCGTGGACAAGGAAATTATCGACAAGCTTTTCGCCTCGGAGCGCTTTGACTACGTCTTTCACCTGGCGGCCTACGCGGCCGAGGGCTTGAGCCACTTCATCAAGCGCTTCAACTACACGAACAACCTCATCGGCAGCGTCAACTTGACCAACGCCGCGGTCAACGCGGGCACGGTCAAGTGCTTTGTCTTCACCTCCTCCATCGCGGTCTACGGCAGGAACCAGGTCCCCATGACCGAGGACATGGCGCCCGCGCCCGAGGATCCCTACGGCATCGCCAAGTACGCCGTGGAGATGGACCTGGCCGAGACGCGCGAGATGTTCGGGCTTCCTTACGTCGTTTTCCGGCCGCACAACGTCTACGGCGAGCGCCAGAACCTGGGCGACCGCTACCGCAACGTCATCGGCATCTTCATGAACCAGGCCATGCGCGGCGAGCCCTTCACGGTCTTCGGCGACGGCCGGCAGACCCGGGCCTTTAGCCACGTCTCGGAGGTGGCGCCCGTCATCGCGCGGGTCTGCGAACGGCCCGACGCCTGGGGACAAGTCTTCAACATCGGCGCGGACAAGCCCTGCGCCGTCGCGGACATGGCCAAGGTCGTGGCCGAGGCCATGGGCGTCGAGCTCAAGCTCAAGCACCTGCCGCCCCGCAACGAAACGGTCCACGCCTATTCCTCGCACGAAAAAATCCTCCGCTGTTTCGGAGACGTGATCAAGCCCGTGGCTCTTGAAGACGGCATCCGCCGCATGGCGGCCTGGGCCAAGACCGCCGGCCCGCGCAAGCCCTCGGAGTTCGGCGCCATCGAGGTGGCCAAGAACCTGCCGCCCGGCTGGAGGCTCTAGGCCCGCTTTGAAAACCGCGCGCGTCTGGCTCTGCGGCCTGGCCGTGGCGCTGTGCTTTTGCTCCGGCTATTTTCTCTCGGCCGCGTGCCGCTCGGCCTGGCAGTCGCACTATCCCGCGCTCGCCGCGCGGTGGGCCAACGACGGGCCCTTCTCGGTTCTGGGACTCTACGGCGCGCAGACCCAGGAGGAAGTGCAGTACGCGGCCCGGGTGCAGGAGTCGGCCAATCATTTTCCGGCCTACGATCCTTACGTGCTGGAAAACCGCAGCCGCAGCCTCATCCTGGACGACGGGCTCACCTACCTGCTCATGGGGCTGGTCCAGCGGGCGACCGGGAACATGACCTGGACCTGGATTGCCGTGCGGCTCTTGTGCTGCCTGCTCTGGTACGTGCTGGTCTACTTCATCATGCTGCGCTTGACCGGCGATGCGGCCCTGTCCTTTTTCGCGGGAGTCTTCGTGGTGGGCTTTAGCTACCTGCTGACCCTGGATTTTATTCCGGCCCTGCAGTGGACGCCGTCCTTGGGAGCTCTGGCCCATGATGCCTGGGCCGTGCTCTCCACCGGCCGCACCGAGTCGGTCGCGCGCCTGCCCCGGCCGGGCGTGGACTATGCCGTCTTGTTTTTGGCCACGCTGCTTGAGATCAAGGCCGCGGAGAGCTCCAAGCTGCGCTGGGGCGTGGCCGCGGGAGTCTGCGCCGGCCTGATGCCCGAAATTCACCCCGACATCTGGTTCACGCAGATGCCGGCCATGATTCTTTTCCTGTCCCTGACTTTGTTCTACAAGAAGCTCAACCGCCGGAACCTGGCCGCCGCCGCGGGGGTGTGCCTGCTCTTGAACGCCCCGTTTTTCGCGGCGCACCTTTCCGCCATGTGGGGCCACTCCGCGGCCAAGAAGGAGTTTCTGGAGCGGGCCTGCGTCACGTTCACGCGCCGGCCGCATTGGGAGGGGCTCTTTTATCTCGCGTGCTTTGGCGCCGTCGCCGCCTCGGGCGTCCAAGACGCGGCCGTGCTCTGGCTGGGGGCGTTTTTGGCCGCGGCGGGTCTGGTCGTCAACAGCCAGATTCTGACGGGCAAGGACGTGCTCTTTTTCCAGAACCGCTACTACGTCAACATCTTCGTGCTCTTCCTCCTCCTGCCTTGGCTGCAGAAGAAATTGCGGCTCTCGAAGGCGCTTTGGACCGCGGCCGGGGCTTTGTGCCTGGGCGCCTGCTTTCTGCAGAGCGTGAGCTACGCCGCCATCCATTATCCGTTCCAAGGACTCCGGCGCCGGGATGCCCTGGCCATGGCGTGGCTCAACGCCCACGCGCCGGAAAATGCCGTGGTCCTGGCGCTTAATCCCGAGGCCAGCCTGCTCATTCCGGTCTACACCCGCGACAAGGTCGGCTTCGGCTCGGCCCTGGAGGAAATCTCCAACGTCCCGGCGCTGACCATCGCCCGGCGCGTGCGCGCGGCGCTCTACCGCCTGGACGCCGATCAAGCGAAGTTTTACCGGGATCTCACGGCCGCCTATCCGGACTACGGGCGGCGCGCGGCAGATTTGCGCGAGGTCCCTCCCGAGTCGTTCCTGCGCACGATTTACTTCGCCTGGATTCCCATGCCGCTCATCGCGCGCGACTGGAGCCAGGCGGGGGAAAATGAAAAGACCTACGCCTACCGCGTCGATTACGTCTGGGTCGACGACTTCGCCAAGCGCTACCTGAGCCCGCGCTTCCCGCGGGGCAGCCGCTGGCGGCTGTCCAAGGTCTACGACGCGGACGGCGTGGCCCTCTACAAGGTCGGGTCCGCCGCGGCCTCCGACTAGAACTCGAACTCGAGACGCGTCACCACGGCGCGCACGGGCGTTGCGGCGTTTAGGCCAAAGAGCAGGGCCGCGCTGTAGTTGACGGTCCGGCGCGAGCCGGGGCGCCAGGTACCGTAAAAAGCCGGTCCCGCCATGTGGGTTTGCTCGCTTGAGTTGGGGAAATTGCCGATGACGCCCGGTTCGCCGTAGAACTCGGCCGCGGGCGCGAAGTAGTCGCTGAGCAGGTATTCGGCGCGGCCGGCGTAGTGAAAGCCCGTCCCCGGCGCGTAGTTGGAACCGGACTGCCATTCCAGGCTGGGGTTGAGGGTCAGGACCAGCCGGCCGAACTGCTTTTCCAAAATCGGCGTGAACTCCTCCTCGACCGGATCGCCGGCGCGCTCGGGGATTTCCACCTCGAAGATGGCGCCGGGGTCGGCCCAGTATTCGCCCGGAGGCGCCAATTGGAAGCGCTCCTCGAACTGGACTTTGTCGCCCACGAGCGGGCCGCCGGGGTCGCGGTGCAGGACCTCGTAGGCCTCGCTTTCCCAGTAGGAAGTGGGGCTGTAGCTCGCCGAAAAGGCGAAGCCCTGCTGGCCCGCGCCCGTCGCGAATCCCCGGTACTCCACCTCGCGTTCGCCGTAGGTCACGCCCGGGGAATAGACTTTGAGCTCCTCCGCGTTGAGGGACGCCTCGGCGGCGAGGCAGGTCTTGGCCAGGGCGGCGGCGGACAAGAGCGCGGCCACGGCTGCGGCAAAACGGCGCAGGCGGGGGAGCTGGCGGTGGCGTTTCACGGGAACTCCTTTTTTATTCTTGCGCGAGCTTCATGAGCCCGCCGATGACGAGGATGGTGCCGGCGTAGAAAACGAGCTGCATGGCCGAGGGGTCGGGCGTGTAGCCGACCAGGGTCTTTAAGATGTTGCCGGCGAGGCTCTGCCCGCTCAGGAGCCAGGAGGTGTTCCAGATGGAGTCGCGGATGGCGGGCAGAAGATCGGCCTGGTTCAAGAACGCCGCGGCCTGGGACGCCATGCCCGCGGCCAGAAGCAGGATCATCCAGCCCGTGGCGCGGAAAAAATAGCGCACGGGAATCTTCATGATTCCCAGGTAGAGCGCGAAGCCC
>Ga0307373_10008919_pt1 | contig 15131 bp, 12 predicted proteins | sample OX2MG_FD_202534 | JGI IMG/M metagenome (GOLD analysis project Ga0307373, IMG submission 202534) | Soil microbial communities from Risofladan, Vaasa, Finland - OX-2 | ecosystem: Environmental > Terrestrial > Soil > Coastal area > Acid sulfate soil | place: Finland: Risofladan, Vaasa | collected... | reverse complement strand
GGTGCCTGCCCCGGCGCGCGAGGTTCCTCGCCCTCCTGCTCCTCCCGCTACTGGCAGCGGCCATGACGGTAAATCTGGTCCGTCCACTGCCCGTCCGGGCCGACCAGACGATCGGGGGACTTCAACAGCAGATCCAACAGGATCAGACCCTCCTCAACACCATTTCGTCCCAGCTGGCGGCCAACACCTCGTCCATCGCGTCCCTCCAAAACCAGATCAGCCAGACCCGCGCCGTCCTGGCCAAACTGGATGCCCAGCTGGCGTCCACCCAGGCCCAGCTGGCGACGGATCGGGGCCAGCTCGACCAGCTGGTCGCGCGCGAAAACCAGGAGAAGGCCGATCTGGCCGCCAACGAGCAGAAGCTGGCCGCCCAGGAGGCGCTGTTCGACTCCCACGTCCGAACCCTTGACAAGGTGGAACGAATGCCGATTTTCGAGATTCTTCTCACCTCTCGCAACTTCTCTGACTTTTTGGGTCGCGTCATGATCGTGAAGGAGATCGTTAACAGCGACTACCAGCTCGCGACGGAGCTCAAGGCGACCCGGGCCCAGATCAAGGCCGAGGTCGCCCTGCTCGATTCGCAGCGGGCGCAGCAGGCCGGCATCGTGGCTCAGGTGACCTCGCAGGACCAATTGCTCAGCGCGGAGCAATCTCAGCAGTCTCTGGCCCTACGGAACATCGCCTCCGCCCAATATCAGCTCCAGGCCGACGACGCAGCCCTGGCCAATCAGCAAAGTAGCGTCAACTCGCAACTCGCCGCAGACCAGGCCCAACTACGCCAGATGGAGCAGTTCACTCAGGGCAGGGTCGGGAGCGGGGGTGCGGTTCTATCCCCCGAGTACGACAGCGATTCTTGGGGCACCTATTACAACCAGCGCGACGCACGCTGGGGCAACGATTACATGGGGGCCAGCCCGTATCAGGTCTGGGAGATCGGATGTCTCATCACCGACGTGGCCATGGTCTACACCCACTTTGGCGAGGGCTGGGTCAACCCCGGAACCATCGCGCTCAACACTGCGAACTTCACCTCCGGCGGTCTCATGTACAACTCGGTCCTCGACATCCCAGGCCATGCGCCGAGCATCAACTGGTCCCCCACCAGCGCCTGGATCGACTCGTACCTCGCCACCGGCGGCACCGTCATCGTCGGCATGTACATCGGGGGAGGCACCCACTTCGTGACCCTGACCGGGATGCGCGGTGCTTACGACTACTGGATGAACGACCCCTGGAACCCGTACGCGATGCAGGTCTCGTTTGATCAGTCGAACGTCACCGGCCCCATCTTCGAGGCCGTCGGCTACCACTGATCACCGCCGCCCCAGCCGCGGTGCCCGCCTCTCCTCCCTCCCCACTCCGCGGTCATAAAGCCCCGGGCAGCAGGTGGCTCAGGTCGAATCCACCGCCGTCTCGGGCACCCCGCCCGAGGGTTCGTCGGCCTGGCGCACGAGCCAGAAACCGGTGACTAAAATCACGACACCCGCGCCCAGAAATACCAGGAAGGCGTAGCGCAAACCCTGGGAGAGGGCGGCGTGGTGTCCGCCGAATCGGCTCGGCCGGAAGACGAAGTACTGCACCACCACGCCCATCACCGCCACCCCAATGGCGCCTCCCAGGGACCGCGCGAGGAGGCTCAGCGCGGTCGCCGCGCCGCGTTTCTGCCAGGCCACCGCGAGCTGGATCGTGATCATGGCCGGAGGCACGAACAGTCCCATACCCAAGCCCAGCACCGCCGAGCAGACAGAGACCCACAGCACTCCCCATGCCGACGGCCCCAGATAGAGCATCAGTCCGCCCAGGGTGAGGAACGCGCCGCCCCCCAAGACCAGCTTGCTATACCCCAGCCGCAGCATGAACCAAGTTCCCACCGACTGGGCCAGAGTCATCGTGGCTGAGCTCGGAATCACAACCGCACCGGCGGCAAACGCGCTGCCGCCCAGAGCTTCCTGCACGTAGAGAGCGCCGTACGGAGGCACCCCGTACTGGATCATGCCCTGGAACAGGCCGACCAGCACCAGGGGCCCGATCACGCGGTGCGAGAGGAGGGCGAGAGGGACGGTCGGATGCGCGCTCCGGAGCTCGACCAGCACGAACGCGACCAGCAGAACGGCGGCCAACAACAGAGCCGGGACGACGGGCTGGGCGGCCAGGCTGCCGGTTCCCAGCCCGATCAGAAGCGCCGTCACACCAAAGGTGAGGAGAATCACGCCGCGCGGATCGATTCTGTCGGCAACGGCTCGCTTGGGTACGCGCTCGCGGTAGCCGATGAGAAAGGCGGCCGAGATGATGCCGATGGGCAGGTTCACGATGAAGATCCAGCGCCAGCCCACGGTCGACACGAACAGGGCGCCGAGGACGGGACCCAGCATCGCGGCGGCACCGCTGGTGGCGCTGATCAGGGCCTGAATACGGGTCCGCTGCAGGGGCGGCAGGACATCCGAAGCGATGGTCAGGGCCGTGGACACGACCGCGCCCGCGGCCAGGCCCTGCAGGGTGCGGAAGACGACCAGCGACAGCATGCTGAAGCTGGCGGCGCAGAGCGCCGAGGTGATGACAAATCCCAGGACCCCGATGATCAGCACGGGACGCCGCCCGAAGATGTCGGATGCGCGGCCCCACAGGGGGATGGTGGTCGTACTGGTGACCAAATAGCCGCTGAAGATCCAGGCGTAGAGCGAGAAGCCGCCGAACTCGTGCGTGATGGTCGGCAGTGCGGTGCTGACTATGGTGGTGTCGACCGCGGCGGTGAAAAGGGCCATGACCAAGCCCGCGATGAGCCGAATCAGACTCGGAGTCCAAGGTACGCGGGCGGGCAATTGGCCGCCGAAGTCAATGTGGGCGCCTTGCGGACTGAGCGCGCTGACGCCGGAGGCTCGGCGCCCCGTGGGCTCCGCGGGAGGGCTCTGCGTCCCTTCCCCGTCGGACGGTGGTCCGGTCCGGCGCCGGCGCGGTATCAGCAGCTTGCCTGAGCGAGGGGCCGTGCTCGGGGGAGATCGTGCGGGGCGGCAAGGCAACTCATCGCAGGCCAGTATGCCCGTCACCAGACCGGACCTGGGTCCAGCCCCCTAGTCGAGCTCGGCTCAGCCGCCTCCGATCCAGGACCGAACGCGCAGGGGTGTGATCGGCAGCTCGTCGACGAATGCGTCCGGGCGAATCAGGCGCAGTGCGCTCTCGACCGCGTTCGCCACCGCCGCCGGTGCAGGGATCGTGGCTCCCTCCCCGGCCCCCTTGATGCCCTCAGGGTTCGCCCGGCTCAGGGTATCGAGGGATCGATGCCGCGGCACCAGGGCGAAGTCGGGTGCGCTGGCGATGGAGTAGTCGAGGAAGGTGGTGGACAGAAATCCGCCGTCCTGGTCGTAGAGCGCCTCTTCGAGCAGGGCGTAACCCAAACCGTGGACGAGACCGCCGTGGAGCTGGCCCTCGACCAGGCGTGGATTTATCTCCCGGCCGGTGTCATGCGCGATGGCGTAGCGAAGCACGCCCACCGACCCGGTCTGGGGATCAAGCTCGATTACCGCGACGTGGCAACCACTGGCGTACACGGTCGGGCTGTCGGTGACAAAGGCCTCCTCAACCGACAATCCAGCCGACGGGATGAGGTCGGCTGCGCTCAGCGAACTCGCCGGCGCCCCCCTGACGCTGACCACACCGGATTCGAGCTCGAGGTCTTCAGGGTCGACCTCGAGCCGCTCGGAGGCGAGGCGCAGGAGCTCGGCTCGAGCCTTCCGCGCCACCAGAGAAACCGCGTTGCCGACGTGGACCGCGCTTCGGCTGGCGGCGGTCACCCCCCCGCGAGGCAGCTGGCTGGTGTCCCCGGCGACGACCGTGATTCGCTCCATCGGCCAGCCCAATCGGTGAGCCATGATCTGCGCCGCCATGGTCTGATGGCCCTGTCCCCCAGGACTGGAGCCGATGTACAGGCGGACCTGCCCGTCGGGCCCGATGTCGGTCCGCGCTGGCTCGCCGCTTCCCGTGCCGGTGCTCTCGACGCAGAAGGCGACGCCGACCCCAACGACCGTGCCATCGGGCTGGATTCCGGGCCTGAGCTGGTCGAGCTGAGCCAGCTCGAGTGCCGACTCCAAAAGCCGAGGGTAGTCACCGCTGTCGTAAACCGTGCGCAGGCCGCCACGCGAGTGCCCGGTGTCATAGGGCATCTGGGAGGGCTGGATCAGGTTGCGCCGCCGCAACTCAGCCGGGTCCAGGTTCAGCTCCAGAGCCAGGCGGTCCATCATCCGCTCGGTCGCGAAATTGCCCTGGGGCCGACCTCCCCCTCGGATCGTGCCGGTCGGAGTGGCATTGGTAAAGCAGAGGTCGTAGTCGACCCGGAACGCCTCCAGCACGTAGCCGGACAGCATGTGAGCAATGATGATTTCAATTATTCCGGCCCCGACCGAGACGTACGCGCCCAGATCATGCTGGATCCGCGCCCGAAGCCCGCGCAGGCGCCCGTCGGGCTCGGCGGCGAGTTCGATTTCGATACCGCTGCCGTGGGCCTGAACCGTGGTCGCGGTGTCCTCGCTGCGGGTCGCCACCCACTGCACGGGCCGGCCCAGGCGGAGCGCGGCGAAAGCGGCGAGCAACTCTTCGGGATAGACCCTGCCCTTGGGCCCGAACCCACCGCCCACGTCTTCGGCTCGCACCAGGACCTGTTCCGGCTGGAGTCCTAAAAAGGTCGCGGCCTTGTCTCGAACCCCGAACACGTGCTGGGTCGAGCACCAGATCTCAACTCCATCCCCACGCGGCGCGGCGGTCACCGCCCGGGGCTCAATCGCGGCCCCGCAGACCCGGTTGGTGAAGAATCGTCCCCGAACCACGACCGGGGCCCCATCGAAGGCGGCATCGATGTCCCCGTAGGAATTGACCCCGCTCAGGGCGACATTGCGATCGAATTGCTCATGGACCCGGGGAGCGCCGGGCAGCGTGGCCCGATCGACCCCCGTCACCGCCGGGAGCGGCTCGAGGTCGGCATACAGCTCGGAGGCCACGTCCTCAGCGACGTAGCGGGTCTCGGCGACCACGACCGCTATCGCCTCGCCCTGGTATCGGACCACGTCGGGGGCCAGCACGGGCCGGCCGAATCCCAAGAGCTCGGGCGGACCCATGTCCTCGCGAATGAGGTTCGGTCCGCGATCCAGATCGGCCGCGGTCAGAATAGCCAGGACGCCGGGCCTGGAGCCGGCTGCGAGGTCGATGCCGAGGATGCGGGCATGGGCCAGCGGCGAGCGCACGACCGCCATGTAGACCTGGCGCTCGAGCCGGAGATCGGAGGCGTAGCGACCCCTGCCGGTAACGAGTCGAGCGTCCTCGACCCTTCGCAGCGGGGCGCCGAGCACGTCGCTCACGGCTGCGGCCGGGGCGACAGGCGGATCAGGCAGTCCGACGGGCCGAAGTCAATCTGCACCCTTAAACCATACGATCCCGCCCAGGACACTGTTATGGGGGTTCGCTCGCACTTGACACTCAGGTCCCCTGGGCCTGAAGGCTCAGCACGTCATGCCAAGTACCAGAGACCGCTGTCAGCGCGCAAGGCGTGGTCACGCAGCCTGACACCAGAACCGCAGCCTGGTTGCCCAGTCCGGGTTGCGTCACGACCGTGACTCCTGGGCTCGACAAGAGCGTGATCGGAGCGTCAAAGCCCGGCGCGCGGACGACGTCGACGCACACCGGCTGGCTGGCTGAGTCGCGCACCGGGCGCAGGGGCACAAGCTTGAAGGTCCGTATCACTAGATCGACGCGGCCGGCATCCTCCTCGCTGAAGTACAGATTGTCGGCGCCGTCTACCGCCAGGCCCTGGGGGGCCAAAAGGCCGTCGGCCAGATCCTTGAGCGGTCCCGGGGCGATCTGAACCAACCTCCCCCCGGTGATCACGGGGGTGACCACGAACACGTTGCCCTGGGAGTCCTGAGCGATGTCGTCGACTATGGGCAGGCCGCGCACCAGATAGGTCCGACTCCCGTCGGGAGCCAGCTCGAGCGCCGCGTTGCCATACTCGTCCGCTACGAGTAGCGACCCGCCCGGAGTGACGAAGACGCCGGTCGGACGCACCATGCCGCCAACCTGCTTGGTAATGCGGCCGGTGCTGGGATCCACCCAGTCGATGACGCCCCGGGGACTGTCGGGCACGATCAGCATGCCGTCCGCCGCCGCGATCCCATCCACGCCATCCTGTCCCGGCACCGGGTTCAACTGGAGAACGAGCCGAGCCTGGCCGGCCGTCAACTCGTAAATCGCATCCTGCGCCTGGCCGGCCACGTAAAGATTGCCGCCCAGGTAGACCATGCCCTCGATCGTCTGCACGTGCCCGGCGAGAGCGGTAGGAGGCAGGCCGGGAGACAGAGCCTCGATCGATCCTGTACCCAGGACGGCCACGAGCAGAGTTCCGTCCGAGACGAGGAGGTCGTCCGGACGATTGAGCCCGGAGGCGATGGTCCAGATCGGGTCCGCAGCGCGGGCACCACCTGGAGGCAGCATCACCTGGGAGGCGGGAACGCACGCGGGGAGCGGCGCTGTGGTCACCGTCGGGGCGGCGGAGGCCAAGCTCCGGTTCACCGTACCGCGCGGGGTGGAGCAGGCCGCCACCAGGACTACCAGCGTCAAAAGGGCGCCTGCCCGCCCGAGGCGGTGCCCCGCGGTCGACCTGGGACTCATCACGGCGACAGATCTCCTTTTCCGAACGGCGGGGCGCGGATGTCGCGGGTCGCGGACCCAGGTCCCGGACCGGTTGAAGCCTTCCCTTGATTAGGCCAATCTAACCAGTAAAATGACCATATGGTCAGAACACTAACGGCAACCGAGGCGAAGGCCAAGATTCTGGCATTGCTCGACGATGTGGCCGCGGGCGAGGAGGTGAATATCACCAAGCATGGTCGCACCGTCGCCCGTCTGGTGCCGGCGTCGGGACCATCGGCCCTTGAAGGTGCGTTGGCGGGCGTCGCCATGACCGCGGCCGAGGATGACGACCTGTTCACGACGGGAGCAGCCTGGGAGCTGAATTGAGAACGGTCCTGCTCGACAGCCACGTTGTCCACTGGTGGTCGGCCGAACCGGATCGCCTGAGCGCAGCCGCGGTGAAGGCGGTTCGCGAGGCCGAGGAGCTCGCTGTCGCGGACATCTCGTGGTTCGAGCTGGCCTGGCTGGCAACCCACGATCGAATCAGACTCACGATTCCGGTCTCAGCCTGGCTGCAAGCACTGTCGGCACAGGTAAGGACGCTGGCGGTCACGCCTGCGATCGCAGCCACCGCGGTGGCGTTGCCGTCATCCTTTCCGGGCGATCCTGCTGATCGACTAATTTACGCGACCGCTGTCGAGACCGGGTCGCGACTCGTGACCAAGGACTCTCGGCTCCGTAACCACCGACACCCCCGGCCACTGACGGTTTGGTGAGAGGACTTCAGTAGGACTAGGTGAGGCGACCGTCTCGAGCCGAGGCGCTGAAATTAGGGTTGTAGATCCAACTCCAACTCCCCGTGTGGTGACGAACTTGTTCAGCGGGCCCCCCGAGGTGCCGAGGCCAAGCAGGGAAACCCGAATCCCGGTTGGCGTACGGGTTGGCGTAAAACGGGCTGGCGTCGGGGCTAATTGACCGGCCAACGGGCCATTTTGAAGGCGAATTGTGGGAGCCGGCGACAGGAATCGAACCCGTAACCTGCTGTTTACAAAACAGCTGCTCTGCCAATTGAGCTACGCCGGCGTGCCCGAAGCGTAGAGGAACCTTCTCTGATCGCGGCCTGCAGACCAGCCCCGAAACCTAAACGTCGGCACCCCCCGGCGGTCTCCATCGGTCCGCTCAGGCACCTTCGATGGCGCCTGCGGCCGGCGGGCGAGTCCCCGACTCGATGGATGGCTTCGGGCTTCTCCCGGAGATCGGCGGGAGGCGTGGCGTTCTGACCGTGTCCTCGCCGCGTACCGCGCGAGAGACGCCCGCGAGATTCCAGGGACCAGTCAATAGGCCTCCTGAAGACCCCCTCGGCGGGCGCGGTTCTCCAGCAGGAGCAGCAGGGCGTAGCCGACCATGGCGTAGAGCACGCCCACGGCCAGTTCGCCGGCCAGAAGGGGCAGGATCCTCTCCAAACTCTGACCGGCGACGGCCAGCCGCGCCGCCTCGATCCCGCGTGTCATGGGAATCGAATAGGAGACGAGCTGCAGCCAGTGCGGCAGCCGATCGACCGGAATGTTGACTCCGCAGACGACGAGCATCAGGTAGTAGACCGTATTGCCGACGATCATGACGTCGCGCATGATCAGGCCCACGCTGCCGAACATCAGCCCCAGGCCCGCGGTCGCGAATGACACCAGCACGATGCAGATCGCCAGGCCGCCGATGTCGGCGTGGCTTAAATCCAAGCCGTAGAGCGCGACCGCGATGATCAGGCCGACCACCACCCCACTGATCCCGTCAAGGATATGGATGGTCGCCCGGCCGAGAAAGCTGACGAGGCGGTTCTGCGGCGCACCCAGGAGCAGAGGCAAGGTTCCGTATTGGCGCTCGTTGGCAACCGTCATGACGACGCCGAAGACACCGTTTATCGCGGTCAGTTGAATCGCGTTACCGAGCGCGAAGTAGAGCGCGTGCGAGCGACCCTGGGCGAAGATGCCGAGCTGGGTGAAGAACAGGATCTGACCCACCGGCTGCAGCAGCTTGTAGGACAGGTACCCGATCGGTGTGGCCCAATTGAACATGGCGCGGTACTGAAACCAGCAGCTGCGGGCGAACGCGCCCAGGTGCGCATTCATGCCGTCGCCAGCTGCCCCGTCCGCCGGGCATTCTGCTCCACCAGCCGAAACAGAAGACGGCTCAACAGGAGGCAGACCAGGCTGAGCGCGATCGAGCGCGCCCACCAGCCGGCGTAGTCGGCTCGCCCTGCCTGTCCGGCGGCGTGATAGAGCGCTCGGGTGGCCCAGGACGGCGGCACAAACCAGGCCGCTCTCTGCAACCAGAGCTCGAGGCGGTCAACGGGGAACATGAAGCCGCCGAGCACATAGACCCCGAGCTCAAAACCGTTGGTCAGGGAGAAAGCCCAGCGCCAGAGGGCGAACAGAGGGGCGAAGGCCATGGCGATGGCGAAGAAGGAGAAGGTGAGGACCAAAAATGAGACCAGGAAGGGCCCGGCGTCGATCTGCAGGGGGGCGATCCTAAATCCCAGGTAGGCCAGGGCCAGAGCGGGGATGAAGGAGATGACGCCGAGGAGCAGCGCGGCCGTGATCTTGCCCACCATGACGACCCAGATCGGCGTGGGAACTGCGAGTAGCGCCTCGAGTGTTCCCTCCCACCGCTCCGACCCGATCGAGTTGCCCCCGTCCAGGTAGGCCGAGGTCCAAAACCCGATCAAACCCCCTCCCAGGGCGGCGTAGGCGTCGTGCCCGGGAGTGCTCGAATGGCTGAAGACGAACAGCCCGACGCTGGCCAGGATGAGCGGGAAGGCGATCCAGTTGAGATAGGTCCAGGGGCTTACGACGCGGTTCTTGAGCGAGACCTCAAAGGCGCGTAACCCGGCGCGCAGAAGCGGGCTCATTCCGCCACCAGGCGCACGTAGGCGTCCTCCAGGGTCGGTTGCCGGACCGCGGCGCGGCGAAAGTTCAAGCCTTGCAAGGTGGATGAGAGCGAGCCCAAAACCTCCGCCGGTTGGCTGCAATGGATACTGACGAGCTGGGTCAGCTCGCGCTCCTCCAGGACCAGGGAGGCGACCCCGCTCAGGGCGCGCAGCCGCGCCGCCAGCTCGTCGCTGAGCCCGTCGACCTCAAATTCGACGATCCCGCCACCCTCGACCTCGCGCTTGATGCTGCTGGGGCTCCCTTCGGCGACCACCTGGCCCCGCTTCAGGACCGCGATTCGGTCGCACACCTCGTCCGCCTCGAGCATGTAATGGGTGGTCAAAAAGACCGTCTTGCCCTCCTTGACCAGACGCCGGATCAGGGTCCGCAACTCGCGGGCGCCGACCGGGTCGATGCCTAGGGTGGGCTCGTCCAGAAAGAGGACCTGAGGGTCGTTCAGGAGCCCGCGCGCCAGGTGCAGGCGCTGCTTCATGCCCCGTGAGTAGTGCTCGACCCGGTCGCCCTCTCGACCCTTGAGGCCCAGCATCTCGAGCAGCTCGGGGATGCGGCGCCTGGAGACGTCCGGTGGCACCAGGTACAGATCGGCGAAGTAGCGCAGATTATCGAGCCCGCTCAGGCGCCAGTAGAGGCCGCGCTCCCCGCCGAAGACGAATCCAATCCGTCGGCGCAGCTCGCGGGTTGAGCGAACCACGTCCAGCCCCAGCACCCGAGCCGAGCCGGCGCTGGGTAACAGGAGCGTGGTCAGGATCTTGACCGTGGTGGTCTTGCCCGCACCATTGGGGCCCAGTAGACCGAAGAGCTCCCCCGGCTCCACGCGCAGATCGATGCCGCCGAGGGCGACGTGCTGCGAGCGATTGCGGCGCCTGAGTCCGCCCTGAACGTAGACCTTCTGCAGGCCCAAGACCTCGATCGCCAAGCCTTCAGCAGAGCCCGCCACGGTGGACGAGTTTATCGGGGCCCCACGGCTTCGACGCTTTAGCGACCGCTGGGGCTCACGACGAGCGCACGATGATGAGTCCCGGGCCCGGCCGCTGGATCTGCCAGAGCCCCCAATAGGGCAGGTAGAAAGAGTCGAGAGGGTCGTAGACACCTCCCCAAGATCCGGCCTGAAATCGAACCAGAACGGGATCGAGCGTGGTCGGGATCGGGGCCTGCTCGGGCGGCCCGGAGGCGAGGATTGAGTAGTCGGCGGGTGAGGGTGTGATCCGGTAGCGCCGGGTGTAAAGACCCTGGGCAAAGCTGGCAGCCAGGGGGTCGGAGACGTAGCGCAGGTTGGCCTTGATCTGGAAATCAGAGTAGAAGGGAGCGGCGTAATAGGGACTTTTAATCGAGGTCCCAGGGGCCAGGTGGGAGCGAATCCAATTCGCCGCCTCGATTCGCGTGTCGGTCACCCCCAGCAGGCGATCGGTGGCGATGCTGACGTAGGCGCCGGGCAGGAGCAGGAGTAGAAACACCCCCCAGGCGGCGAACTCGGCGGGACGAGCGCCCCGCGCTCGGCGCCGGGCGTGGGCGGCCAGCGCACCGGGGACCGGGCCCGCAAGCAGGGCCAGGGCGGGAACCAGGGGCAGGGCATAGCGGTAGAAATCCTCGTGCCCAGCACCCTGGACCACGTAATACGCGGCTGAGAACGAGATCAACGACAGCTCCCACCAGGTCCGGCTACGAAGCGCAGCCGCCAGGCCGATCACGACCAGGGGATAGGCCCCCAGGCCGAGGCCGAAGGGTAGCGACTGGGTGACCATGAACTCCCATCCCCAGGGCAGGCCCCGTCCTCGGTCAGCCGCATTCCCGCCCAGGAATAGAAGCCCCCGGACGTAGGCAGGCAGGTCAGCCAGCACCGGGACGAAGACGAGGGCAAAGAAGGCACCTGCCACCAACAGGGGAGCCAGCAGGCTGCGATTCCAGCCCCAGCGGCGAGCCGAGGCGACCAGCACGGCGATGAGCACCAGTCCGCCCGAGTATTTGGTCGCGCCCGCCAGGCCGGCCAGCGCGGCGGCCAGCATCACCCCGCGCCGCCCCCGGCTATAGGCGAGGGCGCACAGGCAGCCGGCGACGAAAGCGGTCTGGATCATGTCCGTGGTCGCGAAGTGGGCTTGGCGGACGGCCAGGGGAGCGCTCGCCAGGAGCAGCCCCGAGACCACGGCGGCGGCGATGCCGTGTACCCGCCGGGCAGCGACGACGGTGCACGCCACGATGAGCGCAAAGGCCGCCAGGGAGACCTCGCGACCGGTGAGGTAGGCGGCTGCGGCGCCGCTCCCGGTGAGTGGGCCCGCAACGTTCCCGGCGAGCTTTTCCGCCAGCGCCATCAAATCGAACGCAAGCGGCGGGTAGGCGGCGAAGAGTGGGTCGAGTGAGCCCCTGGCGGCCATGGTCACCGCGCGGCCCACCACCACGTCCTCGTCCGGACGGAAGAGAAAGGGCAGCGCAAAAGCGAGATTCCAGGCTCCAAGCGCAAGTGCAGCGAGCAGGGGCAGCAACAGAGCCGCCCGCGCACCGGGGCGGCGCCGGGCGAGGGGAGTCACGGTTCCGGCCTCCGCTCTCACCCGACCATGTTGATCCGTTGGGCGCTCAGGATTCCTCCTGGGCGAGCTCCAGGGTAGGCTAAACGCGTGGCAGAGCAGGCCCGAATGGGCCCGGCGGGAGCGCCCCCGGCGGCCCCGGGCGAGATCTTGTCCCGGGCCCGCGAGCTCGCCGCCGACCTGGTCGACAGAGCCGATGAGCACGACCGCGAGGGCACCTTCGCGAGCGAGAACGTGGCCGCCGTCTGGGCGGCCGGATTGGGCCTGCTGACCGTGCCACGCGAGCTGGGCGGAGCCGGCGCCGACCTGACCACGACGCTGCGCACGATCGAGATCCTGGGCGCCGCCGACGCCTCAACCGCGCTCGTCATGTGCATGCACTGGAACCATCTGTCCCAGATCGTCGCTCCCGCTACCCCCTGGCCTGAGCCCCTTCGTCAGCTGGTGATTGAGCGCTGCCAGGCCGGACCGGCGCTGATCAACAGCGCCGTCGTGGAGCCGGATCTGGGCTCACCCTCGCGCGGCGGAGTCCCCGCCACCCGAGCCCGCCGATCGGGCCCCGGGGAGGCCCAGGAATGGGTCCTTGACGGGCGCAAGACGTTCGTCACCGGCAGCGTCGCGCTGGCCTTCGTCGTCGTCCGCGCCGCGACCGTGGCCGACATCCCTGAGCAGGTCGAGGTGGGCTCGTTCCTGGTCGCGGCGCCTGGGCCGGGGCTGAGTGTGGTGCCCACCTGGGATCATCTCGGACTGCGCGCCAGCGCCAGCCACGACGTCGTCTTGGAGAACGTGCGGATTCCCCTCGCCCACGCCTTCGCGCTCCAGCCCGCCTCCTCCCCACCCGAACCGATAGGACGCGCGCGATCGATCCTGATGCAGACGAGCGTCTACACCGGCGTGGCCAGGGCCGCCCGCGACTGGCTGGCCAAGTACCTAAACCAGCGCGTTCCGTCCAACCTGGGTGCTCCACTGGCCAGTCTCCCTCGCTTCCGCGCCGCCATGGGCGAGATTGAAGCCCTGATCTACGCCAGTGAGCGCCTGCTCCACGGCCTGGCCCCCGAGGTCCAAGCCGGCACGGCCGACGGACTGGAGGCCGCCACCGTCAAGCGCCTGGTCACCGCCAACGTGATGCGCTGCACCGAGCAGGCGGTGGCCCTGGTCGGCAATCCCGGACTCAGCTACCACCATCCGCTTCAGCGCCATCTCCGCGACTCGCTCTGCAGCCGAATCCACGCTCCCCAGGACGACGTGACCGCGAGCGAACTGGGCGGCCGCGCTCTGGACCGAGCGTCGTCCTAGAGTCGGTCGCCCGCGGCTCCGACCAGCTCGGCGATAAGACGCGGACCGTCGTAGATTGGGCGCCATCCGGTGTCGGTCTCGAGCGGCGCAGAGCTGAGGTCGACGCGTACTCCGCGCAGCGCGTCGGCACCCACCTCGGACCGATAGACCACCTGGAGCGGAAGGGTTCGTGCGGAAATCACCTGCCTCGGGCTCAGCCGGGCGCCAAAGGCGTCGTAGACCTGGCGTGTCAGGCGCTGCGCGGGGGCCAGGGCGAGAAAGAGCAGGGCTGAGGCGGCATCTTGAGGATGAATCACGGGCAACGCCAGGTCAGGGTCGATCGGGACCTCCACCGGGTCTGCATCGCCCCCCAGGCGGCGGAAGAAGTCGGAAAATCCAGCGGGCTTGTCCGGACTCAGGACGGAACCCAGTCGGGCGGCGCGAAAGCGCGGGTAGCGGGAACCAATCAGCTCGGCCGCCCGCTTGCTCAAGCCGTAGACGCCAGGCCCGGTGGCGAAATAGCTAGAGGCCAGGACCAGGGTCGGAGAGGGGTGCTGGGCGGCGGCGAAATCGAGTCCGAGCGCGGTCGACAGCACGTTCACGCGCAGGGCCAGCTCGGGATCCCGCGGGGCTTGCATGGGCCGGATCCCGGCCAGGTGGATGATGGCCTCAGGCTCGAAGTCGCGCTGAGCTCTCCAGAGCCCGGGATCGGTCACGTCGTGGCCGTCGATCAGATCCAGGCCGCGCACCTCATGCGCCTCTAGGAGCGGTTCCAGGTGACGCGCCAGGTAGCTGCGCGATCCGGTCAGAAGAATTCGTGCCACCGGCGCTCAAACCTGGCTCATGGAACCGACGATGAGGTCGGTAAGCTCACCCACGTAGGCGGCGAAGCGGGGGTCCTTCAAGCTGCGAGGGCGGGGCAGGTCGATCTTCACCACGTCCTTGAGGCGACCAGGGTGAGCGGTCATGACCACCACCGTGTCGGCCAGGAAGACGGCCTCACTGACATTGTGCGTGACGTAGACCACGGTCTGGTTGAACTGCTGCCAGAGGTCGGCCACCAGCACCTGGAGCTGGTCGCGAGTGAGCGCGTCGAGCGCACCCAGGGGCTCGTCCATGAGCAGGAAGCTCGGTTCCATTGCAAGCGCCCGGGCGATCGCCACCCGCTGCTGCATGCCGCCGCTCAGCTCGTGCGGGTAGGCCTGTGCGAACTTGGCCAGACCGACTCGCTCGAGATAGGTCATGGCATGGTCCTTGCGTCCTTCCCGCACACCCCTGCTGGCCAGCCCGAACTCGACGTTGCCAACCGCGGTCAGCCAGGGGAATAGGGCGTATTCCTGGAATACGACGGAGCGGGCCAGATCGTCGGAACTGGCCGCCCTCGAATCCAGCAGGACCTGGCCCCGGGTGGGAGTCATGAATCCGGCCATGAGCGAGAGCAGGGTCGACTTGCCGCAACCCGACGGCCCGATCAGGCAGCAGAACTCGCGCCGGGACACGTCGAAGGAGACATCGTCAAGGGCGTGGACCCGATTGCGCCTTCCAAGCACCATGCTCACCCGGCGCACCGAGATGGCCACCTCGTCGGGTGGGGCGGCGGATCCGTCAGCCACGACCGGTCATGCCCCAGCGCTCGATGGTGCGGCGCTCGATGGTCTGAAAGAGCACCTTCTCCAGGATCAGGCCCAGCGGGCCGATGACCAGTAGGGCGGACAGCATGACGTCGGTGCGAAGAAACTCGCGGGCGTTGAAGATCAGCACTCCGAGTCCGTACTGGGTG
>Ga0307373_10008918_pt1 | contig 15135 bp, 15 predicted proteins | sample OX2MG_FD_202534 | JGI IMG/M metagenome (GOLD analysis project Ga0307373, IMG submission 202534) | Soil microbial communities from Risofladan, Vaasa, Finland - OX-2 | ecosystem: Environmental > Terrestrial > Soil > Coastal area > Acid sulfate soil | place: Finland: Risofladan, Vaasa | collected... | reverse complement strand
ATTTTTGCGAACGCATCGCGCGCGTCGCCGGCAAGCAAGCGTTTCGCCGGTCGTGCTGCATCGGTCCCGTGGAAATGCAAAGCAGGCAGCAGTTGCGCAACGATCTGGCCAATCTGCGCGAAGCGATCGGCAAAACGCGCGTGACGGAGGCGTTCATGAACGCCGCTTCGCCCGGCCTGGTCACCGCGTTTCAGCCCAATCAGTTTTATCCTTCGCACCGCGCTTACGTTGAAGCCGTCGCCAACGCGATGAAAGAAGAGTACGAAGCGATCGTATCCGCCGGTTTTATCCTGCAAGTGGATTGTCCCGATCTGGCCATGGCGCGCCATACCGGTTTCCAGGATTTGAGCGAAGCCGAATTCCTAAAGCGCGCCGAACTGCACGTGGACGCGCTCAATAGCGCCCTGGCACAGATTCCCGCGGACCTGGTGCGCATGCACGTTTGCTGGGGCAATTACGAAGGTCCGCACGACCACGATATCCCGCTCGAAAAAATTATTTCCATGGTGCTGCGCGCCAAGCCCCGCGCAATTTTATTCGAGGCCGCCAATCCGCGGCATCAGCACGAATGGACCGTCTGGCAAAACGCGCTGATTCCCGAGGACAAAATTCTGGTGCCGGGCCTGATCGAACCGTGCAGCGCCAGTATCGAGCATCCGGAACTCGTCGCGCAGCGCATTGCGCGGTTTGCGGATATGGTGGGACGCACGCGCGTGATCGCCGGAACCGACTGCGGTTTTGGCACCTTCGCCGGAGTGGGGAAGCTGGAGCCGGAAATGGTGTACAAGAAGCTGCGTTCGCTGGTCGAAGGCGCGTCGATCGCCTCGGCGCGGCTCTGGAGACGTTCCCTCGCCAGCGCGCGCTACGCGAATTGAAATGGCGGCGCTCGATTGAGACATGGGACATGGCGAAAAATGACGGACCAGCCGCGACGCGAGAACTCGTCCGAAGCGCAGCTTGGCCGGTTCAACAATCGCAAAACATTTGTAGCTGCGGCGATATCTGCGGCACTGATCGCGCTGGTGATAGGCTGCGCGGGGTGCGGCGGTAAAGACCTCTCGAAAGAAACCGATGCGCAGCTCGGCCTGAATCCGCGGCAATCCGCCGGCCGCGTGGTGTTTCAAAATTATTGCGCCGCCTGCCACTACGCGTATTCCTCATCCGGGCTGAAGGGGCCGGGGCTGAAAGGTCTTTTTCGCAAAAAATATTTGCCCAGCGGCTTGCCCGCCAACGACCGTTTCGTGGAGCAGACCATCCTCGGCGGCCGCGGCATGATGCCCGCACAGGGCGATGCGCTAACGCAACAACAGCTCTCCGATTTAATGGCCTACCTGCACACTCTGTGAAGGCGCATAATCTGGTTCGCAACAAGTTGCAAGGAGGAGCCTGATGGCGGCATTTCCGGGCGTGGATTTTCTCGATCTCGATTCCTCGCTGAGCGACGAAGAGCTTCTGGCGCGCCGCACCGCGCGGCAGTTTGTGGACGAGCGCGTCCTGCCAATTATTGAGAAGCATTATCGCGAAGGCACGTTTCCGATGGACTTGGTTCCGCAACTTGGCGAGCTGGGATTTTTCGGCGCCAATCTGAAAGGCTACGGCTGCGCGGAAATGTCCAACGTGGCCTACGGGCTGGTGATGCAGGAGCTGGAACGCGGCGATTCCGGATTGCGCAGCTTCGCGTCGGTGCAAAGCGCGCTGGTGATGTATCCGATCCACGCCTACGGCTCGCCCGCGCAAAAAGACCAATGGCTGCCGCGCTTGCAGTCTGGCGCCGCCATCGGCTGCTTTGGGCTCACCGAACCGCAATTCGGGTCGAATCCTGGCGGAATGCTCACGCGCGCTGTGCGCCGCGGCGACAGGTATGTGCTGAACGGCGAAAAAATGTGGATCACCAGCGGCTCGATTGCGAATGTTGCCGTGGTTTGGGCCAAGTGCGAAGACAATCGAGTTCGCGGGTTCCTGGTGGAAAAGGGCGCTAAGGGTTTTTCGACGCGCGACGTGCACGGCAAACTTTCCATGCGCGCGTCGGTAACATCCGGGCTCTCGTTCAACGATTGCGAGATTCCCGCCGAGAACCTGCTGCCGGGAATCGATGGACTCCGCGGCCCGCTCTCATGCCTGACGCAAGCGCGCTACGGCATCGGCTGGGGCGGCATCGGCGCGGCCATGGCTTGCTACGATACCGCGTTGCAATACACGAAAACGCGCAAGCAATTCGGCAACAAGCCGATCGCCTCTCACCAGCTTGTGCAAGACAAGCTCGCCTGGATGATCACCGAAATTTCCAAAGCGCAGGTGCTCGCGTTGCAAGTCGGCCGGCTGAAAGATCAGGATCGCGTGCAGCCGGTGCAAATCTCGATGCTGAAGATGAACAACATCTGGATGGCCATCGAAGTGGCCCGGCGCGCGCGCGAGTTGCTGGGCGCCAACGGCATCGTGGACGATTACTGCGTCATGCGCCACATGAACAATCTCGAATCGGTCTACACATACGAGGGCACGCACGACATTCAGCGCCTGATCATCGGCGAACACATCACCGGGATCGCGGCGTTCGCCTGAGCGGGACGCCGGCGGATTTTTCTACGGCTGATTGATCATGAAGGTGGACATCTGCGAGAAGAATTCGCGCAGAAACTGTTCGGCTTCGGCAGGCAGCACCGCCTCGGCAAACGCATTGTCCATCAGCGCCATCCAGCGGTCGCGCGCCGCCTGATTGATATGAAACGGCATGTGGCGCATGCGCAGGCGGGGATGGCCGCGCCGCTCGATGTAACGCTGCGGTCCGCCGAATCTCCCCACCAGAAAATCACGCAACCGCTCCTCGGCGGCGGGCAAATCGTCAGGAGGGTACATGCGGCCCAGAATATCGTCGGTGGGAACCTGCCGGTAGAACGCGCCAACCAGCCGGGCAAAACCCTCTTCGCCAATCAACGCGTATACGTTTAGCTCGTCCATAGGCTTCGAATTCTATCCGAAGCCGCTTGGAGAGAACTACAGCATGGATGGAAATTTCGGCGCAGCAGCCGTAACAGCGCCAGATGCGCTGTGGCGCGACTCGAAAAAGAAGATTCAGCACGCCACTGGCGCTTAGGCCGAAATCTGCTCGCATTCGGGCGACAGCGCTTCGCGCAGCCTGCCTAGCAGCGAGTCGCGCGTGAACGGTTTCGAGACGACCGCAGCCACCGGATCGATCGACCTCGGATCGATGAAGCCAGTGTAGCCGGAGATGTAGAGAAGCTTCATCTCGGGCCTCATCTTGATCAGCATCTTCGCCAAGGAAGGACCGTTCATGCCGGGCATGATCACGTCCGTCACCAGCAAATGTATCGGCTGGGTAAATTGCTTGGCGATTCGCACCGCCTCTTCCGGGCTGCCAGCTTCGAGCACGTTGTAGCCAGCAGCAGACAGCCAGTCGCGCGTCAGTTCCCGGACCGAACTTGCGTCTTCCACCAGCAGCACCGTTTCGCAGCCACGCAGATTTTCCACGCGGCACGGTCCCGGCTTTCGCGCCAGCACCTTTTCCGCGGTTCGTGGCAGGTAAATCGAGAACGTGGTGCCGCGACCTGGCGCGCTATCGACGGAAATGTGACCGGCGCTCTGCTTCACCACACCGTAAACCGTCGAAAGGCCGAGCCCGGTGCCCTTGCCGACTTCCTTGGTGGTGAAGAACGGCTCGAACATGTGGGTCTGTATTTCCGCGTCCATACCAGTGCCAGTATCCGAAATTTCCAGGAGCACGTACGGGCCCGGCGCTAACTGCTGGTCTCCTTCAAAATTGCGCCCGATTTCGGCGTTGGCGGTGCGGATCAGCAGCTTTCCGCCTTCCGGCATGGCGTCGCGGGCATTCACCACCAGATTCATGATCACCTGCTGCATCTGCCCGGGATCGGCTTTGATGCTGCTGAGAGCCGGATCCAGAACCGTCTCGAACTGGATGTTTTCGCCGATCAGGCGCCGCAGCATTTTTTCCAGGTCGGTGATGATGCCGTTCAGGTCCAGCACGCGCTGCTCGAGCATCTGCTGGCGGCTGAAGGCGAGCAGTTGCCGCGTCAAAGACGCGGCGTGCGTACCGGCTTTCTTGATTTCCTCCACGCTGCGCAGCGAAGTTCCGCTGCGCGCCAGCCGTTCCTCCAGCAGTTCGCTGTGGCCGATCATCACGGTCAGCAGGTTATTGAAATCGTGTGCGATGCCGCCGGAGAGTTGCCCGATCGCGTCCATGCGTTGTGATTTGCGCAGCTGATTCTCCAACGTCTTCTGCTCGGTCATGTCTCGGAAGATCGAGATGACGCACTTCTTTTCGTTGATCTCGATGATCTCCGCCGAAATCACACCCACGCGCTGCTCGCCCGTTTTCGTTAGAAACGTAATCTCCGCGTCGCGAACGGAGCCTTTCTTTTCGAGGGCCTTCAACATTAAAGCGCGATCATCCACTCCCTCCCAAAACTTCAGGTCGGTCGCGGTGCGCCCAATCACTTCATCACGGCTGCAGCCAGTGACGCGCAGAAAGCTTTCGTTCACGTCGATGTACACGCCGTCGTCCAGCCCGGCGATGGTGATTGGTTCCGGGTTGGCCTGAAAAGCCTTGTAAAACCGCTCTTCCGCTTTTTTGCGGTCGCTGATGTCTCGCGTGATCGCCGCCGCGCCCACCATTTTCCCGGTCGCGTCATGGACGGGAGAGATCGCCGTCGACACATCGATCGGCCGCCCGTCTTTTCGGACGTGCACCGTCTCGTGCAGTTCAACTGGTTCGCCATTTTTCAGGCGTTCGAGCATGGCCGGCAGCTCGTCGCGCTCCTCGGGCGGCAACAAGAGCGTTCCGGTTTTTCCCAGAACTTCTCCCGCCGCGTATCCGTACAGCCGCTCCGCGCCTGCGTTCCAGCTGACCATCGTACCGGCCAGCGTGTGAATGATGATTGCGTCGCTTGACGACTCGATGATCGATCCCAGCTGCGAAAGCCGTTCCTCAATGCGCTTGCGTTCAGCGATCTTGCTTTTCAGCTCCTGGTTGGCGCGCACCAGGTCGGACGCGCGCGTGCTGATCTCCTTCTTCTGCTCCCAATCGCTTCGTATTTCCAGATCGGCCCGCAGAAACTCGATGAACGCAACCCAGGAAAAATTGTCGATCAGCAGCGGCAACATCAGATCGGCCGTCGTCGTCCCCAACTGGTGAAGTTTCGCCGCGCTCATGTTATGAAGCGACTGCTCGTAGCGGTGCACCGACGACCACCGCGCGCTCGCCGCCGCGAAGAGCTCCCTTTCTTTCCTGGACTCCAAAAGCTCCTCGATTTTGTGCACCAGCGTGCGAATGCGGGTGAAGTATTCGAGTTGCTGGTCCAGCAGATCTTGCACGTTGGCGCTCGAGCGCACGTAAATTTCCGTGGTGATTTGCACCAGGCGGTTCGAGATCTCCAGAATCTTCTCGGCTAATTCCAGCTTCGTCTCGATGTTCGTGCGGCGTTGTTGGCTGGGATGGGGGCTCATGCCGGCTTTTTCTCCATCAATAGGCGGTCAATGGTCCCGAGCAACTGCTTGAAATCGACTGGTTTCGAAAAGTAGTCCTTACAGCCAATTTCATCCGCCCGCGCGCGGTCATTCACCAGCGCGTGCGCGGTCAGGATGATCAGCGGAACTTCTCGCGTGGCCGCTTCGGCCTTCAGCAGTTCGATCACTTGCCAGCCGTCCATCCCCGGCAGGCTAATGTCCATCAGAATCAAATCGGGCGGTTCGGATTGGGCCAGCGCATAGCCCTGCTCGCCGTCAGCTGCGGTGACGACGGCAAAACCCTTGCGATCCAGTCTGCGCGCGAGCATCTCGCGGCTTGTTTCGTTGTCCTCAACAACCAGAATTTTCGGCATATCCGCTCCTCAGTCGTTTCGCAGCGCGCCCGCTGGCGCCTTTGCCTCCCGGAGAAAGCCCTTGTTTTCAGCGGCTTGCGAAACCTTGCCCTGCGATGTTTCATTTGTACCGTTGGCGCGCGCTGTTCCAAATAGGCGTTTAGTACCGAATTGGTGTATCCCCTAGTACCAGTCAATACCGCTTAGGAAGGTAGGTTGCGAGGCGGCTGCGGCCGCCGGTGCCTTGCGCTAGGAACAACAGTACGGACCGGTTCTTTTCAGCGTAGAGGCGAGCAATAGCACTGAGGCATTCACTTCAGGAGGGTGGTCGCGTAGCGAGCTGGAATTGCGAGATTCGATCCTCCGAATCCCTTTAGGATGGCGAAATTTATTCCGATCACGTCGCCGTCACGATTGAACAGCGGCCCTCCCGATCCGCCCGATGTTGTCGCCGCATCGTAAACGATCTCGTTTTTCAGAAGATCGCCGATGTGGCCTTGGGTGGTAGTCGGGCGAATGAGCTTGTCGGCGGCCAATTGCGCCATGATTTGATCCACGTCATGGCTCTGTGCGGCGATTTTGTTTGCGACATCGGAACCGGCTCTGGCGAGGATTCCTTCGATGCCAGTCGGATAGCCCATGAGAACCACCGGATCGCCGGTTACACTCGCCGACGCAGCGCTATCGACTTTCAGCACCTCGGTATTGGGAGGGGGAGGTTCTTCCAGTCTCAGCGTTGCCAGGTCGGCTTGGCCGGAAATTTGGTTCAGCTTCGCTGGAATGCCCTTCGTGCTTTCAGGAAAGTAGGCAACATACGATTTGACGTAAGCCTCGGCGCCCTGGCTGACGAGTTGCTGCAAATCATCGTTCTTCCACCATGGCTGCGCAACGTGATGGTTGGTCAGAAGCACGCCGTCGCGAGTGGCCAGGAATCCGGTCCCGAAAATGTCGACCCGCAACGGTGGCCCCGTGCCGTCCGTTCCCAGTTGCACCATGCGGTCCTGGTCTACCACCGGATTGCCCTTTGAATCCAAAATCATTCGTATTGGCTCGCCTGAGACTTTGTCAAGAAACTCCACGGTGACGTGCAACAAGCAGACGCTTGGGCCATAGTCACGCACCACCGTTTCCGCGAATTTGCCTTCGTCCTCTAGCAGCGTGAGCCGCTTTTCCGTGAGTTTCAGCTGCTGCTGCAAGGCCGCTAGCTGTGTGCCGTCCGCCGAAGACATCTTCTCGCGGATGCTCTTTGACTCTGACTCGAGCGACTGCCGCGCCCCGGCCTCGGCGCGCGACCGGTCGTCGAGAGATGCGCGCCTCTCTTCCACGCGCCGCAGCAATTCGCCTTGCTGGCCAATACCGTTATTGAGTTCCGCGATTTCCGCGCGCAGTTCGAGCGTTTCCTTGTTCGCGTGCCGCAGCGAAAACAACGTTGCCAGCGCGCCGATCACCGCAACGGCCGCAATGAACAAAACCACGGGAACCAGCCACGCACGACGCTTTTCGGCCGCAGCGTAATTTCCTTCGGCCTCCGCGTACTTCAGCTTCGCTTGCAGCTCTTCTTCCGGCTGCAGCTCGCGAATCTGCGTTCGGATCCTGGCCGCCAACTCCGTGGGATCGAACGGAAACGAAATCACGTCGTCAACGCCCAAATCCAGCGCCCGCGCCCTTTCCAGAGCGCCTCCACTCACAATCATTACGATTTTGAGCGCTGTTTCCGCGATCGGGCGGGTGCGAAGTTGCGCGATCAGGCCGCAGCAGCTCAAATCGGACGGCATAGCCTCCGTAATTACCACGTCTGGCGAAAACGCCAGAACTTGGTCGACGTTGATCCCATGCTGGGTTTCGATTTCGTAACCCTGTCCAAGCAGGGCTTGTTTGACGGCGCTCGCTGCTTCTTCCGAAACGTCCACCATCAGAATTCGCATGCCCATTCGATGCCTCAACTTTGCAATCGGAGACAGCCGCTGCGCTCAGCGGGCGGGTAAATTCGAGAGATACGAGACGAGATTCGCAGTAAGCTGGCCAATTCCAGCAGCTACTTCTTGATGGAGGGTTTCGACAATCGCCGACACGTTCTTGCGGCTAACGGGATCGTCGCGGTGATAGGTCTGTGTCCAGACCACGGTTCTGGTCTTCGGATCGAACAGATCGAGTTCCAGGGAAAATCGCGCTCTCAGCGAGGGAGAGTCCTCCTCTTCGAGCGCATACAAATGGCCGCGTAATACGTAGTCGCCCGTCGCGCCGCCGCCCAGGCGTGCCACAGAACGGAATCTGCCGGTATCGCGCAGCTCCCGCGTCAACATCGTTTCCAGCATCTGCGTGGGCGCCTCCGCCCAGCGATGATACTCATAAGTGCCCATCTCCACGTCGCTGGTGCTGTAGACGATCGGGGTATCGAGATAAAGTGGAGCGGCGCTGATACGCCCGACGACAATCGTTAGCGGAAGCCTCGCATCGTTGTTCGTCCCAGGGGCAGGCGCTGGCACCGGCACCGCCGAAGAGTCGAGTGTGTAATAACTGACCGGCCGCGACGCACCGCAGCTAGCGGCCACCAGCATCGCCGCCAGAGCCACAATGCCGGCCAGTGCGGTTGCAATTCGTTTTGGCGCCACGCTCGCGTGCTCCTCAGTTAGGATGCTTCGGCACTTGCCCCGGCACACGATCGGCCGGCGCCGAAGTCCTAATAATTGCCGACGGACGATTCCTGATTGTCTCCGTGAAAGCCTTCAGATTGATTGTGATGTCCCGCACGTTTTGTATCACGTCGCTCAAATCATCCGCGTTCGCATTCACCATTTCATTGAGCTGCCCGGCTAGCGCCGAAGCCGAGGTGAGCGCCGCCCGCATCTGCTCCACGGACGCGCGCAAATCCGCGCGATTCTCCGTCACGGTGGAATCGATATGCGATAGCGCCACGTTGGCCTGCTTCACCGAATTTTTGAAATCATCGAGCAGTGGCCCGAGTTTTGCGCTGCTTTGGCTCAAGTTGTTTAGGGCGGCATGCAGCGGCGGACGATCCTCGGCAAGCATTCCGCGCGCGCTCGCCAGGCTCGCGGCGATGTTCGCCCGATTCCGGGCATCGAGCAGCGCGTTGACGCGCTGGATCGTGCCCTGCAAATCGGCCGCCCGAGCGTTCAAGTTTCCGACAAGCTTGCTCGCCTGCGGAGCTAGGTCTCCGATTTGCGCTTCCAGATCGTCGAAACTCACGTACTTTTCCGAGGCCAGCACCGATCCAGAAGGAGCTCGAGGCGCTGAATCGCTTCCCGCAACGATGCCAAGAAAATTATCACTCAGCGGGCTTAGGCTCGCTATTTTCACTCTGCTATCGGTTTTTACCGGCACTCGGCGCTCCACCCGGAATTCGATTTGCAGCCGCGCGGGATTCTGCGGATCCATGCGCACCGAAATCACGCGGCCAACTGGCGGCCCACCCGCGTAGCGAACTTGCGACCCCGGCGCCAGGCCGCCCGCGTTCTTGAAATACGCCCGATATACGGGCTCACCGCGTTCGAATACACCCGAGAGCGAAACCAGAGTCAGCACCAACAGGCCCGCCGCAACCAGGACAAAAAGGCCAACTAAAGCGCGCTCGCGTTGTGCGTTCAATTGCACTCCTCGTCAAAATCGACAACCGGCAGCGGCTGCCCCCTGCCTCAACCGAACCCCCACTCGCAAGCTGCGATAGGGACTGCGTTGAACGGCAACCGGACGCGGCCGGACGCTACAGGTGCAGCTTGGCCGTCAGACGGTCGAGATAACCTTCGTCGGCGGACATTTCCGGATCCGGAACCCGGCCTAAAAACTGACGCACTCGCGGCTGTTCGCAAGCCTTCAACTCAGCGGGCGTTCCGATCGCTAGAATTCTGCCCTTGTCGATCAGCACCATCCGGTCGGCGATCAGGAACGCGCTGGCCAGCTCATGCGTCACCACCACGATGGTCATGTGGAACGCTGCCTTCAGTTTCAAAATCAAATGATCGATTCCAGCTGCGATGATCGGGTCGAGGCCGGCCGAAGGCTCATCGAAAAAGAGAATTTCCGGATCCATGGTCAAAGCGCGAGCGACAGCGGCGCGCTTTTTCATGCCGCCGCTCAGTTGTGCGGGATTGTAGTCTTCGTAGCCGGAAAGCCCCACCTCCTCCAGCTTCAGCCGCACCACAATAGCGATCGTGGCGTCCTCGAGTTGAGTGTGCTCGCGCAGCGGCAGCGCCACGTTTTCTCCCACGGTCATCGAGCCGAAAAGAGCGCCGCCTTGAAAAGATACACCGAATTTCTTCCGCAGCTCGGCCAGATCCGTTCGTGAAATGCAGCACAAATCGTGCCCGCGGATCCAAACTTCTCCGCTCACAGGTTTTTCCAGCCCCATGAGCGAGCGCAGCAGCGTCGTTTTGCCCGAGCCTGAGCCGCCGAGAATCGCGATGGTTTCGCCCGCCTTCACGTCGAAACTAATGTCGTGAAGGACCTCGTGCTCGCCGTACGTCACGCGCAGATTGCGGATTTCGATGGCGAGACCTTTGCGCTCCGGATGCCCCGATTGATCTCCGTCTTGGTACATGCCTGAAACACCCTGTTCGAATCGTCGCGTCGCGCAGGAGATTGCAGCTGTTCCGCATCCTATCGCGAAGCGGTCAAATAAAAAAGGAATGTAAAAACCAAGTCCACGGCCACCACCATAAAGATCGACTTCACCACGGCCGATGTAGTCGAGCGGCCCACTTGCTCCGCGCCGAGTCCCGCCGAAAGACCTTCGTGACATCCCACAGCCGTGATCACGATTCCGAACATCACACTCTTGATCAGCCCTGTAACGATGTCGCGGCTCATAAGCGCATGCAGCGTTGCTTGCATGTACGAGCTGAACGTAAAACCCGCGGCGCTGACGCCAAAAGTGGCTCCGCCTAGAACTCCCATGAAATCCGCCCAAGTGGTCAGGCACGGCAGCATCACAGCCATGGCCAGAAGCTTTGGCGCCACTAGGAAATCGATCGGGTCGAGCGCCATGACCTCCAGCGCATCGAGTTCTTCGTTCACTTTCATCGAGCCGATTTCGGCGGCGAATGCCGAACCGGACCGTCCAATAACCACAATCGCTGTGATCAGCGGAGCGAGTTCGCGCGTCACGGAAATCGCCACCGCATCCGCCACAAACGCGATGGCGCCGAGCCTTTGCAGTTCGTACGCTGACTGCAGCGCCATGATCAAGCCGATGAAGAACGAAATCAGAGACAGAATCGGAACAGCGCCCACTCCGGTAGCCATGGCCTGATGGATCGCGCGCCCGGCGCGGAACCGCTTGCCTTGAACGGGCGCGATCACCAGGGCGCGCAGCGAACGCCCGGTTAGGAGCGTTAGGTCGCCCACGTAGACAAGGCCATCGATCGTCGCCTGTCCGACTGTAGCTGTCACCGACATATTCAGAATCTCAGCTGCGCGTGCCGAAGGAGGCGCTAGTTGCGCCTCGCAGCGCCTGGTCTTCCGTATCGTAAATCTCGAAAACCGTGTTCAATCTCGTCAACTCTAAGACGTCCTTCGAGACGGGCCCCAACCCGAAAAGCGCAAACGCAATCTTCAAATCTCGCGAGACTTTTAGAGCTTCCACCAAACAGGCCGCACCGGCGCTATCGATGTAGCTCACTCCGGTCATATTCACCAACAATCGCGGCGGACGCTGCACCTTTACCACCTGCATCAAAGCCTTCAGAAATTCAGGAGCGTTCTCCAGCGTCACCCGCCCGGCAACGTCCATCACCGTCGCGGCTCCATTCACGCGCGTGCTAATCTGCAGGCTCATTGCTTTTCCGTCAACCCTTCTGCGATCGTTGCAGCCAAATTCATCCGCGAGCGCGGCGACGAACCCGGTGCGCCTCGGCGGCGATATGTGAATTTGCAGGTCATTCTCTTTGCAAATAGACGCGTCGCATTGTCGGTAAATCCGGCCACCCGCGCAAGTCCAACGATGCCCCTTTCGATGCTCGCCAGCGGAGAGAAGAACCAGCTTTTTCGCGCGAAGGGTGTCTACCGGCGGCTGGGCAACCCCTGGTCCTGGCCGTCCATTTCCTTCGATACGTTGGAACGCGGCTACTACAACGCCCCGCAACACGGCCTCGATATACGCTTCCCCATTCTCCTCTGCGCTACCAGTTTTCCCTCTACTGTCTTAGACTCGTGATGCTTTTTTCCAGTTAAGAATTGCGAATCAAAACGTCGCTACCTGAAGCCAGTTTGGCTCTGGCGTCGTAAACGTATCGCCGAGTCTACTGGCTCGGCGATCCCGACGAATGACGTGAGGGGCAGAACGCCATGCACTGGTGGTCTGTAAATTCTTGGGGCCCATCGATCGCGGACGCGATCAAGGTCTTCTTGCTCGTCCTCGGCGCGCTGTTTCCCATCGTCGATCCGCTCACCGGCAGCCCCATTTTTCTGGCGCTCACCGCCGAGGAGTCGCCCGAAATGCGCCGCTCGCTTTCCAAGCGCGTCTCGATCGATAGCTTGATCCTCATGATCGCGTCGTACTTTGTCGGCGCGAACGTGCTGAATTTCTTTGGCGTGTCCTTGCCCGTGGTCCAGGTGGGTGGAGGCCTCATCGTAATTGCTATGGGCTGGGGCATGTTGATGGCGAAGGAGCAGCAACATGACACCGCGCGAACCAATGTTCCAGCGCGGGACGTCTATGGCCGAGCGTTTTATCCGCTGACCTTGCCGCTGACCGTCGGCCCCGGATCGATTTCCGTCGCCGTTGCGTTGGGTGCGAACTCCACACACCACTACGGATTTCACATCCCGGTGATTATCGCCGCTCTCGCGGCGATGATCCTGATCGCGCTGAGCGTTTATCTTTGCTACGGATTCGCGGACTGGCTGGGGCGCATGCTCGGCAAGACGGCCATGGTCGTGATCGTCAGGCTTTCGTCATTTTTGCTGGTCTGCATCGGCGTCCAGATTATGTGGAACGGCGTCAGCGCCCTGCTCGCATCCGTGCCATTCCACGCCCGATAGCCGAAAGCTGAGGCTTCGCGCCTCGATTAACTTCCCCTCGCCGCATCTTCCATGGGCGCATCATGTTGCAGAACCCAGGAGCCATGGGTAAAATGCCAGTACGGTTGGGAGGTAGTGAAATTGGCATCACGACTGGCTCTGAACCAGTTATTCCAGGTTCAAATCCTGGCCTCCCAGCCATATACCGCCTGGCGCAATGCCTGACCGAAGACCTACCAACTCGATCCAATAGAAGACAAAGCACTTAGGCGGCCGGAACTGCTTCCGCGTAAGTACGTCTTGACAATAGTCGTTATAACGAATATAACTTACCTGTGAAGAAGCCAGCTCATTCCGTAAGCAGTGCCGCGCCTCTCGGAGCCGCCGAAGAAGCAGCCTTCCTCGACCTGCTGCGCACTTGCGACATTCTTTCGCGCAGGCTGGCCGAAGTCCTGAAACCGGCCGAGCTCTCGCCGACGCAGTACAACGTGCTGCGCATCCTGCGCGGCGCCAAGCAGGGCCTCGCCTGCGGCGAAATCGCCAGCCGCATGATCACGCGCGATCCGGACGTCACTCGCCTGCTCGATCGCATGGAAAAGCGCGGCTTGATCTCGCGCTGCCGCGAAACCAAGGACCGCCGCATGGTGCTCACTCGCATCACGCCCGAGGGCCTGAAGCTGCTTTCCGAGCTGGACGGCCCGATTCACGACGCGCATCGCACTCAGTTGGGCCACCTTGGGCAGGACCGGCTTCGAAAGCTGGCGGCCCTGCTTCGCGCCGCCCGCGGCGAGACCGCTTGATTTTTTGGGCCTAATATCTGTTGCAACGAATATCGTGTAGACGCATCTAATCGCCAGTACGCCAAACGAAAGGAGCACCACCCATGAGCACAACCGCAGCCGTGAAGCCACAAATCAGCACTTGGAACATCGATCCAGTCCATTCCACCGCTGAGTTCAAGGTGAAACACATGATGATTTCCAACGTGAAGGGGCAATTCACCGGAATCAAGGGCTCTCTGACCCACGACGAGTCCGATCCGGCCAATTCCCGCGTCGAAGCATCGATCGAGTCCGCCTCAATCAACACCCGCGACCCGCAACGCGGCGCGCATCTTAAGAGCGCCGATTTCTTCGACGTCGAAAAGTTCCCGGCGCTGACATTCAAATCCACCCGCATCACTCGCAACTCCGATGGCGAACTCGAGGTGACCGGCGATTTGACGATTCATGGTGTTAGCCGCAACGTCGTATTCGCCGTGGAAGGGCCCTCGGAACCCGCGAAAGATCCTTGGGGAAACACGCGGCTCGGACTGGCCGCCACCACCAGGATCAATCGCAAAGATTTCGGTTTGACCTGGAACGCCGCGCTCGAAACCGGCGGTATCCTCGTCGGCGACGACGTGACCCTCAGCCTCGACGTGCAATTCGTGAAGGCGTGAAGTTCTTTTCAATATTTCGCATCAAATCTGTGCTAGATACTGGCGCAGAAGGAGAAAGCAATGTCGCTCCGTCCAGTGAAGAAAATTATTGAACCAAAACCCACCATCGAGGGCGCGGGTGTGAAACTCCAGCGCGCCTTCGGGTTTGGCCAAACCACGGACTTCGATCCGTTTCTGTTGCTCGACGATTTTCGCAACGATAACCCGTCCGATTATCTGGCCGGGTTTCCGTGGCACCCGCACCGCGGAATCGAGACCATCACCTACGTGCTGGCCGGTTCGGTCGAGCACGGCGATAGCCTAGGAAACAAAGGCAAAATGACCGCCGGAGACGTTCAGTGGATGACCGCCGGCAGCGGCATTCTGCATCAGGAGATGCCCAAGGGCGATCCGCAGGGCCGCATGCACGGCTTTCAGCTGTGGGCCAATCTGCCTGCGTCGCTCAAGATGAGCAACCCGCGTTATCAGGACGTTCCGTCAAGCGCCATCCCGGAAGTGACTGACGACGACGGCACCACGGTGCGCGTCATCTGCGGCGAGTTCTGGGGCAAGAAGGGACCCGTCGAAGGAGTGGCGGCCGATCCGAGCTATCTCGATGTGTTTGTGCCTGCCGGCAAGCGCAAGCAGCTCAAGATTGAGACCAGTCGCAACGCCTTCGCCTACGTCTTCGCTGGTTCGGGGAATTTTCGCGATGCTTCCGATCCGCGCGCGGTGCTCACCGATAAAGTTGTGGATCCGAATGCGCCGCCGGTCTACGACGCCAGGAACCATTCGCTCGTCTCGTTCGATAGCGGAGACGAAATCTCGGTGCAAGCGGGCGATGCCGGTATCCGCTTCCTGCTGGTTTCGGGCAAGCCGATCGAAGAACCGGTCGCGTGGTAC
>Ga0307373_10008917_pt1 | contig 15137 bp, 11 predicted proteins | sample OX2MG_FD_202534 | JGI IMG/M metagenome (GOLD analysis project Ga0307373, IMG submission 202534) | Soil microbial communities from Risofladan, Vaasa, Finland - OX-2 | ecosystem: Environmental > Terrestrial > Soil > Coastal area > Acid sulfate soil | place: Finland: Risofladan, Vaasa | collected... | reverse complement strand
GGGTCGTTGCCCGACGCCGCCTTCGGGAACGCGATGACATCCCTGATCGACTCCCGGCCGGTGAGCAGCATCAGCATCCGGTCCCAGCCGAACGCGATGCCGCCGTGCGGCGGCGGCCCGTAACGCAGCGCGTCGAGCAGGAAGCCGAACTGCGACCGCGCCTCGTCCCGTGACAGCCCGATCGCGTCGAAGACCTGCTGCTGCATGTCGGGACGGTGAATGCGGATCGACCCGCCGCCGATCTCGGTCCCGTTGCAGACGAGGTCGTAGGCGTCGGCCAGCGCACCGCCCGGCTCGGTGGTGAACTTGTCCGCCCATTCCCGCAGCGGCGAGGTGAACGGGTGATGCACCGCGGTCCAGCCGCCTTCCCCGTCCTCTTCGAACATCGGCGCGTCGACCACCCAGGTGAACGCCCACGCCGTGGGATCGATCAGCCCGCACCGCGCGCCGATCTCCAGCCGGGCCGCGCCGAGCAGGCTCCTGGCGGCGTTCGGCGTTCCCGCGGCGAAGAACACGCAGTCACCCGGCCCGGCTCCGGTCGCGGCGGGGAGCCCGCCGCGCTCGGACTCCGAGAGGTGCCTGGCCACCGGGCCCGCGTCGGAGACCGAGCCGTCGGGGCCGATCAGCACGTAGGCCAGTCCCCTGGCCCCGCGCGACCTGGCCCAGTCCTGCCAGCCGTCGAGTTCCTTCCGCGACTGCGCGGCGCCGCCCGGCATCACGACGGCGCCGACGTGCTGAGCCTGGAACACCCGGAAGCCGCTGCCGGCGAAGTAGTGCGTCAGGTCGATCAGCTCGCAGCCGAACCGCAGGTCAGGCTTGTCCGAGCCGAACCTGGCCATCGCGTCGCCATAGGTCATCTGAGGGATGGGGCGGGCAATCTCGTACCTGGCGATCTCCCGCCACAGCCGCTGGACCAGGTCCTCGGCGACCTCGATGATGTCGGCGCGGGTGACGAACGACATCTCGAGGTCGACCTGGGTGAACTCGGGCTGCCGGTCGGCCCGGAAGTCCTCATCGCGGAAGCAGCGCACGAGCTGGTAGTAGCGTTCCAGGCCGGAGACCATCAGCAGTTGCTTGAACAGCTGCGGCGACTGCGGCAGCGCGTACCAGCTGCCGGGCTGCAGCCGCACCGGGACCAGGAAGTCCCTGGCGCCCTCCGGGGTCGACCTGGTCAGGAACGGTGTCTCCACGTTCACGAAGTTGTGGTCCCGCATCACGTCGCTGACCAGGTAGGCCGCAGTCGATCTGGCGCGCAGCGCAGCCGCCATGTCGGCCCGCCTGATGTCCAGGTACCGGTACCTGAGCCTGACTTCCTCGTTGAGCTCGGCGTGCCCGTCGATCGGGAACGGCAGCGGATCGCACTCGGCGAGTATCTCGATCTGCTCGGCGGCGACCTCGACCTCGCCGGTCGGCAGCTCGGGATTCTCGTTCCCGGCCGGCCGGCGCCGCACCTCACCGGTGACCTGCACGCAGAACTCGGCCCGCAGCTCGTGCGCGACGTCCTCCTGCCGCACCACGACCTGGACGACGCCGCTGGCGTCGCGCAGGTCGATGAAGACCACGCCGCCGTGGTCTCTGCGCCGCGCGACCCAGCCCGCGAGCGTGACCTGCTGCCCCGCCTGTGAAGGGCGCAGCGCGCCAGCCTCGTGCGTGCGGATCATCTCTCGACCCAGCCCTTCTGTCGGCAACCTAACCAGCTAACCCGCGTTCACAGCCCCCTGGCCGGGCCCGATGCGGGCGCGAGCCCAGCCAGGAAGGGATTGGTCACCCGCTCCGCCCCGATCGTCGTCTGGGGCCCGTGGCCCGAGAGCACGACGGTCTCGTCCGGTAGCGGAAGGCAGACCCTGGCCAGGCTATCGAGAATCGTCTGGTAATCGCCGCCAGGCAGGTCCGTACGCCCGATCGAGCCGGCGAACAGCAGATCGCCGGTGAACACCGTGTCGGGCAGCCGGAACGTCACCGACCCTGGGGTGTGGCCGGGAGCGTGATCGACAACCAGGCTGACTCCGGCCAGGTCGAGCGTCGTCGCGTCGGCGAGCTCGAGCACCTCGTCCGGCTCGGCGAACGTGATGCCGCCGAAGAGCTGCTGGCCTGCCATCAGGGACAGTCCCCTGGCCGGATCACTGAGCAGCGCCCGGTCGGCCGGGTGAATGTAGGCCGGGATGCCCTTCGCGCCGCAGACCGGTGCTACCGACCAGATGTGGTCGATGTGCCCGTGCGTGGCGAGCACCGCGGCGGGCCGCAGCCGGTACCGGGAGAGGATCTCCTCGATGCCGTCCTCGGCATCCTGGCCAGGATCTATGATCAGGCACTCCTCGCCAGGTCCGGATGCCACGATGTAACAGTTCGCGGCGAACGATCCGGCGGGAAATCCGGCGATCAGCACGGTGACCTCCTGACCGGGCGCGAGTAGCAGATCGGATCGCAGTCCAGGTACGCCCGGCGACTGGTTCGCGACGCAGACCAGGCTAGCGCCAGTTACAAGACGGCTCGGTTGGTGCGTCGAACCGATAACACAGGGCGTAGGCACTTGCCTGGCCCGGATACCATGCGCGAAGTTTTTCAGTGGCATCACTACCGGTTGATAACGGGAGGGTTGGACGGGTGGCGGGTAAGCAGGAGCGCCAGCGCAAGCTGGCCAGGGAGCGCTATGAGCGCCGGATAGCCCGTGAGGCCGAACGGCAGCAGCGGGCCCGCAAGACGGCGCAGTGGGTGTCAGCGGGCCTGGTCCTGCTCGTCCTGGCCGGGGTCGTGGCCTTCACGGTCGTGCACCTGAGCAGCGCGAGCGCCAAGCCGTCAGCGGCGTCCTCGCCGGGCGCGTCGGCCAGCCCCACGCTCAGCGCCAGCCCGACGGCGACGCCCAGCCCGACGGCGTCCGGGGCGGCCGCGGCGTGCGCCTACACCAAGAGCCCGCCCGTGTCCAAGAACGTCGGGCTGCCGCCGGCCAAGCCCGACCTGAAAGCGACCTACCAGGCGACGATCAAGACCAACCGCGGCAATATCGTCATCAACCTGCTGAACTCCAAGGCCCCGTGCACGGTCAACTCGTTCGTCTACCTGGCCAGCAAGAGCTACTTCAGCAACACTCATTGCCACCGCCTCACGACCAGCGGCATCTTCGTCCTGCAGTGTGGTGACCCGACCGGTACGGGCAGCGGCGGACCCGGTTACAAGTTCAACGACGAGAACCTGGCGGGCGCGACCTACCACCAGGGGACGGTGGCGATGGCCAACGCCGGGCCCAACACCAACGGCAGCCAGTTCTTCCTCGTCTACAAGGACACGTCGCTGTCGCCCGCGTATACGCCGTTCGGCACGATCGTGAGCGGGCTGGGCGTGGTCCAGAAAGTGGCTGCGGCAGGGACTGACAACGGGACAGGTGACGGCCATCCTAAGGAAAAGGTCGTCATTGAGAGCGTGACCATCAAGAAGACCTGATTAGACATGCCAGACCGGGCATGCCCCTAGTCAGGTACCGAGCTGGAGGTAAGCGGTGAGCACCGAAAGCCATCAGTGGGGCCGGGTAGCCGACGACGGAACCGTCTACGTTCGCACCTCAGAAGGTGAGCGCGTGGTCGGGATCTGGCAGGCAGGCAGCCCCGACGAGGCGCTCGCCTTCTTCACCCGCCGGTACGACTCCCTGGCCACCGAGGTCATCCTGCTCGAGAAGCGGATCACGACCACCGACCTCGCGCCCGGTCAGGCCAAGGCGACCATCGCCCGGCTGCACGCCGCCATCGCCGAGGCCAAGGCTGTCGGCGACCTGGAGGGACTCAAGCGCAGGCTGGACTCGCTCTCCGAGCGGGCCGACCAGCGCCAGCAAGAGCACAAGGCGGCGCGGGACCGCGCCAGGATCGAGGCGATCGAGGTCAAGGAGCGGATCGTCGCCGAGGCCGAGAAGCTCGCCGCCGAGGCGACGCACTGGAAGTCCAGCGGAGACCGGCTCAAGGAACTGCTGGACGAGTGGAAGGCGGCGCCGCACGGCGACCGTCAGGCCGAGGCAGCGCTGTGGAAGCGGATGTCGGCTGCGCGCAGTGCCTTCGCCAAGCGCCGCAAGGGCTACTTCGCCGCACTCGAGGAAGAGCGCGAGGGCGTGCGGGAACGTAAGCAGGAACTCGTCAGGCGGGCCGAGGAGCTCTCCTCCTCGACCGACTGGGCCGCGACCGCGGCCGCCTACCGCGAGCTGATGGCGTCGTGGAAGGAGGCGGGTCGCGCCGACCGGGCTGCGGAAGACGAGCTGTGGAAGCGGTTCAGGGCCGCCCAGAGCACCTTCTTCGATGCCCGGTCCGCCGCGATGTCGGCGAAGGACAGCCAGCTACGGGAGCGAGCCACGGCCAAGGAGGAACTGCTCGCCGAGGCCGAGCGGCTGCTCCCGGTGACCGACCCCAAGACCGCCAGGGCCGCGCTGCGCTCGATCCATCAGCGCTGGGACAAGATCGGTGCCGTCGCCAGGGACTCGCAGGAGCGGCTCGAAGGCGGCCTGAAGAAGGTCGACGACGCGGTGCGCAAGGCCGAGGACATCCAGTGGCGCCGGACCAACCCCGAGGCACTGTCCCGGGCCAGGGACACGATCGACCAGATCCGCAAGACGATCCACAACCTGGAAGGCCAGCTCGAGCAGGCGAATGAGAAGGGCGACGAGGCCGCCCGCCAGCGCGCCACGTCGGCACTGCAGACGAGGCGGGCCTGGCTCGCCGAGGCCGAGAAGACCCTCGCCGACCTCACCAGCTGACGAGCGCGACCGACCGCGCCGACGCGGCTCACCCAGCCCGCCGACGCGGCTCACCCAGCCCGCCTACGCGGCTCACCCAGCCCGCCGAGGCCGCGCCGCGCCCAGCCCGCCGGCGCTGCTCCCGGCCCCGCAGGGCCTCATGATCGTGGACGACTTTCAGAACGTGGTCGATTGTCAGCGCCTGGAACTGAAAATCGTCCGGGTTCTGACTAACGTCCACGATCATGGTCCGGCAACGGCCGCGACGAGCGCGGCAGGGGTCGGCCCGGCGTCGGCGCGGGCTAGAACCGCGCCCGAGGACGCACCCGGCCTGCCGAGCCCGATGTTGTCCGCGATGGACACGCTGGGCCCTCGGACGGACGGATCGCGGCGGCGGGACCAGCGTGAGCCGCTCTGTTTGCTGATATCGCGAGTTCGGCGACCGTAAAAGGTACAAACTACCCGCGAATCTGACGCGTAGTCATGACATGTCGTCGGCGCGGGTTTGGCCGAGGCGCCCAATTCGGGCAGATGCTGCTTAACTGGTGACGCGATGGGCGTCGTAGACGCCGTCGATGGTGCGCACGGCCCGCAGCACGTGGCGCAGATGCTCCGGATCGCCCATCTCGAAGGTGAACTTGCTCAGCGCGACCTGGTCGCGGCGCGTCGTGACCGAGGCGGACAGGATGTTCACGTGCTGCTCGGAGATCGACCTGGTGATATCAGAGAGCAGCCCGGTGCGGTCCAGCGCCTCGACCTGGATCGCGGCGAGGAAGCGCGAACTCTCCCGCGGCGCCCAGTGCACATTGACCATTCGCTCGGGTTCCGACTGGATCAGGTGCGCGATGTTGACGCAGTCGGTGCGGTGCACCGACACGCCGTTGCCCCTGGTGACGAATCCGGTGATCTTGTCGCCCGGCACCGGCGTGCAGCACTTGGACAGCCTGGCCCAGACGTCGGCGGCTCCCTCGACATTGACGCCAGAGTCGCCGGTCACCGGCCGCGGGGTCGGCTGCCTGGTGAGGACGGTGGCCTCGGCCAGGTCCTCCTGCGCGCCGGCCAGGCCGCCCGCCGACTTGACCAGCTTGGACACGACCGACTGGGCACTGACGTGACCGTCGCCGATGGCCGCGTACAGACCGGACAGGTCCGGGTAGCGGAGTTCCATCGCGATCGCCTGGAGCGCGTCGGCGCTGGCGAGCCGCTGCAGCGGCAGGCCCTGTTTGCGCATGGTCCGCGCGATCATCGCCTTGCCGGTGTCGGCCGAGGCCTCGCGCCGCTCCTTGGAGAACCAGTGCTTGATCTTGTTGCGGGCCCTAGCGCTCTTGACGAAGCCGAGCCAGTCCTGGCTCGGACCGGCATCGGGGGCCTTGGAGGTGAGGATCTCCACGGTCTCGCCGTTGGACAGCGGCGACTCGAGGGGCACGAGCCGACCGTTGACCTTGGCCCCGACGGTGCGGTGGCCCACCTCGGTGTGGATCGCGTAGGCGAAGTCGACCGGCGTCGCGTCCTGCGGCAGCGCGATCACCTCGCCGCGCGGCGTGAACACGTAGACCTCGGCGCTGCCGACCTCAAACCGCAGCGACTCGAGGAACTCGGCCGGGTCCGCGGTTTCGCGCTGCCAGTCGACGAGCTGCCGGAGCCAGGCCAGGTCGGACGGACTGCGGCCGGTCGCGACCTCCTCCTTGTACTTCCAGTGCGCGGCGACGCCGTACTCCGATCGCCGGTGCATGCCCCAGGTCCTGATCTGCAGCTCGACTGGCTTGCCGCCCGGGCCGATCACTGTCGTGTGCAGCGACTGGTACATGTTGAACTTCGGCATCGCGATGTAGTCCTTGAACCGGCCGGGAACCGGGTTCCATCGCGCGTGCACGGAGCCGAGCACCGCGTAGCAGTCGCGCACGGTGTCGACCAGGATCCTGATGCCGACCAGGTCGTAGATCTCGTCGAAGCCGACATTCCTGGCGATCATCTTCTGGTAGACCGAGTACAGATGCTTCGGCCGGCCAGTCACCTTCGCCTTGATCTTCGCCTCCCGCAGGTCGGCGTAGACCTCATCGATCACTTCCTGGATGAACGCCTCCCGGCGCGGAGCGCGCTCGGAGACGAGCCGGGCGATCTCGTCATATCGCTTCGGGAACAAGGTCGCGAAGGCCAGATCCTCGAGTTCCCACTTGACCGTGTTCATCCCGAGCCGGTGCGCGAGCGGGGCGTAGATCTCCAGCGTCTCGCGTGACTTCTGCTCCTGCTTCGGCCTGGGCAGGTAGCGCAGGGTGCGCATGTTGTGCAGCCGGTCGGCGAGCTTGATGACGAGCACCCTGATGTCGCGGGACATCGCGACGACCATCTTGCGGACGGTCTCGGCCTGGGCGGCCTCGCCGTACTTGACCTTGTCCAGCTTGGTCACGCCGTCGACCAGGGTCGCGATGTCCTCGCCGAAGTCGCGGCGCAGCTCGTCGAGGGTGTACGGGGTGTCCTCGATAGTGTCGTGCAGCAGCGCCGCGCACAGCGTGTCGTGGTTCATGCCCAGCTCGGCCAGGATGGTGGCCACGGCGAGCGGGTGCGTGATGTAGGGATCGCCGCTCTTGCGCGACTGATTCGCGTGGTACTTCGCCGCCACCTCGTACGCCCGCTCGATCAGCCGGATGTCGGCCTTCGGATGCGTGGTGCGTACCGTTCTGATCAGCGGTTCGAGCACCGGATTGACGCCGCCGCGGGACGCGCCGAACCGGCCGAGCCGGCGCCTGACCCCGGCGTGACCCGACCCGGACGATCCGGAGCCGAACCCGTCCGGGGTCGACAGGTCGCGCGGCATCGACCGGGTGGGCGAGTTGGTCGCGCTGGCCTCCGTGCCACTCTCAGCCGGGGCGGTGTCGTTGTCGGGCGGCGCGCTGCCATTGCCGGACGGAGCTTCGGCCCCGGGCGCTGGCTGGGTGTCGGGTAGCTGCGTGTCGGGTAGCTGCGTGTCGGGTAGCTGGGTGTCGGGTAGCTGGGCGCCGGATGACTCGGTGCCGGATGGCTGGGTGTCGGACCGGCTATCGGGCGCGCCAACTGCCCGGGTCACCCCATTGCCAGCCACGGGCAGCTCTCGGTCTTCAGGGCCTTGCCCCGCGGCCTCCTGGGTGACTCCGCTTCCGGCCTTTCCAGCCGTTGCAACGTCACCGGCCACTGCCGCTCCTCGCGTCAGTTGAAGTCACTAGTGTATCCGCGGTGTGACCTGTCGTGAGCCAGGCCGACACAGCCGACGAGCGAGGCAGGCACCGCCGGCGGCCCCGGGCATGCACAGCCGACGAGCAAGGCAGGCACCGCCGACGCCCCCCCGGGGGCAGGCGATCCTGGCAGCCGATGTCAGCGGGTCACAGGCCGAGCAGCGCGCGGATCTCCACGCCGGGCAGGCTGGCCCGGCCGCCGAGGAAGCCGAGCTCGATCAGGACGCTGAGCGAGACCACCTCGGCCCCGCTGCGCCTGACCAGCTCGGCGGTCGCCGCGGCAGTGCCGCCGGTGGCGAGAACGTCGTCGATCATCAGCACCCGGTCACCCGGCGCGAACGCGTCCAGATGGACCTCGACCGTCGCAGTGCCGTACTCCAGCTGGTACGTCTCAGCATGCGTCGGGCCTGGCAGCTTGCCGAGCTTGCGCACCGGCACGAAGCCGACGCCGAGCTTGCAGGCGACCGGAGCGGCGAGAATGAAACCGCGGGCCTCGATCCCGGCGACCTTGTCTATCCGGTCGTGACCGGCTGCCAGCGCGTTGATCGTCGCGGCGAACCCGGACGCGTCAGCGAGCAGCGGCGTGATGTCCTTGAACACCACGCCGGGCTGCGGATAGTCGTGGACGTCCCTGATCAGGCTGCGCAGCACGGCGGCGATATCGGCGGGATCCCGGACGGCCGACACAGCTGACGCAGCCGACGGGCCGCGGGCGGCCGCCGACGAATCATCACGGCCAGAGCCCGCCGGCGAGTCAGCCTCGCCAGCGCCCGCCTCGGTCGCGGACACCGCAGCCTACCTGCGCTTCTTCTTGCCTGACGGGCGCCGCTGCGACGCGCTGGGCCGCCGCGGCTGCTGCCGTGGCCCGGACGCGGGCCGGGGCGCTGCGGAACCACCGGCGGGACGCGCCGCAGTCACCGGCGCTGCCTGAGCATCGACGTCCTCGACCGTCGCCTCTGGTATCTCGGCGCCGTCCTGGACCACCTCGCCGGCACCGGTCGCATTGCCGACGGCGACCTTGGCCTGCCGCTTGGCGCTGCTTGCCCGCTGGGCGATCTGCTTGCGCAACTGCTTGTACGCCGGCTCGCGCTCCTTCAGGTCGACCAGTACCGGCGTGGCGATGCAGATCGAGGAGTACGTGCCGGACAGCATGCCGACGAACAGCACCAGGGACAGGTCCTTCAGCTCGCCGTTGCCGAGCAGGAAGACGCTGACCGCCAGGATCGAGACGACGGGCAGCAGCGCGATCACCGAGGTGTTGATCGACCGGACCAGGGTCTGGTTCAGCGCCAGGTTCGCGGCCTCGCTATAGGCGGTCCGCCGGGTGGCGAGCAGCCCCGCCGTGTTCTCCCTGACCTTGTCGAAGACGACCACCGTGTCGTACAGCGAGTAACCGAGGATGGTCAGCAGGCCAATCACGGTCGCCGGGCTGACCTCGAAGCGCAGCAGAGCATAGACGCCGATCGTGATCACGATGTCGTGCACCAGCGCCACGAGAGCAGCCGTCGCCATCCGCCACTCGAAGGCGATCGACAGGTAGAGCACGATCACGACGAGGAAGGCGATCAGCGCCTCGATGGCTTTCTGCGAGATCTGGCTGCCCCAGCTCGGTCCGATCGACTGGAGGCTGACCTGGTTCGCCGGCAGGTGGAACCTGGCCGCGATCGCGTTCTGGACCCCGTACTGGGTCGTCGTGCTCAGGACCGGAGTTTGCACGGTCCAGCTGGTCCCGCCCTCCTTCTGGACGGTAATGGTGCTGCCGGTGCCCGCCGCAACCACGGTGTTCGTCACCTGCGTGGATGTCGCCGCGGGAGCCTTGAACTTGTAGACTGAACCGCCCTTGAAGTCCACGCTGAAGTTGAGGTGGAAGACGAGCAGCGCCACGACGCTGACCAGCAAGATCGCGCCGGAGATCCGGTACCAGAGCTGCTGGCGGCCAACGAAGTCGAACGACACCTCGCCGCGGTACAGCCGACCGCCGATGCTGCCGAGCCTGGACATCACGCCTCCTTCGGGGTGGTCCGGGCCACGGTGGCCGATGCGGCAGTCGCCGCGCTGCCGGTTGCTGGCCTCGCCGTCGCGGTGCGCGAGCCCCGCCAGGGCGACTTCGCTCCGAGCCTGGCCGGGTCAAGACCTGACCACTTGTGACCGCGGCCGAAGAACTCGGTCCTGGCGAGCAGGGAGACCATCGGCTTGGTGAACAAGAACACGACGACAATGTCGATCAGCGTAGTCAGTCCGAGAGTGAACGCGAAGCCCCTGACGTCGCCGATCGCGATGATGTACAGCAGCAGGGCAGCGAGGAACGAAACCGTGTCGGAGACCAGGATGGTCCGCCTGGCCCGCTGCCAGCCGCGCTCGACGGCAGCCCGCAGCGACCGGCCCTCCCTGACCTCGTCCCGCAATCGCTCGAAGTACACGACGAACGAGTCGGCGGTGATGCCGATCGCGACGATCAGACCGGCCACGCCGGCCAGCGAGAGCGTGAAGCCCTGATACTTGGAGAGCATGATGACCGAGAGCCAGGTGATCAGCGCGGCTGTCGCCAGGCTGAGCACCGACACGATCGCCAGGCCCCGGTAGTACAGGAACGAGTAGATCACCACCAGCAGCAGGCCGATGGCCGCGGCGATCAGTCCAGCCGTGAGCTGGGAGGCGCCGAGCTGCGGGGAGATCGAGGTGGTCGACTGCGGAACGAACGCCAGCGGCACGGCGCCGTACTTGAGCACGTTGGTCAGTGACGTCGCCTGAGCGTGCGTGAAGCTGCCGCCCGGCCCGGTGATCTCGCCGTTGCCCGTCGCGATCGCGCCTGTGACCTGCGGGGCCGAGACGACCTTGCCGTCCAGCACGATCGCGAACTGGTCAAGGACCGAGGTTTCGGTACCCGTCTGCGGGTTGAAGTACTTCTGGTACATCTGCGAGGTCAGGTCACCGAAGGCCTTCTGGCCCTTGCCGTCCAGATTGAAGTTGACCACCCACTGGCTCTGCGTGTTCAGGACCGCCGCGACCTTGGTCAGGTTCGTCCCGAGAACCTTCGCGACGTCGAGCACATACTTGTTGCCCTGCGAGTCACAGGCCACGACCTGCGAGTTGGCGTTGTCCCACTTCGCGGGGTCATTGCCATAGATCGCGCTCTGCCACTTCTTGTTCGTGCAGTTCAGGCGGTTGAAGTCGGCGATGACCGCCTTGCTATGCACCTTGCTGATATCGCCGGACGCATCAGCGGCGGTCGGCAGCCGGACGGTGGGTGACGCGCTCGGGCTCGGCGACGGTGACCCGCTCGGCGAAGCGCTCGAGCTGGCTGACGCCGACGGAGACGGCTGAGGCGACGCGCTGCTCGATGACTTCGCGCTCGCGCGGGAGGCACCGGCAAGCTGGCGAGCACCAGCGGCCTGGCCGCTTCCAGCCGACGGCGACGCTGAGGAGCTCGGTGACGCCGACGCCTTCGCCGAGGCCTTGGTGCTCGACGAGGGCGTTGCGCTCGGTGAAGGCGAGGAACTCGGTGAAGGCGACGCACTGGCTGACGGCGCGGGAGTAAGCGCTGTCGGGCGACCGGGCGCCACCAGCAGCACCTGGCGGAAGCGCAGCACCGCCGAGCGCAGCAGCGGGGCGATGTCCTCGGCGCTGCGGTGCGGGACCGAGACGACGATGTCGTTGGTGCCCTGCTGCTGGATCTTGGCCCCGGTGAAACCCTGGCCGTTCAGCCGGCTGTTCAGGATCGCGATCGACTGGGACATGTCCGAACTGGTCGGCGTCCGGTTGCCCGGACCCAGGACCACGGTCTTGATGGTCACGGTGGTACCGCTGGACAGGTCGAGGCCGAGGCCGACCTTGAACTTGCTGTGCCAGCTTCCCGGGCGCAGGGCGGCTCCGCCGATGATCGTCGCGATCATGACGATCAGCAGCGCGGCAAGGACCGCCAGGTACCGCCAGGGCCTGGACGTTGGCCCTGACTGCCTCGATGCCGCGCCCGGCCGGGACGCGGAACCGCCTGGCCGGGACGGCCTGTTACTAGGGGGTGCCACCTGTGCCTGTCCTTAGTTCGATCGGCCCGCGGTGCGGCTGGATCCCGCGGTGCGGCTAGTTGCGGTCCTTCTTGAGGTCCCAGCCGTCCTCGGGCGCGGCGTCATCGCTGGCCTCCTCGGCCTCGGGCTCCGGCTCGTGGTCCTGCGCCTCGCCGGTGACGATGTCCTCGTGCGACGGCATAGCATCGTCGGACACGACATCCATGATCGCCCGGCGCAACATCGTCACCTCGACGCCCGGCGCGATCTCGATCACGACGTCACGGTCGTCCCCGGAGACCACGGTGCCGTACATGCCGGCCGTGGTGCGGACCCGCTGCCCAGGCATGACGTGGCTCTGGGTCTGCTGCGCCTTGCGCTGCCGGTTCCGCTGCGGGCGCATGATCAGCACGTAGAAGAGGCCGACCAGCACGGCGAGGATGATGAACGTGAACGCCGGGTTGCCGCTCTTCGAGGTGGTGCCAGCGGCGAGAATCATGGTCCCCATAGCGGGGTTTCCTTCCGGTTGATGGCGCAGCGGCCGGGTGCAGCGCAGGAACCATACCGGCAGGACCGGCAGTAGTGCCAGGCGGCTGGGAAAGACCAACTGCCGAAGTTTAGCGGCGCGAGCGCCGCGCACAAACAGGCTACGACTTCCATCGAGTGATCGTGACCGGCCCGCAACCAGATGTACTGTTCCGCACCCGGGTGCCGGGCACGCTCACGTTAGTCAAACAGCGTGATGGCGCCAGAATCATCCCCCTGGCCGCCTGGCGCGGGAGCCGGGGCAGGCGCGACGAGCCCCAGATGAGCCCAGGCGGCCGGGGTGGCGACCCGGCCGCGCGGCGTCCTGGCCATCAGGCCCGCTCGCACCAGGAAGGGCTCGGCGACCACCTCGACGGTCTCGGCTTCCTCGCCGACGGCGACCGCGAGCGTGGACAGGCCGACCGGGCCGCCCCCGAAGCGCCTGACCAGCGCCGTCAGCACGGCCCGATCGAGCCGGTCGAGGCCGCTCTCGTCGACCTCGTACAGTTCGAGCGCGGCCCTGGCCGCCGCCTTGCTGACGACACCGTCGCCGCGCACCTCCGCGAAGTCCCTGACCCGGCGGAGCAGACGGTTGGCGATCCGCGGTGTCCCGCGGGACCGGCCGGCGATCTCGTCGGCTCCATCCTCGCGCAGCGTCACGCCCAGCAGGCCCGCCGAGCGGCGGATGATCACGCCAAGCTCGGCCGGGTCGTAGAAGTCGAGGTGGCCGGTGAAGCCGAACCGATCGCGCAGCGGCGCCGGTAGCAGCCCGGCCCTGGTGGTGGCACCGACCAGCGTGAAGGGCGCGACGTCGAGCGGCACCGCGGTCGCGCCTGGTCCCTTGCCGAGCATCACGTCGACCCGGAAGTCCTCCATCGCCAGGTAGAGCATCTCCTCGGCTGGCCTGGCCAGCCGGTGGATCTCGTCGATGAAGACGACCTCGCCGCCGTTCAGCGAGGTCAGCACCGAGGCCAGGTCTCCAGCCCGCTCGATCGCCGGGCCGCTGCTGATCCGTAGCGGAGCGCCGAGCTCAGCCGCGATGATCATCGCGATCGTGGTCTTGCCCAGCCCGGGGGGCCCGGACAGCAGCACGTGGTCCGGCGCCTTGCCGCGCCGCATCGCGCCCTCGAGGACCAGCGTGAGCTGCTCGCGGAGCCTGGCCTGGCCGACGAACTCGGCGAGCTGCCTGGGCCGCAGGGCGCCTTCGATCTGCCGCTCGTCGGCGTCGGCGAGCGGGGAGACGAACCGGTCGGTGTCGCTTCCGGTCATGCTGTGGCTCCCGCTCGCCTCACGGGCGCCTTCACGCGACGCCTTCCCTCGTCGCTCGTCCCCCGCTCCTCAGTCCAGGCGACGCCGCGCCCCTCCGGCTCGCTCATGATCGCCCCAGCACGCGCAGTGCCGCCCGCAGCGCGACGGCGACGTCGACCTCGCCCGCATTGGCGGCGCCGCCATCGGCGCCCGGCTCGCCGGCCGCCTGGCTGGTCAGCAGCTCCGGCTCGATCATCGCGATCGCCTGATCCGCGTCCCTGGCCTGCCAGCCGAGGTTGACCAGGCCGGTGCGCACCTGGTCCCGCCAGGTCAGGACCCCGACGCCGCCGGCTCTGCCGGGTCCGGCCCCGTTGGCACCGGCGACCGCGAGGCCGGCCCCGGCCTGACTGCCTTCGCCTGGCGACCCGAGCCGGCCGGCCAGCTCGAGCACGATCCGCTGGGCGCCCTTGCGCCCGATACCCGGCACGCTCGTCAGCGCTGTCACGTCCTCGGCGGCGACCGCGCGGCGTAGCCCGTCCGGGCTGAACGTGGCCAGCATCGCCAGCGCGAGCCGCGGCCCGATGCCGCTGGCGGTCTGCAGCAGCTCGAACGTATTGCGCTCGTCGTCGCTGCCGAAGCCGTAAAGGGTCAGCGCGTCCTCGCGGACGACGAGCGACGTGCAGACCCTGGTCCGCTCGCCCGGCCGCAGGCCGGCCAGTGTCCCTGGCGAGCACTGCACGAGCAGCCCGACTCCCCCGACGTCGATCACCGCTCCCTCCGGAGCGACCGTCGTCACCACGCCGTCCAGATGCGCGATCATCGAGTTCCTCCTGCTTGTGCCGCTCGTTCCGCCGCCCCGGCCGCCGCTGTACTGGCCGCCGCTGTACTGGCCGCCGTACCGGCCGCCGCCAGTCTCGCCTGCGCGCCGCCGCGCCACAGATGACAGATCGCCAGCGCGAGCGCGTCGGCGGCGTCCGCGGGCCGCGGCGGGTCCGTCATCCGGAGCAGCCTGGTCACCATGTGGGTCACCTGCGCCTTGTCGGCCCGGCCGCTGCCGGTCACCGCCGCCTTGACCTCACTCGGGGTATGCAGCGCGACCGGCACCCCGAACCGGGCCGCGCAGACGATCGCCACGGCCCCGGCTTGCGCCGTGCCCATCACGGTGCGGACGTTGTGCTGGCTGAACACCCGCTCGACCGCGACGGCATCGGGCTCGTACATGTGCAGCCACTTGTCAAACTGCTCCTCGAGGATGAGCAGCCTGCTGCCGATTCCCGCGCCGGCCGGGCTGGTCACGACCGTGGTGCCGATCAGCCTGAGCGGCACGCCTGGTCCGCCGTCGACGACGCCGATGCCGCACCGGGTGAGACCGGGATCGACACCGAGCACCCGCATGCGGCCACCGCCTGAGTATTGGCGAACAAGTGTTCGGCTGCGACA
>Ga0307373_10008916_pt1 | contig 15137 bp, 14 predicted proteins | sample OX2MG_FD_202534 | JGI IMG/M metagenome (GOLD analysis project Ga0307373, IMG submission 202534) | Soil microbial communities from Risofladan, Vaasa, Finland - OX-2 | ecosystem: Environmental > Terrestrial > Soil > Coastal area > Acid sulfate soil | place: Finland: Risofladan, Vaasa | collected... | reverse complement strand
AGCAGCTGCGACTTAGGCTACTTCGCTTCGCGCAAAAAACGCGCGGATTCTTCCGGCGGCGTGGGATTGATGTAGAAGCCGGTGCCCCATTCGAATCCCGCCACTTTGGTGAGCTTCGGCATTACTTCAATATGCCAGTGATAATGGTCATTGATTTCCTCGCCGATGGGCGAAGTATGCACCACGAAGTTGTAGGAAGGCCGCAGCAGCGCGGAATCTAGGCGCGTCAGGAACTGACCCATGATCTTCGCAAGGCTCTGATAATAAGGCGCCGGCATATTTTCGAAGGCCGAGCTGTGTTGCCGCGGCAGGATCCAAGTCTCAAATGGGAATCGCGGCGCGTACGGCGCCACGGCGATGAAATGATCGTCCATCTGAATTACGCGGGATTCTGTTTCCATCTCCTGCCGGATCATGTCGCAAAAAATGCAGCGCTCTTTTTCATCGTAGTAGCGCTTGGAGTTGTCCACTTCCTCGCGCACGCGTTTTGGAACGATCGGCAGCGCGATCAATTGCGAGTGCGTGTGTTCGATCGTCGCGCCGGCGGCCTCGCCGTGGTTTTTGAACAGCAGCACGTAACGGAAGCGGCGGTCGTTTTTCAAATCGAGCATGCGGTCGCGAAAAGCCCAGAGCGTTTCCTCGATCGATTTTGGCGGCATGGTGGCGAGCGTCTGGAAATGGTCGGCGGTTTCGACGATCACCTCGTGCGCGCCGACTCCATTCATGCGGTCAAATAATCCTTCGCCTTCACGATCGAGACCGCCCTCAATTCCAAGCGCCGGAAATTTGTTGGGCACTACGCGCAGCGACCATCCGGACGTATTCCGCCCCGAACCGTTGCGCCCGTACGCCAGAATTTCGGGAGGAGTTTTCCCTTCATTGCCGGGACAGAACGGACACAGGCCCACGCCCTTGATCTGCACACTTTCGCGCACAAAATCCGTCGGCCGCTTCGAGCGATTTGTAGAAATAATTACCCAGCGGCCCGTAATTGGGTCTCGACGAAGTTCCGGCAACTCTTTCTCCTTCCCCCAACGCGCCAGTCCCCCGGACGGCGCGCTCCCAATGGCTACGATCTTACACTTGAATTGCGGCGAAACAGCGTTTAGCGGCTGCCCTGCTGGCCGGAAGTAAACGCCCCTTTGTGCAGACGCAGCACCGGCCGCGCGCCCCGGCGCGTTTCAATCGCTATCACGTCGAAGCGATGCGGCACGCCGTCAAGTTTCCGCGCGCACAGAAATTGTCCCGCCATTCGCGCCAAGTGATATTCCTTCTCCGCATTGACGGCTTCTTCCGGCCGCGGCAGGTCGGCGCGCGTGGCAGCGCGGGTTTTTACTTCCACGAACACCAGCACCGGACCGTCGTAGCCGACCATATCGATTTCGCCCTTGAGCCCCGGAGCAATGTAGTTGCGCGCAACCATCACGTAATGATGGCGGCGCAAATACCAGTAAGCGTAAGTCTCGCCGCGGACTCCGGTGCGGCGCGCTTGCAGGCGCGAGTCGGTCTGCGCAGAATCCGCGGGCAGCGGCTCGGTCAGTCCTTTGCGGGCCGCGAAATTCACCATCGCGAACATCAGGCGTGCAATCAAAGCAGCCTCTTCTCGCCGCGAACTTCGTCTATATCGACCGCTCGATTTGCGAAATGCACGCATCCAGAGTTTGCACCGCGAATTCCGCCTGTTCTTCGTCAACAATCAGCGGAGGTGCGAGCCGCAGGGTATTTTCTCCCGCGCCGAGAATCAGCAGGCCTTTTTCAAACGCCGCATGGATTACTCGATTCCGAAGCTCCGGCGCTCGTTCTTTTGTTCGCTGATCGCGCACCAATTCGATGCCGATCATCAGGCCGTTTCCACGAATGTCGCCGACGATCTTGTGACGCTCGCGCCAGTCGGCCGTTTGCCGGAAAATAAAATCGCCCACGCGAGTAGCATTGGCAATCAATTCACGATTCAGCAGGTCGAGAGTTGCAAGCGAAGCAGCAACAGCCACCGGATTTCCGCCGAACGTAGACGCGTGCGCGCCGGGTTTCCAGTCCATCACTTCCGCTTTTGCGATCACGGCGCTCAGCGGCATGCCCGAAGCGATGCCCTTTGCCGTGCAGATCATATCCGGCTCGATGCCGGAGTGCTCGCAGGCCCACCATTTTCCGGTGCGACCCATTCCCGACTGAACCTCGTCAACCACCAGCAAGATGCCATAGCGGCGGCAGATTTTTTCCAGCCCCTGCAAAAATTCCGCGGGCGCGGGCAGGTAACCGCCCTCACCTTGAATTGGCTCAATGAAAATGGCAGCCACGTCTTCGGGATCCACGAGCCGTTTGAACAGTTCGCTTTCGATGTGCGCGAGAGCATCCGCCGCCGCGTGCTCTGGACGAACGCCGTATGCGCCGCGATACGTATCCGGATAGGGCGTGTGGAACACTCCGGCGAGCAGCGCGCCAAAGTGCTTGCGCTGAACAGCCTTACTCGCGGTGAGCGAAAGCGAGCCAAACGTGCGGCCGTGAAAACATCCGTGAAAGGCAATAAATTTGTCGCGCCGGGTGTGATAGCGCGCCAGCTTCATGGCTGCTTCGATCGCTTCCGTTCCAGAATTTCCAAAGTACACGCGCTTCGGACTTTTTCCTGGTGCGATCTCAGCCAATTCTTCCGCGAGTTCGACCAAGGCCGGATAATAGAAATCCGTCCCCGACATGTGGATCAGTTCGGACGCTTGTTTCTGAATCGCTGCGACGATATGCGGATGGCAATGGCCCGTGGCAACCACAGCGATTCCGGCGGCGAAATCGAGAAATTTGTTGCCATCGACGTCTTCGACGATTGCACCACGGCCAGACTTTGCCACCAGCGGATAATCGCGCGTATACGAAGGCGAGATCACGGCGTGATCGCGCTCCACAATCTCTTTCGCTTTGGGGCCCGGAATTTCAGTGATCAGATGGGGAAGGTTCGACACTTTTTTCTCAGCTGCTTGCATGCTTTCCTCCGGCGGTCGATTTCTGCGGGCAGCGAAGCTATGCACATCGCCACCCGTCACAGGGCCGAGGAAAACGGATCAATCAACGCCGAAAAGGTTCGGGCGCTCGCGGGAAGGCTGGACGTGGCTCCGAATATGGCGCCGACGCATGCTGGCTGCAGATCGGTTCATTTGTACTTCCACCGGACACTACCGTCTTTCGTATCTTCCACGAGGATACCAGAATCGGACAGTTGTTGGCGTATTTCGTCCGAACGCTTGAAGTCCCGCCGGCGGCGGGCCTCGTTTCTCTCCTCGATGAGCGCTTCGACTTTCTCGGGCAGCAGTTGAGGCCTGATAGGTGCAATTCCGAGTCCGCGGAGTTTCTCTTCGTCATCGTCGACGAGCAGCGCCAAAACGCTGTCGAAAGTTTCCATCGCGGCGACGGCGCGCGGCGCATCCTGCTGCCGGAATTCGCCGCGATCCATGGCCGCGTTCACGTCGCGGACCATGTCAAAAATGGCCGCGAGTGCGCGCGCGGTGTTCACATCGTCGGCAAGGCCGGCGTCGAAATCCGCTTCGGCTTTCTCAATCCGCTTATGGACATCAGGGCTGGTGCCGGCCGGAAACTGCTGCGTTTTGAGCCGGTCCACGAAATTGCGCAAGCGCTCGACGGAGTTTTTGGCCTGCGTCAGTCCGTCTTCCGTGAAGTTCAGCTGCCGCCGATATGGAACGGAAAGCAGCAGGAAGCGAATCGTCGAGGGCTTGTAGCCTTTGGCGAATAGATCGCGCAGCGTATAGAAGTTGCCGAGCGACTTGGACATCTTTTGCCCGTTGATGATCAGGTGTTCGGCATGGAGCCACAGGCGCACGAATGGCTTGCCGGTCGCTGATTCGCTCTGCGCGATCTCGTTTTCGTGATGCGGGAACGCCAAATCGACGCCACCGGTGTGAATGTCGATCGTGTCCCCCAGGTATTTCATAGCCATGGCAGAGCATTCGATGTGCCAGCCGGGACGTCCGGGCCCGATGCGCGTGTCCCAGAAATGCTCGCCGGGTTTGGGTGATTTCCATAGCGCAAAGTCGCGGGCGTCGTCCTTTTCGTACTGATCCACATCCACGCGCGCGCCGGCTTGCATCCCGGTCACGTCGATTTTCGAAAGTTTCCCATAAGACGGAAATTTCGAAATGCGGAAATAGATCGAGCCGTCGCTGTTGTAGGTGAGGCCCTTCTTCTGCAACGTGTCGATCAGCGCGACCATGTCGTCGACGTGATCGGTAGCGCGCACCAACTCCTCGGGCATCTCGATGTGCAGCGCGTCGATATCTTCCAGGAACGCCTTGATGTATTTCTCGGTGTACTCGCGAATTGGCACACCGGCGGCGGCCGCGTTGTGGATGATGCGGTCGTCAACGTCGGTGATGTTCATCACCTGCAGCACGCGCAGGTCGCGTAGCCGAAAAAATCGGCGCAGCACGTCCTGAAATACGAACGTACGGAAGTTGCCGATGTGCGCGAACGAGTAGACGGTAGGACCGCAGGTATAAATACGGACCTCGCCAGGATGAATCGGAGCAAGAGGTTCAACTTGGTTCGTGAGCGTGTTGTGGAGGAGTATCTCGTTCAATGTAGTGGTCACCCGAAAAGGATCATTGTAGCGGAGGGTTGGACGCACAGCAATGACGGGCGATAAAAGAGGCGAGGCACTCAGGTGCGGATTTTCTCCGCGGCTAGCGGTGCGGCAGATCGAGGCGAACACAATTCGGCGAGGGGCAACCTAGAACAATTTCACTCAGTCACCGGCGTGGCTCGAATTCGAGGGCGCGTCGCAGTACCCGGACGATGACTGCCCTGGCCGGTGGCTTCGCGTGGGTGCCTCATGACGCATGACGTTCACGCGATCGACCACCTGCTGTGGGGGCGAAGCGTCGTTTCTCGAACGAACCGCGATTACACGTCTATGCCAATCGAGCGCATCAGTTGCAGCGCGTTGCTGGTGCGCACCACGCCGGGGCTCAGGCGGTAGTCGAAGCGCAGCTTTCCGTCTTCGATGCGATCCTCAAAGTGAAAGTTAGCCGCCTGTGGCCGGAGCGTGTCTGCAATTTCGGCCAGCGCCAGATCGTGAGTGGTGATCAGGCCGATTGCTCCGCGTTCGACAAGGTTTTTCACCACCATTTGCGCACCCACGCGGCGGTCTTGTGAATTCGTCCCGCCCAGAAGCTCATCGAGCAAAAAGAGAACAGGTACGGGCCCGCTCGCCAGATCGATGGCCGCCTTCACGCGCAGAATTTCAGCGTAGAAGCGCGAAATCCCTCCCTGCAACGAATCCAGGACGCAAACTGAAGCGGCTACACTCAGCGGCGAAATCCGCAGCCGCCGCGCGCGAACCGGAGCACCGCACTGCGCCAGCACTGCATTGATTCCTACGCCGCGCAGGAACGTACTTTTCCCCGCCATGTTGGGGCCGCTGATAATCATCAGCCGCAGACCGCCTCCCAAAGCGATGTCGTTGCGAATGGCGCGATCGGCCGGTATAAGAGGGTGTGCGAAATCTTCAGCTTCGAAGCACGGTGAGTCCGCGGTGAATTCCGGGAACGGATCGGCCGGATGTTCGTAGCTGTAAGCAGCGAGCGAAGAAAGCGCCTCCAGCTCGCCGATGGCTGCGACCCATGTGCGAACGGAGCCTCCAAATTTCGTGTGCCAAGCCTCGACGGCGAACGCGATTCGCAGCATGTAGAAAACGTAGCGATTCACGGCTACGACGATGAGATTCGCGCTGGATTCGAGGCGTTCGCTCAATCGCCCGAGTTGGCGAACGGCACGCGACGGCGCCACTCCCTCGGTCCGCAGCTTCCCTTGTAGTTCGACCAACTTTGGCGCGGAAAACGTCTCGCGCTCGAATCGAGCCATCACCGCACCCAACAGGCGAAGGCCTTTGAACGAGGCCATGTAAACGGGCACGTTTTCGAGCCACCGGCGGTGCATATTGCTGAAGGTCGCATTAACAATGCTCATCGCCACCGGCGGGGCGAGAAGATCCAGGATGAGTCGCTGGTCGATAAAGAGACCCCAAATAATCCAGATCAGTACGCTCGCGATCCACAGAATCGCTAGAACGGGGGCGATGATGCGGCTGAACTTTGACGCGACTATGGGCGAGCTTTCCGCCCATGAGATCAGCGCGTCCGGCCGAAGCCCTGCGCGCAAGTGTTCGCCCAATACCGCGAGATCTTCGCGAAGATCGAGGCGGTCTCGCAGATCGGAGACGGCTGCCTGGCGCGCGCGAGCTTCATCCGAGGAAGCGGGAGCGAGAAGCCAACTCGCCAGCGTTTCCTCTCCGGCTGCCGTACGCGCGTCGCATAGAAGCTGGAACATGCCGCCGTTGCCGAATAGATCGAGATCGCGCGCGTAGGGATGAGTGTCAGTAGCGAAATGATCGCCGCTTTCGCCTGAGCCGGCCCATTCGTTGTGAATGCGCGCCAGACCCCGCTTGTAGTAAAGCGTGGCGCGCGCGTCGCGTTCGATGGCGCGCTCGACGCGGTCGTGAAGGACCACCAGGACAATAAACGCCGCGACCGGAACAATCACCCAGTAGGGAGAAATAGCGCGCGAAAAAACGATCCAGACGGCCGCAAGAATGCCGATGATCAACACGGAAAGTTTCGCGTAGCCGAAGAGCCTGTGACGGCTTTCCAGACGGGTCAGCTCGGTTCGAAGGCGCTCCAGCCGGCGGTGGTATTCGTCTTCGGGAGCGCGCGAGTTGCTGTCAGAAGTTTCGGGCATGAGGCAGTTGCGATCCGACCAGGAAAGAACCAATCGCATGGGCCGGACTGCGGCTCGAATTGCGGATCAAGTCTAGAAGAAAGCGCGCGGCACCACAACAGAAGCGGCTACGTAAGGCTGGGTTCTCGACTCTCGCTCGGAGCGAGGAAGTCTCTTCGCCAAATGCGGGTCGCTAAAGCTATTGAGCGTAGGCGTGGCGCGCCAGCGTCCCCGCTTTTTCTTTCGAGCGGTACAGAGCGCGGTCCGCGACCGCCAGCAGCGCCTCCACCGTGATTGCATCCGCGGGGAAGGACGCAGATCCAGCACTTAACGAGATGGGGGGGAATTCGCCATCGTGCGAGAGGAGAACGCAGACGCGGTGGAGCACTTCGGCCGCGTCTGGTGGCCCGGTCTCCGGCAAGATGAGAGCAAACTCGTCACCGCCACAGCGGGCGGGGACGTCGATCGTTCGCGAATTCCTGCGAAGCGCCTCAGCCACCCGGCAAATCGCACGATTCCCGGCCAAGTGCCCTTGCTGGTCGTTAATGGCTTTCAACCGATCCAAGTCGAACAAGATTATCGAGAACGGCCTGCCGGTGCGCGCCGAGCGCAGCGACTCGGACTCGAGGGATTCGATCATGTGCCGGTAATTGGCGAGACCGGTGAGGGAGTCAGTTGCGGCGAGCCCCTGGACGCGTTCAAAAAGCTGCACATTATCGAACAGCGCGGCTCCGAGCAGGACTACGTAACTGGCGAATTGGAGAACCGCTGCGAGGCGGAACGGCAAGTCAAAATCGACCAGGACCTGGGTGGCGGCGAGGCAGCAAAGAAAGTTCAGCGAGGCGGCGAACACAAGCGAGCGGTCGAAAAGCGAGCGATTCGATGAAAGCCTTTTCCGATAGCCAACTACCGCTGAGAGGAATAGCGCGGCGGGCACAAAGTTCCCGGGGCGGGAGAAAATTCCATGCGGACGAACCAGGAGGTGCAAGGGCAGCACGTAATGGACGGTGCTCAAGAGCGCGGTGGCAATCACGATCAGAAACAGCGTCAGAACGATTTCACGGTTCGGATGGCGCGCCACAAGCAAAGAATGCTCGACGAACAGCGGCACCACGAAAAGCAGCGCCAGCAGCGTACGTGTAAAAACCCACGCTCCCGAATCGCGGACGGTCAAACCCGCGCCGGAAGTCGAGGCTGTGTTGGCGATAAAAGTCAAACTGACAAGGATGACTCCGTTAAGCGCGAAGGCCCCGGCAAGAATGAGAGAAAGTCGGTGATGATTACCACGAAAGCGAGCGAACGCCGCGGCGGAATAGGTGAGGGCGAGAAGGCCGTTGGCGAATGTAAGCTCGCCGAAAAACAAAGACATCGGCGGCGCGGGCTGGTGGCGAAGATACCAGGCAAGCGCGAATACACATGCTGCCGCGAGCAGCATTATCCAGATTGCCGGGGGTCCAAGGCGATTGCGCGTTTGGGCGAGATTCCCTGAAGCTGACACGCAGGTTCTCCCAAATGAACCTTACTTAGTGGAAAACGGACTATGCGCCGGCTCCTTGGGGACGAGCTGATCGATCAACCCACGCAACTCGGCCGAGAGTTCCTTGTCGTGCTGGATTTGATCGGCGCTATACGGCCACTGATTGCACAGCCGATGCTGTTCCTCAAGAATCCGAAGTACGGCGTCAAAGCGCGTTTCGGTCGCGCGGTTCATACTTAGCCTCCGAGAGGATTCCCTCGAAGGATGCAGGAAAACAGGAGCTGCCGCAGTGACCGAAGTCACAGATGATGGGAGGCGGGCTGCGGGACGCGCGACGGGCGCGAATCAGCCCACCAAACCACGCGGCCGGGATGGTGAAAATTATGCCGGCAACCCACGACCACCATGGTGCTTGGTGCGGCATGGCATGCATCGCCCATAGGGTGAGCAGTACTTCGACAGCTCCCATAACCGCCGCGTGCCAAATCTTGGCGCGCCCAGCAATCCAAGCCGTCACGTATCAGCCAAGCGCGACCGATGCAGCCGTATACGCAAACATCACGAGGTGCGCGGGGACGCTGACGCGCAGCGCCGCGACATCCGGAAGCATGCGAGGAAATAGGTGCATCAGCACTGGGTTGGCGAGCGCTTCGATGGCGAAAGACGCCACGGTTAGCGTTACAAGGCCCGCGAGGATGGCCAGCACGCTGCGAAACATTGGCCGGAGTGTATCGCAACGCACACTCGCTGCACATGAATTTTGCGTGTGGGGTGGTCGCCGGGCCGATGCTACTCCACTGCTCCACTGGCGCCAGCGGGTCGCTTGTGCGTGCGAGCGTATTCGATGCCGAACGCCTTCATAGCTGGGTTTTTCATGCCGAGCGCGGTGGCTTCTTTATAGGCGCGATCCACACTCCAGTGATCGACCACCATCAACTTGATGAACCACATGGTCGAGGCGCGATTGCCTCCCGAGCAGTGAATATAGGCGGGCTGAATGCCGGAGGCGGTGATCACGTTCAGAAATCTCGTAACGGCCGCATCGCTGGGATGGTGCTCGTCGAAAGGAATGTGATAGTAGCGCAGATCTGCGGCTTTGGCGGCTGCGGCTTCAGCTTCCACGTCGGCACCCGGCTCGCTTGCAAGACGGAAATTGATATCCGAAACAAATCCCATTTTCTTGATCTCGGTGATGGCTGCGGGGGTCGTGGCGCCTCCGCAAGCGATGGTCGTGCCGATGCGGCGAAAATGAACGACGCCATGGACTGCCGGAGCCGAGACTTCCTGGGCGCGAATCGGAAAAGCGACCGTGCACGCGATGGCCACCGCCAGATAGCAGATCGCGATTCGGGATGAACATTTCATGGCAGCCTCCCTTGATCGAATAGCGATACCGTAACCGATTCACGCGGAACGCGCAACGCTCGCTCCTGCGCTCGCTCCTGCATGTGCGGACGCTGCGAAAAAAAGCCCGGAGGCTTGCGCCTCCGGGCTCGGGTTGATTCAGCGATGGGTAGCTGTTACTTGTTGTCGCCGCCCTGGTGTGGCTGAGGCGGCGGAGGCGGCGGCCCGAACCGGAAGGTTTGCTTCGGGATTTCGGGCATCGGCTCAGTACCGCCGACAATGAAGGTGTAGAGGCGGCTCTTGCCGGCGCGTCCAGCGAGAACGGAAACGTACTGCTTGCCGTCGATGCTGTACGTGATTGGATTGCCGGTTTCGGGCAGCACCTTGGCGTCCCACAACTTTTTGCCGGTATCCGCGGAGAAGGCCGCGAAATCGCCTTCTTGCGACGCCGCGAACACAAGATTGCCGGCGGTGGTCATGGTGCCGCCGTTGCTGCCTCCGAAGTTCTCGGCACTCCAGCGCTGGGACTCGGTGACGGGATCCCAAGCTTCGAGAGCGGATCCCCCAGGACCGGGGCGCGGCGGCGGCGCAGCACCGGGCTCAGCCTTGGGAGGCGCAAGCGTGATGCCCCACTTGTATACGCCCATTTCGGGTTTGAAGTCCGGCGCCTCCCGGTAGAGGAACGTGCTCTTGATCTCCGGGATGTACGCCAGCTTGGTTTCCGGGTTAAAGGACATGGCGTACCAGCTATGGCCGCCCGCAGGGCCCGGCCAAACGAGCGTACCGCTTTTGCCGTAAATCATGGCCTTGTTAATAGTCGGCATGCCCGTCTTCGGATTGAAGCTGGTGGCCCAAGTGACTTTGGTATACGGCGCCGAGGAGATGTATTTGCCGGTCTTGGCATCGAGCACATAGAAGACGCCGTTCTTCGGCGCCTGCATGATCACGTGGCGTTTTTTTCCGTCGATTTTCAGATCGGCGAGAATCATGTCCTGCGTGGCATCATAATCCCAGTTATCGGCCGGCGTGGTTTGGTAGGCCCAGACGTATTTTCCGGTGTCCGCGTTCACCGCGATGATGGAACAGAGCCATTCGTTTACTCCGCCCTCGGGGCTGCGATATTTCTGCACCCAAGGACCGCCTTGGCCGCTGCCCAGATAAACAAGGTTGGTCTTGGGGTCGTAGGTGATGGCGTTCCACACGGCACCGCCTCCGCCCAGTTTCCACCAATCGCCGCCCGTCCAGGTTTTCGCCGCGCGCTTGAGGAAAGGATCCTCGAACGGCTTCGACGGATCACCGGGCACCGTGTAGGTGCGCCAGATCTGTTTGCCGGTTTCGGCGTTATAGGCGTCGACGTAGCCGCGGACGGCGTATTCGCCGCCAGCGTTGCCGATCACAACCATGCCCTTCACGATACGCGGCGCGCCGGTGATGCTGTAGTCCTGACCCATTGGCGCGGATTGGACTTGCCAGACGATCTTGCCGGTTTCCGCATCGAATGCGATCAGCCGGCCATCGAGCGTACCCATGTAGATCTTACCGTCGTAGATCGCCACGCCGCGATTCGCGGGACCGCAGCAGACGCTGGGGCCGATGCGTATCCGGTCGGTAGCATTCGGATTCATAGGCGAAAAATTCTGGTGGCTGACTTTCGGAATCCACTTCCACTTGAGCGCGCCCGTGCGAGCATCAACTGCGTAGAGGGCGTCCCAGGTGGCCGTGAAATAAATTGTTCCGTTAGCCTCTATGGGAGAGCCTTCCACCGTGCCTGGATCATCCTCGGTCTGGTAATACCACGCGAGACCAAGCTTGCTGGCGTTGCTATCGTTGATATCTTTGAGCTGGCTGTAGTGCTGCTCCGAATAGTCGTGGCCATAGCTCAGCCATTCGCTGCTGTCGGCGGCCTTCTTGAGCGTCTCATTATCGACGCGGCGAGGCTTCTTTGCCATCGCGGTGGCTGCCGATAGCGCCACCATAAGACCGGCGGCGCACCACTTCCTGCTAATGGATTTCTGCATGGGCAGAGTTTCCTCTCGTTGATGCAATTCTTGAAGAATCGATTGTTCCGTTCGCACCCCAGGCTTCTCCCGAAACTTCTCGCAACCCGTGAATTGGGCCTGGAGTGGACGCCCGGCAACATACAACCGTCATCCGCGGATTGCAATCCCTTGGTGCAACTTCGCTGGATATGAGACTGGGCTGAGGCGGTCGTGGGTTTCAAGAAATCGAAAATTTTCGCGGCCCGCTCGCAAGGCCGGAATCCGAATTACAAACTTATCACCCGCCCGCAATGGCTCCGATCACGAAAAAAGGTTCTGCGCCATTCACCACCGCTTCCGGCAAACGCGTGTCCGGCGATTCCAGCGACCAATCCTCCGCGCAGACGAAATAGCGCAAGAACGGCCGCCGCTGCAGAGTGCCGTGATCGCGAATCGTGCCGCGCAACACTGGGTAGAGCTCTTCGAGCGCGTCTAACACCGAACGCACCGTGGCTTCCCCGCGCACGTCGACCTGCACTTCGCCGTCGACGTGCGCTAGCGTTCGCAAATGCGCGGGTAGAACCACGCGAATCATGGCAGCGTTTGCACCTCAACGGAGAAGACGGCCGGAAGGTTCTCCGCGATCGGCGCCCAAGAATCGCCGGAATCCGAAGAGCAATACACCTGTCCGCCGGTGGTGCCGAAATAAACCCCGCAGGAATCGAGCGAGTCGATGGCCATCGCATCGCGCAACACGTTCACGTAGCAATCGCGCTGCGGCAGTCCCTTGGTCAGCGCTTCCCATTCGTTTCCGCCCGAGCGGCTGCGATAGACTTGCAATTTGCCGTCGATCGGGAAATGGTGCCCGTCACTTTTGATGGGCACCACATAGATGGTGTCTGGCTCGTGCGCGTGCACGTCAATCACAAACCCGAAATCGGTGGGCAGATTTCCGCTCACTTCGGTCCACTGATCGCCGGCGTTGTCCGTGCGCATCACGTCCCAATGCTTTTGCATGAACACGACGTCCGGGCGCGATGGATGCAATGCGATGTGATGGACGCAATGGCCAATTTCGGCGTCCGGGTCGGGAATATAGTTCGATCGCAAACCTTTGTTGATTGGCTTCCAGGTTTTGCCGCCGTCGTCGGTTCGAAACGCGCCAGCCGCCGAAATTGCGATGTACATGCGTTGCGAATTTCTCGCGTCGAGCAGGATGGAGTGCAAGCCCATGCCGCCCGCGCCGGGGCTCCACTTCGGGCCGGTGCCGTGTCCGCGAAGGCCGGAGAGCTCCTGCCAGGTTTGCGCGCCGTTGGTCGATTTGAACAGCGCGGCATCTTCTACTCCGGCATACACCGTGTCGGGATCTGTGAGCGAAGGTTCCAGATGCCAGACGCGCTTGAACTCCCAGGGATGCTGCGTGCCGTCGTACCACTGGTGAGTGGTGAGCGGCTTGCCGGTTTCTGGCGACACGTCGTAGACGAACTTGTTGCTGGCGCCGGCGGGAAACTCGCCTGGCGTCGGCATTTTTTCCCCGCCCGGGGTTTCCCAGGTTTTGCTGCCGTCGCTGGAACGCTGAATGATCTGGCCGAACCAGCCGCTGGTTTGCGAGGCGTAGATCCGGTTCGGATCAGCCGGCGATCCTTTCATGTGGTAAATCTCCCAGCCGGCAAAAAGTGGCTCGCTCACTTCCCAATTCTTGCGCTTGCCGTCGGAGCTCAAAATAAACGCGCCCTTGTGGGTGCCCACCAACACGCGCACTTTGCTCATAGTCTCTCCTCTTTCATCGCGTTTCAAAACTTACCGTTTTTGAGGCGGTCACACCCCAAACTGCCGCAAATGATGGTCAAGATGTTTGTACATTAAGATCGCCCACTCCTCCGGCTTCAGCTTCCCAAAAAAACTATGCAGATTATTCGTACAGCCTGCCGCCCCTCCCGCCGCAAATTTGTCAATCAATCCCGATAACCGCTCCCGTTCCTTGCTTAAATCTCGTACGTCCGCCACAATGAGGCTCTTGGCCGTCGGCGAATTTTTCCGTAGCGGGTCTTCGTTCCGAAACACCATCGGCTTCACCAGCCACCCTATCAGTCGTACGGGTAGCGCTCCCTTTTCGGGCACCACTTCTCCCACTGCCCACTGCATACTCACCGAGCAATGTGCCAGCATCTGCGCCAGCGTCATCTTGCCCCAGCGCCTCTCACTCTGCGGCTCCAATTTTCCCAGGCGGGTCTTGACCTGATTCGCCACCGCCGCATCGAACAGGTTTTTCATGCTCACGCGCCTCCTTTAAATGAGGATGACCAAGAGCCCGTTGTTTTTCAGGCACGGTCCTCGGATTCCGCGCGAAGGCGATATTCTCGCTCTTTCATTTCCGGAGTTAGGACAGGCGCAAAATCTTCGGCCTCGTGAAACTGCCGGATTTCAATTTCTGCTCCTCCGCCGAACGGAGCTTTTTTGAGCCACTCAACGGCTTCTTCCATGGACTTCACCCGCCAAATCCAGAACCCGCCGATCAATTCCTTCGTTTCGGCGAAGGGCCCATCCGTGACGAGGTGCTGGCCATCGAAAAATTTCACGCGCTTGCCCACCGAGCTGGGACGCAAGCCGTCTGCGGCGAGCATCACGCCCGCTTTGACCAGCTCTTCGTTGTATTTGCCCATCGCCGCAAAGAGTTCTTTCGTTGGCAACACTCCGGCTTCGGAATCTTTGCTCGCTTTCACGATCACCATCACTCGCATAGTTGAATCTCCTGTTTCGCTAACCAGCGCCGTTACGCCTTGGCGGGCTCTGTGTCCTTCCGCCCGCTTGCAATGATGTATCGAACAGGGCAAACCGAAATCGACATCGCGGCTATGGAAAATTTCTGCTAAGGCCAAATCCAACGCCCATTCACTTGCAAAGGGCGTGTGTCGTGCTCCGTCCACCTGCGCCTTACCTCGCCGAGAACAGCCTGGCGATGCCCGGCCATGGCGTCGATCGGCGCGCAGGGCGCGTCCGTATGCTCGTGTCGCGCGCCCCAAATCAGCAGCTCTAGCAGAACGGGCGCGAGGTCGATTCCCTTTTCCGTCAGTCGGTACGTCACACGCCTGCGATCCCGAGCGTCCGCCTCCTTCGTTATAATTCCCGCATCTTTTAGCTTTCGCAGGCGATCAGCAAGAATGTTCGTCGCGACGCCCTCGCCCGATTCCTGAAACTCTCTGAAAGTGCGGAATCCGCGCACCATCATGTCCCGAACGATGAGCAGCGACCACCGGTCTCCGAGAACCTCCAGCGAAACGCTGACTGGGCAGCCCGAGCGGCGATTAGTTTTTGACCTCCTGGGCACGGCGCAACATATCAAACAATACTTTCGTTTTGCAAGTGAGTTGATCCTGTGCGCGTGAACGGGCCTGCCCGCTGCGGAAGGCTACGGGAAAAGCTGCACTCGACGGCTCACAAGGGTGACGTCGCCGTTTTGGGAGGGGGTGGCCGTTAGCGGAAGGGCATTTACCAAAAAGGCGCCGACCGACGGCAATCCATAGGAACGGTCCACCGCGGTCACTTCCACCATCTTTCCGACGGGTAATGTGAAGCTCATATTGATTCCTGCGGTCGGCATGGTAGGACAAGAATAGCCT
>Ga0307373_10008915_pt1 | contig 15138 bp, 16 predicted proteins | sample OX2MG_FD_202534 | JGI IMG/M metagenome (GOLD analysis project Ga0307373, IMG submission 202534) | Soil microbial communities from Risofladan, Vaasa, Finland - OX-2 | ecosystem: Environmental > Terrestrial > Soil > Coastal area > Acid sulfate soil | place: Finland: Risofladan, Vaasa | collected... | reverse complement strand
CCAGGATGATGGGCAAGGACGCGCCGACGGCCGTGACGGGCACGACACCGACCAGCACCAGCCCGAGCGCCACCGAGCCCACGATGAACGCCGGAAGCCCCACCAGGGCCGGGTCGCCGGCCAGCGGTCCCGCCGCAGGTTCTTCAGCCCGGCGGGCGAGCTGGACGGACTCATCAGGTTGCTGCTCCCACTGCCGCCACCGCACCAGGGCCATACGTCCTGGTCCTCGCCATGGCCGGCCGCTCCTGGACCGCCGTGACCTCGAACGCCCCGGTGCGCGGCCAAGAACGCCGCGCATCGCCACCCACACGGCGGGATGGCCGTTCATGGGTGGCGCTTGCACCATCGCGTCGCAGCAGCCGTAGCCCGCGGCCGTCGAACGCCGGCGATGCCGGGGGCGTGCTGGCGGCTTTGCGCATGTATCAGGACCGGGCGATGGTGCTCGACGGGCGAACAGGCCCACCTGGCTGGTCGGCTGGCTGAGTGGGCGGCCAGCGACGGGATCAGCGAGGACGTGCGGCTGATCGGTGTCCGGGCCGAGGTCACGCCCTGAGCTAGGGCCTGGCACAGTGGGCGGTGTGGGCGATGGTCTGGTGACGCTGTTCCTGTGCGGCGACGTGATGACTGGCCGCGGCATCGACCAGATCCTCCCGCACCCCGGCGACCCGGAACTGCGGGAGACGTACCTCGGCGACGCACGGACATACGTTCACCTGGCGGAGCGGGCCAATGGCCGGATCCCGCGGCAGGCCGGATTCTCCTGGCCCTGGGGGGATGCCCTGCAGATACTCGACGACCTCGCACCCGATGTCCGGGTGATCAACCTGGAGACGAGCATCACCCGCAGTGGCGAATTCGCGCCAGGCAAGGCCATTCACTACCGGATGAGCCCGGGCAACCTTCCCTGCGTGGCCGCGGCCCGGCCCGATGCATGCGCGCTGGCGAACAACCACGTGCTCGACTTCGGCCGCCGCGGGCTCGAAGACACCCTGGACGCTCTCTCCCGTGCCCGGCTGCCGGCGGTCGGCGCGGGCCGCGACACCGGTGACGCCCGGCGGCCCCTGATCGTCACCGTTCCGGGCGGCAGACGTGTGATCATCTTCTCGTGCGGGACGGCTTCCAGCGGGATTCCGCCAGACTGGGCCGCCACCGCGGACCGGCCCGGCATCCACTTCCTGCCTGATCTGTCCGGCACCACCGCCGACGACGTCACCGGCCGGGTGCAGGCCGTGAAGCGGCCCGGTGACGTCGTGGTCGTCTCCATCCACTGGGGATCCAACTGGGGGTATGACGTGGACCCGGATCAGGTCCGCTTCGCCCACCGCCTGGTCGACGGGGGTGTCGACCTCATCCACGGTCACTCCTCGCACCACCCACGCCCGGTCGAGGTGTTCCGGGGCAAGCTCGTCCTCTACGGCTGCGGCGACTGCATCGACGACTACGAAGGCATCACCGGCTATGAGAAGTACCGGGACGACCTGCGCCTGCTCTACTTCGCGTCGGTGGATCCGGACACGGGCACGCTGGCAGACCTGCGGATGGCGCCCATGCGCGCCAGGAAAATGCGGCTGCACCGCGCGCCGGCCGCGGACGCTGAGTGGCTGAGGGCGGTCCTTGAGCGGGCCAGCCGCCGCTTCGGGTCACAGGTGGATCTCCAGCCGGACGGCCAGCTGGCGCTCCGTCCCGGAGCGTCATGAGCTGGGGCTCCGTACCTGGGGACCTAGTGCAGGCGGTCCGGGCGGCTGGCATCAGCGATGAGCGCGTGCTGGAGGCGATCGGCGCGACACCCCGCGCGGGATTCGTCCCCGGCGACTACGTCAAGGCTGCCTACCGCGACGAGCCCATCCCGATCGGGCACGGGCAGGTGACCACGCAGCCCTCGCTGTCGGCCCGGATGATCGAGGGCCTGGGCGGGGGATCCGGTCGAACCCGGCGGCCACGAGGGCCGCGCGGCCTGGTCTGTGAACGGTGCCTCCGGCGTGCTTGACACGCATAATGCCGCCGACCGGATGGTCGGAGCGCAGGTTCATATCAAACTGCGTTTTGCCAGGGCATGCCCTTCGGGTGTGGTTCCTACCGGTCAAGTACGTCGAGGACGTAGTGCAGTCCCAGTCGGCAGGCCGCACGCGAGGCACAATTGAGAGTGCCCGGATCCACAGCGACCCAGCCGGATGAGCGCTCCTGGGCACAGCGCCTGGCGCTGAGCGGGCGTTCTTCCGGGTTCTCGCGGGAAGGGACCGACTGTGCCTGACAACATCGTGCTGATCATCCGATTTCACCCGGTAGGCGGTGAAGACGTCTCCGTGATGTGCACGGATTTCAGCGGGGAACGCGAGGCGCTGGAAGCCATCGCTCGTGCGCTGGACGAGCGGTGCAGTCTGGTCTTGACCCATGCGCGGTATGATCGCGAGGCCGACGAGAATGGCGTGATCATCAACCTGGCCAACGTGGTATCGGTGCGGGTGTCGAAGACAGACGGTGCGGCGACGGGCCAGTACCTGTGACAACTGCTTCAGCGAGGCGAGAACGCAGCAACCGTGAGCCTTGATCCGCTGCCCCATCCAGCGCACCAGGTACACGATCACCGGCCAGTCGCCACCGGGGGCCTGTGCGGCTAAGTTCCGGCCCTGGCCTGCGTGGTTTCCCGGCCTCGGCTGGGCCACGCTATGGCTCCCGGCCAGCCGGGCGAAGCCCCGCCCGATGCGGCGATCGTCGCCGCGCTGCTGGCCGACCGCGCAGGCTACGCGGCCCGGCGGCCCGCGGCGCGGGCCTCGTCCGGGGTGAAGGGTGCGTGCGAAGTCATGCCATCAACACTAAATGCCCCGGCGGCACCCCGGATGGTGCGGGGCCGTCCACGGCGCCTGCTGGGCCAGGGCCTGATTACCTTGGACCCTGGTGAGAGCGGGCTGCCGGGGCAAGCATCGAGAGCATCGGCAGGAACGAGGTGCTGGTGGCGGTTGCTCCTGTTGCCCGCAAGGGCAGTGCGGCTGGCCTGGCGCCGCTGGATATGGCGGCAGCCGGCTCGCTGGACGCCGCGGATGTGCTGGCCCGGCTCGGCAGCACTAAGGAGGGCCTCGCGGAGGCGGAGGCCGCGCGGCGGTTGCGGGAGGTGGGCCCGAACGCGGTGCGTTCGCACCGGGCGCGCACGCTCCCGGTTCTGGGGCGGCAGTTGCGCTCGCCGCTGCTGATCTTGCTGGCGGTCACCGCCCTCGCGTCTTTCTTCGTCGGTGAGCGCAGCGACGCGCTGATCATCGGCGTGATCCTGCTGGCGTCGGTGGGGCTCGGGTTCGTGAATGAGTACCGGGCGGAGAAGGCCGCCGAGGCGCTGCACTCACAGGTCCGGCACCGGTGCATCGTGCTCCGCGACGGGCATCCGCAATCGGCTGACGTCACCCAGCTTGTGCCCGGTGACGTGGTCGACCTGCAGCTGGGCGAGGTGGTCCCGGCAGACCTGCGGCTGCTCGCCACCGCGGGACTGGAGTGCGAGGAATCCGTCCTGACCGGGGAGTCGCTGCCCGCCGGGAAAACCCCGGCCCCGGTCCCGGCCGGTACGCCGCTAGCCGAGCTGAGCTGCTGCGCGCTGATGGGCACGGTGGTGCACGCCGGTTCCGGCACCGGGGTGGTTGTCGCCACCGGGGGGCGGGCGGAGTTCGGCCGGATCGCGCTCGGGCTCGGGGAACGGCAGCCCGAGACCGAGTTCCAGATCGGGCTGCGCAAGTTCTCCATGCTGCTCGTCCAGGTCGCCGGCGTGCTCACCACCGCCATCTTCGTCATCAACGTGGCCCTGCACCGCCCGGTCATCGACGCCCTGCTGTTCTCGCTCGCCATCGCCGTCGGAATCTCCCCGCAGCTGCTCCCCGCCGTGGTGTCGACCAGCCTCGCCGCCGGATCGCGTCAGCTGGCCCGCCGCAAGGTCCTGGTGAAGCGGCTGGTGTGCATCGAGGACCTGGGCGACATCGAGGTGCTGTTCACCGACAAAACCGGCACCCTGACCGAGGGCAGCCTCCATTTCATGCGTTCAGCCGGCCCCGATGGCAGGCCCGGCGACGAGCCGCTGCTGCTCGGGCTGCTGTGCAACGAGGCGGCCGTCGAGGACGGCCAGGCGGCCGGCGGCAACCCGCTCGACGTCGCCCTGTGGGACTCGCCGGCCGCCGCACGCGAAAAGGCGGCTCTGGCCCGTTACCGCAGGCTTGCCACGCTGCCGTTCGACCACGACAGGCGCGCGGTTTCGGTCCTGGTGGAAGATGACACAGGCAGCCGGATGATCATCACCAAAGGGGCGCCGGAGGGAATGCTCGAGCGGTGCGACGACGTGCCCGCGGCTGCCCGGCCCGCGATGGACGCCGAGTTCGCCGCCGGGAACCGGGTGGTAGCCGTCGCCAGCCGCGCCGCCCCGGGCCAGTCAGCGATCACCGAGGCCGACGAGCAAAGCCTGCGATTCCGCGGCCTGCTGGTGTTCCTGGACCCGCCCAAGGCCACCGCCCGCCAGGCACTGGACCGGCTGGCCGGCCTTGGCGTCACGGTCAAGGTCCTCACCGGGGACAACCCGGCGGTCGCCGCGAAGGTCTGCGCCGACCTCGGCCTGCCGGCCGGGCAGGTGATGACCGGCCGCGACATCGAGGCGGCAGACGACGCCGGGCTGGACTCCCTTCTCGGCCAGGCCAGCGTGTTCGCACGGGTCAGCCCGGAACACAAGGCCAGGATCGTACGAGCGCAACGGCGCACCGGCGTGGATGTGGCCTTCCTCGGCGACGGAGTCAACGACGCCATCGCGCTGCACGCCGCCGACGTCGGCATCTCGGTCGAATCCGCCACCGACGTCGCCAAGGACGCCGCAGACGTGCTGCTGCTGGAGAAGGACCTCGACGTGCTCGCCGACGGGGTCATCGAAGGGCGCCGGATCTTCACCAACACCATGAAATACGTGCTGATGGGAACCTCCAGCAACTTCGGCAACATGTTCAGCGCCGCCGGCGCCTCGCTGTTCCTGGGCTTCCTGCCGATGCTGCCGTCCCAGATCCTGCTCAACAACCTGCTCTATGACTCCAGCCAGATGGCCATCCCCACCGACAACGTCGATCCCGAACAAGTCGCCCAGCCGTCACGCTGGGACGTGGGGCTGATCCGCCGGTTCATGCTGTTCTTCGGGCCGATCAGCTCGCTGTTCGACTTCGCCACCTTCGGCATCATGCTCTGGGTCTTCCACGCCGGCCCCGCGCTGTTCCGTTCTGGCTGGTTCGTGGAATCCCTCGCCACCCAGACCCTGGTGATCTTCGCCATCCGCACCCGCCGGATCCCGTTCTTCCGCAGCCACCCGAGCCTGCCGCTGCTGCTCGCCGCCCTCGGCGTGGTGACCGTCGGCGCGGTGCTGCCAGCTACCCCGCTCGCCCACGCCCTGGGCTTCCAGCCATTGCCGGGCCCGTTCTTCCTTGCCCTTACCCTGATGGTCGCCAGCTACCTGGCCCTCATCGAGACCGGGAAACGCTGGTTCTACCGCATCGCGCCCCCGGTCCCGGCCAGCCGGAGCCGTACCCCGCAGTACCGGCTGCTCCGCCGCGCAGCCCGCTTCACCACCGCGAGCCCCGGCCACCTGCCCAGGCCTGTCCCGCGGCGGGTGCCGACTGATCATCCGCACAGCGGACTCCCGACATCATGAGATCCGCGCTCCCGTCCTGCGCCTAGCCCACGAGAACTCCTCCTGGGGATACCGGCGCATCCACGGCGAACTCGCGGCCCTCGGCATCAAGGTCGCCGCCTCCACCATCTGGGAGATCTTGAACGAGCACGGCGTTGCGCGGTGCTCGCCGCGCTGATCCGGCTCCTGCCCGAAGTCTGCGGATGCACCGGCTGGTCACGCCCGGCACCGTTATCCGATGGCCCGCCGCTTGATCGCCAGGAAGTGGGCCTATCCGCACCAGACGGGCCGGCCGCTGGTCAGCGGAGGTGGGCTGGCTACTGCCCCGAACCAGCCTTCTCCCTGGTGACGCCGCCCCGCACATCCTCGCCAGTCGCCGGAACGCTGGCGACCGGGCCGTGTGCATGACTCAGCACCGCGTGCGTGACAGAACCGACTCCAGAACCACGCGGCCCGCGTGCGGTGTGCCTGCCGAGCACCACGAGGTCTGCGCGTGCTGACTCCCCGGCCAGAACCTGGCCCGGGTGTGCATCCGTGACGTCCACCCCGGTCTGCACCTGCGGGTACTTGTCCTTCCAGCCTGCCAGCATGGCATCCAGCCACACCGCCGCGCCTGCCAGCCGGTCACGCTGGCCGAGTGCGGCACGCTCAGCCCCGGTCAGTGTTACCAGCGCCCGGATGGCCGCGGGGAACGAGAGCACGGCATGCACAACGAGCAGCCTGGCCTTCCGCAACGCGGCCTCCTCGAAGGCGAACCCGAGCGCGGCAGCCGACTGACCAGGGCCGTCAACACCGACCACGATTTCACGGTGGGTGACCATGCTCTCCTGCCGTGCCACCACCACCGGGCACAGCGCGTGAGTGGCCACGTACCGGCATACCGAGCCCAGAACCAGCGCCGAGAACCCCCCGGCACCACGGGTGCCGACAACCAGCAGAAAGGCATCGCGTGCTGTCCCAGCAAGCACTTGCGCAGGCGAACCCGGCAGCAGACTTGTCTCGATCACCAGCCCCGGGGCCATCTCCGTGGCCCGCTCCGCCGCCACGGCCAGCGCCCGCTCCGCCGCCCGGTGCGTCAACTGCGCCAGCATCCCACTCGTGGCCCAGCCGGGGACCGCCTGCGGCGGATACGCCCGCACGGACACGATCCGCAGCGCCGTCTGGTGCAGCACAGCCTCCCGGGCCGCCCACTCCACAGCCCGGAAGGACTCCTGTGATCCGTCCATTCCCACGACGACCGGCTTGCCCGCCATCCTGCGCTCCTGGCCGGAGGCTGCGCGGAGAAGCGGTCAGCCGCTCGCGCAGATGGATTCGACGAACTCTCCGACGGCCTGGTCGGGGAGGTGACGTGCCAGATCCGCTTCGCTGATCATGCCGACCAGCCGGTGGTCCTCGATGACCGGCAGGCGGCGGATCCGGCGCTCCTCCATCGCACGCAGCACCTCGGTCTCGCCCGCGCCCGCATCGACCGTGACCGGCTTGCCCTGGGCCAGGTCACCCGCGGTCATCGTCGCCGGGTCGACTCCCTGGGCGATGCATTTGATCACAATGTCCCGGTCGGTGATGATTCCGTGCAACCTGTCGTCGTCCCCGCAGACCGGCAGCGCGCCCACATCGAGGTCACGCATCCTGCGCGCCGCGTACTGCAGGCTCTCGTGCTCGCCGATGCACTCTACGCCAGCATGCATGATGTCCCGTGCTGTGGTCATGACGCCCCCCGCCCCGGACGGGGGACGGCCCCCGTCCGCGTTGCCTCTGCTCCTGCCGCCATCGTTTGCTCCTACCGCCATCATTTGCGGCATACGCGTCCCTGCACAGAGCCGAAGGTCCCACCACAATCCGCCCATCCCCAGCTCAGGCTGGAACGGCACCGCGAGCCTGCGGACCACGATCACATCCAGCGGCGCGCCAAGCACCCGGGCCACCTGCAGCGCCACCGGGACGCCCGCCCCGCGGCAGGCCAAGCACAACGGTACTCACGGGTGGTCCGGGCCGGGTGCGCGGGTCACTCCGACCAGTGAGCGCGGGCCGAGCACCTCGACGTGGACCGTCACGTCGGGGTGGACGAGATCGACCCGGGGCCGGGTGCCATCGCGTTGCTCAAGCGCCTGCCAGGCGGCGGTTCCGGCAGCCCGCTCCAGGACGGGCGTGGGATCGACGTAGTCATGGGCGCCGCGCTTGTGGAGGCGGACGGCGAACGACTCGCCGGGCCTGACTTGCCCAGCGGCGACTCGGGCCACGGCGCTGAGCATCTGTGTGCTGGCGCTGGGCACCTCGGCCAGCACCGCGACCACCCTTGCGATCGCGCCACTGGGGCAACTGCGGGCCTGTGCCGCGAGAGCTACCGGGTCGCGCGCGGCTTCGACGGCGAGCACGCCAGTGAAGCCGGTGCCCCTGACCCGGCTGTCCGGCAGGGCGCGCCGGAGCGCCCGCCGGGCGCTCCGGCCGGCCGCGAGGCTGCGGGAGGTGACGATGAGCGCTGGCGGGCTGGTGCTCGGCTTCCCGGAGCCGAACGCGCCCTGCAAGCTGACATAGAGCACCTCGCAGAGGCCGGTCCGGTGCAGGCCGTCCGGCCGCTTCTCGATCACCGTGAGCACTTGCCGCGAGCCCTGGCGGATCGGCGCGATCAGCCGCCCGCCGGTCCTCAGCTGCTCAAGCAAGGGCTCGGGTGCTTGCCGGCAGGCGGCGGTGACGCAGATCCGGTCATACGGCGCGAGCGCGGGGTAACCAAGCGCGCCGTCACCCAGCACCCGCATCACGTCGGCGTAGCCGGCCCGGTCCAGGTTGCCAGCCGCGAACGCCAGCGTCGCGGGGTCGATTTCCACCGAGACAACCAGTCCGGCCGACCCAACGACCTCACGTGCCAGCGCTGCTCCGTACCCCGATCCCAGGCCCACCTCAAGGAAGCGGTGCCCCTCGTCCAGCCCGAGCGCCTCGTAGAACAGCGGGTAGCTGTGGGGACAGGAGATCGATGCCGACCGGCCCGGCAACGGCAGCGGGACCTCTGCGTAAGCATGGTCGCGCCACGCTGCGGGCACAAATTGCTCTCTGCGCACCCTCAGCATCGCGTCACGTAGCCGCCCCGGCCGGAGCAGTCCGGTCCGGATCAGTTCGGCGATCTTTTCCTCCCGCTCACGGTCCAGGTCGGCGCCGGACTTGACCGACGAAGGTGGCGGGATCAACCAGCCCACAGGCATACCTCCCTGACGAGCATCCTGCGGCCGGAGGCCGCAGACGAGGTTCCGTCCTCGCCAGGCCGAGACTGGCGTGGCGGCGGCCCGTCAATGGCTGGCCAACGGGACCTCCAATCCCGGGTGTGCTATGACGAGCAGTCCGTTTTCCTCGCTCACTTCCGTGCCGAACGCGGCGCAGGCGCTGGTGAACCGGGCCCGGATCCAGGCGCGTTCGTTACTGTCCGCCAGCCGGGTGTGCGCGTACTCCAGCTTCAGGGGCACCGCCTCGACCCGTTGCGGTCCCCTGTTATCGACCGTCACCAGGAACAGCAGGCTGAGGTCGTTGCGACGCGCTGGGTCGAGTGCATAGTCGTCAATGAAGTCGCCAAGGTCATAAAGGATGCGCCCGGCTGCGCCGTGGAATGCGTGCGCGGAATGCCCGGCCACCAATGTCGCCCCGGCGTCGAGCACCGCCCGGGCCGCCGACCGGATGTAGGGGAGCGGATGGGTGGTCATGGCCGGCCCCCAGTGCGGCAGGACAAGCACCACGTCGTTGCTCGCGGCCAGCGCCTGCACCTGATCGCCCAGCCAGTGCGGAACCCCGGTGCCCAGGTCCGCATAGGCGACCCCGGGCTGGTCCGGGCGGGCGGCGAAGCCGGCGGGGTGGTCGGTGAAACCCAGGACCGCCACGCGCAGCCCGCCAGCCTCCAGCAGAACCGGTGTGCGGGCCTGCTCCACGTTCACCCCCGCGCCGACGGCCGAGATCTCCGCTCCTGACAGGTGATCGAGGGTGTCGGACAGCGCGGTATAGCCGAAGTCCAGCGAGTGGTTGTTGGCCAGCGTCACGCAGTCGATGCCAAGACCCGCCAGGGCCTCAACAGCCCGGGGCGGTGCCCGGAAGTGAAACCGCTTGCCGGGCCCCTCCCACGGGCGGCCTCGGTCGGACACACAGCATTCGAGATTCAGCAACGCCAGATCAGCCGATTCGAAAAACTCCCGCACCTCGGCAGAGAAGAGGGACTGCGGGCCGGCCACCGCGATCTGCGCGCCGACCCCGCGGCCCAACATCGCGTCACCAGCCAGAGCCACCCGGATAGTCACGCCAGCCCCCAGGCCCATAGTGCACCCGGCGCGCCGGGCAGGTCCAGGATGACCGCGGACCGCCCCCAGCGGGCCAGCATGGCCATAGCGGGCTCCTTCCCGGTGTCCCGACACTCCGATCCCATGTCGTGGCGCGTGCCCGGCCCAGAGGGCCGAACGCCTGTGCTGGCAGGACCTTCGGCCCTGAAGACCGCTCCCCAGCCAGGCGAGCGCCGAGGGAAGCAGCTGGTGAAGATGCCAGGTGAGCGCAAGGCGATCGTGGTTAGCGCCGGTGAGCGCCACCAGCGATCGCGCTTCCCCCTACGGCCGGCCGATGGCCAGTCTCCGCCGGGCGCATCCCTCTGCTCGACAGCGCGGGTATGTGAAGGCAACCCCGGCATGGGACCCAGCCTTTCCGCATGCGAGCCTGTGTCCGGGGGACCAGCGATCAACTGCTCTGTGACATCGTGACCATCGCTCGCGACGTACCATTTATCCGATAGCTGCCCACCGAGCTCGTCCGGCGCGCTGACTTCCGAGAGCAGTTGCTGCAGTCGGCGATGCCCTGGGCCAGTCCGGCTGGAGGCGGCGCTCGCGGCCGATTTCCTCGAGGAATGCCCGTGCGTCTTCCTGCTCGGCGTAGAGCATGGGCAGGATCATGCGCAGGTCCACGGCGACGCGATCCTGCTGGTCATCGCTCATGGGCATTGAGGACCACCTTCCGCTGGCGCTCCCGCCAGCTCCAAGTACCGATCTGCCCGCCCGTTCTGCCGGGCGATGATCCGGATGATTTCCCTGGGCGCCACCCCGAGGTCGCGGAGCCTGGCGGTCGGCGGGACGTCGGACAGCCAGACCAAGAAGGAGCGGCGTAATCATTGGGATCGACTGCCGCCGGGTTGGGCGTGGCCGGGACGGCCCAGGACGTGCCGTCCCGGAACTCAGCCAGCGCCGCTTCCGGACCATCTGCCGGGGCGGAGTAGCCCACAAAGGTGCACGCACTTCTGCTGGATAACACACCCGGTGCCCTTCCATCGCTCCGCCAGGCCGCCGCCGACTGCGGTACACGCGTGCGTCGATCCAAGAGCACGCACGCGGGCCGACGTGTCACTCGCAGACGTCCCGCGCGCCGTGTGACGATCGTTCGCCGCCTGATCACTGAGCGCGGCAAGGCACTCGGTAAGGCGAGCGCGCAGTCCCACCGATCTGGGTGGCTGGCTTTCAGCCGTGACGCCGCGCCCCGTGAAGATCGGGCAATCTGTGCACATGAGTGAACGGGCCGACAGATCCTCCGCGAAGCGTCCTTTGGCGTCGCTGCTATTCCCCGTCTCAGACATCGGTAACGAGCTTGACCGGCTGGCCGGTTACTGTCGCGACAGTCTGGTAATCACAGTCATCGCAGAGCACCGTGAGCCGCTCGCGCTCCGCGGTAGCGGCGATAAGCAAATCAACAGGGCCGGCCGATCGGTGCGCCCCGGCTTCGGTAAGCATCTGCTGAACTTCATCCGCGCGCTCGTATGCTCCCTCGGGCATCGGCACCCAGCTGAACAGGTCGTGCATTAGCTGCTGCTTTTCCAGCCGGTCAGCCAGCGACCGCGCGGAGTAGAGGAACTCCAGCTCGACGATCGGGCAGGTCGCGATAACGCCAGCGACAAGCTGGTCAGACCATGCCTTCCTCAGCTCACTCTGCAGGATCCGGAACAGGCCCGACGTGTCGATCAGGTACAGGGCAGGACTCACCTGCGGTATGCCGCCTTGCCGTCGAGGAACTCATCGAAGTCGCCACGGTCGGCCATCTCGCCGAGCCTGGCCAGGGCACGCAGCCGCACGAGCCGCTGACCCACCTCCCGGAGAGCGGCGTTCACGGTGTCCTTCTTGGTCGTGGTCCCAAGAACCTCAGCGGCTATCGCCAGGGCCTCCTGGTCAATTTCGATCGGCGTCTTCGCTGTGGCCATGCAACCATCCTCCGTCAGCCGGCTGAAACAAGATACCATGGACGTCTAATTTGGATGTCTAAGATATCCACTCGTCGCGCAGGGACGGGCGCCCGCAGGGGCCTGGCCAGCTCCCTCGCATGAGATCACCGGGTGCCGACAGGGACCTCCGGGCGCAGTTCCCCTCCCTGAGTCCCGGTGACCCGCATATCAAGCTTTCCGCAGGCACAGCCGCACGACGATCTCACCGGCGTAGGGTCACTGCCCGCCCGGTAACCCTGGACAGTCCACAGGATCATCCGCCCAGGCAGTCAGGGCCGCGAGATCGGGACAGCGCGAGGCACCCCACCTGGACGACCCCGGAGGCGGGCAAATCCTGCGGCGGGGTGGACGTGCTATGCAGCGAGAAAGGCCGCGGCCGCAACGATCAGCACTGCGAGCCAGCCGAACACCAGCGCCGCCGTCGCGACGGCAATTCCCCGCTCGCCGGTCCGGCGGACCCGACGGCGCGCCATATGCCCGGGACCGCGGTGATCCCCGCGCTGAATGGCCCGGCAAGCGCGCAGACCAGGGCCACGACGGCCAGCCGGTTCGTCCGGGGAAGCGCGGGTGTGGCCGGATGCGCGGGCAGTCTCCCGAACGGGCCGACCGGCAGGTCGGCGGTGAGCGCCATCAGTTCGGCAAAGGTGCGCGAGACAAATACCTGCCCCACCCGCTGGCCGAACTCCTCCCTGGTCAGCCTGCCCTCGACAAAAGATCCCTTGAGGATCTCGATCGCGCGGTCCCGGTCCGCCGTCGACGCCCGCATGCAGGCGTAGCTTCCGGCTGCCATCCCGTATCCCGGCCTGATCGGCATCCGGGCCTCCCGTCAGGACAGCAAATCCCAGCCTAACCTGGTTGCGACAGGGGCAGAGGGCAGGCTGGCCGATTTGTCACGACCGCGGGGCCAGATAGCGCCAACGGAACGAGATGGCGGCGTGTGGCCGCAAAATGACGCCCGGGTCGCATCCGATCATGCTGCCAGCCAAGGTCACTATCCTGGGAGATGCTGGACCAGCTGGATCTCGATTACCTCAGTCTTTGAGATGACCCTGTCTCGTTCACCGGCGAGTGACTGCCGACGCCCGTCCGTCATGAATGAATCGAGTGCTTGCGCGGAGGGGAACTCAAGGAGCTGAATCTCCAGCGGCTGCCCGCCGGTTCCGCTGCTCCTGGCCCGCTGAAGGACACGGCCCCCGTGCCCGGAGGCGATACCCAAGACCCGGTCCTCGTACGCGACCAGGCCGTCCTCAGCGCCAGGTCGCGCCCAGAGCAGGACACACAGCGTCACGCTCACAGCGCTGGCCTGCGCGACAGAGATTCCTGCATCCCGACAGGATGCCCGATCAGTAGGGCACACTCACAACCCAGCCCGACATCTTCTGCCGCTGCAAGCGCAGGTGAGAATAGCGCGGCGCCGACCCTAGGCATGGCTGGTGGAGAAGCGTAGCGCTGAAGGCGTCCTGATCACCGGCGAGTTGCAGGGCGTGCGGGAGGCGCTTGGGGTGCCGCTGCGGGTCGCGCGCCTGGCAGTCCCGCTGGCCGACATCGAACAGCGCCTGGCGAGCGACGTAACCAGCGGCCGCCGGGAGGACCTGCGAGAGGCGGGCATCATCGATCGCTGCGTCGGAGCGCGCTGGCGTTGAGGATGCGGTCATCGGTAACGACCGCCCGGTCGGAGTGGTGGCACGGGAAGTGATGACGTTCCTCGGGTGGCTCTAGGCCGCCGAGGAACGTTCGTTCCCGACATCCGATCATGCCGATGTGCGGACGCTCTGGTTTACGGCTTCACACCTGGATGAGCAGTTACAGTAGCTCTGCGGCTTCGGCCTTGGCGGCCCGCAGGCGATTCTCGCGGGCCGGTCCCCCAGGCAGGACGCTCCGCCAGGCCGGGGGGTGTTCACCCCTCATAATCCGCACAATGCCAGATACGTGCGCCTCCCCTGTCAAAGGAAACATTCTTCACGGCCGGCCGCGCCAGGACAAGGGGCACCGCGCCGAGGCCCTGGCACTTGCGGGCCGTCGCCAGGCACACCGCGGATTCTGTCGAGGCACTCAAGCGGGCTTCGTTGCCGCGGATACAGGAAATGGGGTACCACGACAACATCCCGACGGCGGCCCAGCCGACAAGGCTGGCCCGATGCCGTTAGGCACCTTCCCGCTTACCTTCAAAGGAAATCTGCAAGGAACCTCAAAACGAGATAATCAAGGCACATCATGCCTTGATGGACGGCGGGATGCCCGTCGTCCATCTGGCGGGGCTGCTTGCCTCGCTGGTACCCGTCGTGGCCGGTTTCGAGGCCAGAACCGGCTTGCCCAGTGGCCCTGACCGGTATTCAGCGAATTTCTTCGTCCTTCTGTGCCCCAATGTCCCGCAGTTGCGCGATGTCCTCTGTGCCCAGGCGGTCCCGGAGGCTGACAGCAGCGCAGTTGGCCCTGACCTGTTCGGCGCTCGTGGCCCCGAACAGCACACTCGTGACGGCCGGGTTGGTGAGCGGGAACGCCAGCGCCAGCCCGGCGGCGGTCGTATGCAGCCCGGCCGCAAGGCCGGCGAGCTCGCCGGCCGCCGCGGCGGCCATGGCGACCCGGGGGTCGCTCAGCGTCCCTGCCGCGCGCCCCGTTGCGCCACCCGACCGGTACTTGCCAGTCAGCACGCCGCCTTCGAGGCAAAACGATGCGATCACACCCGCACCCGCCGCCGTGAGTGCCCGGGTCATGGCGGCGTCCTCAACCCATGACCGCCGTACCAGCGCCGACACATCCATCCCCGACGAGCCCAGCGGCCGGGGACTCAGGCAACCAGCAGGCATTCCGCCCCCCTGACACCACAGCCCGGCCGCCTCGGCGGCAGCCGCGTACTGCCAATGGCAGGCGTCACCGGAATGCTCACCCTCGAGCAGTCCGATGCCCTGGTAGCCAGGCTGCGGGAGGGCTGATCCCAGAGAGGGCAGCCCAGCCCGGGCAGACCCTCACCGGGCAATACGTGCGCCTCGAGCCAGACCAGCGGTCGCAACGGGGCTGCGACCTATCGGCGTTGGGGAGCGCGGAGGCCATAACTTCTGCTTACACTGCGTGATCGACTGCCCGCTTGATCAAGAAGCACATTCCCACCGATATGCACGGGTTGGGCGCCGCTGTCGGCAAGCGGCCGACCGAGAAGTAGCTGACGCCCTCGCGCGCAGCTTCTTGGGGAAGTTGCCCCGGGATGTGGTCCTCCGGCTGCGGTCCCGGGGGGGGGGGGGGGGGGGGGGGGGGGGCCGGCCGGCGGGCGCCGGGGCGC
>Ga0307373_10008914_pt1 | contig 15141 bp, 17 predicted proteins | sample OX2MG_FD_202534 | JGI IMG/M metagenome (GOLD analysis project Ga0307373, IMG submission 202534) | Soil microbial communities from Risofladan, Vaasa, Finland - OX-2 | ecosystem: Environmental > Terrestrial > Soil > Coastal area > Acid sulfate soil | place: Finland: Risofladan, Vaasa | collected... | reverse complement strand
GCCAGGGATATGAATTGCACGCCCGCTACCTCAATCCGCAGCGGCCCCGCATGCTCCACGCGATCGGATTCGACAAGGTGTACGAGCGTGCGGAGGGTGGCTACCTCTACGACGCGGACGGCGTGCGGTACGCGGACTTCCTGTCCGGCTTCGGGGTCTTCGGGATAGGCCACAACCATCCGGTGGTCCGCAAGGCGCTGCATGACGTGCTCGACGGCAAGCTAGCCAGCATGGTCCAGTTCGACTGCGCCCTGCTGCCCGGCCTGCTTGCCGAGCGGCTGCTCGGCTACGCGCCGGGACTTGACCGGGCCTACTTCTGCAACAGCGGCACCGAGGCGGTCGAAGCCGCGCTGAAGTTCGCCAGGTACGCGACGGGCCGGCGCCGCATCATCTACTGCGACCACGCCTTCCACGGGCTGACGGTCGGCTCGCTCTCCGTCAACGGGGCGGCCGAGTTCCGCCGCGGCTTCGACCCGCTGCTGCCGGACGCCTGCGTGCCGTTCGGCGACCTGGACGCGCTCGATGCCGAGCTGCGCAAGGGCGACGTGGCGGCGTTCATCGTCGAGCCCGTGCAGGGCAAGGGGGTCGCGGTAGCGCCGCCCGGATATCTGGCCGCGGCCGGCGCGCTGCTGCACGACCGTGGTGCGCTGCTGATCTGCGACGAGGTGCAGACCGGCATGGGCCGCACCGGCAAGTTCTTCGCTTACCAGCATGACGATGTCGATCCGGACATCGTCACGGTGGCCAAGACGCTGTCCGGCGGTTTCGTCCCGGTCGGGGCCACCATGGCCAAGGGCTGGATCTTCGAGAAGGTCTACTCCTCGATGGACCGGGTGCTGGTGCACGACACGACCTACGGGTCCAATGCGGCGGCCATGGCAGCCGGGCTGGCCACCCTCGCGGTCATCGATGACGAGCAGCTGGTCGGCAATGCCGAGCGCACGGGCGCGGCGATGAAGCAGGCGCTGCAGGACATGGCCGGTGAGTACGAGATGCTCGCCGACGTGCGCGGACGTGGCCTGATGATCGGCTTCGAGTTCGGCAAGCCCAGCTCGCTCAAGCTCAGGACGAGCTGGAACATGCTGCAGACGGCGCGGAAGGGCCTGTTCGCCCAGATGGTCGTCGTGGCACTATTCGAGCGGCACCACATTCTCACCCAGGTCTCGGGTGACCACATGGAGGTCATCAAACTTCTGCCGACCCTGACCATCGGGATGGAGGAGGTCACGATGTTCAGCGAGGCCTTCGCCGACGTCATGAAGGACGCGCACCGCGGAAGCGGCCTGATGTGGGACTTCGGCCGCTCGCTCGTCAAGCAGGCCGTCACCCGCTGACCCGGCCCTTACTAGCCCTTCTCGCGCTGCTGATAGCCGGCCGTCATGCCGCCGTCGACCAGCAGCGTGGTCCCGGTGATGAACTCCGTCTCATCGCTGGCATAGAAGAGCGCAGCGGCCGCGACGTCACGGGGCTGGCCGATCCTGCCGATCGGCGGGACCGGCCAGTCACCGCTCTCTGGCCGGTCCGCCATCCCCGGCGGTGCCATGTGCCGCATGCCAGGCCAGGTGTCGCCGGGGCAGAGCACGTTCGACCGCACGCCGTCTGGCCCGCCTTCCAGGGCAAGCATCTTGCCGAGCATCACCACGGCCGCCTTCGAGACCGAGTACAGGCCGATCGACTGCTCGCCCCAGATTCCCGCGTCGGAGGCGATGTGGATCATGCTGCCGCGGCGGACGGCGAGGTGCAGGTAGGCGGCACGCGCGTAGAGGAAATAGCCGCGGACGTTCACCTCCATCACCCGGTCGTAGTCCTCCAGCGGCGTCCGCAGCAGGCCCGCCTCGACGCCGATCCCGGCGTTATTGACCAGTATGTCGAAAGCTGGCAGCCGCTCGACGGCCATGTCGACGGACCTGGTCACGGCCGCCGGGTCGCGCGCGTCGGCCGGCACGAACCAGGCCGGGCCCGATTCTCGCAGCGCCGCCTCCGCGCGCAGGCCGAGGTCGGTGCCGCGCCCGGTCACCACCACGGCCGCGCCTTCGGCGAGGAACCGCTCGGCGATGGCCAGGCCGATGCCGGTCGTGCCGCCGGTGATCAGCGCCCCTTTGCCGGCCAGCCGTCCGCTGCTCGTTAGGTTCATCTGGTTGTCTCGTTCCCCGTAGTTCGTCGAATGCTATCCGCCTGATCTCCCGCGCCACCATTCAGCCGCCCCGGCATCTGGTCACTCTGCGTAACTGAATGGCTCTGGAGGTGAACCTCGGGGCCGACTGAGCCGTGACATCGGTAACGGGACACGCCATTGAGAGGGGCCTTGTCCCGATCCGCGCCAGAGTCCTGGCGAGATCATGCATCGCCGTGCCGAGAGGAGTTCTCCCATGCATGCGGTCAGCGAGTCCAGCCAGGCCGCCGCCCAGCACACGCCCGACCTGTCGACCGGCGCGGCGGCGCGTCGTCGTGCTCGCGGGCCTGGCGCCCGCGGCCCGGCTCACGGTGAGGTCGGCGGCTAGCCGATAAGGGGAACACCTGCCTCCGGGGTGTGCACCAGGAAGGTCAGGGCCTGCTGAAAGTACAGGTACACGGCCTCGCCGTCGTGGGCGTCGTAGCCGATCGACAGATCCTGGGCGAGGTACATCTCGAAGTCGCCGCCCCGGATCGAGACCAGGAACGCGCCTTCGATGGCGGGAGCCCAGATGATCGGTCCGTCCACGAGCCTGGCGAGATGCTCCCGTACGGGGTAGCCGTGATCCGATGTCTCGCTGACCGCGGTGTAGGAGCTGGCGCTCAGCAGCAGGGCGTACGGGCCGCCGACGCCGGCCAGCCGCAGCGAGGCCTGCGCCTGGCTCACCAGGTCCGGGTACTGCCTGGCGTCGGCGGGCAGGGTGAGCGCCGGGTTCGACGAACCCGCGCGGAGGCCGGCGATCCCGGCGGCCTGGTAGCCGTCGAACACCGCGCGGTCCTCAGCGAACGCCATCGCCCTGGCCGCGTCCTTCACCGGCTGCCAGTCGGGATCCTGCGCGCCGCGCTCGACATCGTCGACCGCCTGCCGCCGCACGGTGAACGGCACCCGCAGCTCGACGATCGGCACGGCGGTACGCAACCGCGCCAGTACCCCGTCGGCCGGCGGATCGATGTCGCTGAGGTGACCGGTGCCCACGGCGGACAGGGCAGGGTCATCGGGGCCGTGCACCTCGGCCACCCGGCGGCCCGCCAGGTGCAGCGTGAAGGTGCGCCTGGCCTCCTCCTCGATACTTGCCCAGGCGGCGCTGGAGACTGGCGCGAGCTCGCGATGCAGGTTGTTCATTGCTGAGCGCTCCTTTGCAGCCCGCCGATCCCCAGGGAGCCGTCGCGCGTGGCGGTCGCGGCTCCCGGCGGGTCCGGCAGATCATCGAGGAAGTCCGCCGACGGCACGAAGAACAGCCCGCCGGTGACGGCAGCGGAGAAATCGAGTATCCGGTCGTAGTTGCCTGGCGGCCTGCCGACGAACATGTTGACGAGCATCTGCTCGGTAACGGCAGGCGTGGCCGCGTAGGCGATGTAGTAGGTGCCGAACTCGCCGCGCCCGGGCGCGCCGAACGGCATGTTGGCCCGCAGGATCTGCCGCTGCGTGCCGTCGGGCTCGACGATGGTGTTCAGTGCGACGTGCGAGTTGGCCGGCTTGACGTCGTCGGGCATCTCGATGTCGGCCAGCTTGGTCCGGCCGATGACCTTCTCCTGCTCCTCAACGGGCAGCCGGTTCCAGGCCCGCACGTCGTGCAGGTACTTCTGGACCATCACGTAGCTTCCGCCGGCGAAGTCCTGGTCCTCGCCACCGATGATGGCCGCGGCGGCCGCGGCCTGCCCAGCCGGGTTCTCGGTCCCGTCGACGAAGCCGATCAGGTCCCGCTCGTCGAAGTACCGAAATCCCTGCACCTCGTCGCAGACCGTGACCGAGCCGGCCAGCCGGCTCGTCACCTGGGTGACGAACTCGAAGCACAGGTCCATCCGGCTGGCCCTGATGTGGAACAGCAGATCACCAGGCGTGGCCAGGGCGCGGTGCCTGCTCCCGGTCAGCTCGGTGAACGGGTGCAGCTCGGGCGGCCGCGGTCCGGCGAACAGCCGGTCCCAGGCCAGCGATCCCACCCCGGCCACGCATGCTAGCTCACCCTCCGGGATCCGGAACCCGACCGATCGCTGCAGGCCGGCGAAGTCGCCCAGCAGATCCCGTACCGCGTCCTCGCCGCCCGGATTGATCGTCACCACCAGGAAGACCGCCGCCGCCGTCAGCGGGCTGAGCACCGGCTGTGGTTCTGTCATCGGTACTACCCCCTTTGCGTTACCGGCCGTCGTCAGCGACTCAGCGTTACCGGCCGTCGTCAGCGACGCCTTAGTGCAGGTGGGCCTGCCAGTCAGCGGGCACGCGCCCGGCCGGGCCGGGCACCGGCTGGCTGACCGGGTGGTGCTGCGGCGGGGCGAGCACCGGGCCGCCCTCGGACAGCTCGCCGGTCTCGTAGCTGAAGAACCAGTCCTCGCCTGGCTCGAAGCTCTGGATCAGCGGGTGCGCCGCGGCCTTGAAGTGCGCCGTCGCGTGCTGCGCCGGCGAGGTGTCGCAGCAGCCCACATGGCCGCACTGCGCGCATCGCCGCAGGTGCACCCACCAGCCCCCGCTGGCATCGCATTCGACGCATCCGGTGCCGCTCGGCGGGACCGTGGGGTCAGTGCCCGGCATCGTGGTCATCTGCTGCTCCTTCGCTGTCGTCACTGGCCGGTCGGCTGTCGCTGCCAGGCTCGCTGGCGCTGTCGCTGGCCGGCTCGCTGCTGGCGCTGGCCGACAGCGGCAGCCACACCATGAAGCGGGTGTCCCCGGGTACCGACAGCACCCTGAGGTCGCCATGATGCCTGCTGACGATGATCCGCCAGGAGATATCAAGCCCGAGTCCGGTACCCTGGCCGACCGGCTTGGTGGTGAAGAACGGCTCGAAGATCCGCTCGGTGAGCTGCTCAGGTATGCCGGGGCCCGTGTCGGCGAACTCGACGAGCAGCCGCTCGCGGTCGGCGGCGGTGCGGATGGTCAGCGTTCCCGTCCCTCCCGTTCCGCCCATCGCGTCGACCGCGTTGTCGATCAGGTTGGTCCAGACCTGGTTGAGCTCCGCCGGGAAGCCCGGGATCGCCGGCAGGCCCCGGTCGTAATCCCTGACCACGGTGATGCCAGGACCGATCTTGCCGCCGAGCACCACCAGGGTGCTGTCGAGCAGGTCGTGGATGTCGACGACCTGGAACGGAGCCCGGTCCAGCTGTGAGTACTGGCGGGAGGCGCCGACCAGGTCGGAAATCCGGGTGACGGAGTCCGCGATCTCGTTCATCAGGAGCTCGGTCTCGACCGTGTAGCCGAGCCAGCGGACCGCGCTGTCGAGCGCCTTTGCCTGGCCGGCATGCTCGGACACGGCAGCCGCGACCTGGTCAAGCCAGGCAGTGTCCAGGCCGGCCTGGACGAACGGCGGTGCGAGATCCCAGCCGCCGGCGATGCCGTGGTCCTCGAGCCACTCAGCGACGGCGTCCTCCGCGTCGGAGGCCTCGATCGGGCTGAGCGGCTGCGCTTTCGAGGCTCGGTCCGCCGCGTCCTCCTGCAGCCTGGTCAGCGTGGCCATGAACGCGCCGTCGTACTGTCCGCGGGCGATCAGGGCCAGCTTGCCCCGCATGCCGGCGATCCGCTCTCGCAGCGAGCCGGTGGCACGTACGGCCGCGGCGGCGGGGTTATTCAGCTCATGCGCAAGCCCGGCCGACAGCGACCCCAGCGCGAGGAGCCGCTCCCGCTGGCCGATCGCCTCCTGCGTGTTCTTGGTCCCGAACAGCAGCCCCTCGAGCAGGTGCACGGCCATCGGGAACCAGTCGGTCATCAGCCGCGCGAACTTCGCCGCGTCCAGGGCGAAGAAGCGGGACGGCTCGACGGCACGGAGCGAGTTGTAGACGCCGGGAACCGAGGTGCGCGTCACCTCGACGTCGTCCTCGCCGACCCGGCGCGACATCGCCATCGTGCCGGCCAGCAGCACGTACAGGAAAGTCGCGGGCTCGCCCTCGACGTACACCGGCCCAGGAGTGTGTCGATAACGGGGTAGAGCTTCTCTTCCGGCGGGTCCCAGGGCTTGAGCAGGTAGTGATCCAGGTCCACGACGTTGATGGCGTCGATGGCCGCGCCGGTATCCGCGTAGGCGGTCAGCAGTGCCCGGCGCGCGCCCGGGTAAATGTCCATGGCGCGTTCGAGGAACTCGATGCCGTTCATCTTGGGCATCCGGTAATCGGCCAGGATCACCGCGACAAGATCGCCGCGCAGCTTCATCTGCCGGAGCGCGTCCAGGGCGGTCGCACCCGATTCCGCCCGGATGATCCGGTGCCGCTCACCGTAGCGGCGCCGCAGGTCCCTGGCGACAGCCCGGGAGACGCCCGGGTCGTCGTCCACCGTGACGATGGCGGCCCGCCGCGGGGCAGCTTGCTCAGATTTCCTGGGCACGCGGTACTCAGCCCGTCGCGAGCGCCGCGAGGCCGCGCAGGTCGACGCAGTTCATCTCGCGGACCCGCACGATGACGATCAGCAGGCCTGTGCACCGGCGGCAGCGGACCACGGTACCGGGCGCACGCAGGTAGACGACGCACTCGGCCAGCGGGCCGGTCGCGCCGCAGGACGCGCAGGTGCCGATGGCGGGCGTCATCTCAGTGCCGAAGACCTCATGCAGCAGCCCGGCGATCGCATTGCCGTCGAGAGCACGGGCGTCCAGCGCGTCCATCACGGTCCTCCTGTCCCGCCGAATCGCTCGGTCTTCACCCGGTGCGGCGGGTAGCCGAGCGCTACAAGCCCGTCCGCGGCGTACTCCGTGAAGCTCGTCGGCCCGCATACGAAGGCGAGCGGATCCTGTCTGGTGGGCCAGGCGACCTCCGCGAGCATGGCCGGGGTGACCCGGCCGGCGTGGCCGGCCCAGCCGGGTGGCTGCCGCCTGGTCAGCGTGCAGGTCACGGCCACGGCGCCGTAGCCGCCAAGCTCGTCGTGGTAGATCACCTCAGGCAGTGACCTGGCTGAGTACAGCAGACGGGCGGGCACCATGCTGCTGCTGCGCTGACGGTGCCGCAGGATCGACCGGAGCGGAACAATTCCTGACCCGCCGGCCACCAGCACCAGCGGGCTGACAGCGCCACCGGCGTCCCAGACGAAGTACCCGCCGACCGGCCCGCGCAGCTCAAGCTGGTCACCCCGGCGCAGCTCGGTGGTGAGATACGGCGAGACCTCGCCGTCAGCGATCCGCTGCACGGTGATCGCGACCTGCTCACCAGGCGCCGAGGCGATCGAGTACGAGCGCTCGGCGACATACCCGTCCTCGGCGGTCAGCCGCACGTCCAGGTGCTGCCCGGCGCGGTGCCCGGCCCAGTCCGGTACGTCGAGCTCGATGGTGCGGACCGTAGGCGTCTCGTCGATCACCTCACCGACCGTGGCAACCTGCCAGGTCAGTCGCCCGCGTACCGCTGTTCCCGCCATGGGTCCCCGTACATGTGGTAGCCGTAAGTCTCCCAGAACCCAGGCTCGCCGGAGTCGAGCAGCCGCAGCCCGCGCACCCACTTCGCGCTCTTCCAGAAATACAGGTGCGGCACGAGCAGCCGCGCGGGACCGCCGTGCTCGGGATCCAGCGGCTCGCCGTCGTAGCCGAACGCCAGCCAGGCCTGGCCGCCAGTCAGGTCCTCTAGCGGCAGGTTGGTGGTGTAGCCGCCGTCGCAGTATGCCAGGACGTACGCCGCGTCGTGCTCGACCTGCGCGAGCAGCGTGTCGAGCGAGACTGCCTGCCACTGCGTGTCGAGCTTGGACCAGCGGGTGACGCAGTGGATGTCTGCGGTGACCGTCTCGGACGGCAGCGCCCGCATCTCCTGCCACGTCCACGACCTGGCCGCGCCGCCAGGCTGGCCGACCGTGAACGTCCACTGGTCGAGCGCTGTGCGCGGCGTAGGGCCAGCCGACAGCACAGGGAAATCCTCGGTGACGTACTGACCTGGGGGCACCCGGCCCTCAGCCCCTTCCGGGTCGCGGCGGCGACCGTGAAAGCCGCGCGACGCATGGCTCATGCCGTCCAGATCCTTCCCGCGCGAGAGCCGCCCGAAGGCGGGCACGGACTTGCCGGTACTGGCCTTTGCTTCAGCATCATTCTCTACCCCGATACGCTCGGGCGGGAACGGTCCGGCTGAGGGCGGGGCGCCCAGAGGCAGGAGGCGTGCGGTGGATGCTGCGCGTGGCCCTGGCCCGCTGCCAGCCCAGGGGTCCGGGCTCCGGGTGTCCAGCCGACCTGGGCGCTGGGTGCTGCTGGCGACTCGGGGCCGCCCTGCTGACACCCGGCAGCCTGGCGATCCTGGAGGCCTCTTTTTCATCCCGATGACCGCGGCAAGGCCATCGAGGCCTGGTCTGGCTTCAGCGGCGTCGGGACGGCGATCGACCCGTTCTCGGCGGCTGGCTGATCGAGGCGGTGTCCTGGCGGCTGATCTTCGCGATCAACCTCCCGATCGCCGCACTGGTCGTCGCCGTGGCCTGGCGGCATGTACCGGAGTCCCGCGACGCCGAGACGACCGGCAGGGTGGATATCCGAGGTGGCGTGCTCGTCACGCTCGGGCTGATCGGGATCACCTACGGCCTGATCGACGGGCCGTCGGCCGGCTGGGCGAGCCCGGCACCTCACCGAGGTGCTGCCCGCCAGAACAATCGAGCCGGCCCTGACGGGCCAGCCGTCGCCGTGAGAGCGCGGACATCGCGCTCGAGGTCCTGACGTCAGAAGCCGCGCTGGCGGCCGCTCGCTTGCTGATATACAGTTGAGTCAGTAAAAGGTGGCCCGCATGCGGGCAGCCGCCCCCTTCGCGGGCGGTATCACCGGCTCCGCTCGCTGCGGGACGGCGAGCGTGGAGCGTCACTTCAGATGCCGGGTTCGTCCGGCGATTGCTGTTCTCCCGCTTGCTGGGCTAGGCGCGCTCTGGCGGCGCCCGCGCTGGCGCTGCTGTCTGCCTGCCCGATCAAGGTTCCCCCTTCCAGCCCGATCCCGGGCCCCCAGCCAGCCCTATCCAGCCCGATTCAGGGCTCCCTTCGAAAGGATTTTCGATGACCACCACCACCTATCAACCTGAGACTAGATCGCGCTCGGAGCGCTCACCTGCCGCCGGCGACGACCACGCGCTCCCCGTGTCAGGGATCCTCGACACCGGCAGCAGACAGGCCTTCATCCGCACCGGCGGCTACCGGCGCAGTCCGGGCGATATCTACGTGCCCATGACCATGGTCCGGCAGAACGGCCTCCGCTCGGGCGATCACATCGCCGGTGCTGCGCGGGCGGCCCGCCAGGGCGGCGGAGACGACCGGGCTGGCCGCGCGGGCAAGGAGCGCGAGAAGCGCAGCGCGCTCGTCCGCGTCGACACCGTCAGCGGCCTGCGGCCCGAGGATGCCAGAGCGCGTCCCGATTTCGACGAGCTGACACCGTTGTACCCGCAGGAGCACCTGCTCCTGGAGTCTGCACACGGGTCGCAGACCGCCCGGATCATCGACCTGGTGAGCCCGATCGGCAAGGGCCAGCGCGGGCTGATCGTCGCCCCGCCCAGGGCCGGCAAGACCATGGTGCTCCAGGCCATCGCCGCAGCGATCGCCGCCAACCACCCCGACGTGCACCTGATGGTCGTCCTCGTCGGCGAGCGGCCTGAGGAAGTCACCGACCTGAAGCGCTCTGTTCGCGGAGAAGTCATCTTTTCCACGTTCGACCAGTGCGCCGACGATCACATCACGACCGCGGAACTGGCGATCGAGCGGGCCAAGCGCCTGGTCGAGCTCGGCCGGGACGTCGTCGTGCTGCTCGACTCGATCACCAGGCTCGGCCGGGCCTACAACCTGGCCGCGCCCGCGACCAGCCGCATCCTGGCCGGCGGGGTGGCGACGTCGGCCCTGCAGCCGCCGCGCAAGTTCCTCGGCGCGGCCAGGAACATCGAGGAGGGCGGCTCGCTGACGATCCTGTCCACCGCCCTGGTCGAGACGGGCTCCCGGATGGACGACGTCTTCTTCGAGGAATTCAAGGGCACCGGAAACATGGAGCTGCGGCTCCGCCGTGACCTCGCCGAGCGGCGGCTGTACCCGGCCATCGACGTGATGCCGTCCGGAACCCGCCGCGACGACCTGCTGATGACGCCACCGGAGCGCGCGGCCGTGGACAACCTGCGCCGGGCTCTGGCCGGGCTCGACCCCCAGCAGTCGCTGGAACTGCTGCTCGACAAGACCCGCGAGACCTCATCGAACCTGGAGTTCCTGCACCAGATTCAGGCCAGCGCGCGCCCGCGTCGTTCCTGAGGCGCGGCAGCGGGCTCAGGTACGAGTTCGCCGGCGTCTGGCCCGTCAGACCCCGGCGGTGCCGCGGACCTCCAGGCACCGGACAATCCACGGGTCGACTGAGGCGATGTCGTCGACAACAGATGCAGCCTGGCCGTTGGCGGCCACGTTGCGGAACTTGCGCGCGTTGCCGAGGTCCCGGCCGCCGACGTTGATGACTCCCGTGGCCTCGTCGACCGAGAAGCCGACCGGATTGTTCTGCATCGTGCCGTCGGCCGCGAGGGTCGCCAGTCGCCCGAGCCGCTGGACATGACCAGTTACCCGTAGGCTGGCCGGATGGCGGAAATCAGCACGGAACGACTGATCATGCGCGGCTGGCGGGAGTCCGATCTTGCGCCGTGGGCGGCGATGAACGCCGATCCGGAGGTCCGGCAGTACCTCGGCCCGCTGCTGACCTTCGAGCAGGCCTCGGCCTGGGTTCTGACCTTCCAGGACGACCTGGACCGCTACGGCTTTGGCTTCTGGGCCGTGGCGGTGCGCGCGTCCGGCGAGTTCATCGGCTTCACGGGACTGGGCACCGTGGACGAGGAGATGCCGTTCACCGGTGTCGAGCTCGGCTGGCGGCTGGCGCGGCCGGCGTGGGGCCACGGTTACGCCACCGAGGCAGCGCTGGCAGCGCTGGAGTACGGCTTCGACATGATGGGGCTGCCGGAGATCGTCGCTGTCACCATGGCAAGGAACCTGCGCTCGCGGGCGCTGATGCGGCGGATCGGAATGACCAGCGATCCCGCCGAGGACTTCGACGACCCGGACGTCGACGAGGGCTCGCTACGCCGGCATGTGGTGTACCGGAAACTACGGAACCCTGACGGCAGGAACTACGCCGGCTCGATCGCCTGACCGCACGGCGGGCTGACGCTGGCCGCTGACGCCGCTGGCCGCTGACACCGCCGGCAGGCGCGGCGCCTGGAGGAACCACATTGCCGTCGAGACCTTCAGTGCCCAGTTCGCGCCGTACCTGGCGGGCAAGGGCACCGTCCGGTTCCCGCTCCGGAAACCAATCCCCTACGACCTGATCGAGCGGCTGGTCGCACATCTGGCTGACCAGCACGCTCAGTGACCGGCTTCGGCGATCAGGCTGCTGCGTGCCATTGCCCGAATGTGTCGCCCTGGGTTGCTCGGCCCGGTCGGCCCCCCGCAGGTCAGGTGGCTCGGCTCAGCGCCTCACCGCCCTGCCTGCAGTCAGTTTCCGCCGCCCTTACCGCAGTGGCAAGCTAGTTATGAATATCGCTCGATTTCATAAGGACCGCTGCGTCATTTATTCTGCGGCGGTCTAATTGCCCGCCAATCAGTAGCCGTAACCGCCGCTGCCTGAGCTTGACGACTTCGACGACGGACTGGACGCGGGCGCCGCGCCCGAGACCGTGACCTCGTGCCAGACGCCGCCTGAGAGATTGAGGCCGTTGCCTGACGCCTGACCCGGAGACTGGTCCCCCTTGTAGGTGTACAGCGGATGGCCGTTAAAGGTCGCCTGCACCGAGCCGTCGGAGCGAGTAATCGTGGCGAGCTTGCCGCTCATCCCGGCCGATAGCGTCGCCGGCCCCTTCACTGGCGGCCAGAACGTCGCGCAGGATCCGTTGCACATCGACTTCGTGCTCGTGTCCGGCGCGAACCAGTACAGCGTGAAGCCCTTGGCGTCGGTGAGGACTACGGCACCGCCGATCTTCGCGCTCTTCAGCGCGCTCCCGCTTGAAGCCGTGTTCCCGTTGGAAGCCGGCGCCGCTGCCGTGTGACTGGCGGGCGCCGAGGCGGAGCCGCCCGAACTGCCACATCCAGCCGCAATCAGTGCAGCGGCGGCGACCCCCGCTGGCACGAGCCATCTCTTGTCCATCGTGGGCCTCCGTTCGCTTGCAAGTCGCGCTTATACCCCTGACCACGTAGCCGGCACCGAGATCGTTCACCAAGGTGTGACTAATCTTCGGCGTCCAGCGATCCGTGCTTTGCTTAGGGGCGGTGTCCGGTTCAGCTGTGACGGACAGGAGCGGCTGCCTATGAGGTGGACCAGATCGGCGCTCGTCCCGACGGCCGTCATGTGCCTGACGCTTGGGGTCGCGGGCTGCAGTTCGGCGCGGCAGCCTGCCGCCAAGCCGAGCGCCAGTTCCACGGCTCTGAGCATCGGGGCGCTCGCGGCCACCTACCTCGCCATCGCCAGGCCGGCCAACCACCGCCTGGATGTCGAGGTCAGCGCGTATGCGAAGCACGCCCGCCACAACCTGGCCGCCGCCGCGGCCGCGCTGCGGGCGCAGGCGGCGACGGAACGTCACTTCGACCGGCAGCTGGCAGCGATCCCGTTCCCGCCCGCTATCGCCGCCACGGCGAGCGCACTCATCCGCGTCAACGAGATCAGGGCCAGGCTCACCGAACACCAGGCAGCCGCCACCTCGATTCCCGCGCTGCTGTCGTTCGCCGACAGCCACAAGGCGGCCGACGCGGAAGTCGAGGCGCAGGTGCGTGTCATCCGCGCCGAACTCGGCCTGCCTCCGCCCGAGAGCAGCTAGGTCACGCGCATTTCACTCTTGAGCCGGTGAGGGGTTAACGTTCACCGGGTTGGCCGCGCAGCGAGTCGTTCACGTAGCGAAGGGATTGCTGATGGAACTAGGCGTGCACCTGGCGGACTTCACCTGGCCTGACGGCCCGCAGCGCCTCGGCGCGGACCTGGCCACGGTCGCGACCGCGGCCGAGGAGGCCGGCTTCGCGACGCTCGACGTGGTCTCCGGAGGCCGGGTCTGGCTCAGCATCGGCGCGGCATGGAATGAAGACGAGGCACGTGGCCTCGGGCTGCCGTTCCCGCCGACCGCTGAGCGGTTCGAGCGGCTGGAGGAGGCGCTCCAGATCTGCCTGCAGATGTGGGCCGATGACGACGGACCGTACTCCGGCCAGCACTATCAGCTGGAGCGCACTCTCAGCTCGCCACAGCCGCTGAGCCGCCCGCACCCGCCCATCCTGGTCGGCGGCGGCGGGGAGGAAGGAGACGCTCTTCCTTGTCGCGCAGTATGCGCAGGCCTGCAACCTCTTCCCCAGGCCTGATCTCGGGCACAAGCTCGACGTGCTCCGCGGTCACTGCGAGGACGTCGGCCGGGACTACGACGAGATCGCCAAGACCGTCATGATGCCGCTCGACCCCGGAGCCAACGGCGAGAAGGCCGACGCGCTGCTCGAGCGGCTCCAGAGCCTCACCGCGCTCGGCATCTCGCACGTACACGGCCGGATTCCGCAGGTCTCCGAGATCACCCCGCTCGAGCTGTTCGGCGAACGCGTCATACCGGTGGCAGCGGGGTTCTGAACGCCCCGGGGCCAGCCGCTACCCACAGGCCGGGGACCAGCCGCCACCGCACGCGCTCGCTGTACGCCTCATAGTCCGCCGAGGCGGCGAGCACCCGCTCCTCGGCGGCGGCGCGCCCGATATTGCAGCCGGTGACGAACACCAGCACGGCCACGTTCCGTACCGAGATGCTCTGGATGAGGTAGCCGACCTGGATCACGACGTAGGCCGCATAGACGGGGTGCCGGATCACCACATAGGGCCCGCGGGTCACCAGACCCCGGTCGGCGGCAACGAAACCGAACGACCGGCCGAGCACCACCAGGGCGATGACGGCCAGCGCCAGGCCGAGCAGCTGAAGCACGAGGCCCGCGGCCACGCCCCACTGCGGATGTGCCCCGGCCGGCCGGAACAGCAGGCCGCCGAAGGTTCCGCCGGCTGCGAGCAGCCACGGGCCGAGCCGTCCGGTCGCGGCCCGCGGCGGCCGCCTGGACGAGGAGGCCGCGACCGCTACCCTGCTCCGCGGCCACCTGGAATGCCGCGGGCCGTCGAGCGTCGCCACGCTGGCCGAGGCGACCGGGCTGCCTGGCGCGCTGATCGTGCGCGGGCTCGCGGCGCTCGAGCAGGAGGGCTTCGCGATCAGCGGGCGCTTCACCGCGCCGGACGCCGACGAGGAGTACTGCGCCCGGCGGCTGCTGTCCCGGATCCACCTCTACTCAAGGGAGCGGCGCCGGCGCGAGATCGAGCCGGTGACCGCGCGGGACTTCGTCAGGTTCCGAGGCCGTGGCGGAGCAGCTTGCTGCCCGCTTATAGCGTCACCTATATCGACGGAGCCGTCGCAGGCACGAGTGACGCCGGCAACATGGGCGCGACGGCCTAAGCCCGGCAGAGACTGCTCAAGCTCAGCGGGCACGGCGTTGTCTCACGCCGCCTTCACGGCGACAACCTCCAGGTAGGCAGCCGGGATCTCGCACGTCCGTCAGTGGCGGCGTTGTGCTGATCGGCCACGGCAAGCCAGTCACGGGTGAACGCGGCGCCCTGGTCGGAGTCCACCCGGGCGAGGACCGTAGCTACCGGACCGAACCAGTCCCTGAACAGCTCGAACAGGCTGCTCGTGCTGTGGTGGACGAAGTCAACGGACCGCGTCCTCGTGTCGGGGTGGCTGACCCGCCCGGCCAGCAGGTGCTCCAGCCCGTCACGGGTCCCCCACCGAACGGCCGCCGGTACCCCGGCGGGGAGCGGCAGGTAGCGGGCTTGAAGGCCGAACTGGGCGCCCACCCAGCTGTCCGGAGTCCAGTTCGCCATCCCCAGCCGACCGCCGGGACGCAGCACCCGGATGAGCTCACTCGCGGTAACCTGCTGGTCAGGGGCGAACATCGCCCCGAATGTCGACGTAACGACATCGAAGCTGCCGTCAGGAAACGGCAGCGCCTGGGCGTCGGCGACCTCGGTCCGCAGCGGCAGGCCCTCGATGGCCGCCCGGGCAGCGGCATGTTCCAGCAACTCTGGCACGTAGTCA
>Ga0307373_10008912_pt1 | contig 15142 bp, 8 predicted proteins | sample OX2MG_FD_202534 | JGI IMG/M metagenome (GOLD analysis project Ga0307373, IMG submission 202534) | Soil microbial communities from Risofladan, Vaasa, Finland - OX-2 | ecosystem: Environmental > Terrestrial > Soil > Coastal area > Acid sulfate soil | place: Finland: Risofladan, Vaasa | collected... | reverse complement strand
GCGATCGCCGGCACCACGCGCGACGTCAACCTGGCGCGCGCGACGCATGACGATCGCGAGTTCGTCATCGCCGACAGCGGCGGCCTCGAGCTCTATGCGCGCGAGCCGGCCACCGAACGCGCGGTCGAGGAGGCGCTGGCCGCCGTCGCGGCGGCCGACCTCGTGGTGCTGGTGATCGATGGCCGCGCCGGCATCACCACCGGCGATCGCGAAGCGCTCGCGCTCATCCGCGAGACCGGCCGCCCGGTAATCGCCGCGGTCAACAAGGTCGACCATGCCAACCAGGAGGCGTCGGCCGCCGAGGCCTATGCGCTCGGGCTGGCCAGCGTGACGTTTATCTCCGCGGCGCACGGACTCGGCATGGGCGATCTGCTCGACGCGATCGTGGCGCAGATGGCGCCGCGCGAAGCGGTCGCCGAGCACCGTCCCGACCTGCGCGTGGCGCTGATCGGCCGGCCCAACGTTGGCAAATCGTCGATCCTCAATCGGCTCGCCGGCTACGATCGCGCGATCGTCGACGATCGTCCGGGCACCACGCGCGATCCGGTCGACGTGCGCCTCGACGCGGGCGGCCGCGACGTGCTGCTGATCGACACCGCGGGCATCCGCCGGCCGCCCAAGGTCGAAGGCGACCTCGAGCATCATTCGGTCGGCCGCGCGATCGAGGTTATTCGCCGCGCCGAAGTGCTGGTGCTGGTGATCGACGCGACCGAGGGCATCACCGATCAGGACGTGCGGCTGGCGCGGCTGGTCGAGAGCAACGACCGCGCGATGGTTGTGGTGTGCAACAAGTGGGACGCGGCGGCCAAGGCCGGCAAGCGCGTGCCGATCTTCGTGCGCGACGCCTACCATCGCCATCCGTTCCTCGAGTTCGCCGCGATGATCTTCACCTCGGCGGTCACCGGCGACGGCGTCGACGATATCCTGCCGGCGGCGGCACGCGCGGGTGACGGATGGCATTCGGCGTTTCAGACCGCCCAGCTCAACCGCATCCTGGCCGAGACCATCAACGCGCAGGATCCGCCGCTGGTTGGCCGGCGCCGGCTCAAGATGATGTACGTTACGCAGACCGGCAGCGCGCCGCCGCGGCTGGTATTTTTCACCAACGTCGAGCGCGACATCCCGGCCCATTACATTCGCTTTCTCGAGGGGCGGTTTCGCACCGCCCTGCAGCTTGACGGCGTCGGCACGCCGCTGCGCCTCGAGTTTCGGCGCACCGGCCGCTCATGGGTCGAGTCGCGACCGCCGCCGGCCGCCGACGCGCCGCGCGTGCGCGCCGCGCGCGCCAAGCTGCGCCGTCCCGGCGACTCCCGCCATTAGGGAGGCTCTGCACAAGACCACTGTGTCATTTTGAGTGCAGCGAAAAATCCCGGGATTCTTCACGTCGCAGACTCCGTTCAGAATGACAAGCTGACTTGTGCAGAGTTTTCTTAGCGGTCACGGGCCGGGCACTCTCTGTCATTCCGAGCGGAGCGAGGAATCCCGGATCCGAGACCCGTTCACTTCGTTCAGGGTGACAGAACTGGCGGCGGCGGGCATGGGGTGCGGGCGAGTCTGCGAAGCCGCGGTTATGATTAAGCCATGGGGTGCGGGCGAGTCCGCGAAGCCGCGGTTATAATTAAGCCATGAGGTGCGGGCGAGTCCGCGAAGCCGCGGTTATGATAAAAGTATATTCTTTGAGCAAGGCATAGCTTCGTGATCCTGATTCTCGATTTCGGCAGCCAGTACACCCAGTTGATCGCGCGGCGCGTGCGTGAGGCGGGGGTCTACTGCGAAATTCATCCGTACAATCTTGCGCTCGAGAAGATCCGCGCGCTCAATCCGCGCGGGATCATTCTCTCCGGCGGTCCCGCGAGCCTCTACGAAAGCGGCGCGCCCGATCTCGACGACGCCGTGCTCAACCTCGGATGCCCGGTGCTCGGCATCTGCTACGGCATGTATGTCATCGCGCAGCATCTCGGCGCGCACAGCGCGGGTGCCCACGCGCGTGAATACGGCTCGGCGACGATGGTCATCGATCAGCACGACGCGCTGTTCGACGGACTCGAAGGCCGCGAGCATCAGGTCTGGATGTCGCACGGCGACCGGCTCGAGGCGCTGCCCGAGGCGCTCGCGGCGATCGCGCACAGCGGCAATTCGCCCTACGCGGCCGTGCGCACGCGCGAGGGCCGCCTGCGCGGCATCCAGTTCCATCCCGAGGTCGTGCATACGCCATGCGGCACGCAGGTGCTGCGCAACTTTGTGCTCAAGATTTGCGACGAGCCGGGCGACTGGACGATGGCCGGGTTCGTCGAGACCAAGCTCGCCGAGATTCGCGCGCAGGTCGGGCCCGACGATCGCGTCCTGATGGGCCTGTCGGGCGGGGTGGATTCGTCGGTCGCCGCCGCGCTGGTCCATCGCGCGATCGGCGCGCGCCTGATGTGCGTCTTCGTCGACAACGGATTGCTGCGCGCGGGCGAGCGCGAGCGGATGGAAGAGACCTTCGCCGCGCGCCTCGGCATCCCGCTGCGCATCGCGGAGGCCGCCGATCTGTTCGTCGAGCGGCTGGCCGGGGTGCTCGACCCCGAGCACAAGCGCCGCGTCATTGGCCACACCTTCATCGATGTGTTCGAGCGCGAGGCCACGGCGCTCGGCGGCGCGCGCTTTCTGGGCCAGGGCACGCTCTATCCCGACGTCATCGAATCGGTTTCGTTCAAGGGGCCGTCGGCGGTGATCAAGAGCCATCACAACGTCGGCGGATTACCGGAGCGGATGCGTTTGCAACTGATCGAACCGCTGCGCGAACTGTTCAAGGACGAGGTGCGCGAAGTCGGCCGCGAGCTCGGCCTCGCCGCCGAGATCGTCGAGCGCGAACCGTTTCCCGGCCCGGGACTTGCTGTGCGGATCGTCGGTGAGGTCACGCGCGAGCGGCTCGAATTGCTGCGCCGGGCCGACGCGGTCGTGATGGAAGAGGTGGCGCGCGCGGGTCTCGGCGCGCGGCTATGGCAGGCCTTTGCCGTGCTGCTGCCGCTCAAGACGGTCGGCGTGATGGGCGACGGGCGCACTTACGAAAGCGTCATCGCGATTCGCGCCGTCGAGTCGCAAGACGGGATGACCGCCGATTGGGCGCGGCTCGACGCGGCCTTTCTCGCGCGCCTCTCCAGCCGCATCACCAACGAGACCCGCGGCGTCAACCGCGTGGTCTACGACATCACCTCGAAGCCGCCCGGCACCATCGAATGGGAATAGCCGGCGCCGCCGGCCGCTGAAGCGGGCGCAGCGGGCATGGGGTGCGGGCGAGTCTGCGAAGCCGCGGTTTTAATTAAGTCATGCGTGCGGGCTCTCTGTCATTCAGCATGAGAATCTGGCTCGCGCGGAGTTTCCTGAGGCGCGCGCAGTCGGCCGCGAAAGTTGATAAAATCGTTCGCATGGTGATGATCTCGTGACCATCCGCACGCGCTATGCGCCGAGCCCGACCGGCGCCCTGCATATCGGCAACGTCCGCTCGGGGCTGTTCGCCTACCTGTTCGCCCGCCACGCCCACGGCGCGTTCATCCTGCGCATCGATGACACCGACACCGAGCGCTCGACGCGCGAGTCGCTCGACGAAATCCTCGAGAGCCTGCGCTGGCTCGGCGTCGAATGGGACGAGGGGCCGCCCGATCGCAAGTACTTCCAGTCGAGCCGCTACGATCGCTACCGCGAGAGCGCGCTCAAGCTGCTGGCCGAGGGCAACGCCTATCCCTGCTTCTGCTCGGCGGCCGAGCTCGACGCGATGCGCCAGCAGGCCACCCGCGAGCATCGCAAGCCCGGCTACGACGGCCGCTGCCGCGATCGCACGCCGCCCGCGGAGCTGCCGAAAGTAGAGCTTCCCGACAAAAAGGCGGGCCGCAACTATACTATCCGCTTTCGCGCGCCGCACGAAGGGGCGACCGTGGTCGATGATCTGATCAAGGGCCGCGCGGTGTTCGAGAACCGCGAGATCGACGATTTGATCATCTTCCGCTCAGACGGCGTGCCGACCTACAACTTCGCCACCGTGCTCGACGACTCCGACTTCGGCATCACGCACGTCGTGCGCGGCGACGACCATCTGCCCAACACTCCGCGCCAGATGCAGATCTTCTACGCGCTCGGGCTTGAGCCGCCGGCCTATGCGCATCTGCCGATGGTCATGGGGGCGGACGGGCAGAAACTCTCCAAGCGCCATGGCGCGACTTCGGTCTTCGCCTATCGCGATCTCGGCTATTTCCCCGAGGCCCTGCTCAACTACCTGGTGCGCCTGGGATGGTCGCATGGCGACCAGGAGATTTTCTCGCGCCAAGAGATGTTCGACTATTTCGACTTCGCCAGTTGCGGCAAGTCGGCCGGCATCTTCAACGCCGAGAAGCTGCTGTGGCTCAACTTCCATTACTTAAAGGAGCGGCCGATCCCGCGCCTGACGCAGGAAGTGAAACCATTTATCGCGCAGCGCGGATGGACCATTCCGGGCGACGACGCATGGCTCGAACGGGCCGTCGCGACGCTGCGCGAGCGCGCCAAGACACTCGCCGAACTGGCCGACTTCGCGAGCTTTTATATTCTCGACGAGATTGTGATTGACGCCAAGGCGGCGGCGAAATTCCTGAAGCCCGAGATCGCCGAGGCGCTCGACGCGCTGGCCGGCGCGCTCGATTCCATCGGCGACGATTTCAGCGAGACGGCGATCGCCGCGGCCTTCGCGCGCGTGCTCGCGCGCTTTGCGATCAAGCTCGGGCAACTGGCCCAGCCGGTGCGCGTCGCGTTGACCGGCGGCACCGTCAGCCCCGGCATCTATGAAGTGATCGCGGTGCTCGGCCGCGCGCGCACCGTCGCACGATTGCGCACCGCGATCGCGCTCTGCACCGGCCCAACCTGATCGGCGCGGGCGCCGTCGCTCCAAGAAGACTTTGCGCAGGTCAGGTTGTCATTCTGAACGGAGTCCGCGAGTGAAGCATCCCGGGATTTTTCGCTGCGCTCAAAATGACAAATTAGGCCTTGGGCAGAGGTTCCCTAATGGCCCGCGGGGGCGCGGCCGGTAGTCTTCTTGAGCATCAGGAACGACGGAATAAACAGCGCGCCCAGGATCGCCAGCAGGCGATAGATATCGTTGTAGGCGAGCAGCGACGCCTGCGACTGCACCGTATGGTAGAGCATGCCGATCCCTTGCCGCTGATTGGTCGCGAGTTCCTGGGCGTAATTGAAAGTCGGCGCCCCGGGCATCCGCGAGCCCTGTTCGCTCAGCCGCCACACATCGAAAATCGAAACGTGATCGACCAGGTACGACTGATGTTTCTGCTCGAGGCTGTTGAGCAGATTGGTGACCAGTGAAATACCGATCGCGGAGCCGGTGTTGCGCATCATGTTATACAGGCTCGACGCGTAGCCCATCCGTTCTTTCTCGACGCATGAGAGCGTGGTTGCCGAGAGCGTGGGAAAAATAAATCCCGAGCCGGCGCCCGACAGGATGATCGGTATCGCCAGCGCGTAGGTGCCGACGTCGAGATCCCAATGGCCCATCATCCACGTGGCGTAGGCGACTATCGCGAAGCCGACGCCGACCAGCGGGCGCATGTCGAAGCCGCGCCGTGACATCTGGCCGACGAACAGCATCGTGACCAGCGTGCCGACACCGCGCGGCGCCACCGCCAATCCGGCGCGCCATGCGTCGTAGCCCATCAGATCCTGCAGGAACAGCGGATTCAGCAGGTTGGTGCCATACAAGATCATCACCATCGCCATCACGGTGATGACCGAAATGTTGAAGACCGGAATTTTGAGGATCGTCAGATCGAGAATCGGATCCGGAAAGCGCAGCTCATGCCAGATCAGGATCGCGATCGCCGCGATCGATCCCGCCGTGAAATAGCAGACCCAGCCCGTGCTGAACCAGTCGGAGCGCTGGCCGCGATCGAGTACGATCTGCAGCAGGCCCAGCCCGAAGAACAGGCACGCGATCCCCACGTAGTCGATTTGCCGGCTGACCCCGCGCCGCGCGCGCAGATAGGCCGGGTCATGGACGAACCAGTAGACCATCACCGCAGCGATCGTGCCGATCGGCAGGTTGATGTAGAAATTCCAGCGCCAGTTCCAGTTGTCGGTGATCCAGCCGCCGAGCGTCGGCCCGAGCACCGGCGCGGCCATCAGGCCGACGCCCCACATGGCCATCGCCAGCCCCTGCTCGGCGGGCGGAAAAGTCTCCATCAGGATCGCCTGCGACGACGGGATCATCGCGGCGCCGGCCGCCCCCTGCATCAGCCGGAAGATGACCATCTGGGTGAGTGTCTGGGCCGCGCCGCATAGCCCCGAGGCAAAGATGAACACGATCACCGAGGCCATGAAGTAGCGCTTGCGCCCGTAGCGCGCCGAGATCCATCCGGTCAGCGGGATCATCACGCCGTTGGCGACCAGGTAGCTGGTCAGCACCCAGGTGATTTCGTCGACGCTCGCGGAGAAGCTGCCCTGCATGTGGGGCAGGGCGACGTTGACGATCGAAGTGTCGAGCACCTCGAGCGTCGCGCCCAGCATCACCGCGAGTGCGACCAGCCATTTATGCGACTCGGCGCGCGCATGCTCGGGCGGCGGCGAGGTAATCTTTGGTGCTGTGGCCATCTGTGAATCCAATCAATCCCGGGCCGCGCGATTCGCGCGTGAAGCTGGACTCACGTTCAGGGGATGAATTGCGCGGCCGATCGAGCGGCGCGCTCGATGCGACCCCCACAAGCTGTCCGAAATCTCCAGTTCCGTTCGCGGATACCGGGTCGTAAGCCAACGGAGCGATTTTCGTGCCATCGCCGATTCGACCGGAGATGCGTCGCATACCCCGATTGAGCCGCGCAAAGCGTTGCGCGGATAGCAGCGAATCGTCAGATCGCTTTGCAATCTGCGAGAGGTATAGGCGATCCGCGCAATTCATCCGCGAGATCCGTCGCAGACGCGAGCCGCCTACGCCTCATGTCAAATCGATACGCCTTTCGCGGATTGGACTCAAGACTGCTCTCGGCGCGCTCGGCGCAATGCGCGCCCGAGGCCTTGGCGGCAGCTCTGACAGATTCGAAATAGTCTTTGTTTTCGAGGGCTTAGAACAGTTCCCAAATCAGCCGGGAGGGCGCTGGCGCGCGCCCGGACGCTACACGATATACGACCCCTGCGGCAACTGGCGCCAGCACGGCCCGCACAGCGCCCAGATTTCGCTCCCTTCCATCATGACCAGCACACCCGCGATGACTTCCTCGGCATTGGCACATCGGCGACAGACCAGTTCAGCCCCGTTCGAGCGCGCTTTGGCGGACATTGCGGCCAGGCTCGAACGATCCTCGATCATCTCGATTTCAATCAGTTCGGTTTCCATTGCCTCTCGACCTCCGGACCAAGACCGGCGCGCCAAAGTGTGCTGAGCAATGTAGTAGCTTCATGCTATAAGAGTGTCAAGCCTGCTTTCTCTACTTCTGTGGAACTTATTCTGCTAACTGGTTGTGGGGCTCTTGTCCACTGCCAGTTAGCGCCGCCGGCGAGTTCGCCAACGCCGCCGGCGCCGCCGCTAACTACAAGTTATCTTCCGCTGACCATTAGTGAGCAGCGCGACGCGCCGGACGCACGTCACGGCGGGCGCTGCCATGGCCGTGGCGCGACGGGCGGGCGCTCAGCCGCGCAGGCCGTAGCGGATATGGATGAGGATGGTTACGTCGCCGCCGCCATAGGGGAAGCTGGCTTCGTTGAAGTTGGGCGGCCGCCAGAGCGCTGGCGCGTCATCGGAAAAGCCGAAGCCCTCCTTCGGCATCCCCAGCCAATTGCGATTGAAGATGCCGTCGGAGTTTTCGTCATGAAAGGCCACGGCCGCATACTCGCCTGGCGCGAGATCGTGAAACTCGCAGGTCGCCGCGCGATCGGCGATCGGCGCCCACACGGTTCGTTCGCCGGGATCGTAGCCGCCGGGGAACTCTTTCGAGCGTGGAAAAATCGTGCAGCAGACGCGCCCCTGGTCGTTGCGCAATCCGAGCACGCGAACGTTCAACAGGTTGCCGATTGTCGCCGGGCCGATCGAATTCGCCAGGCTGGGGGCCGCGACAATTGCAAGCGCCATCCACGCAGGCATGATCGACGCCACGAATGACGAGCGCAGCCGACCGGCCGCGCGCCTTGCGCGCAGGCTCATCCACATGGCGGTCTCGCGCGGCGGGCGCGGTGCGCCGGTATCGATAGGATCGCAGTCACTGTGGTAATGCAGACGCGGCGCGCTTCAGAAGGTTACCGAACCGCCGGCCACTATCGGGCGCGCGTCCGATAGGTCATGTCGATCAAGTCGGCCGCAGAGCGGACAGATTGTGTTCCGAGGCTGTCGATAGCGCGTCATCAGAGGGTTATTCGCGGGGCGCCTCGAAATATGGCGGGTGAGTGCGCGAGACGCAAACCCGATTGCGATGAGGCGGGCGGCCGGCTGGGGATCGTCGCGCGGAGCCTAAAGAAAATCGGGCGGCCGAAGATGCTTCGGCCACCCGATATAATCGCGTGGCGCTTGGCTAGTGCCCGATCCGTTGCGCGCGTGCGACTCGCGTCAGGCCTGGCGCGCCGCGGCGGTGCCGTCCGGCGTGGGCGCTTCGACCACGTTGAGCCCGCGGGTCTGTTCGTTGAACAGCCGCGCATACGTGCCGTTGCGGCGGAGCAGTTCGTCGTGCGTGCCGGTCTCGACCACCCGGCCCTGATCGAGCACGACGATCAGGTCGGCGGTGATCGCGCTGCGCAGGCGATGGGCGATCAGGAACACGGTGCGGCCAGTCATCAGGCGTTCCATCGCCTCGTGGATCAGGTTCTCGGCTTCCGAATCGACCGCCGAGGTCGCCTCGTCCAGGATGACGATCTTCGAGTCCTTGAGGAAGGCGCGCGCGAGCGCGATGCGCTGGCGCTGGCCGCCCGAGACCTTGACCCCGCGCTCACCGATTACGGCGTCGAGCTTTTCGGGCAACTCTTCGACGAAGCTGCGCAGATTGGCCAGTTCGAGCGCCTGCCACATCATTGCGTCGCTGGCCTCGGGCCGCGCATAGAGCAGGTTGTCGCGGACGCTGGCGCTGAACAGCAGCGCGTCCTGGCTCACGATGCTGACGTTTTCGCGCAACGACTTGAGCGTGAAATGGCGCACGTCCTTGCCGTCGACCAGCACGCGGCCGCCGGTCACGTCATAGAAGCGCGGGATAAGATTCGCCAGCGTGGTCTTGCCGGCGCCCGAACGGCCGACCAGCGCGACCCGATAGCCGCCCGGCACGCGCAGGTCGACGCCCTTGATCACTTCGCGGGCCGGCGCGCCGTCGCGTGGCAGGTAGCTGAACTTAACCTGCTCGAACTCGACCGCGCCGCGCTTGATCGCGAACGGCCGGCTCAGCGGATGGTCGACGATTTCGGGCTTCAGATCGAGGAAGTTGAAGATCCGTTCGATCGCCGCGGTCGAGGCCGAGACCACGATCGAAAGCTGGGCAAAGCGCTCGAGCGGCATGTAGAGGAAGCCGAGCAGCGTGAAGAACGCCATCAGTGTGCCGAGCGTCATCTCGCCACGTATGATCATCACCGCGCCGGCCCACACCACGATCGCCGGGGCGCAGCGCGTGAGCAACTGGATGAGCATCTCCTGCGCCGCCGCCAGCTTGACCTTGTCGATGGTGCGGTTGAAGAGCACCTCGCTGCGCAGATTGAAATGGCTGACTTCGTACTCCTCGCGGCCGAACGATTTTACCGTGGTCGCGCCGACCACCCGCTCACACACCTCGCCGGTGATAATCTCAACGGACTCCTGCATGCGATGGCTGACGGCCTTGATGCGCGGCGCGAAGAAGCGCATGAAGCCGACCCACAGCGGCGCGATGCATAGCGATAGCAGCCCCAGCCGCCAGTTGAGCTCGAGCAGGGCGAAAACCACCAGACCGAGCGACACCGCGTCCATCCAGACGTCGATCAGGGTTGAGCTGACGAGGTCATTGGCCTGCGAAACGTCGTTGAGCACGCGCGAAACGATCGCGCCCGAGGGATTGCGGTCGAAAAACGAATGGGGCAACTGCTGCAGATGGGCGTAAAGGCGGCTGCGCAGGCTGAAGATCAGGCGATTGCCGGCGACTCCGGCCCACAGATTGCGATAGTAGCTGGCGCCCGATTGGACCACGTACAGCGCGAGCATCGCCAGGCTGAGCGCCGCCAGCTTACCCTGCGCCGAGGCCCCGAGCCCAGCGATCGCGGCGAGATGCGTGCACCAATGGTCAAGCGCCAGGTCGATACGGTCGGGCTTGGGCTGCGCCGCGAGCAGCATGTCGACGACGTATTTGAAGGCGAACGGAAAGGCCAACGGCAAGGTGAATTTGCCGATGCCCATCAGGGCGGCGCCGATTACCAGCCGGATCTGGGGTTTGACGCAGGCAAGAAAGCGTACGAGTGGTTTCTGTCGAAGGCGGGATGACCAGGAGTCCATAAAACGATCCAATTCCGAACCATAGATTGCGAAGTTACTGCATTTAGAGGGATTGCAACTGACATGCCTTGCGTGCGAGCTGGGAAATTCTTGGATTTGCTTGAGAATCCGGGCTTCGCGGGGTGGCGCCGAGACGTTCCAAGCCGGCTTCGGTTACCCCATTTGCGTGGGCCATCCCAAATCGTCAAAAGTCCCGCGCCATGCGGGCAAGTCCGCCGCGCCCGCACAATCGCATTCGCGGCGCCGGTGGGCGACGTATCGCCGATGGGTGTGAGGTGAACCCAGGCGGTGCGCGTAGCCGTTGGTGGGCATCCCGTTCGACGCCGTTAGCCGCTAAAGTGGGAAGCGGGATCGCGGGATTATCGTGGCGGAGCAGGTAGCGGCAGGCGGCAAAACAGAGCGTGACCCGGGTAGCCAGAGCGCCCGGGCGGCGCGGCCGATTGTCGCCGCGATTGTCCTGCTGCTGATCTACCAGGGCTATACGCTCTCGGTCGCGGGCATTGCCTCGCCATGGATCGCCCGCAGCTTCCATCTGGACCAGCCGGCGCTGGCCCGGCTGTTTGCGTGGATGTCGGTCTCGGCGTTCGGGTCGATGCTGCTGGCGCGACTGGCCGATCATATCGGGCGGCGCCGGATCATCCTCGCCAGCCTGATTCTCGCGCCGATCTTCTCCCTGGGGTCGGCGATGGCGCCCAACCCGTGGGAATTTGCCATCTTCCAAGTGCTGATTTCGGCGCTGCTCGGCGGATCGGTCTCGTCGGCCACGGTAATGCTGGCCGAGGAGTTGCCCGTCGATCGGCGTTCGACCGGACAGGCGTTTGCCGCGGCGGCCAGCGCGATCGGCGGCGTGCTCGGCTATATCGTTATCCCATTTTTGCTCAAGTGGGGGTACTCGTGGCAATGGCTGTTCGCGCCGAGCGTCGCCGGAATCGCCCTGGTGCCGTCGGTGGCGCGGATGCTGCCCAAGCAGAATCGCTGGGCCCGCGTGGCCTCCACCGGCTCGGTCGAGGCCAGCCATTTCTACGATATCTTTCATCCACTCTACCGGCGCCGCGCTACCACCCTGCTGACCTGCGCGGCGTTCGATACGATGGCCGGGACGGCGGTCAACGGCTGGCTCTATTTCGAGGCGGTCTCGATTCTCGGGCTCTCGCCCGAAAAAGCCAGCATGCTGGTGGTGCTCGGGATGGGCGTGGGGATGCTCGGCTTTCCGATCGGGGCGTGGACCGCGGAGCGTTTCGGACGGGTGCCGACGGTGGTCTACGCCGGCGGCGCGGCATGGCTCGGGGCGCTGGCCTTTTACTGGGAGCCGAGTGGCGTGTCCTATCCGTTCCTGTGGCTGGCGGTGGCTTATTGCTGGTTCAAAATCCTCTCGGGCGTGATGACGGTGGGGGCCAATTCGGCCGCGACGGAACTGTTTCCGGCGGCGCTGCGCACCACGATGGTCGGCTGGCAGATGATCACCGGCGCGGTCTTTTCGATGCTCGCGCAGGCGCTGATCGCGGCGCTGATCGGGCCGCTCGGCGGACTGACCATCGTGGTCCGTTATTTCGCGATGCTCGGGATTCCGACCGCGATCATCTTTGGCCTGTTTATCGACGAGACGCGCGGCTTGCCGCTCGACCTGGCGGCGCGCGAGGAGGAGTGGGCGCGCGCGCAGCATCGCGTCTACCGTCCGACGACCAAACCGGCAGGGTCCGCAGAGACCCAGGGGGCATGAGGTTCGCGCGGTGCGCGTGGGTGATCGACCAATGATGAATCATGAGTGACGCGGGGCAGGATCGGACGCGCGCACGGCGGACGGCGGGGCGCGCCGCTAAGCGGCGTGGCGGCGGCGGGTGGCAGCGGGCCGTCGATCGCATTGCGTGGACGATCGTGACGATCGTGACGACCGTGCTGATCATTTTGGCAGGCGGCCCGACCGCCGCGGCGGCGACCCATCACCCGCATCATGGCGCGCATCATGCGCAGCGGGCCAAGGCGTCGCCCACGCCGACGCCGCAACCCACGCCGGCGATCGTGATGCGTCCGCTGGTGCTGGTGACCGGCGGCACAGGCACCGTCAGTGTGCCGACCGGCGACAGTCCGGCGGTGCTCGACTCGGCCGAGCTTTACGATCCGGCGGCGGCCGGATTTATCCCGGCCGGCTCGATGGGGACGCATCGCGATCGCCACGAGGCGATCCGGCTGCACGACGGGCGCGTCCTGATCGTGGGCGGCGTCGATACCGTGCTGGTGCCGCTGATCCTCTTCCCGGGGCCGACGATGCCGTGGATTTTGCCGTCGACCGAAATCTTCGATCCGGCCAGCGGCAAATTTGCTACGGCCGCGCCGCTGACCACGGCGCGCGACGAACCAACCGCCACGCTGCTCGCCAATGGTCAGGTGCTGATCGTCGGCGGAGGGGCGACCAGCGCCGAGCTTTACGATCCGGCGAGCGGAAAATTCACCGCGACCGGCGACCTCTCGGACAGCCGCTATTGCCAGACGGCGACGATCCTGGATGACGGGCGCGTCCTGATCGCGGGCGGCGGCGACGCCCAGGCCGAGACCTACGACCCGGCTCGCGGCAAATTTACCGTGACCGGATCGATGAGCAGCAACCGCATCTACGATACCGCGACCGCGCTGGCCGACGGGCGCGTACTGATCGCGGGCGGCAGTCCGTATGCGCGCAGCGGCGCGCTCGCCACGACCGAGATCTACGATCCGCAGTCGGGACGCTTTGCGCCGGGCCCGACGATGACCCATGAGCGCGCGGGCCATACGGCGACCACGCTGGCCGACGGGCGAATATTGATCGTCGGCGGCCGCGATGATCCGTCGGCGGAGATCTACGATCCGGCGACCAACAAATTCACCGCGACCGCGCCGATGAGCCTCAGCCGCTACGGCCATTCGGCAAACTTGTTGCCCGACGGAAGCGTGCTGATCGCGGGCGGCTGGGATCAGAAATATCGGCCGCTCAAGAGCGCCGAGCTGTTCGATCCAAAGAGTGGCAAATGGAGTGCGACCGGCGATCTGAACGAGGCGCGCGCGGGCCATACGGCGACACTGATCGCGGTGCGCTGGCCGGCGGCCTGGATCAGGCCGACGCCGACGCCCACTCCAACGCCAACCGCAACGGCGACGGCCACGGCGACGCCAACCGCATCGCCGATGCGAGCGGCGACGCCGACCCCGACTCGCAAGGCGACACCGAGGGCATCGCGGACACCGTCGCCGACGCGAGCGGCCATACCGACCGCATCGCCGACGCCAACCGCCACGCTAACGGCGATACCGACGCCAACGGCGACGATCACGGCCACGCCCGCCGCGCCGCCGTCAACTACGGCGTCGCCCGCGGAGACGGTCGCGCCGTCAACTACGCCGCCACCGTCGCCGTCGCCGGCGGGCTAGGCCATCGGCGCGGCGACTCTGGAGTGAAATAGTTCACCGCAAAAGGACGGAAAATTGTTTCACGTGAAACATTACTTTAAGTAGAAAAAGCGAAAGGCGAATTTCTTCACCCCTTGCGTGCGGGCGGCTGCGTCCCGGACACGGATTTAACGAGTAAGTCTCAAAGATTGAACGGCACCGGCAAATTCCAAGGGTCGCCGCTTCCTGGACCGTTAAGGTGCGGCGGACGAGACGCAGGTGGAGAGGGTGGAGGGAAGCGCGGGCCGAGCGTTCCTACGGCGGAGCTGGTGTCATACACCCTGAAAGAAAAAGTGTCACTTACCGCGGAAGATCACACGCTTTTATCCCTTAGCTGGGCTATGACGGACAACAAGAACATCGGCGGTTGTCTCGTACTTTGTTCCGTCCCAAGAGAATTTAACAGTTCTCCCAGCAGACGCCGGAATCGTATCCAGATACTTACCGATTTTCTTCGCTAGCAAGGTGCGATTACGTTTTAGTTGCCAGGATTGAAAGAAATCATCTTCATTGATCAAAACCAGAAACAAGCGATTTGATGCATCGAACCGCCGCTCTCCCTGGTTTTCATATAGCCATCGGATGAGAACGGTTGGGTCTTTCTCGATCTCGTTGACCAACTCCATTCTGATACTTCGAGCATCACTTATGAGCTTCCGTGCCCCGTCATCGGGTTGGTCAGCAATGACGCTCCAAAGATGCTCTCTAGAAGGTCGGCATCACTTAACTCAGTATCTATTGCTAGTGATCGGGCACGTGCGGCTTGCTTCAGCAACGTCAATTCCGGTCGAAGTTTCTGCTCTTTCCTATGATCCTTTACGTACCCTTCAGGCAAATACGTGACCTTCAAATCGAAAGGAACATCATGAACGAAGAAATCAATTTTCTTGACTAATCCCACCGCAGGCAGAACGTTGTGATGAGCCTTGAAAATGTCTTCGATGATGATCGATGTCCAGTGGTTGTACCAGGAACACCTGACGTAGCCTTTCATGCTCTCGAAAAGTTCATTATCTATTCGTGCGTTAAGGTCCTCATAGCTCTGTATCTTCTTGACGTAGTTATCGACGATCGTTTTCTCAAGGGAGTTTTGATGCAACCCACCCCAGTAAAATTCCTTCATTTTATAAAGTTCATTGATGAGCGCGGCTTCATTGGTTGCACGAATCTTGCGCTCTATCTGAAAAATACTCTTGAGGGAGTTCTTAATCTGATCAATTGAAACGCTTGAGTCGTATAACGTTCGGAACAACTCCCGATTTCCTGTAGAGCTGA
>Ga0307373_10008911_pt1 | contig 15143 bp, 14 predicted proteins | sample OX2MG_FD_202534 | JGI IMG/M metagenome (GOLD analysis project Ga0307373, IMG submission 202534) | Soil microbial communities from Risofladan, Vaasa, Finland - OX-2 | ecosystem: Environmental > Terrestrial > Soil > Coastal area > Acid sulfate soil | place: Finland: Risofladan, Vaasa | collected... | reverse complement strand
GTCAGCAGGTAGCATGATGGTATTCGCGGGTAATGCCAACCCGCAATTGGCCGGCAGGATTGCCAACCATCTGCATTTGTCCCTGGGCAAGGCCCAGGTGGGCCGTTTCAGCGACGGCGAAGTGGCTTTGGAGCTGATGGAAAACGTGCGCGGACGCGACGTGTTCATCGTGCAGTCCACCTGTCCTCCCACCAACGACAACCTCATGGAGTTGCTGGTGATGGCCGATGCCCTGAGGCGCGCATCGGCATCGCGCATCACCGCCGTGGTGCCATATTTCGGCTACGCGCGCCAGGACCGGCGTCAGCGTGCCGCGCGTGTGCCGATCACCGCCAAGCTGGTGGCCAACATGGTGGTGTCCGCGGGCGTGAACCGCGTGCTTACGGTGGATCTGCATGCTGACCAGATTCAGGGATTCTTCGACATCCCGGTGGATAATGTCTACGCATCGCCGGTGCTGCTGGGCGATATGTGGAAACAGAAGTTCAAGAATCTGATCGTAGTGTCGCCCGACGTGGGTGGTGTGGTCAGGGCCCGGGCGCTGGCCAAGCGCCTGGATGACGCGGATTTGGCCATCATCGACAAGCGCCGGCCGCGGCCCAACGAAGCGCAGGTGATGAACATCATCGGCGAGGTCGAAGGCAGGACCTGTGTGATTGTGGATGACCTGGTGGATACGGCCGGCACCCTGTGCCTCGCCGCCAAGGCATTGAAAGAGCAGGGTGCCGCCAAGGTGCTGGCCTATATCACGCATCCGGTGCTGTCGGGCAAGGCGATTGAAAACATCGAGGCATCGGCCCTGGATGAACTGGTGGTGACCGACACCATCCCGCTGCGCGATAAAGCCCAGACCTGCGGCAAGATCCGGCAATTGAGCATTGCGCAGCTACTGGCCGAAACCATGCGCCGTGTGAGTGACGAGGAATCAGTTTCCTCGCTGTATATAGATTAATGAGGAGGTGAGGGGTCAGGAAGTGAGGAGAAGACAGGCAGGCGGCTTGCGCCGGCTTTTCTCACACCTAACAGGCGGTTCAGCCGCCGGCCTCACCTATCACAAGCCCGCTTCGCGGGCATAGGAGCCGAACCTGGTCGCGGGGAGGCGTTTGTTAAACGTAACTGGAGAAATGAGACATGGCTATCAGCTTTAATCTGAGCGCCGAAGTTCGTAACGACAAAGGGAAAGGTGCGAGCCGCCGCCTGCGTCGTACGGGCAAGGTGCCGGGCATTCTTTACGGAGCCGGCGAACCGCCGGTGGAATTGACGTTCGACCACAACGAACTGCGCAACAATCTTTCGCATGAGGCGTTTTACTCGCACGTGCTCAAGATCAAGGTAGGCGCTGATGAACACCAGGCGATCGTGAAAGACCTGCAACGTCATCCGGCCAAGCCGGTGATCATGCACCTGGACCTGTTGCGCGTGAAGGACGATCAGGAAATCCGCGTGCATGTGCCCTTGCATTTCCTGGGCGAGAAGGAATCCACCGGTGTCAAACAGCAGGGCGGCGTGGTATCGCGCAACCTGATCGAGGTTGAGATCGCGTGCCTGCCGCGTTATCTGCCGGAGTACATTGACGTCGACGTCATCAATCTGGAACTGAACCACGCACTGCACTTGTCCGACCTGAAACTCCCCGAAGGTGTACGCATTGTGCAACTCGCCTATGGTGAGGAGCACGATCTGCCGGTGGTGGCCATCCATCATGCGCGTATCACCGTCGAGGAAGAGCCGGTGGCGGCAGCCGCGGTTGCCGCGGAAGGCGCGGCCGTGGCCCCGGCGGAAGGTGCGGCGGCGGCTCCGGCTGCCGAAGGCAAACCGGGGGCCGATGCCAAAACGGCTGCGGCTGGCAAAGGCGCGCCTGCGGGCAAGCCTGCCCCGACAGCCGGCAAGGGTGCGCCTGTGGGCAAGGCCGCCCCGACAGCCGACAAGGGCAAGGACAAGAAGTAAGCACGCGCCGGCCCGCGATCGCGGGCCGGGCCTTACTTTTCCATGCTTATGTCAGCCTCTGTGCAGATACAACTCGTGGTCGGCCTCGGCAATCCCGGGGCCGATTACGTTTTAACGCGCCACAACGTCGGCTTCTGGTTCGTGGACGCGCTGGCGCGCGCCCACGGCGGCAGTTTCAGCCAGGAACGCAAATTCAGCGGCGACGTTTGCCGGCTTACGCTAGGCGATCACGAGCTACGACTGCTGAAACCCGGCACCTTTATGAACCGCAGCGGCCAGGCTGCGCAGGCCCTGGTGGCTTATCTGAAACTGCCGCCGGAGGCCATCCTCGTGGTACACGACGATCTGGACCTGCCGGCGGGCACAGTGCGACTCAAGCAGGGCGGTGGCCACGGCGGTCACAACGGCCTCAGGGACATCGTTGATCATCTGGGCGAGAATTTTTCGCGACTGCGTTTTGGCATCGGCCGGCCGTTGCACGTTGAAGAAGTCATCGATTATGTTTTGAAACGCGCCAGCGAGCATGACCAGTCCCTGATCATGGAAGCCGTGACCGCAGCCATCGCAGTCATGCCGCGGATTCTGAATGGCGAGATGGAAAAAGCCATGCACGAACTGCACAGCCGCGGCGTGGTGCCGCGTATTAAGCGACAACAGAATAACGAGTTGTAGGTCGGCAATCCTTTGCCGATTGCAAGCGCGGCGGCATCGGAATGCCGTCCTACGGTGAGAATATCCTATGAGTCTCAAATGCGGAATCGTCGGTCTGCCCAACGTGGGAAAATCCACGCTGTTCAACGCGCTCACCAAAGCGGGTATCGCCGCGGAAAATTACCCGTTTTGCACCATTGATCCCAACGTGGGCGTGGTAGCCGTGCCGGACATGCGTTTGCAGGAACTGGCCGCCATCGTGCATCCCCAGAAACTGATACCGGCCGCGGTGGAGTTCGTGGATATCGCCGGGCTGGTAGCCGGGGCTTCCAAGGGCGAGGGCTTGGGCAACCAGTTCCTGTCCCATATCCGCGAGACCGACGCCATCGCGCACGTGGTGCGCTGCTTTGAGAATACCGATGTCGTGCACGTCACCGGAAAAGTGGATCCGCTTTCGGATATCGAGACCATCAATACCGAACTGGCGCTGGCGGATCTGGAGGCCGTGGGCCGCGCGCTGGAGCGCAACGCCCGCGTGGCCAAGTCCGGCGACAAGGAAGCGGTGGCACGACAGCAAGTCCTGGAAACGCTTAAAGCCCACCTTGACCAGGCGAAGCCGGCGCGCTCCCTGGGCTTGGCGCCGGAAGAGCAGGCATTGGTGCAGGAATTCGGGCTGCTGACGCTCAAGCCCACCATGTACATCGCCAACGTAGATGAGCGCGGTTTTCGCAACAACCCGCTGCTGCAGAAAGTACAGGCAATCGCGCAGGCGGAGAAATCGGAAGAGGTGGCGGTGTGTGCCGCCATGGAAGCGGAAATCGCCGAACTGGACGACGCCGACAAGGCCGAATTCCTCAAGGACATGGGCCTTACCGAACCCGGCTTGAACCGCGTGATCCGCGTGGCTTACCAGCTACTCGGGCTGGAAACGTATTTCACCGCCGGCCCCAAGGAAGTGCGCGCCTGGACTATTCATAAAGGCTTCACCGCACCCCAGGCCGCGGGCGTGATCCACACGGATTTCGAGAAGGGCTTCATCCGCGCGGAAGTGGTGGCCTACGAGGATTACGTGAAGTACCAGGGTGAAGCCGGGGCCCGCGAGGCGGGCAAGTGGCGGCTGGAGGGGAAAGACTACCAGGTTCGGGAAGGCGATGTCATGCACTTCCGCTTCAACGTGTGAGTGCGGTGTATATTCAGGTCGGCTTTTTGTAACCGGTATGCAAGGTTTCTTGACTTGAACTCCGCAAAAACCGACAATGCCCGCCCCTCGATTTCTTTTCATGGCTACGTAGCTCAGCTGGTTAGAGCGCGGCACTCATAATGCTGAGGTCGGTGGTTCGAGTCCACCCGTAGCCACCAACATTATCAACCTCTTACGTTTCACTTCACTAAAGTCAGCTTGGGCTGTGCCCCGATTGTGCCCCGATCGTGGCACACAATCCGTTCGGCATGCTCACGCAGATGCACGACGCCCAAGTGTGCGTAACGACGAACCATCTCCGCACACTCCCAGCCACCGAGCTCCTGCAATACGTTGAGCGGCGTTCCCGCCTGCGCGTGCCAACTCGCCCACGTATGCCGCAGATCATGCCAGCGGAACGGTTCCAGTTCCGCTTTCTTGACGGCAGCGCGCCAGGCTTTGGTATTGACCTGCCAGACTGGCTCGCCGGCATAGGTGAACACATACTCGGCATGCTGACCCAAGCAACCACGCAACACGGACATCGCTTCGGCATTGAGCGGTACACCGATGGCTTTGCGGGCTTTTGCCTGGTCCGGATGTATCCAGGCCAGACGTTGCCGCAAATCCACTTGCGTCCACTCCAGACGGCAGACGTTGCGTTGCCTTAACCCCGTGGCGAGTGCAAACCGTGCCATCGCGGCTTGATGTGCTGGTAGAAACGACAGCAGCTTATCGGCCTGCTCCCGCGTGATCCACCGGATGCGTTTGTTGCGCACCACGTAGAAGTGGATCTTTGGCACCCGTTCCAACCAATCCCACTCATCCCGTGCCTTGCGTAAGATAGCTCTCACCAAGGCGAGATAACGGTTCGTCGTGGACGGGCTCGCTTCCTTCACCTTCGCCTCGCTAATCGTGAGCAGCAACTCCCGGTCAATGGTGTCCAGGCACTTGCTGCCGAGATACGGGTCAAGCCAACGCAGTATCTCCCGGTCTTTGTCCTGCGTGGCCTTGTGGGGCGTTTCCTTCAGCCATTTGACGGCGGCTTCCTGCCAGCTATGCCGGGGCCGTTCGCCAAAGCGCCGGACCCGCCAGTGTTCCGCTTTCAGCCGGTCGTGGTACTCCGCGGCCGCCTCGCGGTCCGCAGTTCCAGTTGATCGGCGTATTCGGCGTCCGTCAGGCGCGATGAAACGCACCCACCAGATTGCACCGCGTTTGTAGAGTGACATGACTGTACCTCCTTAGGTGTGCAGTCACTCAGCGGCGCTTGCCCGGGGAGAGCGTAGAGCGAGCGGAGATACTGTGCAAGCTCACTCTCCAGAAACACCCAACGCTTGCCGGGTTTGGCGCCTGGAATAACGCCGCACCGTGCCTTTTGCCGCAACGTGGCCGGAGACAGGCGTAGGAAAACAGCGGCTTCGGCAAGGTCCAGCGTCCGTATGGAAGCGGGGGGCAAAGCAGCAGGCTTAGGGTGGAGGGCATCGGGATTACTCATTCTCATCCTCGTCATCATCCGTATAGTCAGCGAGCGAGCCTTTCACCAGCAGGCCGCCGCACTGGTCGCATTTGAGGACCTGCTCAGCGATCAGGTCGAACTCAATGGCGCATTCGGGGCAATGGAATGTGCCGCTGTGATATTTGGGGGTTTTCATTTCAAATCCTCCGGGGTTGGATGAAAGGGTAGGGGTCGCAGATGGAGGCGCGGATACAGGATTGGGCTTTTCACCAACCGTGCCGCCGGCTCCTTGGACTGTGGGCTTTTCCTTTTGCCGTTCGAGCCAGCCACCGTAGAAAGCCGGATAGGGTATCTGACCATCGGCATAGCAAATGTCGCCGGCAGCACCACAGGACGGACACCAGCTGTTCTCGCCACACCCGTAGATGGGGTCTGTCAGGGCACCGCAGAGCATGCATTGATAAATTCGCCGCCCGGCGCGGGGCGATTTTGCCGTGCGCTTGCCACGGGATTGAATACGGGGTTTACGGCCCATAGGTATCTCCGATAGGGTTGGATTCGAGAAAATCGAGCCGCGCCGCTCCCCGCTCGGTGAGCTGATACCAGTAGCAGCCGGTGCGGGGATCGAGATACCGGGCCACGAGGCCCTGGCGGGTGAGGCGCAGGAGGGCCATGCCAGCCGTGAAATTGGACAAATTGAATTCATCCGCAACATCGCTGGCGATAGCAGTCCCTGCATCAGCGAGATACGCTAAAAGCTCTTCTTTAGTCATAACGAAGACCTGATGACTGCGATTAAAAGTAAGTTTAGGTAGAGAACGGAAGGAAGTCTGTGTGGGAAATTCGACATGAAAAGCAAACCAAAATCAGGTACTTATACCGCGACACCGGCAAGTATTCATTTACCGGTCAAACCAATCCCCGCAGATTTCAAACAATCGCAGGATCGGAGTTCACCGTTCCGGATCATTGGCATTAAGACAGTCGAGACGACCATCAACGGGGCGCGTAAGCGTACGCAGGAGTTGCTCCGAGAATGCAAGAGGCGGTTCAAAAACAATGACCCAACGGGAGTCTCAGCCTTACTGAACGAGTACCCAACCTTGATCGATGATCCGTGGGTCAAAGAGACTTTCTACAAACTTGTGCGGTCCCGCCGTTACCGGCGTCCTCGCGGACGGCCCGCGGGGCGGTTCAATATCCATCCGCTGGTAATGGCGGGTTTAGTTGAGAAAGCAATCCAAAGCGGTGAAGTCTCTACCCTGGAGAAGGCATTCCATTTATTGTCAGAGCTGGAGTGGTGTCCATATGACACTGCCAAAAAACTCTATTATCAATCCAAGAATGAAAAACGGTTCAAAGCCGTCTTTGTCGCGGAAACTGACAAGACCCGACCCGCTTCCGATGCGGAAATTGCAGGACTCACCAACGTCGAGGTCTTACGGCCAGGTTCCACCATCCGGCGTACGATATCCGCCGTGGAAAAACCAGATAACACCTAAGCCGTTAAGCGTATACAAAATAGCTGCTGCGAGCGCGGATATTGATGTGTAGATCGTGTTTTTGCCTTGATGCAACGATTCAAAATATCAATAAATCACACTTAGCCCCCTTAATCGTTTCCCCGACTATTTTTCCTTCCCCGATGTGATCTTTTTCAATTCCTTCTGTACCTGCTTCCACTGCTGTTCCGGAGTCTCACCCCGGTGAAGTTGCTCAAAGGTCAGGGCGAGTAAAGTTAGAGGGTGGACTTTGAGTGTTTCGGCCAAGTCTGCGATCTTCTCCAGCGTGGGGCTTTTGAGTCCACGCTCCAGCGAGCTGACATAGGTGCGACCGGATGTGGTGGAAAAATCCTCTTGCGTGAGGCCATAGGCCTTGCGGGTTTGCCGTAAAGCCTTGGCAAATGCTCCATTGATGGCAGATTGGGTGCTGGACATGGTACTTCCATGTAGCCACTACGACCCCTAAAGGACTACACTCTATAGGGTTCATTTTATGTAGCTAAATGCCTGAGCAAATTTCGGCGCTCCGACTGCCAAATCGAAAAGATGGGTCGGGAAGGATAAGAAAACTGCCAATCGAGTGAGGTGAATCCCTGCAATCGCCAAGGCAATGGCTATTTACTGTTAAATCACGGAAGGTTTTATGTGGAAGCTGCCAGTTACAGTTGTAATGTGCCCGGCACCCATGCTCTCCAGTCGCACCACCCTTTGAGGATTTACCATGAATATACATGCACTTGGACATCGTCTTTACAGAGTATTGCTCTTGTGTCTGCTATTCATCGGGTTAGCACATGCTGGAACACTAGATCCAAGGTTGGCCGCCTTAACGGCTGGAAAATCGGCCACTGCTAGTTCCGTAGCGGCTAATCCGTCGCAACCTCTTGACCCGTTCGCACCCCGGCTTGATTCTGCGGGACGCGTCCAGGTTTATATATTCCCTCTCAATCGGAATGCTCCCCTTCCAGGTGAACCCGAGATTACTGCGTTGGGTGGCACCAAGATTGTGGTATCGGCATCGCTGCACGTCGTGCAAGCCTGGGTGCCGGTGAGTGCCCTCAACGCCCTGGCCGTGCTCCCGGACGTGGGTCGGGTGACGGTCCCAACCTACGCCAAGACCCCTCGTCCCATTGGTCCGGTTACTCGTCCATCCCTGGAAAGCTACTCGCCACCACGTGTGTTGCCGCGCGGCGTGCCCAGCGGACTCGCTATTGACGCCGATGCGGTACAGGCGATGCAAGCTATCCAGTTGCAGGCCGTAGGTGCTTTGGGTACTGGAATCAAAGTCGGTGTGATCTCAGGTGATAATTCCGGGCTTGCAGCATCTCAGGCTGCTGGATACCTGCCTTCTACTGTTTTTTGTGTAGCAACATCCAACTGTAATACTCCGACGCCAGGCGACCCGGCAGAAGGTACGGCCATGCTGGAAGAAGTGCATGCCATGACACCAAACGCGTCGCTTGGATTTTGCGGCCCAAATACGACGGTGGATTTTCTCAATTGCTATACCGACCTCATTAGCTGGGGCGCCAATGTCATTGTTGACGACCTTGGGTTTCCTGTTGATCAGTTCACGGTGGGGGCAACCGCGGACGGTAGTTTCGCCGCGGCCGCCGCGCAAATCACCCAGGCGCATCCGGATATCGCATTCGTGAGTTCGGCCGGCAACAACGCACAGGATTATTTCCAAGCCCTATATACAGCGACAGCATCGAGCTGCACCATTGGCGGTACAATTTACACATCGTGTATGGATTTCGGCAAGGCCGTTGGCTTGCCCAGCGGGAACGAACTACAGATCACTCTGTCCCCGAATGAAGTAATTACTCCAGATTTGTTCTGGAATGATCTTGCAAACAGCTCCGCCGACGCGCTGGTACTCTATCTGCTTGACGTTAATGGTAACGTGCTGGCAACAGGCACCCCGGATACGACCGATGCCGGGCGTCCGGATCAGGTCCTGTCCTACACCGCCGGGGCATCACAGGAAACGGATTACTTGTTAGTTGCCTGCCAGACCTGTTCTGACCCGATCACTATAAAACTCGAAGGAAACGGTGATGGCGCTTACCAGTTTTACAGCACACCGGGTTCCATTGATGCCGGGCAAAAAGTGGCAGTCGGTGTGATGACGACGGTGGCGGGTGGAGTAACGTCCCAAAACCCACCCGTTGTCAATATGGAAGCCTTCAGTGGTGTCGGTCCGTTTCTCTACGGTAACTACACTGGGACCAGCACGCTCGCAAAACCGGACTTGACAGGTATTGACGGCGTGACCGTAAGCGGTGCAGGTGGATTTAGCAGCAACCGTCAGTTACCAAATGGAGGCGTAGCCTTTTGTGGTACGTCTGCTACCAGCCCAAACATCGGTTCCCTGATCGCCGCCCTGATGTCGGCCGATCCAGGGCAACCTGCATCGTTTTACTACACGGCGCTGGAAAACAGTGCTAACCAAATTGCCATCGGAACGACTCCCTTTAACGGTTGTGGAACACCAACTAATACCGGCTACACATCAGCGGGTGCGGGCGCAGGATTGGCGCAGGGGTTTGCTGCTCTGCAATCCTTTTTCACATTCCCTTCGACCTCTATTACAGCGCCTGTGGTAGTCACTGGTGGTATGAACGGTAACTATACCGTCCCCACTAATCTAGCGATCGATTTCACGGCGGCTGTGCAAGCCGGTACTAATCAAGTTTCCAGTAGCAATTGTCAATGGCTTGCTACTTTGCTTGGGCAAACAACTGGCACATCCCTTACTGGTACGACTGTCGCCTTTACATTCCCGAGTGTAACCACTTACACCGTTGTGGCGGATTGTCCCGATAACCGGGGAATTCTTGCGCCAGCGCCTTTCACGAACATCACAATCAATGCCCAGAGCATTCCAGCCCCGACCGTCGCAGTATCCAATGTAGCTTCCACAAGTTTTAACGTGACACTTACCGGTCACGAGCCGCTAACGATCACCACTACGTCCAGTAATAGTGCGGTATTGCCCAATACAGGTATCATGGTCTCAAGCGGTTGTGGCACTACCGCACTTTCCTGTTCCGTGAGCCTGTCACCAGCCATCCATGCAAACGGCAGTGCCACCATTACCGTTAAGGCAACCGATCAATATGGTCAGAACGGCACTGGAAATGCACAAGTTTCTTATACTTATACACCGCCATCTAGCGGAGGTGGCGGCGGCCTAGGTGCGTTCAGCCTGATGGCTCTACTCATATGCCTTCGTCTGAAAGCCCGCGCAGTATGAGACGGTTTGATCAGAGCGAGAGAAATCAAGGAATAATCTTTAAGTGTTTCAGGTAAGAGTACGGTTTTCTCCATCATTAGGATTAATGTTGTGTCGAGATAAGACAGCGATGAATCGGGTGGGTTGAAACCCGACCGTCGCCAACACAATGACTATTAACAATTAAATCACTGAGGAGGCTTTATGCGCAAGCTGGCAGTTACGGTCGTACTGTGCCTGGCACTCACTCTCTCCGGGTGCATTACCGTCGGGTATTCATATGCAAAAGACCCCAACGTAGTAAAAGCATGGAAAGCCACCATCGTATCCATTGAGGACCAGAATATTTATAACTCGGCAGGGGCATTCTGGGTCGGACCGCTGGCCACGGTGGAGTCGGTAGGGCAAAAGGTCACATTCGTTGCGGAGGATGGCAGTAAAGCGACGATCGTGCAGCCCAAAAACGCACATTACACACTCACCGTTGGCGAGCATGTTCTGTATGTCGTTGACCAAGGTCATGTATGGGTACAACCCGTGGATTACCCGCTCCCGCCGGATTTCACGACATCGCTGCCAGCCACAAAAAAGCAGTAACCATTTTAGATAATCGAATTTTGAAATTATCCGTCTACATGGATAGAACCATGAAGATAATCTACCTGCTTTTGTTGTCAATGTTAATGCTCTCCGGCGTAACCATCGCCTGAAAATAACGAGTCAAAAAGCTATGGAAATCACCAATTCAGTAAGATAGGAGTAATTTTATGAAAACTTTATGCACGCTGATTGTCGGTTTATTTTCGATTGTTTTGATTGGATGTAGCTCTAATAGCTCTATGGGTAAGATTGATATCGGTGGACACGGGTTTATTCGCAGCCCTCAGCAAAAAATTGCTGTACTTGAGGGAGGGCAAGATGGCGCAGCATTAGGCTTAATCAAGGTCAATCAGTATTTTCATCTTTATGTTGAACCTGGGGTTCATAAGTTCACAGGAATGTTTAATGATGGTCATGGAAACGGGATTACTACCTCCGTGAGTTTACAAGCAGGAAAGACATATTATTTTCAGATTGTGCAACTGCCTGCAATTTATACTCAAGACATTCTAATTAAGCCGCGTCACGTGTCAGACGCTACAGTAGAAATGGCTTCTTTCACAAACACAACTCCGGGGCAGGTTCTAGCAAAACCCGGTAAAGCATTGGTGTATTTTTACTATGCTCTAACAACCAAAGAACAAGCAGCGATACAAACACAGCAGGAAAAAAACAAGATGCTAGAGAAAAAACTAGGTTGCACTGACACACAAATGCGTGAAGGTACGTGCCAGTAACAATCACACTTTCTCAAACACTAAAGCCCGAAATACTTCGGGCTTTCTTTTTTTGGGTATCCGGATTTTCGGGTTGTTTTAGCAGCTCAAAATCTCCAACCCCACACATCAGCCATTAGGTTGTTCAATTTTGGAGCACGTACGCCACTTTTTCAAACCGCCCGAAAACCACTTTCATTTAAATCTCAATCGCTGGTGTAGATTCAAAGACGAAATCGAAAACGCGAAGAGAGCCATATTACACAGAATGGCTAGAGTGCCGCCTGAGGAATCGCCATACCAATGGAATTGACGATAGCCCGCTTATACCCGGTGTCACTTCGGCAGAACACGTGACTAAGCTTGTTTTGCTATTCTCTCCGAATCACTCCCTTTATTCCATGCATTATTAATCTTATAAAAAAGAAACAGTAATAGTGGAATCTGAACAAGCAGGGCGCATAGACCAACGAGGTATGAAATCCAATAAATAGAACCATCTCGCAAACCATATCTGGCAAGCGTGATGATAGACATGACTATTGTAGGGAGAATAACTAAGACACTATATAGCCGCCACCGCTTGGGCTTAATAATACTTATAAGCCAAGCAATTATTAAAGATGGTGCAAGTTGAATAAGGATTGTTGACAAACCCCCTACAACGAGCATGTGTAAATTCGTGGATGTGTTACGGAAATAGAACATTGGATGATAAAACCATCTGGCTGCCAAGCCTATCCAGTAAATCTCACCGTAAAACCATGCCACGCCAGCTAATATTATTAGCATAGCAGGCAACATGTTTTTATGCGTAGTCATAAGCCCTCACTATCCCATATGGAATACCGTTAGTAGAATCACGCGAAAGTCAATGATCACCAACGCTTCCATTGCCATTTGTGCCTTAACACCAATGTTATGGGGTTGAAGTGTAACAATTACCGTCACTGTCGCAAATGGTACTGATTATTACACCGCCTACGCGTAGGTCAGTATCGTAGTAGACAGGGACATTAGGAAGAATGAGGAAACCACCGTTTTGTGATGCTCCGCTCCAGCCAGCAAATTGTCCCGAATTCACCATTGTTAGGGACAGGCCGCTGAAAGCGCTGTCGGGTAGCGGATTCCCATCTTTGTCTTTCGCAGTTCCTGGGACATATGCAAAAGCTAAATTGGGATCTTCGTTATACATACCAGGTACTGTTATGAACACAGCGGATGACCCATCTGAAAATATTACTTCAACCTGTATTGTTTGTTGAGCTAAGAATACGCTTGCAAATTCAGGTAACCCGCGCACATAACCTGACGTATCAAATTCCCATGCATCGTCATTTTGATAACAGCAAGGTCCTTTCGTCGGATCCACGTGAATTACTATCGGTCCTTCGCCAGCATAGGTCGCATAACTACCAAACTGATTTACATAATCCGACGGCGCAGTCTGCTGATAAATGCTGATTTTTCTAAAGTATTTGTTGCATCCATAGTCGCACAATTTCTCGTCAATATAGGTTACTTGAACTAATGTGAGCAACCCGGTGGACACATTACCTAATAGATACTGATAGGTGCCCGCGCCACGGGATACTGCATCATTCTTAGCATTTTGCTGTAACTGCGCTGTCGTACAGGTTGTAGCACGGCACTCCAGGTAAGCCGTTAGGTTTGGCAGCTCCGTAAAGCCGGGTACAGCCGCCATGCTCCCAGGTGCAATTAAAACCACAAGTAAACCAAGCAAAGGCAGTCCACGGTACATTGTGCGTTTCATAGCGAAAACCCCCTGAACCTAAGACAGGTTTTCACGCCAAGAATAAACAGAGCTTCGCGGATTTTGGATAACTGCGCAGCAAGTAAATCGTCCCTGTTTATTACGCCACAAAATTCACAATGTCAAGGACTGGCTTTGCCAACAAGCGCGACAGTTGCTTAATATCGACGCCGTAATCAATCTCGCGCTCGGCATTTTGGCCTGTCATTGATGTATAGCGGTACATCAGGTCACTGACCGCGAGCTTCCGGGGATGCCGATACTTGGGTTTGCTGACTTTGTGAATTCCACGAGTGAACAACATCTTCGCTCGTAGTGCCTCGAACGAATATCCCCGACCAACACGGTTTGCCACCCGGATCAGATTGTTCAGGCTCTCAGTGTAGGCGTTCGTGATCGGATATTCGAAGTACGTGAAAACCTCAGCATGCCAGTTCGTCACCGCTGTGACTATGGGCTGAAATGACACACGCAGGGATTCAGGAATGTGGCCACGCCAGTGGTCATAGCGCCGTTCGGCCTCGGAACGCGAGCTTGCCTCCCAGATCCCATAAAATTGCTCCTTGAGGTCGTAGGCAGCACCCAGGTCCGCATAATTGTTCAGCCAGCCTGACAGTGATAACCGTCGTTCATCGCTCAAGTCCCGGTTGCGTTTCAGCAGTATGAAGCGGTCGTGCATGAGCGTGCGCCGTTCCTTAGGTTTGAGGGAAGCGCGCAGGGATTTACGTACCTGCTCCAGCGCCACATTGGCCATCCGGACGATGTGAAACTTGTCGATTACGATACGAGCACCCGGGAGCACTTCGCGGACCGCAGCCCGGTAGGGGTTCCACATGTCCATCGCCACGTACTGGACCTGTTTTTTCTTGTCGAGCTTAGCGAGCGCCGCTACTATGCTCGGCTTGTTGCGGTTCGGTAGGAGATTGATGAGGGTATGCTGTTGCAGGTTGGCGAAGACTGCCCGCGGTTTGCGGAGGATGTGGATTTCATCAATCCCCAACCACGCAGGGGTCTCAAACCGGGTGGTGCGGTCGAGTTCCGCCACGTGCTCCCGGAACACATTGCGGATGGTCTTCTCGTCCACCCCGACATCCTGAGCAAGGCTCGCAAAGGTGCGCTCCGGGGACTGCTGCTGGATATAGCGGATGAGGCGCGTGGTCGCACGGTACTTCTGGTGGATATCCGGCAAGGGTTCCATGAAGGTATAAGGGCAGGGCTGACAGCGGTACCGACGGCGCTCCACCCAGATACCCACCCGTTTGCCGTGCACCGGCAGGTCCATGATCTTCTGGCCGCGCGTGCCAAAGCCAACCACCTCGCCCTGGCAATGTGGACATCGGGTCGTGGGGTTGACGATCTCGGCTGTGACGTGGAAATCGTGCTCGGTTTCTTCGGTATCAATGACCCGGTACGCCGGTGGAACCAGAATACTCATGCCAACGTTCCCCTGGCCTCACGAATTACACCCATACTGATGCATGACCATGGCCACAGAGTAGCGTTCAGGCCCGTGCAAATCAACCACTTATTCCGGTTTTAATTGTGGTGTACCAGGTTAGCCAAAGCTGGAAATCAACCGGATTTTCCGGATACCCCTTTTTTCAGAGGTATCATGCTGGGGATATGGCGAACAGCAAAACTAGATTTCAGAGTGCGAAATATCCCATGTGCAAAATTTGTACCACGCTGATTGTCCTTGTAGTGCGTTTACTGACTATTGAAATGCGGTATCGAAAAGGGCAGGCGCCGTAAGTGACTGATTTAGTTAGATACGTAAATTTCTGGTCCAAGCTCATAATGCTGAGGTCGGTGGTTCGAGTCCACCCGTAGCCACCAATCCCGAATAATTCGTGCGAAGTCAGAAAGCGATTATTGCTATTCCGACCTCAGCATTATGAACCTGACAGTACAGTCGGTAGTTCGTCGGCAAGCTACGCATCCAGCTCTGCTTGCCTGCCCGGGGTTTACATCCCTTGTTAACCCGCGCTAAGCGATGCTTCGCGCCCACCCGTAGCCACCAGTCAATCAATCACTTAAACGCAACCGCAGTAATTGCGGGACTTTTGCGGGACGGTTGGG
>Ga0307373_10008909_pt1 | contig 15144 bp, 12 predicted proteins | sample OX2MG_FD_202534 | JGI IMG/M metagenome (GOLD analysis project Ga0307373, IMG submission 202534) | Soil microbial communities from Risofladan, Vaasa, Finland - OX-2 | ecosystem: Environmental > Terrestrial > Soil > Coastal area > Acid sulfate soil | place: Finland: Risofladan, Vaasa | collected... | reverse complement strand
GAACGTGATCGGCAACCCGCTGGAGACCACGATCGTGGTGGAGCGGCTGATCTGCGCCGGGGTGCTGGCCCGCCACCCGCGGGTGCGGCTGCTGCTCATGCACGGCGGCGGGTTCCTGCCCTACCAGGCCGGCCGCCTGGTGCATGCCCGCGGCGTCCGGCCCGAACTGGCCGGTGCCCCGGTGAACGCGTGGGACTTCTTCGGCCAGCTCTACTTCGACACCATCACCCACGACGCGTCCGCCCTGCGCTACCTGGTCAGCCGGGCTGGCCTGGACCATGTGGTCCTGGGCACCGATCTTCCCTTCGACATGGCGCTCGCCCGCCCGGCCGACACCCTGGCCGAAGCGCTCTCCGATGAGCAGGCGCAGGCCGTGGGGGTGACCAACCCCCGGCGGCTGTTCGGGCTCGGCTAGGGTGATGCCACGGCTGCTGCTCACGGGGCGGGAGAGGGAGAACGGGTGCGACCCGAAACGATCGCCATTGATGGGCCCGCGGGGAGCGGAAAGAGCACGATCGGCCAGGCTCTTGCGGTGCGGCTGCACTACGCGATGGTGGACACCGGGCTCATCTACCGGCTTGTCGCCCGAGGGGTGCTGGACAGCGGGACCGATCCCGATGACGCCGACGGGGTGGTGAAAGTCTCGATCGGCGTGCTGAAGGATGTCGGGGTCGCCAGAACCGGCACCGGGGGAGTCATCAACATCGCCGGCCGGCCGCTGTCGGACATGCGGCTGCACGTTGAGGACATCACCCGGACCGTCCCGCGGGTGGCCCGCTTCGAGCGGGTCCGGGAGGTGGTCAGGCAGATCCAGCGGCGTGTCGTTTCCGAGGGGCCCACCATCCTGGCCGGGCGCGATATCGGGACCGTCGTCGCGCCGGAGGCCGGGCTCAAGCTGTACCTCGACGTGAGCCTGCAGGAACGCGCGGCCCGGAAGCTGTGGGCACAGAGCGTCGATGAGCTCACCACCCAGGCCGAAGTGGAACGGCAGCTCGCCGAACGGGACCGGATGGACCGGGAACGGGAGACCTCGCCCATGCGGGTGGCACCCGACGCGGTCGTGATCCGGACGGACAAGATGTCGGTCGACGAAACCGTCGATATCGTCATCGCGATGTGCGGGCTCGAGTTAGGCCCGGAGGGAGATGACCGGGTGACACCGGATTCCTGGGAGGCCAGGACATGAAATACCTGCGCGATGCCACCTATGTCGTGGGCGGGTACGTCGTGCGGAACGGGCGGGTCCTGCTGCTGTGGCATGGCGGACTGTCGCGCTGGGTGCCGACCGGCGGGCGGATAGAGCTCGCGTCGGGGGAGTACCCGCACGAGGCACTCATCCGGGAGGTCAGGGAAGAGACCGGGCTGGCGGTCAGCGTGGCCAGCGGGAATGGCGTCGACGTGCGCGACGAGGCGGTGTCCCCGCTGCCGATGCCGGTGGCGATCCAGGAGATCCGGATCAGCCCGTCGGCGGAGTACCTGGATTTCGTGTACTTCTGCCATGTCGTGGACGGGGAGGTCTCACTCGACTACCGGGCAGCCCGCGCCTATCACTGGTTCAGCAAGGACGAGCTCCGGCGCTTCCCGCTGATGCCGCATGTGCTCGCCTACGCGTCGCGGGCGCTGGCGGAACTGACACCCGGCCAGAACTGACGGCGCGCCGCTGGCCGCGGCCCCCGCCGCCGGCTCAGCGGGACGAGAGCACCTCGGCGATCTTGGCCGCGGCGGCCGACGGATCCTCGGCGTCGTGCAGCAGTTCTCCCCAGGACCACCGGAAGTACCAGCGGAGACGGCCGTCGTCGTCGGTGCCGGGAATACAGTCGATGCTCTCGGCCAGCATGGCCGCACCCGGGGCGAAGATGTGCAGTGCCGCGGGGTAGGTAGTTCTCATCGTCGACTGCAGTCCCTGGGTGTCAAGGGCGGTCGCCAGCCGGTGCAGATGATATGAGCGTGCGTGATCCCGAGGGCGGTCCACCGTCTCCCCTGCTCTGTGTCGCGGTCGGGACATTCTCAGCCCGCGCCATGCTGGTCTGTCAACCCTGGCTGGCGGGATAGCCACCGTACCCGTCGTGCCCGTACGGGTCGGCGGCATAGCCGGCCGGGTAGCCAGGGGCGTAGCCGTCGTTGCCGTAGGCATCGTAGGAGCCCTGGCTGTGCTCCTGCGGGTAACCGCCGGCCTCGGCATATCCAGCTTCCGGGTAGGACCCGGGCGGGGGGAGCTGGGTGTCGCCGGCCGGGGGAACGGGCACCCCGGCACCCGGCATGGCCTGGTACGGCATGGCGGCCGCCTGGTCATAGCCCGGTTGCTCGGCGTAACCGGCCGGGTAGCCGGGATATCCCGCGCCAGCGTGCTGCTGGTGCTCATACCCCGCCGGCGGGGTGGTGGGATAGCTGGCCTGGGCAGGTTCCACGTAGCTCCCGTACGGATTGCCCTGCGGGACGGCGGGCTCGTCGTACCAGCCGGCCTGCTGGGGGGCGGGAGCTGGCGGCAGGCTGGGCTGGGCCGCAGGAGCGGGCGGGTAGGCGTAGGCCGTGGTGGTGTTGTAGTCGGGGGCCTGGTAGGTACCGCTGGCGGGGACGTAGGCCGCGGGCTCGGCGGCGCTGTGCCCGCTGCCAGCACTGTGCCCGCTGCCGTTGGCATAACCGTTGCCGTTGTAGCCAGCGGCCTCGTAGCCGCCGGTTCCGTAGCCGTTGCCACCGTAGCCAGCACTTGCGGGCGGGCTGTCCAGCTGCTGGTGCCCACCGGTGTCCTGGGCCTGCGGGTTCTTCCTGGCGCTCTGGTAGGACCGGCTGTCAACCGTAGGCCTGGCGAACGACGGGCTGGTCAGCGGATCCTCATCGAGCGCACCGGCAGGCCTGGCCGGTGGGGGGGCACTGGCGAGGCTGGCCAGCATGGCGAGGCTGGGCTCGCTGGGCTCGCTGGCCTGGCGGCCGTTGCCGGCCCGGGCTGGCGGCGGGCTGTCACTGGCAGTGCGGGCCGGCGCAGCGGGCTGCGGCCGGGCCCGGATCGGGAGCCGTTCGGTGACCGCTTCCCGCTGCTGGGCACTGCGGCCCTTCCTGCTGGGCAGGTCACGGTCACGTCCCTGGACTGGTTCGGCGGCCGGGGGCAGTGCCGGGGCCGGATCGGCCTTGGCGGACTTGGTCTTTGCGGCGCTGGCGCGCGACTGCCCGTTCTTGGCGGCCGCCGGTTTGGGCTCGCTGGACGCCAGCGGCTTGTCGGAGGACAGTTCCGCCCAGTACTGCTCGTCGGAGAGCTTGTCCCATTCCATGCTGGGCCAGTCATCGTCATCATCGCGCTTGCTGCGCGACCGTCCCTTCGCCGCGCTCTGGCCCTTGGCCGGCTTGCGCCGTTGCTCCGGGCGGTCCCGGCCGCCATCGCCTGCCGCGGCCGATCTGCCGCGGCCACGGGCAGCGGGCATTTCACCGGAAGGAAAGTCGGCCACGGGCAGCGGCCCGGAAGGGAACTCACCCGATGGGAAGTCCGCGGCCGGGAACGCTTCGGATGGGAAGTCGGCCACGGGCAGCGGCCCGGAAGGGAACTCACCCGATGGGAGGTCCGCGGCCGGGAACGGCCCGGAGGGAAAGTCGTCTGCCGCCGGGCGCGGCGCGGGGCCGGTGTCAGACAGCGATGCGCCTGAGTCGTACCGGTCCCGCCCGCTGCCGGACCTGCGGGCGGACTGGTCCCGGCTGGAACCCGCGCGGCGGGCCCCGGCCGCTACCGGCCGGCGCGGGTCACTCGGGTGCTCCAGTGGCCCACTGTCGTAGCGCCCGCCGCGCTGCGGCGGGTAGTCGTACTCCCGCGGTCTGGCCTGCTCGCGCTCGGGGCGGCGCTCGTCGCGGTCACGGTAACGGCGGTCTGGCTCGGCTTCGGCCCGTTGGCGCTGGCCATTGGGCACGCCAGCGCGGGCTGACCGGGCAGAAACGGCCGATGGGCGCCGCGCTTCGCGCCGGTCACGGTCCCGCGAGCGGGAGTCCTCGGCATCGAGGCGGTCACGGCTGCGCTCGCCGGGCCTGCCCTCCGACTCCTCGTGGTCATCGCCCCGCCCGAGCCGCAGGCTCAGAAAGACCGCGATGAGAATCACGAGGATAACGGCTGCGAGGCCCACTACCAGCAGCAGAGTCATTACACCACCCAACGAGCCATGGCCATCTGGGTAGCGCTAGCGAGGCACACGCGGCCATCGACGCGGACCTTCCCCTGTGGCGCTAGCGCCTTGGATCAGTCCAAGGCTGAACTCCTGATCAGTGATTGTGGCGGACCCGTATGGCCTGTGTCACGTGTTTAGAGAACTTTTTACTCCTGATGTTTACACTGCGCGACTAATCGATTACGGAGTGGCAATAGCCGTAAGCCTGCCACGCGCGATAGCGGCCTGTGCGATAGCCGACCAGGCCGATTTTGCGCTGGCCCCGGCCCGGAGCCGCAGCCTCGAACCGAGTGCGTAAACGGTAAAGCGGTACGCATGGTTTTGATTCACCGGGCATGGCGGATCATAGCCAACCGAGCCTTTACTATTGCGCGCCTGCCGCGCCCCGGCTGGAATCTGGCCCGCTTGTATATTCGTGGTTTGCGGGCCGATATCAAACACGATCCAGTAGATATACGGGGTTACCGGGGCGGCGGCGTCATCCATGACCACCGCCAGCGACTTGGTGCTCTGCGGAGCGCCGGACCAATGCAGGCCCGGGTACTTTCCGGCCCCCCGGCAGGTGTAAGCCGACCCCATCACCCCCCTGGGGGTGACATCCGGGCTGGTCACGGTCATGGTGTTGGGGACGTCCGCCCGCACCGTCTTCGGGCCGCCGACCAGGCCGCAGCCGGTCAGCAGGAGCACGCTGCAGCAGGCGGCCACAGCGGGCGTAACCCAGCCGCGCCAGCCGCGCAGAAGTGCGTCGTGACAGCGGCTCACCTGCACCTCTTCCGACCACTACGGTTTTCGCTGGCGATCGTACCCGCGGGCCCCGGCGCCGCGGCCGCGGCGCCCGCGCCCTAGTCGGGCTGGCGTGAGGTCCCGAACATGATCTCGTCCCAGGAGGGCACTGAGGACCGCCGGGACCTGCCGCCTGCCGCCTTCCTGGCCGGGCGCTCCCGGCCAGGAAGGGGAGGTTCGGGCTGGGCGTCCGCGGCCGGCCGGGCGTCCTCGGTGACGACAGCCGCCCGCTGCGGGCCGCTCACGTGCGCGGGCTCGGGCTGTGGCCGCGGATCGTAGTCGGCGGGTGCAGTGCTCAGCCGGCTGGCGATAGGCGTGACTGTCGCGGACCCAGGCTGCCGCGACGGCGACGGCGGCAGCTCAGCGTGCGGCAGGCACAGCCCGGCGGCGGTGTCGTCGGCCGGGCTGGCGTGCCTGCTGCGCGGATCGAACACCCACTCGGCCAGCCGGGGATGGTCGCCCGCGCTGAACATCAGCGACACCTGCCAGTTGCCGTCCGCACGCTTGCGCGAATCCCACTCCGCGTCCTCGGTATCCGCCCCGAGGTCGGTGAGGCGCTCGGTCACCACGTCGCCCAGCCGCCTGCCCGGGCCGGAATCGCCCGGGTGGCGGATGCTCGCCCTCTGCGCCTCCTGTGCCCGGTAGGCGCGCTCGGCCAGCACCGGCCCCTCGAACCGGCGCACCCGCTCGATCGGCACACCGGCCGCGTCGGCGATCTCTTCCGCCGTCTCTCCGGCACGGATCCGGTCCTGGATCTCCTTGGGTCGCAAGGGACTCTCCACTTCGATCTCGTACTGAGCGAGCCGGGAGAACTGCCCACGCGCCACAATCCGCAGCCTGTCATCGATCGGCAGCGAGAAGCGGCCACTGCGCCCCGGCGCTGTGAGGACGGCATAGGTGCCGTCCTCACTCACCGCGGCCAGGCGCAGTTCCTGCATCGGCGTCCCTTCTGCGCCGCCGGCCGGGCCGGCGTGCCTGATGCCGCGCGAGGGCGTAGCTCGGATTTCCCCTCAGGCGAGTGTGACGGGTCAGTACCGCTGTGGCCAGCACCTGGCACGGCATGTCCCGCAGATCACCGACAGTATTCCGCCCGCTGCCAGCCGGGTGGCCTGATCGGCGGTATTCCGCCATTCGCCCGGTGGGGGGAGCAGGACGCGCGCTGGCGGCCGGCTCAGCCCCGCGCCCGTCCCAGCGCGGGGTCGTCGCTGCCGCCCGCGGCGAGGGAACCCCCATCCGGGCTGTCCGGCCCTTCGGTGCTGGCCGCGTCCGGGCCGGCACTGGGCGCCTCAGCACCGGGGCGGCTCATCCGGGACGGCCACCAGTTCCACCGGCCCAGCAGTACCACGGTGGAGGGGACCAGCAGGGTCCGTACCAGGAAGGTGTCCATGAGGATGCCCAGCGCCAGCCCGAACGCGATATCGCGGAACTGGCTGCCACCCGAGCCACTGCCCGCCACCAGGCCGAACACGACGAAGGTCCCGGCCAGGACCAGGCCGGCCGAGGTCACCGTGGTCCCGGTCACGCTCAGCGCGCGCGACACCGCCTCGCGCAGCCGCAGCTTGCGTGCCTCCTCCCGGATCCTGGTCATCACCAGGATGTTGTAGTCCTCACCGAGGGCCAGCAGGAAGATGAACATCAGGAACGGCAGGAAGAAGACCAGCCCGCCGCTGTTGCCGATCTCGACGAACAGCAGGACAGCCAGCCCCAGCGCCGCCAGGTAGGACAGCCCGACCGAGGCGATGAGATACAGCGGGGCCACCAGGCTGCGCAGCACCACGGCGAGCAGGAGGCCGATGGCCAGGATCGCGATCGGGATCACGTGCACCAGGTCGCTGTTGGAGATGCTGCTGATGTCGTAGAGCGCGGGCGCCTCCCCGCCGACTCCGGAGTCGGCGGCACCGACCGACGCGGCCACCCGGGTGGTGGCGGCACGGACCGACGGCACAGCGTGCATCGCCGGGGTACCGCCCGGATCCCCGGCCTTGAGGCCGACCGAGTACTGCACTGTGTGCCCGTCAGCGCTGACGTAGTTCGCTGTCGCCCGGTAGAGCTGGTACAGGAGGGCCTGCCGTCCGCTGATGCTGGGCGGGGGCACCGCGGCCAGGGCACCGGCCGGGCCGAGCAGGCGGTGCATCGCGGTGTAGGCGGACGGCGGCATCGGCGCGCCCACCGGGTTGAGCGGCCCGGTGACGGTGGTGAACAGCCCGGTTGCGGCGAGCTGGCGCTGAGCCGCGGCCAGTGCCGCCGGGTGCTCCCAGACCGGCGCCGCGAAACGGAAGATCAGGCTGGTCGGGTTGGCCGAGGACTGCGGGAAGTGGCGGGCCAGGAGGGTGGTGCCCGCGGCCGAGTCGCTGCCCGCCGGCGGTGCGGTGTTGCCGCCGAAGCCCGAGGCCTGGTAGCCGAGCACCGCGAAGGCGAGCCCGCCGAACACGATCAGGCCGGTCGCCAGCGTGGGCACCGGATGGCGGACGATCCGGGAGGCGATCCGGCCCCAGGTGCCGGCCTTCCCGCTGCCCTGGATGCTCCAGGGCAGCAGCTTGGGCCGGTGGAAGGGCGGGGACGCAGCGAAGAGCGTCCGCTTGAGCGCGAGCAGGGACAGCCGGATCGACAGCAGCGCGGGCAGCAGCGTCAGCCCGGAGACCAGGATCACGCCGATCGCGATGGCGAACGGGATCCCCAGGTTGGAGTAGAACGGGAAGCTGGCAAGCAGCAGCGTGAGCACCGCCGCGATCACCGTGCCCGCGGAGAACGTGATGGATTCGCCGACCCGGGTCACCGAGTGGACGATCGCCTCGCGGGCCGGCTGCCGGGGGTGGACCAGGTCCCCGCCCATCGCGCGCAGCATGTTCCCGAACCCGGTGGTGGCGTAGGACTCCTGCTCATGCTGGGCGGCCCGCAGTTCCTCCCGGACCCGGAAGACCAGGAACAGCCCGTAGTCGGTGCCCGCGCCGAGCACCAGCACGATCATCAGGTACTGCGCCAGCGGGGAGACCTGCAGCCCGTGCTGGGCCGCCTCGGCGACCAGCGGCCCGGAGATGAGGACCGAGAACACCGCCGGCGCGATCGTGGTCAGCGCCAGCGTCAGCGACCGGAAGATCAGCACCAGCAGCACGAGGATGAACAGCATCGAGAAGTTCTGGACCTGGCTCCCGGTGTTGCCCGACGCCTTCTGCTGGTCGACCTGAACCGCCACATTGCCCGCGAGATGCGTCTGCAGCCCGGCCGGCAGATGAGCCCCGGCGATGGTGGCGCGCATCGCATCGACGAGATCGGTGATCTGGTTCTGCCCGCCGCCCGCCTGGGTCGCGAGCACGATCAGCTGCTCGGCCTGCCCGTCCGGGGACCGGCCGAGGTCGATCACCTTGCTGACGCTGGCGACCTTGCCGAACTGGCCCTGCAGGCTGGTCAGCGCCGCCACGTCGGCCGCGGTCAGCGGGCCGCCGGACCGGGCCGCCACCACCGGGATGGGCAGCAGGTTGGCGGTGCCGAACGGAGCCGCGAGCAGCGCCGCGTGCTCGCTCGGCGCGCTGGCGGGCAGGAACTTGGTGTTGTTGCCCTGCGTCACGCTGGACAGCGACGGCAGCAGCGTGATGGCGGCGATGGCGCCCGCCACCCAGACTGCCAGGACCAGCCAGCGGAAACGGACGGAAAATGACCCGATGGCCCGGAAGACGGTGTCGATACGCACGCGCCGAAGAATACGCGGTCGGTATGACATCCATGGGTCCGGCCGGCCACGGCGCGGTCACCCGGCGTCTATCATCGGTGGGCCATGACCACGGATGAGCGATGACCGGACTGGGCGCTGGCGCGCTGATCAGCATCGTGCTGCCGGTCCACGGGGTCGAGGAGTTCCTGCCGGAATGCCTGGGCTCGGTGCTGGAGGGCCAGGCGGCCGGCCAGGCCGGCGCCGGCCTGGAGGTGATCGCGGTCGATGACGCATCGCCCGATGGCTGCGGCGCCATCCTCGACGCCACGGCACGGGCGGACCCCCGGCTGCGGGTGATCCACCTGCCCGAGAGCACCGGGCCGGGCCCGGCCAGAATGCGCGGGCTCGCCGAGGCGGCCGGCACCTACGTGTGGTTCGTGGATCCCGACGACCTGCTGGTACCCGGCGCACTGGCCGCGGTCGCCGCGAAACTGGACCGCGAGCAGCCCGACGTGCTGCTCGTCGACTACCTGATCCTGCACCGGCCGGGCCGGACGGAGCCGAGCCCGGGCGCGGGCCTGCTGGCCGCCCCGGCGCCGGGCGCCGGCCCGGCGCTCACGCTGGCGGACCGGCCGGCCCTGATCGAGCGGACCATGACGGTCTGGAGCAAGGTGTTCCGGCGGGAGTTCCTGACTGGCCTGCCGGTCTGCTTCGCACCCGGGATCCACGAGGACGTGCCGGTTTCCTGCATGGCACTGCTCCGCGCGGAGCGGATCGCCCTGCTGGACCGGGCCTGCTACCTGTACCGGCGCCGGAGCCGTTCTTTCCTGGCCACCACCAGCATGGCCCATTTCCGCATCTTCTCCTCCTACCAAGCCGTGTTCGCCCTGATGGACGGGGTGAGCGCGGAGGTGGCAGCAGCGGTGTTCGGGCGGGCGATCGAGCATTACAGCACCGTGCTCGCCAGCGGGCTGGTGCCGCGCCGGGCGCGGCGGGAGTTCTTCCACCAGATGGCCGCCGACTACCGCCGCTACCGGCCATCCGGTTACCGGCGCCCACCAGGCCCGCGCGGCGCGAAGCTCGCCCTGATCGAGCGGGACGCCTACGGGGCCTACCTGGTGCTCGGGCCGCTCAACCGGGCCCGGGTGGCGCTGCGGCGGCTGCGCCGGCCCGGCCAGGCGCGCCCATTGGCTGTCCAGCGTATGACCAACGGACTGCCAGATCGCGAGGGGGTCAAGTAGAGTCGCTCACGCCGTAGTTTGGGATTAGGAGCGGGAGTAGAGGTCCAATGGCTGAATGCGTCACCTGATAGGCATCATTCTGGCAATAGCCCTCACCGCCGCCTTGTTCTTCGGCGCCGGCTGGGGCATCACCCACCTCACCGTCCTGGCCACCCAAGGCTCCGGCCTCACCAGCAAGACCGGCCTGATCGCGCTGTCGGCGCTGATCGCTACCGGCCTGTTCCTGGGCATCCTGCTCGCGGTCCGGGCCATCTCCCCGCTCGCCACCGGCCTGCCCGGGCTGGCGCTGCTGGGATGGACCGCGCTGCTGGCCGTGAGCAGCCACCGGGCGCTTGGCTGGATCCCGCTGCAGGGCCATGCGTTCGGTGCGGGCTTCCGGGCCATGCTCGCCAGCGGCGCGCTGGCGCTGCTGGGCGCCGCGATGATCGTCCCGCTGTTCGTCCCCGCGCGCTGGCACAGCGAGCACGACGAAGACGACGAGGACGACGAGGAGACCGCGCTGCCGGCCGCCACCGGCCTGCTGTCCTGAGCTGAGCCGGCGGCCAGGCGCTGCCTGGCCGCCGGCCTGCCACGGGCTTCCGGGACCCGCGGCTCTCTCAATGTGCGTGGGCGGCGGCGAACTGCTCGCTCTCGGTGGAACCCGCCAGCGCCACGGTGGACGCGTCCGGCGTGATGGCCGAGGTGACCAGGTCGAAGTAGCCGGTCCCGACCTCCCGCTGGTGGCGGGTGGCGGTGTAGCCCGCTGCCTCGGCCGCGAACTCGGCGTCCTGCAGCCGGACATAGGCGGGCATGCCCTCCGTGGCGTAACCGCGGGCCAGGTCGAACATCGAGTAGTTGAGCGCGTGGAAGCCGGCCAGCGTGATGAACTGGAACTTGTAGCCCATCTCGCCCAGCTCGCGCTGGAACTTCTCGATCGTCCCGTCGTCGAGGTGCTTGCGCCAGTTGAAGGACGGTGAGCAGTTGTAGGCGAGCAGCTGGTCCGGGTACTGCTGCCTGATCGCCTCGGCGAACTCCCGCGCCTCGTCCAGGTCCGGGGTGGACGTCTCCATCCACAGCAGGTCGCAGTAGGGGGCATAGGCCAGGCCGCGGGCGATGCCCGCCGCCATCCCGTTGCGCACCCGGTAGAAACCCTCCGCGGTCCGCCCGCCGGCCAGGAAGGGCCGGTCGCGCTCGTCCACGTCACTGGTGATGAGCGTGGCCGCGCGCGCGTCGGTCCTGGCCACGACCAGGGTGGGAACCCCGAGTACGTCGGCGGCCAGCCGGGCGGCGTTCAGCGTCTTGATGTGCTGGCCGGTCGGGATGAGGACCTTCCCGCCGAGGTGACCGCACTTCTTCTCGGACGCGAGCTGGTCTTCCCAGTGCACCCCGGCCGCCCCGGCCGTGATCATGGCCTTCATCAGCTCGAACGCGTTGAGCACGCCGCCGAATCCGGCCTCGGCGTCGGCGACGATCGGCGCCAGCCAGTGCGGCGGGGTGCCCGCGGCGCCGGCCTGGGTCTCGGCCCAGGTGATCTGGTCGGCGCGCAGCAGGGCGTTGTTGATCCGCCGGACCACCTGCGGGACCGAGTTGGCCGGGTACAGGCTCTGGTCCGGGTAGGTTTCCGCGGCCAGGTTGGCATCGGCCGCCACCTGCCAGCCGGACAGGTAAATGGCCGGCAGCCCCGCCCGTACCTGCTGCACTGCCTGGTTGCCGGTGAGGGCACCGAGTGAGTTCACGTAGTCCTCGGTGTGCAGCAGCTTCCACAGCCGCTCCGCGCCCAGCCGGGCCAGGGTGTGCTCCTCCTGGACCGAGCCGCGCAGCCGCACCACGTCCTGCGCCGCGTAGGTCCGCTTGACGCCGCGCCAGCGCGGGCTGGACGCCCACTCCCGGCTCAGCCGCTCCGCCTGCGCGTCCGCGGGGCTGGTCTCGCGCTGCCCATGACCGTTGCTGCCCTCGAGGCGACCATCGCTCACTGGATCCTCCCGACGTTCTGTCGTCCCCTGGGTGATATCTGCGAGCTTGCCCGGTCCGAGCGCGGCACGCCAGGAACTGGGTTGTGAAAATCGCGAGAATTTCATCTAGACTGAACTTATGACAGACTTCCTTGAGCAAGAAGCGAGATCATTGACGTCAAGTGGTCTAGACCTTGCTACGAATGGGGCTGGGGACTTCGCCGTGGACCTGGCCACGTTCGGCCAGCGGCTGCGTCACCTGCGCCGCGCCAGGGGCATCACACTCGCCGAGCTCGGCGCCCGGGTGGGGCGCGCGCCGTCAGCGCTCTCGCTGCTGGAGAACGGCCGCCGGGAGCCGAAGCTCTCGCTCATCGAGTCACTGGCCAAGGCGCTGTCGGTCGCGCCGGAGGAACTGCTCCGCCACCAGCCGCCGAGCCGCCGTGCACAGCTGGAGATCACCCTGGAGGAAGCGCAGCGCGACCCGCTTTACGCCGCCCTCGGCCTGCCCTACCTCAAGGTCGGCGCCCGGGTGCCCAACGACGTGCTGGAGCACCTGGTCGCGCTCTACGGCGAGCTGCGCCGGCAGCGCACCAGGCCGACCGCCTCCCCGGAGGAGGCACGGATGGCCAACGCCGAGCTGCGCGCCGCCATGCGGGAGCGCGGCAACTACTTCGCCGGGATCGAGCGGCTGGCGTCGGACGCGCTCAGCGCGGTCGGCTACCGCGGCGGCGCGCTCTCCCAGGGGACCCTGCTGGCCATCCTGGCCCACCACGGGTTCTCGGTGAACTACGCGCAGGACCTGCCCCGGTCGGTGCGGTCGGTCACCGACCTGCGGCACCGGCGCATCTACCTCAAGCAGGAGGCCGTGGGCATGCACTCGCCGCGGACCATCCTGCTGCAGACGCTCGGGCACTTCCTGCTCGGCCACAACATCCCGCGCGACTTCGCCGACTTCCTGCGGCAGCGGGTGGAGGCGAACTACTTCGCCGCCGCCGTGCTCGTGCCCGAGCAGTTCGCGGCGCGGTTCCTGGCCGACGCCAAGCAGGCCAGGGACCTGTCGGTGGAGGACCTGCGGGATGTGTTCTCGGTCTCCTACGAGATGGCGGCCCACCGGTTCACCAACCTGGCGACCCACCACCTCGGGCTGCCGTGCCACTTCGTGAAGAACGACGAGAGCGGGATCATCTACAAGGCATACGAGAACGACGGCCTGCTGCTGCCGGCCGACGAGACCGGCGCGATCGAGGGCCAGCGCATGTGCCGCAAGTGGTCCGGCCGGCAGGTGTTCTCCTCGGCCGACCGGTTCTCGCCGCACTACCAGTACACCGACACCCCGGCCGGGACGTACTGGTGCGTGGCGCATGTGGACCCGGGCCGGGAGCGCGGGTTCGCCATCACGCTCGGCACCCCGTATGAGCACTCCCGCTGGTTCCGGGGCCGCGACACGGTCACCAGGATGGCATCGCGCTGCCCGGGCGCCGACTGCTGCCAGCGGCCGCCGGCCGCGCTGGCCACCCGGTGGGACGGCATGGCCTGGCCGTCGGCCCGGGCGCACTCGCACATCCTGTCGGCGCTGCCCACCGGCAGCTTCCCCGGCGTGGACGAGACTGACGTGTATGAGTTCCTCGACCGGCACGAACGCGAGTAGCCGCATGGGCCGCCGCCGGGTGGCCCCGGTAACCTACCCTCCGGTAACATAGCGCCAGGCCCTGCGGAGCAGTGCCCCCGACGGCAGGAGCTGGAATGAGCGGTGAGCCCGGAACCAGCGGGGAGTTCTGTCCCGAGCCCGGGCCCGGCCTGCGCGAGATGCGGGACTGGGTGCACGGATTCGCGGCCGGGGTGATCAGGCCCGCCGCCGCGGAATGGGACGAACGGGAGCAGACGCCCTGGCCCATCCTGGAAGAGGCGGCCAAGATAGGCCTGTACTCGCTGGACTTCTTCAGCCAGCAATGGCTCGATCCCAGCGGGCTGGGCATCCCGATCGCCTTCGAGGAGCTCTTCTGGGGTGACGCCGGGATCGGGCTGTCCCTGGTCGGCAGCACCCTGGCGGCGGTGGCGGTGGCCAGCAACGGCACCCCGGAACAGGTAGGGGAGTGGCTGCCGCAGATGTTCGGCGGGCCGGGCGAGGTCAAGCTGGGATCGTTCTGCGCCTCCGAGGCGGACGCGGGCAGCGACGTGGGTGCGATCCGGACCCGGGCCGTCTACCAGGAGGCCACCGACGAGTGGGTGCTGACCGGGACCAAAGCCTGGGCCACCAACGGCGGCATCGCCGACGTCCACGTGGTCGTCGCCGCGGTCGATCCCGAGTTCGGCAGCAGGGGCCAGGCCAGCTTCATCGTCCCGCCGGGCACGCCTGGCCTGCGGCAGGGCCAGAAGGTCCGCAAGCACGGGGTCCGCGCCTCGCACACGGCCGAGGTCGTGCTCGACGAGGTGCGGGTGCCCGGCCGCTGCCTGGTGGGCGGTAAGGAGCGGCTGGACGCCCGGCTGGCCCGGGTGCGGGCCGGCGGCCGCGCCGGCGAGCAGGCGGCGATGAAGACGTTCGAGGCGTCGCGGCCGAGCGTGGCGGCGATGGCGGTCGGCGTCGCGCGTGCGGCCTGCGAATATGCCACCGACTATGCCCGCCAGCGGGTCCAGTTCGGCCGCCCGGTCGGGCAGAACCAGGCCATCGCCTTCATGCTGGCCGACATGCGGGCGTCGGTGGACGCGGCCCGGATGCTGACCTGGCGGGCAGCCTGGATGGCCCGCCAGGGACGGCCGCTGGAGGCCGCGGAAGGCTCGGTGTCCAAGCTCGTCGCCGCCGAGACCGCGGTGAAGGTCACCGAGCAGGCCATCCAGGTACTCGGCGGCAACGGTTACAGCCGCGACTACCCGGTGGAGCGCTGGCACCGGGACGCGAAGATATTCACCATCTTCGAGGGCACCTCCGAGATCCAGCGGATGATCATCGGGCGTGCGCTGACCGGCCTCGACGTCCGGTAACCCGCTATCCGCCGGTCATTCGCGGCGCCCGCGGCCATAAAGCGGCAAAGCACGTTTCGCCACATAACCGGCAAGCTACAATCCACCCGGCGGACAAAACCTTGGCCTGCCGCGCGCGTTCCGCGGGTTGGTTCCGCCGCCCCAGGGCCCGTCGGCGTCATGGCCTGCCCACAGCGGATATCCCAGAGCGGTGCTATGACGGGCGCGCGAGGAGTGAACCCCCAGTTGAGCGGAACGACGGTGAAACCGGACGCGCAGGCATCAGCCGGCAGCCCGCCGGGCCGGTCCTGGCTGGCGGCCGCGTGGCGCGACCCGGTGACCGTCGTGATCGCGGCGGCCACGGTGCTGGCGCTGGGCCTGCGGGTATACGAGCTCAGCCTGCCCGGCTACCTGATGGGGCTCACCGAGTACGACGA